>Ga0299915_10001885_pt1 | contig 15341 bp, 12 predicted proteins | sample RVTome_13_FD_200263 | JGI IMG/M metagenome (GOLD analysis project Ga0299915, IMG submission 200263) | Soil microbial communities from uranium-contaminated site in the Upper Colorado River Basin, Wyoming, United States - RVT92D227 (version 2) ... | reverse complement strand
GTGCATATAGATGAAGATGGAGGAGAGACCTGTCTTCATCATGTTGTCGGAGAGAGCAGGCTTAGGCAAGAGAAACGTCTTTGGCCTCCCCATCGTCCCGCTGGTCGTCACTTTAATATAGTCCCTCAGGGGATAGAGGAGATCCCCTTCGTGGGGATTCTCGAAGTACCTCCTGTAGAGATTATAGCCAGTCAGGGGCAGGTCCTCGATAGAAGCCGAGCCCGACGCGTCAAGTTCCCTTCCGATAGAGGTTCTTGAGGTAACTCTCAACTTCTTCTTGAGGGACTCCTCCATCTTCTCCCTCACTCTATCCTCTTTCAAGAAGCTCGTGGCGTACATCTTCAGTCCTTTAACCAAGATGCCCTTCAAGAGACCCGACAAGGCATTCACCTGACTCATGGTTTATATTTTCATAACATTATCAAATAATTTTTCAAACTTTGCTATTTCAGTCCTATCCTCGTGTGTATTAGGGTAATAGAAGGCATAGACGTGAACCTTGCTCTCCTTTATCTGCTGAACCTTGGAGATCAGGAACGAGTAGACCCTCTTCCAGCCGTGGGTATGTACCATAGATGATAGGGTGTAAAGGATGATATCACAGTTGATCTTCCTATCATTGGAGAAGCTGATGATCTCTGTGAATAAGACATCGAGTTCGTACATGTCGTCGTTTATCGTCATGGTGTGCTCCTCGAAGACGTTTATCGGCCCACGCCCACCCACGAGCATCCTTACGAGATAGAGTTCATTCTCGTCCACGCCGCCCCTGGCGAGGTCGGGGGGAGCTATAAGGTCATACATTGTAACGAGGATGGTTCTTGTCGCTCTTATCGAGTCCTCATTTACCTTATTCTTTATCCACTTGATCTCGTCGTCCCTCTCACCGGATGTCGAGTCCAGGAGGGTGAAGCGGTGCTTATCATTCTCAGGATATTCGGTTGGGAGTCCTGATATGAGAAACCTGCGTAGGTCATCGGCAAGGAGCGAAAACCGGGGGTAGGTCATGCCGACAAGGATCACCACCTTCCCGAATATGGCGAATATCTCGACGAAGATCTCGTTCATCATTCCTAGTGCGAGGGCTATATTGTCGACCAGTAGGATGCCCCAACCCACAGTCAGGAGGTCGAGGGCGGGGGTGTGCCACCTCCTGAAGATGAGAAGACTCACGCTGACAAAGACATAGGGGCTCAGGGAGATGGCACGTCCAATATCATAGGGTTGGGACGTAAAGTAAAGGGCCACCAGTAGTAGTGGAAGGCTCATCGACGCGACGAACATTAACTTGGCTTTGTTTACGATGTCGCCGATGCCCGTTATTATGAGGATAAATCCTGCGAGGATGAAGACGTAAGAGAAGAGCTGGGCGCTTATGGAATTCTCCAGATCGATCAATGGGAAAGAGGCTCTCAGGACGACGCTGACCCCATACAGTAGGAAGCCGGCGCCCCATAGCTGGTAGAACCTGCGGTGTGTCCTCTTAAAGATCCTGTAGAGAAGAGGGAAGAAGGCAATGGTTATGATACCATTAATCAATCTAGCTGGTATCAGCAGAACTTCCGACATTCCCCTCTCCTTTCATCTCGATAAGCGTTTGATAAGGAGTTAAAATTATCTAAATAAATTGTTAAGGCTTTTTCATGATATTATAATAAAATAATCTATGATTCAGATGTTTTATACCCATAAAAACTAAAAGATGTTTCCGATATCCTCTTGGGAAACGTCCATCCATGGACTCCGACCGTTGGCTGTATTCGTAAAGGTATTTAAGAGCAGCCTCTACAGATATCGCATCGAGATAGAGGGGGCTAATGAGGATACCGACGCTTCCAAAACAACCGGAGATCAACATAGGCACAATCGGGCACGTCGACCACGGCAAGACGACCCTTGTCCAAGCCCTCACGGGGCAGTGGGCCTCCCGCCACAGCGAGGAGCTGAAAAGGGGCATCACGATAAAGCTCGGCTACGCTGACTTCGCCATATACAAGTGCCCAGACTGTGACGAGCCCCAGTGCTACTCCATTACCCCAGAGTGCCCAGCCTGCGGGAAGAAGGCCGAGTTTCAGAGGGCACTCAGCTTCGTCGACGCCCCGGGCCACGAGATACTGATGGCGACGATGCTCAGCGGCGCCGCAGTCATGGATGGCGCCATCTTGGTGATAGCGGCGAACGAGAAGTGCCCGCAGCCCCAGACTCGCGAGCACCTGGCCGCCATAGAGACCGTCGGCCTGGACAAGCTCATCATAGTCCAGAACAAGATTGACCTCGTCAAGCGCGAGGACGCGATCAGGAGCTACAACGACATCCTCAAGTTCGTGAAGGGCAGCATCGCGGACGAAGCACCCATCATCCCCGTCTCGGCGCAGCACAACGTGAACATCGACCTCCTGGTCAAGGCGATACAGGAGTACCTGCCGACGCCGAAGAGGAACCCATCGAAGCCGCCGAGGATGCACATCATAAGGAGCTTCGACGTCAACAACCCGGGCACCTCGATCGATGAGCTGAGCGGCGGAGTCCTGGGCGGATCCATATATCAGGGCATGTTCAAGGTGGGAGACGAGGTCGAGATCAGGCCAGGGCTCCCCACCAGGGATAAGAACAGGCTGAAGATGAGGGAGCTCTTCACCGAGATTATGAGTCTCCACGTGGGAGGCGGCCCGGTTCTTGAAGCCATGCCGGGCGGTCTGGTTGGCATCGGCACCATGCTCGACCCCTCGCTGACCAAGTCTGACGGCCTCGTCGGCAGCCTCGTCGGCAAGCCAGGCACCCTACCAGTGGTCAGGGAAGAACTCTCGATAGATGTCAAGCTGTTCGACAGCGTAGTCGGGAGCAAGGAGCAGGAGGACGTGGCGAAGATAGCGAAGGGCGAGAAGCTCCTCCTCAACGTAGGCACGTCGAAGACGATGGCTGACGTGGTCGTCGTCAAGAAGGATTACTTCGAGGCGAAGCTGAGCATCCCCATCTGCGGCGAGGAGACGGACAGGGTGGCTATAAGCAGGAGGCTCCAGGGCCGGTGGAGGCTTATAGGCGCCGGGACCCTGAGTGGGTGAATTGTCCAGAAAGGCTAAGGCGTCGGTCCTCATCGACACCAACTTCCTTTTCATCCCCGCGAGGTTCGGCGTCGACATCTTCGAGGGGATAGAGGGGCTCCTCGAGGTCCCTGCCAGGTTGATTGTGACCACCTCAGTCATCGAGGAGCTAAGGGGTCTCGGCTTAGACGAGAAGCCCTCCCGGAGCAGGGAGGCTGCCTTCGCGCTCGCCCTATCGGGGCGCTGCAAGGTCCTAGACCTCCCCCTCGCCCCGGGCGAGACCGTGGACGACTCCCTCGTGAGGGTGGCCAAGGAGAACGGGTTCTACGTGGCGACGGCCGACGCCCAGCTCAGGAGGAGATGCCGTGGGGAGGGAGTCCCGGTGATCTTCCTCAGACAAAGGTCCCACCTCGCCCTGGACGGCCTTAAACCCTAGCCGACTTCGTCCACAAAAATCGCCTAGGGCGGCCGAAGGCTCGCACCGTAGGGCAGGTAGCCTACATATTTTTATAGGGTTTCATTGGTATTGGTGTAGGGTTTGGAAGGCTATTCGCTGAGGAGGACTGGTGTTTGGCTGTATTAGCTACTTGGTTCATTGCCCCCGCTATGGCGATGCTCTCGGTCTTAACCGGGTTTTATATTCTCAGATTTGTTAAGCGTCAGGACGCCGGCACGGAGCGCATGCAATTCGTCTCCGGCGCGATAAAGCAGGGCGCACAGACTTTCCTGAACAGGATGTACAGGACCCTCGCCCTCTTCGTCGTGGGCATGGCCGCCGTGCTCCTGATATTCCTGCCGCACCCCATCTGGGCGACGTCTAACCCACTTGCGAACGTGACGCTTATGGCCGCCTACATCTTCGGCTCCGTTTGCTCAGCCTTGGCAGGCTACCTCGGGATGGACGTGGCTACTGACGCGAACGTGAGGTCCGCAGCGGCGGCTAGGAAGGGGATCACTAAGGCTTTCCCGATAGCCTTCAGGGGGGGCGCTGTGATGGGGCTGAGCGTGGTCGGCCTAGCCCTCCTCGGCGTAAGCGTCGTCTACTTCCTGACCGGCGACCCGAACGTCGTCATCGGCTTCAGCTTCGGCGCCAGCGCCTTGGCTCTCTTCGCCAAGGCGGGAGGGGGCATATACACGAAGACGGCGGATATAGGGGCGGACCTCGTCGGGAAGGTCGAGATGGACCTCCCGGAGGACGACCCGAGGAACCCCGCGGTGATCGCGGACAACGTCGGCGACAACGTCGGCGATGTCGCGGGGATGGGGGCGGACCTCTTCGACTCCTACGTCGCCAGCCTCATGGCGGTGATGCTCCTAGGCAGCGTCCTCGGAACCTACCTCCTGGAGCTTCCACTCGTCTTCGCCGGCCTGGGCGCATTCGCCTCCGTGGTCGGTGTCTTCATAGTCAGGGTCAAGGAGGGAGGAGACCCTGGATCGGTGCTTAACAGGGGAACATACGTTACGTGCGTCCTCTACATGGCGTTGACTCTGGCGGCCTCGTACCTGCTAGGCTACGACCTCAGGATCTGGGGCGCCTCGGCGCTCGGGCTCTTCGCCGGCATCATAATAGGGGTAACCTCAGACTACTTCACGAGCATAAACAGGCCGCCGACGAAGCTGACGGCGGAGTCCAGCGTCACCGGGCCCGCCATCAACATAATCACTGGCTTCAGCTACGGCCTCATAAGCGTCCTGCCTCCCCTGGTCGGCATCGGCCTCGCCTCGTGGGCTGCCTACGCCCTCTGTAATAGCATAGGGCCAAACTACGGTGTCTACGGGGTTGGGGCCGCCGCCTTCGGGATGCTGAGCATCGTCGGCATGGTCGTCGCCAACGACAGCTTCGGCCCCATAGGCGACAACGCCAAAGGGATCGCAGAGCAGTCCGGCCTCGAGGAGAAGACGATCGAGATCCTCGACAAGCTCGACGCCGCCGGCAACACGAGTAAGGCGATCACGAAGGGCTTCGCCATAGGGGCGGCCGGCCTCACGGTCATCAGCATCCTCGCCGCCTTCAAGGAGGTCGCAGAGGTGCAGTTAGGCAGGGCTGTAGTCTTCGACCTGATGAACCCCATCGTCATGATGGGTGCCCTCATCGGCGTCGCCATACCGCCGGTCTTCTCGGCCCTTCTCATGCTGGGGGTAGGCAGGAACGCCTTCAGGATGATAGAGGAGATCCGCCGCCAGTTCCGCGAGATCCCCGGCCTCAGGGAGGGTAAGGAGGGCGTCGTCCCAGACTACGCCAAATGCGTCGACATCGCCACAATCGGGGCTCTCAAGGAGCTGCTGCCTCCAAGCATAGTGATCATCGTGACCACGCTGGTGGTCGGCTTCGTCTTCGGCGTCGAGGGACTCGGAGGGTACCTGGCAGGCACAATATTCAGCGGCCTCGTCTTCGCCCTCCTCATGTCTAACGCGGGAGGCCTCTGGGACAACGCGAAGAAGTACATCGAGGAAGGAGCACTCGGCGGGAAGGGCTCTGAGGCCCACCACGCCGCAGTAATAGGCGACACGGTCGGCGACCCGTTCAAGGACACGGCGGGGCCAAGCCTCAACACGATGGTCACGGTGATAGGGCTCGTCGCCAACATATTCCTCCCCCTCTTCATCCTCTACGCCATCTTCTAGGCACCGGTTGAAGCACCCCTATACATTTATTAGCCTGTTCCGGTCTCTTGTTCGGTAGCTTCGACAGGAGATAACCCCGTTGTACAGGCACCTCAGGGAGGCGTGGAAGACACCGTCCAAGAGCTTCGTCCAGGACGTGATGCGCCAAAGGGTCGTCATTTGGCGGAGGCAGCCGACCATCGTCAGGGTCGACAAGCCCACGAGGCTCGACCGCGCCCACAGGCTCGGCTACAAGGCTAAGAAGGGGTTCGTAGTTGTCAGGGTCCGCATTCGCCGGGGCGGAGGCAGCAAGCTGAGGCCCATCCTCGGCCACAGGCAGAAGAGGATGGGTGTCACGAAGATGACGCGGGCGAAGAGCATACAGGCCATCGCCGAGGAGCGGGCGGGGAGAAAGTACCCAAACATGGAGGTCCTGAACAGCTACTGGGTCTGGCAGGACGGCGTCAACAAGTGGTACGAGGTCATCATGGTCGACCCGAGCAGCCCGAGCATCAAGACGGACAAGGTCGTCGGCTGGGTCAGCGGCGGCTACAGGTAGAGGAACTTCCTCTCCGCCTCACTCGGGGTTAATTGGTAACCCATAAATACGATAAGAGTGTAGACTGGAACCTGCACCCCGAAGACTTAGCCGGAGCAATCAAAAATTGAGTGAAAGCCCCATCGTACAACACGGCCTAAAATTCATAGGAGGCTCCTAGCGGTGGAATTCGTACGATTCTCCTTCATAATCCCCACACTTAACGAAGAGAAGAACCTCGACGGCTGCCTCAACTCCCTCATCAATCAGACCCGAGACGACTACGAGGTTATAGTCGTCGACGGCGGCAGCAGGGACGGGACGAGGGAGATAGCTTTGAAGTACGGCGTCGAGTTTATCGTCGTCCCGAAGAGGAGGCCCCACGACGTGAGCTTCGCCAAGAACGAGGGGATGAGGCGCTCAAACGGGGTCTACGTCTTCTTCCTGGACGCCGACATGGTCCTGGACCCGAACTGCGTAGAGGTCCTCGAAGACATCTTCAGTGACCGCGATGTCGTCGGCGTATCCCTCAAGGTCCTCCCTTGGAAGGGCACACCCTTCGAGACCTTCCTATTCAGCTTCAACAACGTCCTCGTCGCCATAGCCCACAGTATGAAGTTCTACCAGCTCAGCTACTTCAGCTGTCACTGCTACATGAAGGACATGGTCGAGAAGGTCGAGGGGTTCAGGGAGGACCTCAACTCCTGCGAGGACCTAGACCTCAGCCTGAGGATGGCCCGCCTCGGAAGGTACATGGTGACGGGCAGGACGACGCTCTGGACGTCACCGAGGAGGCTCAGGGAGTGGAGCTACGGCGTCTACGTCCTCAGGTACTGCAAGTTCCTCTTCCAGTATTACCTGCTCAACAAGATCAACGACTTCTACGAAGACATGGACGAACTCATCCAGAACTCGCACATAGAGATAAAGGCGAGGATAAGGGTGATAGAGAAGAGGGTCGGTAACTAGCCGACCACCATGAGCTTTATCAACTTCTCGGCTACTATCGTGCTGCTCACCGGCGGTGCCTACCCCAACTAAACCGCGTGCTGGCTTGTCCCGAAATTCACTCATCGCTAGAATAACTTTATCTTGATAGTTGGGGTCTCGTCCCCCAACGGTCTGTCCAACCAGAGAGCGAACGAGCGGGGTCAGGCTAGGGTAAACCACTTAGAACCAAGCTAAAGCTAAGTGATTATTAGTCGTTTGCCTAGGTCCTCCGCGAACATCCCTGAGCTGTGAATATATTGGCTCGCCATTCGTATATCCGAGTGCCCTAGCCATGATTGAAGCTCGTAGGGGTGAGCTCGCGTCAGGGCGATCTGCGTCGCCCGGCTACGCCTGAACCGGTGCGCGCATAGCGTGGGATCCAGCCATTTGAGCTGAACCCAGCACCACATGGCGAAATCTCACGCAACTCCCTCTTTTTTCTGAAGTCGCAAAGAAGATTCATCAACGAGTCTTCTTATGGAAGAAGTGTTTCACCAATTCAACCACTACAAAGTAAAGCAGTAGTATGCCAAAGATAAGTGATAAGAGAAATGGAGTCGGTGGATAAAACTCAAAGACTGTATTGAACTGCGAATATGGTAATAGGACTGTCAGAAGACCGAATACCACCGATGATACTAAAAGAATTCTGCTTGGTCTACTCCTGTAAAACCTCATTTTTGTTCTTATTGCGAAAGTCACTATGATCTCCGAGAGTGTCGACTCGATAAACCAGCAAGTCCTAAACAAGGCAATGTTGGGCCCGACCAAAATTAATATGAGGCCTATAGTTATGAAGTCGAAGACAGAGCTTATTCCACCAAAGAACTTGGCAAAACTACTTATAAGTTTTATATCCCAGTTCCTAGGTTTGACCAGTTCCTCCTCATCCACCCTGTCAGTTGAGATCGACAGCAAAGGACCGTCACTGATCAAGTTCGTTAGAAGTACCTGAATGGGAAGCATAGGTAGGAAGTTCAGCATAACCGAAATTATTGCAAGCGTGGCCATGTTTCCCACGTTGGCAGATATCGTATTCAGGATGTACTTCGTTGTATTACTGAAAGTGATTCTGCCCTCAATAATTCCTCCAGATATAATGTCCAAACTTGGTTGAGTCAATATTATGTCAGCCGCTTCTTTAGCAATATCTACACCGCCATCTACAGAAATCCCTACGTCGGCATATCTTAATGCAGGGGCATCATTGACGCCGTCTCCCAAGAAGCCTGTCACATGCCCATGCTTGCTGAGAAGAGACACTATCCTTGCCTTGTGTTCAGGGGTCAATCTTGCGAAGACGTTCGTCTTCTCCGCAGCTCTCTCAAGCTGTACATCGTCCATTACATCGACATCTTGCCCTAACAATATTTCCTCTGCGTCTATGCCTACTTCCTCAACGATGGTTTTTGCGACGATTGGGTTGTCTCCGGTCAGAATTTTGACCTGTACTCCAAGCTCACGGAACTGGTTGATGGATTCTTTGGCCGTCGCTTTCAAGGGATCCTTGAAGCATAGGAATCCGAGAAGTGTCATGTCGTTCTCTTCGTCTTTACTGTAGTCTCGCTTCTCCTCAACATCTTTTACTGCGACACCGATAACTCGAAAGCCTTTCCTGAAAAACCTTTCAGAGGCTTCCTGAGCCTTACTCAGATCAAGTTTGACGATTCTGCCTTCCACTTTCATCTTTGAAGATTCTTGGATTATGCTTTCTGGAGCCCCTTTGCAGACAAGCAATAGCTTGTCGTTTCTCTTGACAACTGCACTCATCCTTCTTCTGGAATAATCAAATGGGATGAGTTCTACACGCTCATCGAACAGGTTCTGCGTGCCTTTTCCTTTGACATACTCCATTAAGGCAACGTCCAACGGGTTACCAGCCATCGTCTTCGTTGTTTGCACTACTGATGTACAATAAGACGCAAGCTGTAACATTTCATCATCTTTATCACCGTTCAGATCAACATAATCGATCAACGTAATCTTGTTCTCGGTCAGAGTCCCTGTTTTGTCTGAGCAAAAAATATCCATGTTCCCTAAGTCTTCGATGGTACTCAACTTCTTGACTATAACCCCTTTTTTGCTCATCAGTGTGGCTCCCCTTGAAAGCCCGATTGTGATGATTATGGGCAGCGATTCTGGTATGATGCCGACCGCCAGAGCCAAAGAGAAGAGAGCCGAGTCAAGAATTCTCTCTGCTGTTAGAGAATTCGACAGAAATCCTGTTATCGTATTTCCTATGAATATGAATACTATTCCTATGGTTATTCCCTTTATGAGAAAATTTCCGAATTTCTTTATGTTTCTCTGATAGTTTGTTTCTGGTTCCTCTGTCTTCAGGAAACCCACTACCTTCCCAAAAGTACTTCCCATCCCAGTAGCTACCACAATTCCTTTTCCCTTGCCGTTTACAGCGAGGGTTCCCATGAAAGCCATGTTTTCCATCTTTTGGGGCGCCAGGGTCTCGGCCTCGATAACGGATGGATTCTTGTGCACGGGATATGATTCGCCCGTGACGATCGACTCGTCTATCTCGAGCTCATCAGCCTCCGTGAGGCGGAGGTCGGCCGGCACCCTGTCGCCTATCTCGAGGAGAACCACGTCCCCGGGCACTATGTTTCTCGTGTCGACCTCGGTGAGCTCTCCGTTCCTCAGGACTCTCGCCCTGTACCTTATGTATTTGATCAGGCTCTGCAGGGCCTTCTCCGACTTGTACTCCTGAACGAACCCCACGGAGATGTTTATGACGACTATCGCCAAGATCGTGACCGCCTCATCGAAGCCGCCCGTGAAAAAGGAGACGAACGACGCAACGACCAGGGCTATCATCAGCGGATCCCTGACCTGTGAGAGGAGCAGGCTGAGAACCGGCTTGCTCTTCCTGACGGGGATGTCGTTCTGGCCGTATTTCTTCAGCCTCTCCTCGGCTTCCCCGTCGTCGAGCCCCTTATTCGAGGAGGAGAGCTCCTTCATCACTTCTTCGGACGTCTTCCTCCAGAACGCCATGCTGAAACTAAGACACCCGATTGTCCTAAAGATATTTCGCCTAGAGGGTTAGATGAAGCTCGCGAAAAATGGAGACGGTGCTCACCATGTGGTTGGCTCGACTTATGGAGAACCATTGTATTAAAAAAAAATTTACTCTCGGCAAAATTGACTTTTAAAAAAATTTGTTTGTGAAAATGGGTTTAAATGTGGAGTTATAAAAGTGAATCTTAAATTTACGAGTTTTACGCGCGCGCCATCGACGGTGTAGAATTCTATTCCCAGCTATCGCGCGGGGCACCTGATCCTCCCCCGGTGGGTCCCTGATCCGTTTCAGACATGAAAAGCGAGAACCTATTTCATATTTAATTGTAATCTTGTTTGGCGTAGTCGCCCTTCACGGGCTTGTGGTTGAAGAACATCACCGCCCAGTCGTTCCTGAAGATCATGAAGGCGTACTTCGCTAGGCCAAGCTTCTTGATCCTGCGGACAGAGTAGTGGACCCAGATCTCCTTGCTCACGGCTATCCTGCCGAGGGGCTTGAGCCTCCTGACGATCTCGATGTCGTCGGAGTAGGGGAGGTCGCTGTAGCCCCCGACTTTGTTGAAGACGTCGCGGTCGAAGGCCGTGTTTGCTCCGCACAGGTGGTAGAACCTTAGCTTGGCGGCGATGAGGATGAAGAGGTTCGAGGTCTCGAAGAGGATGTTGTAGGCTGCGCGTTCGGCGTCGTCGAGGTCGTTAAGGACGGGCTTGAGCAGGCCGGTGGCGGCGAGGACTCGGTCGTCCTTGAAGCACTTCGAGATGTTCTCGAGCCACCTGGGTGGTGGTAGGCAGTCGGCGTCTGTGCTCACGATTACTCTGCCCCTAGCGATCTTGGCGCCGTCGTTGCGGGCGCCCCCGACCCCCTTGCTCACCTGCTGGATCACCCTGTCAGCGTACCTGCCCGCGATCTCGACGGTGCGGTCCTTGCTCTGGCCGTCGACGACTATCACCTCGAACTGGCTCCTGGGGATGGTCTGCTTCTCCAGGGACCTGAGGCACCTCTCTATGTTCCTTTCCTCGTTGTAGGTGGGAATTATGACTGAGATCATCCTACTCCTACCCTGATCTTCTCTGCGGCGTTCCTCCCTGAGAAGATGGATCTGTCCATGTTGAGGTAACCCCATTCACCGAACCTCCCCATCGGATGGATACGGTTCCCGCGGAGGTAGTCGTGTATGATCGCCACGTTCCTCCCGTGATCTAGGTCATTTATGACATAGGCGTATTTGAAATCGAGGGCGTCGAAGACGTCCATCTTGTCGTCCTCCCTCAGGATGCCCGCAGCGATGAGCCCATCCCTGACCTTGATCTTAGTCTCCTCGAGGTTTGGTCTAGTTCCCCGGTATGTGACCTCGACTAGGATGGAGCTCCTGTCCCTGGGCGCGGTCTCCCCGGAAAAGTTCATCGGGAAGCTGATGCGGTTGAAGACGTACTCGCTTTCAGGGAAGTAGAGCCAGTGCTTGTCGGATATCCTCGGCCTGTCCACACCTATGTTGACGCAGATGAGGCTGTTATACACGAGTCTCTCTGAGGCTTCGACGACCTCATTTGGGGCGTCTCTCATGATCTTGACTATCTCCGGTAGGGGCATGGATGAGAGGGCCGTATCCGACTCGATGGTCCTCTTCCTTCCACCGTCTTCTCTATACGTCACATTCACGCCCCCCGGGTCTTCGGGGTCGATCTCCACGACCTCGGAGTTGAGGGATATGTTCCCGACCCTGCTCGCGAGGGCGTCGGCTATGGCTCCTATCCCACCCCTACGTGGGTAAAAGAAGTAGGCGTTGGGGCCATAGTCCTTCTCCACCTTCTCCTTGGCGCCTCTGATCATCTCGTCCATGCTCGGCACCGGGACCCTGCCTGCGATCCAGTCGACGTTCATCTGGTCGAGGGGGTACTTCCAGACCTTCTCGTTGTAGGGCACCATGTAGTGCCTGGCTATTCCGGCTCCGAATGTTGAGCGGATCCACTCCAGGAAGTTCCTGGGCTGGGCTCTCCCCCTCTCCTTGAATCCAGAAATGCACTCGTCTACCGTTTCCCGTGGGAGGCCGTGGAGGTTGACCTCGAATGGGTACTCGACGTAGGTGCCCTTCAGGTAGATGTAGGCCCTCCGCGCCTGCCTCACGAGGTCACCGTGGAGAAGGTCTTCGATGAGGCTGCTCACGTACTGGTTGCCTGTGAAGAAGATGTGGGGGGCGAGGTCGAAGACGTAGCCTTTTGTAGCCACGCTGCGACATAGACCGCCCACCTCGGCCTCCCGCTCAAGGACGATGTAATCTGATCCGAGGTGGTAGGCGGCGCTGAGACCTGACAGGCCCGCCCCGATGACCGTTATCAACCGGGTTGACCGGCTTTATTGGCTTCCGCAACCGTATTAATTGTTTTGTCTGAGAAAAGGAGGCTCTACCCGAGGAGCTTGATGAGCTTCTCCGCCACTATGGTGCTGTTCGCCAGCTGGGCCTCCTTCGACTCCGCCCCTATGTGGGGGGTGCAGACGACGTTCTCGAGCTTCACAAGCTCGAGGTTCCTCGTCGGCTCCTCCTCGTAGACGTCAAGGGCGGCCCCGGCCAGGTGGCCCGACCTCAGCGCCCCGAGCAGGGCCTTCTCATCGACTATTCCCCCGCGGGCCGCGTTGATGAGGTAGCTCCCCTTCTTCATCTTGCCGATGGTCTCGACGTTGAACATGCCCTTCGTCTGGGGCAGGAGCGGCACGTGGACCGTGACGAAGTCGGACTCTGCGAGGAGCCTGTCCAGCGGAACCGAATCAGCGCCCACCTCGTTGACGAAGTTCATCAGCTTGTCGATGAGCACGTCGTAGCAGAGGACGTGCATGCCGAGGGCCTTGGCCTTCTTGCCGAGGAGGTATCCGATGCGGCCGAAGCCGACTACGCCAAGGGTCTTCCCCTGTACCTCGAAGCCGGTGAGCTTGCTCTTCATCCACTCGCCCCGCTTCATGGAGGCGTCCTCCTTCGGAAGGTTTCTGGCGAGGCTGAGCATGTAGCCTAGGACGAGCTCCGCGACGGCGTTGCTCGGCGCCTCTGGGGAGTTGATGACCTGGACGCCGCGCTTCTTCGCCTCATCGACGTCGACGTTGTCGAGGCCGACGCCCGCCCTCGCCACGGCCTTGATACCAGGGGCCGCTGCCAGGACCTCCTTCGTTATCTTGGTCCTGCTCCTGACGACGAGGGCTGTGTAGCCACCCACCTTCTTCAGGAGCCACTCCGGGGTTATGGTCGTGTCTAGGTCGACGGCGAATCCGGCTTCCCTTAGCATGGTGACGCCCACCTCGTCGGTGGGGTCACAGATTAGAATCCTGATATCCTTTACCACTGTCGACGCCTCCCTACTTCTTGGCTTTGGCAGCGACTATCTGTATCACATCATTGTTTTTAAGGAGATAGGTGTCGGCCAGCCTTCTCTTTGTGCGGGCGTTGATGGCGAAGAGGAAGCTCTCCTGGAGCTCTGTATGGATGACGCCGGCGAACCCCTTGGCCGTCGTCCCCTTAGGGACGAGGAAGCAGTCGGGTAGCACCCTATTCTGCTTGTCTGTCAGCTTCTCGGCGTCTTCGACGGGGTAGACGACGATCATGTCAAGGAGCCCGTAGAACGCCTCGTTCAGCGCCTCCTGGACGCCAGTGCCGCCCCACCTCTTGAGGACCCTCTCGCGTATGATTTCGAGGGCATTCAGCTGGCTCGGGTTGAGCTTCTCAGGCTGCGTGACGGTGAAGTCCTTGTCTCCCGGTAGGTACTTTACAAGGCCGGCGTCCGCAGCCCTCCTTAGGGCGAGTTCCGCCTCCGCGCAGGTCGGGACTACCCGGTAGCCCTCCCCTCTTATCCTCTCTATGTTCTCGGCGGCGTGTTCCTTGTCCGCCTTGTTCGCGGCGACTATCAGGGGCTTCGAGGCCCTGCGGAGCTCCTTGACGAACCTCGCGAAGTCCTCTCGGCTCCATGTCGACGCCTTGAAGGGGTTGAGATTCGCCCTCTCGTGGGCTGCCTGGATGTGGCTCCTGCTGATGCCGAGGCCTGTGAGCTTCTCAGCTATGTGTTTGCCGATCTCCTCGCGCTTCGATTCCGCCGTCCGCGCGGCGCGCTCCCAGTCCTTCGCGACTATGGACTGGAGCCAGAGGTCGAACTCCTCCTCGAAGAGGTGGACGTCGTCGGTGGGGTCGTGGGTGCCCGGGGGGACCGGCTGGCCGCCCTCGTCCGTGGAGCCTGCGGCGTCGCAGACCACCACCAGCGCGTCGGCGCGGCGGACCTCGTCTAGGAACTGGTTGCCGAGTCCCTTCCCCTGATGTGCACCACGGATCAGGCCGGGGGTGTCTATGAGGTCGACGGGTATGAGCCTGACGCCGTCCACGCACACGCTGTTGTTCGGGTTGTCCTTCACCCCGAACTCCCGGCAGACGCAGGGGCTCCTCACGTAGGCGACGCCCCTGTTCGCCTTGATGGTGGTGAACGGGAAGTTGGCGATCTCGACGGGCTTCAGGGTCGCCGCGGCGAAGAACGTGCTCTTCCCGACGTTCGCCTTACCTACGAGTCCGACCAGGGGGGCCAAAACTGCATCGTGGTTACTGGGGCTGCGGGGCTTAAAACCACTTTCGCCCGGCTCAGCCTACTTCTCGTAGAAGCCCGTCGGCTTCTTCTTGCCGAAGGCCTTGAGGCCGTGCTTCTCGAGCTGCCTCCGGAGCTCCCTGGCCTCCTGTTTGGGGATCTCGCCTCTCCTCTCGAGGTAATCTATTATCTCGGTGGCCTGCTCCTTGGTGCTGCACCGACGGAGGAAGTCCATAGGGCCAGGCTCGTAGCCCTGGTACTTCCTCTCAGGCTGCTCCTCGGCGGCGTCGAAGGAGACGTCTGTCAGGGAGGTGCCGTCCTCTATCTCCTCCGCGAGGTGGGGGTAGAGCTCCTTGAACTCTCTTTTCTCCATACATTTCGTGTTTTATTTTTCCGGGTAAATAAACTTGACGTTGTTACCTCTCCTCACACTCGTATTCGAGCCTCTGGGTCATGAGGACACCGCCCGGCACGTCCCTCGTCACCGTGACTCCCGGCGCGATCCAGGCGCCCGAGCCTACTTTGACTCCCGGGTTGATGCTGACGTTGATGCCGGTCTGGACGTCGTCGCCAACAATGGCGCCGAGCTT
>Ga0299915_10001884_pt1 | contig 15344 bp, 15 predicted proteins | sample RVTome_13_FD_200263 | JGI IMG/M metagenome (GOLD analysis project Ga0299915, IMG submission 200263) | Soil microbial communities from uranium-contaminated site in the Upper Colorado River Basin, Wyoming, United States - RVT92D227 (version 2) ... | reverse complement strand
GTGCAGTCGCGGATCGTGAGGTCGCTCGTGTCGATCGCGAAGATCGGATCCCCGATCACCCGATCGATCCTCACGTGCTCGAGGGTCGCCCGGTCGTCGCCTCGAGCGAAATTCCGATGTCCGAGCCGGTGAGGATGTTCGTGTCGGCCACCTTCGTGTCCGCCGCGTTCTCGATCTTGATCGCGATCGGGCCACCGACGAATTCGAGGTTCACGAGCGTGGCTGCATCGCCCTCCACGACGATGCGCGGCTCCGTGCCGCCGGCACCGATCCCGAGCGCGCGCAGCGTCACGCCGGTGCCCTCGACGGTCAGCAGCTTCTCGGAGAACCCCGGCGCCGCATCGAGCTGCACGCCGCGGCTCGTGCCGTCGACCTCGGTGTCATCACCGTCGAGCTCGAGGGCTCGATCGATCCGGATCACCGCCGGCGCGCCGACCGGGAACACGTCGCGATCGAAGGTGATCCGGTCGGGGCCGGCGTGGTTGTTCGCGATCGTGATCGCCTCGCGCAGCGACAGGCCCGCGGCCGGTAGCTCGTCGATCGAGGCGAGCGTCGGACCACCCTCCTCCCGGTTGTCGGTGCGCGTGACGACGAGCCCGTCGAGCGGATCGAACCCGATCCGCCCACACCCGACCAGGGCGAGCGGCAACAGCCAGCGGTACATCGGCTCCAGGATAACAGTGCCGGGCGACGGTTCGGCACAAACGTTTCAGGGGCCGTCACCCGCTACGGGTTCGGGTTGTTCGGATCTGCGGTGGAGCCGGACTCGCTGTGCGCCGCGATCGGCCTGCGCGACGACGACATCGTGATCGACGTCGACGGGCTCTCGATCGACACGCTCGAGGACGCGATGCGGGCCCACACGGGCCTCGCGAACGCCGCGTCGATCACGGTTCACATCGAGCGGAGCGGCAAGCGGAACGCGATGACCTATTCGATCCTCTGACCCACGGAATGCTTGGTGATCTGTGGTGAGGTCTGGCAGCGGCGTGGCGCGGGCGACCGATGGCACCTAGCATCGTGATCGTGCGCGAGCTCATGGTCCTCGTCGTGGTCGCGGCCTGCGGCGCACATCACGGCCCGGCCGTCGCGCTGCCCGAACCTCCACCGATCTCGCTCGCCGCGACCGCACCCGCACTCGCACCGGGTGAACAGACGACGTGGCAGGTGTTCTGGCGCAACGTCGCCGTCGGGCAGATCGAGCTCTCGATCGAGGCGCGGCAGGCCCGCGCCGTGTTTCGAACCGGCGCGCTCGCGAGCGCGCTGTCCTCGATCCGCTACGAGCTCGTCACGGCGCTCGACGGCGGCCGGGTCGTCGCGACGAAGGACACGTTGACGGTCGATGGCCGCACGAACCACTCCGACGTCATCGTCGACGGCGCGAAGTTCACGCCGCGGGACGGCAATCCGGGTCGCGTGCCCGGCGGCACGCAGCTGCACACGCTGCACTCGGCGCTCGGGGTCGTCCGTACGTGGTCCACGACCGCCGCGCCGGCCGGCTATCTCTGGCTCCTGCACCAGGGCCGGCTGTTCCGGCTCGACGTGTTCCGGCCGACCCGCGACGAAGCGCTCGGCATCCGCGCGCTCCGCGTCGACGGGATCGTACGCGCACTCGACGGCGCACCGCCGATGGACGTCTCCGTCTGGCTGGCCGCGAATCGCGATCGCACGCCGCTCCGGTTCGTCATCCAGAGCGACGGCAAGACCGTCGCGGCCGAGGTGATCGAATCGACCGCGTCGCTCGAAGCCCGGCGGTGACGAGATCGCGTGTGCGCCGGCGTCTCGCCGTCGACCAGCGCTCGGTGAGCCGCACCTCGCCGTTCGCAGCAGTACCCGCACGGCTGATCGCGCGGCGGGATCCACGCTTGCAAGGGCAAGCACGCGTGAGGAATCCAAAGCTGCTCCTGTTTGTCGCCGGTAGCGTGACCGTGATCGCCGCCGTCGCGGTGGTCGTGCTCGTCACGAACACCAACCGGAGTGCCGAGGCCGCGCCGCCAGGCGTCAAGCTCCGAGCCGACTCGAGCTACACCGACGTCGACAACGAGGGCGCGTTCGATCAGGTGTACGGGCGGCTGTCCCGGGACAAGCCCGCGGTGATGAACCAGCAACTCGCGCTGCTCCGCGAGCGTTACGATCTCGCCGATCGGCCGGTCGCGGGCGCCTCGATGGCGCGCAACAAGCCGGTGCAGGGCGGCGTGCGCGTCAAGCTGCCACTCGGCGTGACCTGGACGCAGCTCGCGGCGATGGCACCCGCCGAGATCCGGCAGCGCAAGCTGTGGCCCAAGGGATTCCTCCCGCTGCCGCATCCGAAGCACGGCGAGGGCGGGATGGTGTTCCCCGCGTTCCACATCGCGGAGATCAAGCGTCAGGAGGCGCGCGACCTGGCGCGCTTCGACGTCGACTTCGATCTTCCAGATCGGTTCCTGCCCGAGTTCCCGCCGCCGATCTTCTTGACCACGCGTCCGGATCTCGGCGACGTGTCGAAGGGCGAGCTCGTCACGACGCAGAACTTCTACCGGCTGTTCAACGGCATCTTGAACCCCAAGCAGCTCGACGGCCTGCGACTGCTCGTCTCGCAGTTCCCGCAGCAGCAGTTCAACCAGACCGCCGATCGCCGCAGCGCGAAGCCGAGCAACGGCGTGGCGTGCTTCGACTGTCACGCGAACGGCCACACCAACGCGAGCACGCACCTGGTCGGCGACATCCGGCCGCAGGAGTTCCGCCGCCGGATCGATACCCCGACCTTGCGCGGCGTGAACCAGCAGCGCCTGTTCGGCTCGCAGCGCGCGCTTCGCTCGGTCGAGGACTTCACCGAGTTCGAGCAACGTGCGGCCTACTTCGACGGCGACCCCGTGATCGCGCAGAAGAAGGGCGTGAACTTCCTCGATCGCGGCAGCGAGGTCCACGCGATGGCCGAGTTCCAGGAGATCCTCGACTTCCCACCCGCGCCGAAGCTCGACGTGTTCGCGCGGCTCGATCGCACGAAGGCAACCGCGTCCGAGCTGCGCGGCGAGCAGCTGTTCTTCGGCAAGGCGCGTTGCGCGGAGTGCCACCCCGCGCCGATCTTCACCGACAACTTCATGCACGACCTGCAGACCGAGCGGTTCTACGAGCCGAGCCTGCTCGCCGGTCGCTTCACGAGCGCCGGCGGGCCGACCAAGACGTTCCCGCTGCGCGGCATCAAGGACTCGCCGCCGTACCTGCACGATGATCGGCTGCTGACGCTCGACGACACGGTCGAGTTCTTCAATCTCGTACTCGGGCTCCGGCTCGAGGACCCCGAGAAGCGCGACCTCGTGGCATACCTGCGCTGTCTGTGAGCTCAGCCCTTCGGCTTGCTCGCGCGTGACGGCTTCTTCGGCAGTGGCGCAGGCCCATCCACGCGAGCGCGGCGATGTGCCCGGCCACCTCCTCGACGCTCGGCTTGCGCGTCTCGATCCAGACGAGGAGCTCGCGGAGCGGTTCCGGAACGTGACCTGATCGGTCGTCAGGTGCGCCGCTGGCTGATCCCGTTCAGCCGATTCTCCAAGCGCGGTTCGCCCCACGACACGACGAGCGTGGCGAGGCACGATCAGCGCTGATACCGACGGCGAGCATCCGCTACGCCGTGAGCACCCCGAGGTGTACGAGTACCGCGGTGGCATCGCCGTACAGCAGCTCGACGGGCGTGGTGGCGTCGATGACCCCGGGGCGTCCGGAGATCTCGTCGAGCGCCGCTCGGTAGCGAGCACATTGCAACCGCGCACCTCCGAGCACGAGCGGCTCGCCGGTCTTGAGCTCCATGACATGGATCGCGCGCCTGGCGGGCACCGGCGACGACATGTCGATCGCGATGAAGTCGCCACACGCGAGCCGCTGGTTCGAGCGGAACAACCGCAGGTTGGTTCGCCGCGGCAAGACCGTCTTCACGAACGCGCGCTCGTGGCTGGCCATCTCGAACCGCTCGAGCAGCCGATAGCCCTCCGACCAGCTCCAGCGCTGCTCGTTCGCGATCACGCGTGCGAGGTTGAAGCTCTCGGCGAGCCAGACCGGCAGCTGCAACGTCATCGGCTCCTCCTCGGCCATCGCGCAAGCGTGAGCGCTCGCGTGACCACGAGCAAGCTCACGACTTCAGCTTGTATCCGGTCTTGAAGATCCACCACACGGCCGTCATGCAGAGCGCGAGGAAGCCCAGGATCATGGCGAGGCTGATACCCACGCTCACGTCGGACGTGCCGTAGAAGGCCCAGCGCATGCCGCTGATCACATAGACCGCCGGGTTGAACAGCGTGACCTTCTGCCATGCCGGCGACAGCATGTTGATCGAGTAGAACGCGCCGCCGAGAAACGTCAGCGGGGTGACGATCATCAGCGGGATGGCCTGCAGCTTCTCTTGTGCTACGTGCGGCGTCGGCTGCAAAGGGCCGCCGAACGTAGCATCTGGGTCGAGTGCGAGATGGGCCGGGGAAGCCGGTTCGCCTTCACGCTGCCGATCGCCTCGGACGAGACGAGCCTGACCAGTAGAGAGCTCCGAGAGTAGGCGATCTTGTAACGCGCGAGCGGGTTCGCCCGCGTCGGGCGCGTCCGCCCGGATGAGGATCCGTTCCGCGACACCGAGGTCGAGCCCTGCTCGAAGAGACCGGGACCTCCTCTTGCACGAATGCACGAGATGCGATCCATCCTCGTCGCGCTGGGCGTGCTCGGCCTCGCGCTCGGCGCACCTCGCGCGGATGCTCGGCCGGCGATCAGCGCCGTCACCGAGCTCGTCGAGCCAGCCGAGCCGACCTCGGCGAGCTATCGCGACGACCCGCCGCTCGCCAGGAGCTACCTGATCCCCGTGCTCGAGATCATCACGCTCAACCTGGCGGCGAACCTCGGCTCACAGGCCGCGGGTCAGCCGTGGGCGGATATCTCGCTGTCGACGATGAAGACGAACTTGACCAGCCCGTGGGTCTACGACAACGACGTGTTCGCGGTGAACCAGTTCGCGCATCCCTATGGAGGTGCGTCGCTGTTCCTGGCCGCGCGGTCCAATGGCCTGGGGTTCTGGACGTCCGCCGCATACACGTTCGGTGGCTCGCTGTTGTGGGAGACGCTCATGGAGAACGAGGCGTCGTCGATCAACGATCAGCTCACGACCTCGATCGGCGGCGCGTTCCTCGGCGAGGCCCTCCATCGCTGGAGTCGCGCGGTGCTGTCGAGCGGCGAGCGACCGAGCATCGGGCGCCGGGTGCTCTCGGCCATCATCGATCCGATCGGGACGGCGAATCGCGTGGCGCTCCGCGATAGCTGGCGCCGCGTGCCGCCGCCCCAGCTGCACTCGCACCTCGCAGTCGGCTGGAACCGGGCGCTCGACGTCGCCGAGCAGTCACCGCTCCACGTCGAGCTCGCGGTCAGTCACGGACTCCCATCGGATGAACGGTTCGTCCCGCGCGTGCCCTTCGATCACTTCGATCTGCGAGTGCAGCTCGACGCTTCGACCGACCGGCTCGACGGCTACGTCGACCTCCGCGGTCTCATCCTCGGCCGAGCCTCCGGCAAGCCGCGGTTGCGCGCGCTCTGGGGCCTCTACGGGACCTACGACTACTGGAATCCAGATCACGCACGCGCGGGCGCGATCGGCGTCGGACCCGGGATCGCGGTGCACGCGGCGTTCGGCGCGCGCGGGTTCGCGGAGGCGGTCGGGGTCGCGACGTTCGTCCCGTTCGGCGCTGCCGGGGGTGCCGGCGATGGCGAGGGTCCCCAGCGGGACTACCACCACGGTCCGGGCCTCGGACAGTTCGTCGAGCTCAAGCTCGGGCTACGCGGCCTCGGTCTCTTGCGGCTGAACGCGCGTGCGATCGAGATCGACGGCACGTTGCTCGGCGACGCGACCGAGGCGGTGATCGTGACCACGGCCGGCGTGATGGTCGAGGTCGCGCCCCATCACGCGATCGGCGCGGACCTCGTGTACTCGGCGCGGAGTGCCACCTTCGCCGACGCGACGATGAAGGCGTTCGAACAGTCCTCGCAGCTACGCGTGATGTACGCCATCACGTCCGGCTCGCTGGGCGGCGGCGATTGAGCACGCGAACCGGCAATCGCTTGCTGGCGTAGAGCGGCAATCGCGCGCAATTGTCCGGATTCTCGCTCGCTCGGCCGGACGGCCTCGCGAGACTTTGGTCAATTCGAAGGTCCTCGACGCCGGGTGACCGTACGATGGAGCGTGCGAACAACCCGGCAGGTGTTGCTGTTGTGCCTGCTGACGGCCACCGCGAGGGCCGACGCGTTGCCGCCCGATGGCGTGGCGGAACCCGCGCCACCCGAGGCATCGCCAGCTTCGCCTGCCGCCGAGGACGTCGGTCAGCTCGTGGACGCGATCGAGGATCTGGCGCAACTCGCGGGCAAGATCGGGCTCGACACCCGAAGCCACGAGGCGTCGCGGCTCGCACGCGCGGCGGACGTCGCGGGCGTGTATCTCGAGCTCGGCTTGCTGGTCGCCCGCGCGAACCAACCCAGCACGATCTCCACGTACTGGTCTGCCTCGCTCGGCGCTGGCAACCTGCGGGCGCCGGACCGCGAGCCGGCCGGCGAGCTCGCGGTGACCGCGGGAGTCGCGATCACCGGTCCGACGTGCACGTTGCTCGAGGTCGGTGCGCGAGCCTCGCTTGCCACCAGGTACGGTCCAACGGCGGCGCAGTTCGGGCGGGTCTGCCTCGGCGCGATCGAGCTCGAGCCGGAGAAGGCCACCGTCGACACCAAGGTCGAGGTCTTCGCGATCAACGCGTACGAGGCGGTGGGCGTGAACGTTCGGCCTTCGGTCGAGGCCGCGTCGGTGACCGACAATCGGCGGTTCGCGCTCGCCGAGGTGGGGATCTCCGTCGAGGGCCTCCGTTATCACTGGTCGAAGCGACGCTGGTCGGCGGCCTCGCCGGGAGTCTCGATGAGCCAATCGGTGCTCACGCGCAGTGTCGACGACAACCGCGAGTGGCTCGCGCGCGTGACCGCCTCCGCGTGGTTCGGTGAGCTGCGCTATCACCGTGACCCCGGCCAGCTCACCGACTTCACGGTGCGGCTGCTCCCGATCGCCGTCGATACGATCGAGTCCGGCAAGGCCATCAGCACGCTCTCGCTGGTCCCGCTCGAGATCGCCGGCCTCGGAACGCATGGCGTCTATGTCGATGCCGGGGGTGGCCTCGATCTCACCGCCGACGAGCCCGGCGATACGCCGGACGAGATCGCAGCCAAGCCCGACGTCGCCATCGGCTCGTACCGCCTCGCGCTGCGCCTCGGCATCCCGCGGTTTCACGGCGCGCTGATCAGCCGGCAGCGCCTGCTGCCGACTCTCGACGACTCGATCGTCGCCGAGACGCGAGCGAGCGCCACGCTGCACGTGGACCTGCGATCGCTGTTCGTCGACGCCGAGGCGTATCGCGCGCACCTGCGGCTCTACAGCGGCCCCGGCGATGACGTCGATCTCGAGCTCGAGACCTGGGGGATTCGAGGCGAGGCCTGGATCCGAGCGGGACGTCATCTGCTCGTCGGCGCGACCGTCGAGGTCGGCCGGTCGTTCGTGTTCGCCGAGCCCTCGTCGACCATCGGCACGCCCCCGTTCGGTCACCTCGTGCTCGCGCAGATCGGGTGGCGCGCGAGCTCCACCCGACCGTTCGAGGAGTGACTCGCAGCGCGGTTCAGGTCCCGCGGATCCCGTATTCGTGGCGGGTCTCCTCGACGGTGGACTCGCGCCCGCGCTGGCCGGTGGACTGCTCGATCACCAGCGCGTCGCGCCACCAGGTCTCGCGATCGGGCTCGATGCCGAGCGCGCCGAGGTACCGGATCAGCATCTCGCGCGTGAGTCGGTCGCGCACCCGGCGCACGTCGTAGCGCTCGGGGTCCTCGAAGGACTGCACCGCACCACGGGTCCGGAACGTCCAGCGATTCCGCGCTTCGACTCCAGCGTGCACCGAGCGGAGGTACGAAAGCGGCGGCTCGCCGGTCGGCCCCAGCAGGTCGAACCCGGTCGTCGGGTAGACGTAGTCTCCGACCGGGATGTGGGTCGCGACGACCGCCTCGCACCCGAGCACGCGGGAGAGGTGACCGGTCCACGCCACCGAGTCACCCCCGAGGTGGTTGTTCATGAAGTGCGCGGTCCAGCCCGCATCGCTGCCGACGAGCAGCTGGCGGTAGGGCGGGGTCTGCAGCGGGTCGAGCAGGCGCAGCGCGGCCAGCAGATCACCGGCGGGAACGTCGCGTAGCCGGAGCGCGTCCACGCCGACGAGCGACGTCCACCAGTCGAGCGTGGCGCGGCGCGCGACCTCGAACGGTTGGTGGAGGAACCCCACTCTCCAGCCGATCGGTGAGAGCGGGCCGCCGAGCACCAACGCGCGAGCCACGCCTCATTCTGTCACGAGGCTCGCGCGGACAGGCTGCCTTCGCTACGTGGGTCGCTTCCACGGCGACCGGCCGGTGAGCTTCGTGTAGAGGTGGTAGCCGATCCATCGCATCGGCTCCGGCGGGATCCCCGAGGGCCGCTTCATGTAGAACGCCTCGCCGCGCCACGCGTCGTGATCGCCGGCGTACAGATCGGTGAGCACGCGTCCGGCGAGGTTCGCGAGCACGATGCCGTGGCCGCTGTAGCCGAGCGCGTAGTAGACGTTGCGATGCTCGCCCATGACGCCCATCGCGCAGTGACGCGACAGCGTCAGGTCGAGCGGCCCGCTCCACCGGTGACGGATCGGGATGTCCGCGAGCTCCGGCAGGTAGCTGGTCAGCGATCGCTTCAGCGCACGGGCGCCGCCGTCGTCGGGGCGGGCGTCGTACGCGGTCACGTTGCCGAACTGATAGCCGTACGCCGCCGTGCTGCCGCCGCCGAAGATCAACCGTCCGTCCTGATCGACGCTGCAGTACGCGAGACGCGGCAGATCGTCGAAGAACCCGGCGATCCGGCCGAGGCCCGTGCGATCGAGGAGCTCGCGCGGCAGCGGATCGGTGGCGATCACGTGCGAGATCACCGGCACCATGCCGGTCCGGAAGTACCCGAGCCGCGGCGTGTAGCCGCTGGTGGCGAGCACGATCGCGCGGGCGCGCACGGTGCCGCCGGGGGTCGAGAGCTCGCAGGTCTTGCCTTCGCGCACGCGGGTGACCTGCGTCGACTCGTAGATCTGCACGCCCTGCGCGACGAGCAGCGGCCGCATCGCGCGGATCAGATCGACGCCGTTGAGCAGCCCCTCGGTGGGATCGAGGACGGCGCCGTACGCACCTCGCGCCCGCAGCACGCCGTCGAGCGCGGCGCCCTGGAGGAATTTCAGCGGCAGGCCGAGCGCGGCGAGCTGCTCGACCTGCGCGTGGGCTGCCTCGGCGGCGCGTGCGGTCGTCGACACGTGGACGCAGCCGGCGCGCCGGATCCGCACCGGCAGGTGGTGCTCGCGGATCAGCGCCTCGATCGCGTCGATCGCGCCACGGGTCAACGCGTGCTCGCGGACCGTCGCCTCGGGATCGCGATCGTGGGCGGTGACCCCGTTGAGCATCAGGCCGCCGTTGCGGCCGCTCGCGCCGTTCGCGAGCCGCCTCGCCTCGACGAGCGCGATGCCGAGCTTCGGGAACCGCCGGCTCAGGTGATACGCGGTCGAGACGCCGGTGAAGCCGCCGCCGATGATCGCGACGTCGACGTCGAGGTCGCGGGCCAGCGCCAGGGACGGCTCGTCGGGCGGAGCGCCGATCAGCCAGGGCGCGTGGTTGTCATCGAAGGCGCGATCCATATCACCGCACGCCACCGAAACTGACCAGCTTGGTCTCGAGGTTGTCGAGCAGGCCCTCGCGCCCCGCCTCGTGGCCGACGCCGCTGTCCTTGCGGCCGGAGAACGGCGCCTCGGTCGCGTGTGGCGCCCACTCGTTGACGCCGATCATGCCGAAGTCGAGGTGCTCGTACGCGTGCATCGCCGCCGCGAGATCGTTGGTGAACACGTAGGCGGCGAGCCCGTAGCGAGTCTGGTTGGCGGCGGCGATCGCGTCGTCGAGCTGATCGAACGCCGAGACCGCGAACACCGGTCCGAACACCTCCTCGGCGAACACCGGCATCGACCGGGTGACGTCGCCGAGCACGGTCGGCTCGACGAAGTAGCCAGGGCGCTGCGGCCGCACGCCGCCGGTCCGGATCCGGGCGCCGCCGGACGTCGCGGCCGCGATCAGCTCCTCGACCCGATCGCGATGGCGCGCGCTGATCATCGGACCGACCCGGACCGCCGGATCGAGCCCGGAGCCGACCGGCAGCTTGCGGGTCTCCTCGATGACGATCTCCTCGAACGCGGGCAGCCGCTGGCGATCGACGAAGAAGCGCTGCGGCGAGACGCACACCTGGCCGGCGTTGCGAAACTTCGCCGCGACCGCGGCGCGCGCGATGGCCTCGATGTCGACATCGGGCAGGATCAGGACCGGCGCGTTGCCCCCGAGCTCGAGTGACAGCCGCGTCATCGTGCGCGAGGCGCCGTCCATCAACAGGCGGCCGACGCGGACGCTGCCGGTGAAGCTGATCTTGCGGAGGTCGGGATGATCGAGCATCGCCTGCCCCATCGCCGCCGGATCGCCGTTGACCAGATCGATCACGCCGGGTGGCAGGCCGGCTTCCTCGAGCGCCGCCACCATCGCCATCGCCGACAGCGGCGTGAGCTCGGCGGGACGAACGACGACGGTGCAGCCCGCGGCCAGCGCGGCGGCGATCGCGCGCGCCGGGTTGTAGGCCGGAAAGTTCCACGCCGTGATCACGCCGACCACGCCGATCGGCTCCTTGAGCACCATCATCCGCTTGGTGGCGACGCGCGACGGGATCGTGTAGCCGTAGACGCGCTTGCCTTCCTCGGCGAACCACTCGAACAGGTCGGCCGCGATCTGCCACTCGCGCGTCGCCTCGGCGAGCGGCTTGCCGGACTCTCGCACGGTCAGCTCGCCGAGCTTCGCGGCGCGCCCGCGCATGAGCTCGGCGGCGCGCTGGAGGATCGCCGCGCGATCGTAGGGCGTGCGCGCGCGCCACGCCGGAAACGCGCGGTGCGCTGCCTCGACCGCGCGCTCGACGTCGGCCGCACCGCCGAACGGCACGCTCGCGATGACCTCCTCGGTCGCCGGATCGATCACGTCCCATCGCCCGCCGTCGAGCGCGTCGACCCACGCCCCGTCGATGAGTTGCCGTTGCCGGCTGGTGGTCATGCGCCGTGCTCCTCGACGTGGCGGATCGACTCGCCGACCACCGCGAGCGCCTCGAGCACCTGGTCCTCGGTGATCGTGAGCGGCGGCATGAAGCGGACGCAGTTCGAGTACAGCCCCGCGCGGATCAGCACGACGCCCGCGGCCACCGATCGCTTGATCACCGCGAGCGCGTGTCCCGGTGCCGGCGTCTTCGCGGCGCGATCCGTCACCAGCTCGACGAGCAGCATCGGGCCCAGGCCACGCACGTCGCCGACGAGCTTCGAGGTCGCCTGCATCCGCTCGAGCTCGCGGCGCATCGTGTCGCCGATCCGCCGCGCGTGTTCGAGGAACGCCGGCTCGCGGATCATCTGCACGGCCTCGATCGCGGCGACGCACGCGAGCGGACTGCCGCCATAGGTCCCGCCCACGCCGCCCGGGTGCGGCGCATCCATGATCTCGGCGCGGCCGGTGGTCGCGCTGATCGGCATCCCGCCCCCCAGGGCCTTCGCGGTCACGACGAGGTCGGGGATGACGCCGGAGTGCTCGACCGCGAACAGCTTGCCGGTGCGGCCGAACCCGGTCTGCACCTCGTCGGCGATCATCACGACGCCGTGCTGCGTGCACAGCTCGCGGATGCGACGCAAGAACCGATCGGGCATCGGGATGAAGCCGGCCTCGCCCTGTACCGGCTCGATGATGATCGCCGCGAGCGCCGCGGGATCGATCTGGGTGATCAGCGCCCGCTCGAGGTTCGCGACGCAGAACTCGACGTACTGGTCTTCCGTCATGCTGGCGGGCCGGCGGTACGGATCCGGTGCGCCGATCCGGTAGATCTCCGGCGCGAACGGCCCGAAGCCCTGCTTGAACAGGCCGTACTTGCTCGTCAGGCTCAGCCCCAGCAGCGTGCGGCCGTGGTAGCCGCCCTCGAAGCACAGGATGCCCGGGCGCCTGGTGTAAGAGCGCGCGATCTTGACCGCGTTCTCGACCGCCTCGGCGCCGCTGTTGGCGAGCAGCGTCTTCTTCACGAAGTCGCCCGGCGTCACCTCGTTGAGCAGCTCGCACAGCGCGACGTAGGGCTCGTAGGTCGCGACGAGCGCACAGATGTGGAGCAGGCGGCGCGACTGCGCCTCGATCGCCGCGACCACCGCGGGTGGGCAGTGACCCACGGCCAGCATGCCGATGCCGCCCGCGAGATCGATCAGCGTGTTGCCATCGACATCGTGGACCAGCGCACCCTCGGCACGATCGACCACGACGTCGGTCGAACGCCCCAGGGCGCGAGTGACGGCGGCTGCACGGCGCTCGAGGATCGCCCGGCTGTTCGGCCCGGGGATCTCGGTGACTCGACGGATCGCGGTCATGGGAACCTCACTTCTCGGTCTGCGGGCAGGACGAGCACGATGCCGTAACCGTCGCACACCGGATCGCGGATGTAGCCGGGGATCAGGCGCCGCATCTCGAAGCCGATGTGGAGCTGGGCGGAGATCGTCGGATCGCGACGCACTCCCGACACCAGCTCGTCGTAGTACGCGTCGGCGGTCATCGCGTCCTTCACCGCGCCGTAACCGCTGGGCATCCCGACGGTCAGCTGCCCGGCGAGCCCGAGCCGGCGCGCCAGCTCGTGCCGCGTCGCGTACAGCGCGCGCGCGATGCCGCGCCGCCGGTAGTCGGGGTGCGTGCCGATGTCGGCGCCGTACAGCCACTGGCCCGCGGGCTCGTGCGAGGTCAGCCAGCCACCCTGGATGACGTCGGCGAACGTGTGGTCCGGATGATCGAAGTCGAAGTCCATCCGCACGGTCGAGGTCATCCCGACGACGCGGTCGCCATCGACGACGCAGAACTGCCCCTCGGGGAACAGCTCGAGGTGGCGGAGGTAGTGGCGTGCCTCGAACCGCTCCTCGGGGGCGAGCGTCGGGAACACCACGCGCTGCAGCTCCTCGAGCTGTGCCACGTGCTCCGGCCCGGTCGAGCACACGATCAGGCCGCTCTCGAGACGCGCCCATTCCCGCATCACACGTCGAACTTCTTCCCGTTTTCCATGTAGCGCACCCGGTACAGGTCCTGCCGTCGATCGAGCCACGTGCGCTGGCTGCCGCCGAGGCGATTTCGCCGCAGCAGCTCGATGTCGAGCTCGTGCACGACCATCGTCTCGACGTTCGGCGTCGCTTCCTCGGCGACCCCGTCGCGCGCGAACGGGATATCGCACGGCGTGAGGATGCACGCCTCGCCGTAGTGGATGTCGGCGCCCTGGACGAACGGCAGGTTTCCGATCGGCCCGGCGAGCACGGCGTACAGGCCGTTCTCGATGCACCGCGCCTGCGCGCACGAGCGCACTCGCATGTAGCCCGATCGAATGTCGGTGTTGAACGGGATGAACAGGAGGTTGGCGCCCTTGCTGGCGGTGATCCGCGCGATCTCGGGGAACGCGACATCGTCGCCGATCAGGATCGCGATCTTGCCGCGGTCGGTGTCGAACACGCGCGCCTCGTCGCCCGCCGACACGCCCCACCACCGCGACTCCGACGGCGAGATGTGGAGCTTGTACTGCTTCGCGACCGAGCCGTCGCGGCGAAACAGCGAGGCGACGTTGTAGAGCTTGCCGCTCTCGACGGTGAGGTGGGTGCCGCCGATGATGTTGAGGTTGTACTTCATCGCCATCCGCGTGAAGAACTCGACGTAGCGCGGCGTGAACTCGTCGAGCCGGCGAGCGGTCGCCGACGACTCGGGGGTCTGCACCAGCACCTGGAGCTGGTTCGTCACCATCTCGGGGAACAAGAGGAAGTCCATCCGGTACTCGGAGGCGGTGTCGATGAAGAACTCGCACTGCTGCGCGAACTCGTCGAAGCTCGTGATCGGCCGCATCTGGTACTGGACGGCGGCGACCCGGACGGTGCGTGTCGCGGCCGGCGAGTTGTCGGGGTGGTGCTCGGGGTTGAGCCACTCCATGAACACCGCGTAGCCCAAGGACTCGGCGTCGGATGGCAGGTAGTCCCTGAGCACCGCACGGATCGCGAAGCCCTGCGCGAGCTGGCTCGTCAGCACCGGATCCTTGTCCTTGAGGTCCTTGCGAACCACGCGACGCACGTACTCCTCCGCCGACATCTTGTCGGCCTGCTTCGCGTAGCCGGGGATCCGGCCGGCGATCAGGATCGCGCGCAGGTTGCGCTTCTGCGCCAGCTCCTTGCGCGCCTCGTAGATCCGCCGGGTCAGCCGCTCGCCGCGATGGTCGGGATGGACGGCGATGTCGATGCCGTAGAGCGTGTCGCCCTCGGGGTCGTGGTTGCGGATGAAGCCCTTGTCGCTGACCTGATCGAACGTGTGGTACGCACCGAAGTCTTCCTCGTCGACGATCAGCGCGCTCGACGTCGCGACGAGGACGCCATCGATCTCGACCCCGATCTGGCCCTCCGGAAAGATCGCGAGCTGGCTCTCGAACTGCGGCCGCGTCCACGGCTCGATCGTGGGGAAGCACCGGCGCTGGAGCTCCGCTACCGCCTTGAAGTCGGTCTTGCGGAGCTGGCGGAGCACGATCCGCACCTGGCCGGTTTCTGGCATTGACCAAGCTTACCTTCGTGTCGGGTCGGGTGATGAGCCGTAGGGAGACTCAGTGGCGGCATCGCGGCCGTTCACGGGGGATGGACGATCGCATTGAACGCGCCGGCCATCGTGCGTAGCCTGGACACGTGGCCGAACAGCGCGATCGACTTGGTTCGAGTGGTGTGTTCAAAGCGATCGTGGAGGGTGCGCGCAAGTTCAAGCGCGCGCTCTCGGAAGGCAGCGCGCAGCTGACTCCCGCGGCGCAAGAGCTCGGTGACAGGATCGGGCAGGCGTTCGTCGCCGGTCGATTTGCCGACGTCCACGCGATGACGACCCCGAGCCTGCAGCAGCAGACCGGCTGCGCGCAGTTCGAGGCGAGCTGGCGGGATGCGGTTCGGGACCGCGGCCCGTTCACCGGGTACGAGGTCGCGAACGTCGGACAGATCGACGTCGGGTTCATCCCCGGGCTAGAGGAGGTGCCCCAGTCGCAGTTCGTGGCCTTCCTCGAGATCGCGTTCTCGAGCCCCCACGTCCCTCTCGACGACCCGAAGGTCTTCGCCGTCGGGGTCGTGCTGCTCGATCACGGTGGCGAGATCCGCGTCGGAGCCATCCACACGCGCTGAGTCCGTGCCGGGACGGGCGAGGTGAATGTTTCGTTCGATCGTGGAAAG
>Ga0299915_10001883_pt1 | contig 15363 bp, 12 predicted proteins | sample RVTome_13_FD_200263 | JGI IMG/M metagenome (GOLD analysis project Ga0299915, IMG submission 200263) | Soil microbial communities from uranium-contaminated site in the Upper Colorado River Basin, Wyoming, United States - RVT92D227 (version 2) ... | reverse complement strand
GCTTTCCGAGGACCATCTCGTGGGCGATCTGGTCGAAGGTCAGCGTCTTCGCCTTCTCCTCGACGACCTGCTTCATGATCTCCCTGATTGCCAGCTCCTGGCTCGTCTTGATCCTCGACTGGGTCATCGCCGTGACGACGATCTTGACCTTGTATCCGTCTTGGGTGGTGACTCTGTAGAAGCCGTCGACCTTCGTGCTCCTCCTCCTGACGAGGCTGCGGAGGTAGTCGCGGAGGTACTCGTGCCCCTTGAACACTGTCTGCGCCTTGTGGTCCTCGACGCCGACGACCTGGAAGTACATCTTCAGGTACTCCTGGCTGAAGTCGCCCGTTATGGCGGCGAGGGTGGTCTCGAAGACGCGCCCCTTGACGGCGTCAGGGACCTCGGCCGGCGTCTCGCCGACCTTCGTCTCGCCGAAGTAGCGTGGGAGGATGATGTCGTAGGACTCCTTCCTCCTCCATTTGTCCTTGACGGCCCTTGACAAGCCATACTCTCCTGTTTTCAGCGACCGATAAGTGCCCCGCGCTCATTTATACCTTTCCCCGAAAAGGGAATTGGAGGGGGAGGCACAGTCAGGCTACACCGCCAAGGGCCTTCTCCGCCGCGCTGATACATGAGAGAATGTCGTCAAGCGTGGCGACGAGGCTCCCCACGCCCCTGCCGCAGATGACCCTGACCTCTAGGACGCCACCGTGGCTCACGGCGTCTATGGATATGTCCTCGGCCTTGAGGTTGTCTGGGGAGATCGCCCTCATCACTGCCTCTGCCGAGGCCTCATCACCGTACCTGATCCTTACGACTGCCTCACTTTGAGCCGTGTTTTTTGACAAGCTCGTTCACCCTCACCATGAACTCCGCCTCCCCCTCAGCGGGCAGGTACGCGCCGGCGGCTATGTCGTGGCCGCCCCCCGCCCCCTTGAAGGCCACGGCGGCCTCCTGCATCACCCTGCCTAGGTGGAGGCCCCTAGCTGCTATCTCCTCCGTCCCCCTCGCTGATATCTTTACCGTGCCGTCGTCTGAGCTTGCGGAGGCCACGATGGGCTTATCCTTGACTATGCCCTGGTTGAGGAGGATGCTCGAGACGACGCCCACTATGGTGTCATCTATCTCGGAACCGGCTTTCAGGACGTAGATGGCCTCCATCTCCCTCAGGCGGTCGCCCTGCCTGACCCAGTCGAGGTAGCCCCCTATCTTCCGGCGGTACTCGTCGACGGTCGCCTCAGCCTCCTTCACCGCCTCGCCCCTGTCGCCGAGGCAGATGCTCAGGCCCACCCCGGCCCTCCCCATCCTCGCGCAGGCGTTGAGGAGGCTGCTGTACTCCCTGCCGTCCCTGAGAGGTGTCGAGGGCTCCTCGGCCTTGAATGTGTAGACCGTGCCTATGAGGTCGTGGACGGTCTTGGAGTCGCAGCCCTGGGAGACCATGTGGCTGCTAAGGGAGCTGAAGATTGTCCTCTTCTCCTCGTCGCTCAGGTCGCGGAGCGCCTTGAGCCTGTCTCCGGTCTTCAGCTCGACGCCGATGGAGTTGAGGAAGGCGACGCATCTGTCCTCTACCCCGCTGAACCCAGGGATAAAGGGAGACATGGTGTAGGCGAGGGCCTTCGCCACGGGCCGGGTCTCGTAGCCGTAGAAGATGAGGTCGACCCTCCGCTGCAGGAGCCCCGCCTCCTCCGCCTCCCTCTCGATCAGGGTGTTCAGCCCGGTCAGCGTCTTCTTCGGCCCCTTATCCTGCTGGTCTCCCAGGGCGCCGACGATGCCGAGAGTGCTGAGGTCCCTGTTCGCCTCGTCGATCCTCTTGGCCAGGGTGTAACTGATGCCTGAGGCCGCTATGTCTCGGGCGCCGTCGATGCCGTGGAGTATCGGGTTGACGTGGACCAGTTCTTCAGGCGCTATGCCGACGGGGAAGTGGTGGTCGAGTACTATTGTATCAACTCCATTGAGGTGCCTGGCGATGAGGTCGAGGTAGCCACTGCCGAAGTCGGAGAAGACGACAAGGCGCGGCCTCTCCTCGGCTATGGCCTTAACGGTCGCCTCGTCGAGGCGCTTCTCGCAGGTCGTCCTGAAGTGGGCGCCCATTCGGAGCGCCATCCTGCTCAGGATGCCGCCTGAGGCGACGCCGTCAGCGTCGTTGTGGGTCACGACGCGTAAGATGTGGCCTTCGTCTACGTGCTGTCTGAGAAGGATGACCGCCGGCTCAAAGGACGATGAGAACTGGTCGGCTTGATCCATGCCGGGTCAGGCTAGATGGTGACGATCTCGTCCCTGTAGTTCCAGTCCCTGGGGAGCCTTCCGACCCGCTTGAAGTACTTTGTCACCCTGTAGATCATAGACTCCGTGAGCTGTAGGCCGCGCTTGTTGCCGTAGTCCTTCGGGTTCCTCTCGAGGTGGCGTCTGATGCGTGTCGCCCTGACCATCAGGTTGTACAGGTCCTCTGGGATGTTCGGGGCAAGCCCCGCCTCCTCCAGAACCTTCCTGACGCCGTAGCCGACTATCGGCTTCACGAGGGGGATGCCGTGCTCGTCCCTCAGGATACTCCCTATCTCGCTCTGCCTCTTTCCCTCCCTGGCTAGGTTGATGACGAGGGCCTTCACCTCGTCGGGCTGGTAGACCACCCAGTTGGGCGGCCTCTTGGAGACAGGCCTGACAGAGTAGCCGTGCCCACGCATCGTTGAGAGTTTTCCGACCATTATGGTTCCGCCGTTTGCCCGAGTTTCCCCGGATCGCGCTACGTTAAGACTCTCTAAGGTTTAAAAAGGTTATCTAATCCTCGGCGAGCCACCTGCCCAGGGCGCGGAAGGCGCGTGCCCTGTGGCTGAGTCTGTTCTTCTCCTTGTCGTTCATCTCGCCGAATGTGCGTTCGTCTCCCTCGCCGGGGATGAAGATGGGGTCGTAGCCGAAGCCGTGGCTGCCCCTGATGGACCCGGCTATCTGTCCCTCGACCGTGCCGTGGAAGACCCTGACACCGCTCTCGTCCCTGTAGGCCACGGCGCTCAGGTACCTGGCGGAGCGCTCGCCGACGCCCTCCATCAGCTTCAGAATGCCGGGGTTGCCGAGCCTCTTCAAAACATACGAGGAGTAGGGGCCCGGGAATCCGCCGAGGTGGTCTACGAAGAGGCCCGCGTCCTCGACCACGACCGGCTTATCCCCCTCTATCCACCTCAGGCTGTAGGCGGCTATCTCGTCGAGGTCGTCGGCCTGCACCTCGACGCGCTCCGTCTTGAGATGGGTGAGCTCGACGCCGTACTCTGCGAGGACCTCCGCGGCCTCCCTCACCTTGTTCTCGTTTCCCGTCGCCATCCATATCCTACTCTTTCTCAATGTACCTCCCCCTTCTCGCTATCTCGTCGACCCGCACGAGCACCTCGTCGGCCTCGGGCCCCATGGCTTCGCGGTACCCGTCCTTGAAGGCGTCGAAGAGCATCACCTGCCTCGTGAAGTGGGTGCTCGCCAGCATCCTCCTCATCAGGTTGACGTCCACGCCCCGCTTCTCCGTCTCTCTTGATATTTCGCCCAGGCCGAAGTCTATGAAGACGACCCTGTCAGCGACCCTGATCATGTTCGAGGTGGTGAGGTCTCCGTGGATGAGCCCCGCCCCGTGGAGGCGGCCCGCCTCGAAGCCGATGATGCGGAACAGCTCCCTATTCTCGTCGTCGCCGAGGGCGTTCACTATGTCGCGCACCTTCTCTCCTTCGACGTACTCCATGACGATGGAGGCTCGGTCGACGTCGACCTGGTATATGAGGGGCGTCGGGACGCCGGCCTCCTTAGCCCTGTGGATAATGTCGGCCTCATGGAGGGTCCTGAACCTGCGTACCTCCCTGTCTATCTGGGGGTGTCTGTATCTCTTCTCGCCCCTCTGCTTGATGAGCGCCCTCCTCCCGTTCCAGTCGGGGTCGAGGATGAGGTCCGCCTCCGCGCCCTTCGCTATGACCCTCAGACCCGCCACGGTATCTCCACCTCGTCTATCCTCCACCTGGGGTCGACATAACTCGCCTCGATGGGGGTCCTGACGCCGTGGGTGTAGGCGAGGATGCCCGTCCAGGCTATCATTGCTCCGTTGTCCGTGGCGTATCTTATCGGGACGTGGAACGGCTTCGCGCCGTGCTCCTTTGCGATATCCTCGATGACACTTCTGAGCCGCTTGTTGGCGCCTACGCCGCCTGTGAGGAGGAGCTCCGGCTTCTTGGTGTGGGCGAGGGCCCTCTCCGTCACCTCGCCGAGCATCGCGTAGCCCGTCTCCTGGAGGCTGAAGCAGAGGTCCTCCAGGCTGTGTCTCCCGCTCCTGTACTCGTTTATCGCCGCCGTCATGAGGCCTGTGAAGCTCATGTCCATCCCCTTCACGGCGTAGGGGAGCTCTATCAACCTCGAGCCCTTCAACGCTGCCTTCTCTATGGCGGGGCCACCAGGGTACTCCAGCCCCGCCTCGCGGGCGAAGGTGTCAAGGCAGTTTCCTATCGCTATGTCAAGTGTCTCGCCGAAGACCCTGTACCTACCCGCCTCGAAGCCGGCGATGAGGGTGTTACCGCCGGAGACGTACAGTGTGAGGGGGTCTTCGGCGCCTGTGGCGAGGCGTCCGATCTCTATGTGGGAGACGCAGTGGTTCACCCCGACGAGGGGGACATTAAGGTAGGCGGCGAGCGCCCGCGCCGCCGTGGCGCCGGTCCTGAGGCACGGGCCGAGGCCAGGCCCCTGGGCGAAGGAGACGATGCTGACATCTCTGGCTGTTATCTTGGCGGTCTCCAGAGCCTTCGATATTGCCGTGCCCATCTTCTCTGAGTGGTGGCGGGCAGCCTCGCGTGGGTGGATGCCCCCCTGCTCTGGGACGTGGACATCGACCTCGTTCGCCAGGATGGAGCCGTCTGAGGAAGCCACTCCGACGCCAAGATTGTCGGCAGTGGACTCTATACCCAAGCAGATGAGAGGCGCCAACTCTAACCCCTTTACACAACAAGGGGAGTAGACTCCATAAAAAATGTTTAGAATAGTCGTTATCTTCGTTAAATGTTTAGCAAAAATTTATATTAAAAAAAAATTAATTGTGCATTGTGCAAATCATTAATCGAAAAGGCATTGGAAAAGCAGGATTAGTTGCTCTTATCGCTATTATTTTGATCCCAATTTCCTACGCAGGTTTAACCTATGCATCTATAACATCTGCGAAATATTCAATATCAAATCCTAAACTTGATATTGGATTATCAACGATTTTAAATCCTTCAAACTTAATTGATTTATTTCTATCTAGGACAATGGAAGGGTCTTTTGATCTACTTATCGAAGGACGTGGTTGGGTTTCTGTAACAGTAAAATCTATACAAACAAAGATATTTTTCGAAGATGTTTATGTTGGGAATTTCAAATTTGACGCATTTTTCCAGATACCCGCTTCTGGAATAGAAGAAGCTCATATGAATTTTAGAATAGATTTAAGCTCTATTTCTCTAAATGACGTCCAAAAGGTAGCAGATTCTATGTATAATCATAATGGAGAAGTTAAAATCAGTTTACAGGGTATAATTGAACCGATTTTTATTGTCTTTCCGATTACTATTCCCATTTCCGTTGATACTTATACTCTGACCTACTCCAATGGTCCTATAGTAACTGCTCTTTCTTGGGATTCTCTTACATGCGATTCTGGAGAGCAAGTGAGTTTTAGATGCACTATTCAAAATGTTTACCGTGGAAATGATCTTGAAGGTGTTCTTTATGTTCTAGTAAAAGAAGATGTATCTTTTAGTTTCGATAAAATCGCTGATCAATATCAATATCCAATTAAATTACATAAAGGTGAAACCTCTACTATAACGGGCAAATTTATAACGTATAAGGCGTCAACAACACGTGGTTTCTTTCTAAAAATTCAATGGAATGATAATTCTATTGCTGAGCAAGAATCAAATTATCCCCCACGTTTGAGAGTGCTACAAGGAAATTTAAAAATTGAACAAGTATCATGGATTGTGGAAGGAAAAATAGTTTTGTCCTGTCTGATTAATCATGAAGTAGAGGCTCGTATATTACTAAAAGCCTATAATGGGTCTATAAATGGAGGCTTAAAAATAAAAATAAGAAAAGACTTAGCTCTATTACCTGATAATGATTTTATAGTAAAAGATTACATCATCCAACTTAAGAAAAGTGAAAGTCAAGAAATTAATATTAAATTTACTCCTGATGAAGTAAGTGGAATTCTATTTAGAGGTTATTTCATCGAACTTGAGGGAGTCGCTACATGGACCCAGACAGACAGCTATCCCCCTAGATTAAAAGTAGATAGTATCCCCCAACAAAAAGAAGGAATATTGTCTATTCAAAACGTTTGGTGGTCTTCTCAAGGATCATCGGTAACGAGTGTTACTCAAGGAGCTGTTGTCTCAGTAAATGTACGATTACTTGCGGTCGATGGAAATGTTAATGGAACTCTAACAATTAAAATACGGAAAGATATGGCATTATTGCCTGATAGTGATCATACGACCAAATCGTACAATATCACATTATCTAAAGATCAAGAAACAACAGTAACACTGCCTTTTATTGCCTCGGAGTATTCTAGTTCCTCTTTTAGAGGATATTTTGTGGAAATCACAGGAAAAGCAACTTGGACAATGAGCGATTCTTATCCTCCCCGATTAAATGTAATACGAGAAGTATCGCCAGAACCAACAGGAACTCCTTCAATCCAAAGTGTGTGGTGGACTGTAAATAATTACATTGTAACTGAAGCTGTAAAAGATCAAACAGTTAATGCAAATGTAAGAATTTCCGCTGTAGATGGGCAGATATCTGGAGTTGTGACAATTCGAATTAGAAAAGACATTGCTTTATTACCCGATGAGGATTATGTAATCAAATCGTATAACATCAATCTCGTTAAAGATCAATCTATAGATATTCCGGTATCTTTCGTAGCAGCGGAAAAAACAGGTTTCACATTTAGAGGTTATTTTGTTCACATTGATTTAGCATCGTGGAGCACAAGTTGGGATATGGAAAACTCTTATCCACCGAGATTAAAGATAAATTAAATTTTTTTAATAATCCTTTGAGTCATTATCGATAAAATAATGGTCTACATCTCCTATTCTCGAAAACGATATACTCAGGCGGAATCCAACTAGTTTGGTCATGCAAAATTTGGATTCGATAAAAACATTATCGATTAATTTTTTGATGCCTATTTGGATTAAAATAACCAAAAGAAAATGCTTCACAGTTCTATGTCAGGCTACCCTCCTCACTGTGGTACTCTGCCCAGGGGAATAGTTCTTTCTACGAAGCCTATCCCCTCGGGCACCAGCAGCATCTGCCTCAGGTCTGTGGTTTTCACACACATTTTCTCCTCGTCGAAGACATCCTCGTCGAGGGAGAGGGCGACTACCCTCCCTATGAAGACCATCGAGCCTCCCTCCAACCTCCTGCTCCAGACCAGTCTGCACTCGGCATGTGCCTTGCACTCCTTCACCCTCGGGGGCCTAACCCGCGTGGAGGGGATGGCCGTGAGTCCGGCATCCTCAATCTCGTCAACTCCTTGATGGTGGAGGGCGGCGGTTCTCTTCGTCTGCTTAAGGAGGTCTAGGTTTGGTATGTTGACCACGAACTCACGTGTCTCGAGGACGTTTCTAGCCGTGTGGTGGTTGACGTTGCAGCCGAACATTATGTCCCTAGGAGAGCAGTACATAACCCACGACTTGAGGGCCGCGTTCACCCTCCCGTCGCCATCGACTGTAGTCACTATCGTTATCGGCTGGGGCAGGACGAAATTGATCTCGATCCAGTGCCCCCTGACCACCCCTGAGGAGCCTTCAGGAGGCTCAACGGGAAGAATTTTCTTCAACTAAATCAAATAATCTGTTATCTCCCCAAATATTAAAGTCGTCATTTTATGTGAGCCCGCTGCGAAGGATTTCTTTACGGAGGAAGACTTTTCTAGAGAAATGTTAGAGGTCGTCATCTTACAGCTTGAGGTCTCCAGCACCGAAGTTGTTGGCAGTGGACTCTGCGTAGGCAGATGAGAGGCATCAAAGCCTGCGCCCTCAACGGGAAAGAACTTGGATTCGATAAAAACCTTTAGAAAAAATCTTTGAGAAAAATTATTGGCTCAGGCCTCCTCGTTGCGGACGCAAAATATGCGGTGTTTTAAGCCTACGTCAGATTTTAACAAATATATTACAATAATATGGATTATATTTCTTTTAAAAATAGCTAATTGATAGAGAAGCGTAACTGAACGCGCATATACCATCCCCGTGCATGGTGTTTGCCCAGGTGGGAGCGACCGAAGGGTCAAAGCAGCGAAAGACCCCCAAAGCCGCAGAGCCGTGAGGAGTGGGCTGCGAAGGACTCGGCTGGCTTAGGCTGGCGGAGAAACCTACGCTCCTCAGCAGATCTCGAGCGCACGCGTGACGTTCCCGGGAACGGGATATAACCGCGCGGGAGCTGCCTTTCGGCGATCTCGCCTGGGCACCTTAATTCTTGGGGCGCACTCAACTCAAAAGGAATATGAGAGATGCACGCTCACGCGTACGATATCAGATAGTTTCTTCACTGCTCCTTCCCGGGGGACTTCGGTTCGCCAGCGTCGCCTCCGGTGTGTCTCCTCATTATCTCTTCGATCTCCTCCTGCAGCCCGGGGTTCTGCTCGATGATCTCGCTCAGCCTCTGGACCGAGCTGCTCCACCTCTCCCTAGTCTCCTCGCCGTACTCCCAGGCGAAGTCGAATAGCGCCGAGAGGGCCCTCATCGACCTCTCGAGGGACGAGCAGACGGGCTTGAGGTCGACTGGAGTGTTCCTGTCCTGTATGAGCATCTCGAGGACCGGGAACTGGATTATCCCGGCGTCCCCGGAGAGTTCAACCCTGACGCCGTCCCCCAGCCTCGTTATCCTGTCCTGGGGCACCCCCATCCTTACTAGGAGCTGGACGGCGTTCTCGAGGGAGAACTCCATGACGTCCTGGGGGAGATACGTGAAGCGCTCCGTGTAGGCGAGGCTGAAGCCCTCCATGCCGCGCCTCTCCAGGCTTATGTCAAGCCTGTCCGGTACGAATCCGACCCCCCTGTCAACCCCATATTTTTTGAAGACCTCGTTAATTTCCCTGAACAGCGCGTCGGCGTCTACCTGCTTCAAGTGGCTCAACCAACGACGATAGATGGATGATCAAATATAAACAGCTAGGCCGAGGCGGGAGGAAGAAAGCCTCTGATGGTCACTCGACGTATATCGCGGGGCGGAAGGGCTTCGCCCTACCTGCCCTCTTCGCCGGGTCCTTTATCCATGGGTCGCTCTCGCCCGAGACCTCGACGTCGCAGCCGAACTCGGCCCTCAGGAAGCTGGACGCGTCCTCGAGGAGGGTCGTCTCGTTCACGTAGCCGAGCTCCTTCCTGAGCCTCATCGTCTTCTCAGGCATCTTCTTGATCTCGTCCACTAGGACTCGGGCGTAGGCGGGGACCTCCTTCGTCCTCGTCTTCATCTCCTCGTCCTTGAACGCCTCGCGGATCAGGGTGCCTACGTCGAGTGTTCCCTTGTCGTTGAGCCGCATCGCCTTCTCTTGGAGCTTCCACTTCCAGCCGTCGGCGGCGTAGAAGTGGATGGTAGCCGGCTTGATGCCCGTCACCTTGACGATGTTCTGGACGTCCTCGACGCAGGTCCTTATGATGGATTCGAGCTCCTCTGCGTCCTCCCTGATGAGGGCTCCGTCGACCGTCGGCCAAGGCGCGTAGGCGACGAAGTTCTCGTTTCCCATCTGCTCCCAGATCTCCTCGCAGAGGTGGGGCGTGAATGGGGCGAGCATCCTGACTTGTACGTCCAGGACGGTCCACTCGACGTGGGCTATCGCCTTCTTGCGGGCCGCGTGATCCCTGTCGAAGGCGACGCGTTTCAGGTACCATTCGAGGTCCTGGTTCAGGTCGTAGAGGGCGGCGTGGATCGTCTTCCGGACCCTCATCTCCTTCATCGCGTCGTTGGCGTCTGCGATGTGGCTCTGTAGCTTGCTCAGCATCCAGAGGTCGATCTCTGCCAGCTCGTAGTCGCCCTTGTCATGGTCCTCGATTATCTCGGTGGCGCGGGCGTTGAACCTCTCCAGGTTTTCCACCATGCTTTTCGCTAAGTCTGGGCTGAAGTCGGCGTCCTTCAGCGGCTCAGCTGTGATCATCAGCGACAGCCTCAGCGGGTCCGCGCCATACTCCTCAACGGGTTTTATGAGTGGGACGATGTTGTTGAGGCTCTTGCTCATCTTCTGCCCCTCCATAAGTACGCTGCCGTTGACCATGATGCCCCTCGGCCACTTCTGCCTCGGCCATATGGCGTCGTGGATGAAGATCATGAATGTCAGGTGGTTGGGGATAAGGTCCCTGCCAGAGTGGCGGGAGTCCAGGGGATAGAAGTAGTTGAACTCCCCGCGGAGCTCCTCCACCTTCTCGACCGGGATGCCCGTCTTCTCCGTCACAGCCTGGGCCGAGCCCTGGCCGAGGAAGACGTAGTCCCAGAACTGCTCCGTCAGCTGCTCCGGCTCGGGCTTCAGCTCGTATAACCCCTTCACCACCGTGTAGTAGGCCATGTAGATCGTGGAGTCTGAGAGAGCCTCTATGATCCAGTCGGGCGCCCAGGGCAGCCTTGTGCCGAGTCCAGCCTTCCTTGCACATGCCTTCGCCTTTAGCCAGTCGACGACGTTGTAGAACTCCTGCCTCAGCTCGGGGGGGATGATCTCCATGGAGTCTATGTTCTCCTTCGCCAGCCTCTTCCAGGCGGGGTCACTGTAGTTGATGAACCACTGGTTCTCGAATATTTTGACGACGACGTCTGTGCCGCAGCGGCACGTCACGGGCTCCACTAGCTCGTACATGGTTGAGGCGTTTCCCTGCGCCATGAGGTCTTGCTTCACGGCATCCTTCGCCTGCTGGATGTTCATGCTGGCGTATGAGCCGGTGTTACCCCGCATCCTGCCACCGTGGAACTCGCTGCTGTAGACCTCCTTCGTCGCCTTCTCCAGCTGAGGGTCGTTCTGATCCTTTATGCCCATCTTCTTGACGATGTCAACTGCGGGGCTCTCCCCCCAGCCTGGGAGGTCGATGACCGAGACGGGCTCGAGCCTGTTCATGTCGGTCGCCTTCACCTTATAGTTGGCGGGGTTCTTCCTGACGTCATCCTTCAGCTGTTCCAGCGCCACGTAGTCGAAGGGGGCGTGGGCGGGCACAGACATTACGACGCCTGTGGCGTTCCTCGGGTTGACGAAGGGGGCCGGCAGGATCATGATCCCCTTCCCCGTGGCGGGGTTAATCAGCTTCTGCCCTATCAACTTCGAGCCCTGGAACTCAGAGGTTATCTTGACGTCCCTGCCAAGGAGCTGGAGCTTTTCCGCCGCCTCGGCGCTTATCACCCAGGTCTCGCCTTCCACCTCCGCCTCCACGTAGAGCGAGTCTGGGTTGAGCCACATGTTGGTGACCCCGAAGACTGTCTCGGGGCGGAGCGTCGCGGCCGGGAAGACGTCGTCGCCCAACCTGAACTTGATGAGGGTGTACTCCTCGATCTCTGGCTCCTTGTCGCCGACGGTGTCGTGCTGGCCGACCGGGTTCCCGCAGTGGGGGCACCATCCCACCGGGTGGCTCCCCTGTGTGATGTAGCCACGCTGCCTGAGCTTCGCGAACTGCCACTCTATGAACTTGCTGTAGTACCTGTCTACGGTGGTGAACTCGCGGCGCCAGTCGATGCTGTAGCCTATGCGGTGCATGCCGTGCTTTATCTCCTTGGCGAAGTAGTTCGCCATGGAGACCGGCGTCTCCAGCTCGGATAGTTTCTCCTCTGGGATGTTGTAGAGCGTGAGGAAGGTGCTGACGAGCTCCGGGTCCCTCTCCTTCAGCCGCTCGACCATCGCGAACAGGGGCGTCCCAGTGAAATGCCATGCCATGGGGAAGAGGACGTTGTAGCCCTTCATCCTCATGTAGCGGGCGTGGACGTCGGTCATGGTGTACGTCCTGCCATGCCCTATGTGCTGCGGCGAGTTAGGGTAGGGGTAGGCGACGGTGAGGTAGTACTTCGGCCTCTCGGGGTCCGGGTCGGCCTCGAAGGCTCCGGCCTCGTCCCAGCGCGTCTGCCACTTATCCTCCAGGCTCCTCCAATCGACCATGCACAGTAGCCTCTAATTCTGATCTAACTTGGGTGACGTCAGAATAAAGGTTGTGAGCAAAAAAAGTTGCAGACAAAATTATTTTTCGAGTTCTTCAATCTCATGTAATATAATTTTTTCTATATGCTCATCGTCAAGTTTTTCGATGCTAACTCCACCTTGACCGAAATAATTTTGCCCACCGCCATGACCGCCAGCTGAAGTTGCAAGAGAAGTCGCTATTGCTCCCCCATTTATACCTCTTGCTAATGCATCATTTCCAACTCTTACAATGAATCTGGGCTCAATCGTCGATCCTAGTACAGCTATCCCTTTGGTCTCAATAGCAACCCACTGGTTTCCTACTTCAATAAGGAAGTCAAAATTTTCTGGCATTTTATTAGTAACAATTTTGAAACCCTTTTTTTCAAGGGCTTTTCCTACAAGTTCTTCTGCCCACTGTCCTGCTTTTACTTTTATTTCTTTTTCACGTTCGTTTCGAAGCTGCTTAATAGTATCAATAAGATTAATTACTGTTTCTTTTATTTTTTCAATGGGGGAACCCACTATTTCCGCTGTTTCGAATAATATAGCATCTCTTTTTTGAACTTCTTCAATGGCGTATGGACCGACGGCGAAGGTTATCCGCTCGACGCCGTCTTGGACGCGTTCGGTGGCGACGATCTTGATGAGCCCCGCCTCCGATGTGTTGGAGAGGTGGGTGCCACCGCAGGCCTCGACGTCCCAGCCGCCTATCTCGACGACCCTGATCTCCTTGCCCGGGACGGCGCCTCCCTGGTAGAGTCTGAAGCCGTACATCGCCTCCGCCTGGTCGCGCTGCATGAACCTGCATGTGACGGGTCTGCCCTCGCGGACTACCATGTTGGCTAGCTGCTCTATCTCCTCGACCTGCTCGCGCGTCAGCCTGGCGTAGTGGCTGATGTCGATGCGGCTCCTCTCGACGCCCTTGCTGGCGCCCGCCTGCCACGCGTGTTCGCCCAGGACGCGGCGGGCGGAGCCGATGATGATGTGGGTCGCCGTGTGTGCCCTCATCAGGGCGCTGCGCCGCTCCCAGTCGATTACTCCGTGGACTTTAGCACCCCTCTTGAAGCCCCGCTGCTTCACCCTGTGGAGGAGGACGCCTTCGATGGACTGGACGTCCTCAACGTCGTAGGTCTTGCCACCCGAAGTGATCTTGCCTAGGTCGGAGATCTGGCCCCCGCCCTCGGCGTAGAATGCCGTCTGGTCGAGGACCAAGCGGCCGTCGACGACCTCCACGATCACTGCGTCGAACTCCCTGAGGTACGGGTCCTCGTAGAAGAGCCTGCGGGTCTTCTCCATCTTCTCGACCCTGTGGGCGAGCTTCGCCTGGGTGGGGTCCTCGGCCTTCGGCTGCGCCTTCATGTGCTTCCTGCTGACGAGGGTGTAGAAGTCGCTGGGCACCTTAACCTCTCGGCCCATCTCTGAGGCGACCTCGCCGACGTCCTCAGGGGTGAGGCCGTGGCTGTCGTAGAAGTCCACGAGCTGGTCGACCGGCACCCTGCCGTTGCCCTTCCCGAGGCTTCGACGGACGAGGTCCGAGCCCCTGCTCAGGGTCTCCCTGTACTTCTCGCCCTCGACTGCGACCATCTCCATGATCTCGTCCCTCATCTCCCTGAGCTGGGGGAAGTCGCCGCCCCAGTAGCCGATCTGGGCATCCACGAGGTCAGGGAGCCTCCCCTCTATGCCCGCCCTCCTGAGGAGCCTGTAGCCCCTGCGGAAGAGCATCCTGACTAGGTACCCCTCCTTGACGTTGCTGGGCACGATCCCCTCGCTGAGGATGAAGACCATCGCCTTCGTGTGGTCCAGGGCCGCGTAGATTCCCTCGACCTGGTTTAGGACGGCCTCGACCTCATCAGGATCGTAGCCTATCTCCTTCGCTCTTCTCGCCCTCTCCTCGACCTTGTTGTTCATGTCGATGAGGTAGGACCTCTCCGCCATCTTGGCGAGCAGCGTCTCGTCAGGTTTGAGTCCGGCCCATGCGAACGTTTTCTTCAGGAGGGGGCCGTAGATGGCATGTATCGCGCTCGGCGTGCCCTGGCTGAGCCAGGCCCACCGCTCCATCCCGTAGCCGGTGTCGACGACCCTGACGGGCATCGGCTCCATGCGGTCGCCGACGACTCGGAACATCATGAAGACGAGGGTGCTTATCTCAAGCCCGTTGACTGATCCCTCGAGGTCGTAGCCCGCGTTGCCTCCGCCGGACCATAGCCCCTCCTTGTAGGTGACCATCTCCTCGGGCACTCCGAGGTCCCTTGTGAGCAGCTCGTGGTGATAGCGGACGGTATCGTCCTTCCAGTAGACCTCCCTCTGCCCCTGGTAGTTGAATGCGTGGTGGCCCCCCATCTCGAAGATGCTCATGTGGCGGCCCGCGGTGACTCCTACGAGGTCGATGTCCTCGAACCTGAGGCATGGCTGGCTGACTACCAGCGGGTTCGCAGGCGGCGGCAGTATGCCCTCCGTGACGTATGGCTGGAAGTCTATGATGCTGGCGATTGTGAACATGAGGTCGTCCCTCCACCTTGCGACGACCGGGTACGGGGCGATCCTCTTGTGGCCACGCTCCTCGAAGAAGCTGAGGAACTTCTCCCTCATCTCGGGGAACGTGTACCTGCGCTTCACGGGCGACCTGCCTATGAAGCTGTAGTCGATGCACGGGGCGTCGCCGCAGTTCTCAGCGTCCGAGTCGAGCGTCCAGTAGTAGTTGCCGCAGCTCGGGCACAGCTTGCGGACGAATCCGTTCTCATGGAAGAAGGGTAACCTAAATTCATCTGGGGGCACCTGCAATCTGCTCAGGCTCCGGAAATTGGATTAGGGGTAGGAACTAAAAGAAGCTTGGGGCGGCTAGCCGAACAGGGCTCCAAGGCCCTGGAGGTCTTCCTCCTTCTTCTCCTCCTTCTTCGGGGCTGCCGCAGCGGGCTTCTCCTCAGCCTTAGCGGCGGGAGCGGCTGCGGCTGCTGGGGCAGCAGCGGCGAAGACGGGGGCCTTGAGGGCCTCATCGATGTTGACCTCTGCGAGGGCGGCGACGAGGGCCTTGACCCTGACTTCGTCTGCCTGGACACCCGCGGCGCTGAGGATGCTGGTAACAGCCTCCTCTGTGACCTGCTTACCCGCGCTGTGAAGGAGCATAGCGGCGTACATGTATTCCATACATTTCACCTTGAGTCGATGGATTCTATCTCTCGAACCGTGAAGATACAACGAGACAACCCCTTTTTATTCTT
>Ga0299915_10001881_pt1 | contig 15373 bp, 10 predicted proteins | sample RVTome_13_FD_200263 | JGI IMG/M metagenome (GOLD analysis project Ga0299915, IMG submission 200263) | Soil microbial communities from uranium-contaminated site in the Upper Colorado River Basin, Wyoming, United States - RVT92D227 (version 2) ... | reverse complement strand
GGGCAGGCCTACCGCCAGCAGTACGGCTTCAACGCGATCTACCTGCTGCCGGTGAATCTCTACGGCCCGGGGGACAACTTCGATCCGCGCAGCTCACACGTGATCCCGGCGCTCATCAAGAAGTGCATCGACGCAGTCGAGACCGGGGTGGACCACATCGACGTGTGGGGAACAGGTAGCGCCTCCCGCGAGTTTCTTTACGTCGACGACGCTGCAGAGGGCATCGTCCTCGCCGCCGAGAAGTACGACCGTCCCGAGCCGATCAACCTGGGCACCGGCCAGGAGATCACGATCCGTGAGCTCGTTGAACTGATCGTCGAAGTGGCCGGCTTCGCGGGCGAGCTCCGCTGGGACCCGACCCAGCCGGATGGGCAGCCCCGCCGGGCGCTCGACACGAGCCGCGCACGGGAGCTGTTTGGCTTTGAGGCGCAAACCTCGTTCCGCGATGGTCTTTGGCGGACGTTCGAGACCTACCGTCTCGCCCTAACTCGCACCGCCGGGGCCCCGAGAGCCACTCTGGCATCCGAATGACGGTGCCGAGCCTGTCCGTGCGGCTTCATGCGCGTCTGGGTGGTCTCCCTCGCAGCGGACGGATCCTGTGGCTGACTGCATTCAGCACCGCTACGGCGGAGGGCAGGTCCAACGAGCGACTTCGCCGAGCGAGCCTGAGCGCGGTAACGTTGGCCGCTTTCGGGGACTCGACTGGATCGGATCCATTCACTGGTTGCCTCGAGTTCACAGCATGAGTCAGTCCAAGGGCAAGCCGCCAGTTGCGATCGTCACGGGCGCTGCCGGCCAGGACGGCTCCTATCTTGTCGAGCGCCTCGTTCGGGACGGGTTCATCGTTCACGCGACGGTTCGCCGGAACGGTTCAACCTTCGTGTCGCGGCGCTCCACGTTGGCTCGGGCGGTGGTGCTCCATGAACTGGACCTTCACGAGCCGGCTGGGTATGCGGAGCTCATAGCGGCGGCCAAACCAGATGAGTTCTACAACCTGGCGGGGATGAGCAGCGTCGCGGCCTCCTTTGATGACCCCGCCGCAGCGTGGCGCACGAACGCTGACGCCGTCGAGACCTTGCTTGAGGCTCTACGCAAACACAGCCCAGCCACGCGCTTCTACCAGTCCTCATCCAGCGAGATGTTCGGGTCAGCGCAGGGCCACGAATCGACCCGTAACGAGGACTCACCGCTGCGCCCGCAGAGCCCCTACGCGGCGGCCAAGGCTGCCGCGCATCTGCTGTGCGGAGGCTATCGGCGCGCGTACGACATGCGAATCACGTGTGGCGTGCTCTTCAATCATGAATCGAGCCGCCGGCCCGCGACGTTCTTGACTCGCAAGGTCGTGGACCATGTGCGGGCGCTGAGACGCGCCTCCGGGAGGGTCCTGCGCGAGACGCCCCCGCTCGCCATGGGCAACTTGGCCGCCCGACGTGATTGGGGTTTCGCTCCCGACTACGTCGATGGCATCCGGCGGATCATCGGTCAGATCGAGGTTCGCGCACAGACACTCCACGAGGCGCCGGACGAAGACCGAGGCTCCAACTATCGAGACTTCGTTCTTGGCACAGGCATCCTCCACGCAGTCTGGGAGCTCGCTGACCGAGCCTTCGACCTAGCCGGTCTGCCCCTCGAATGGGACCTGTCGGGTGATCCTTCGCGGTGGCTCGCTCATTTCCGCGGCACTTCCCGGCTCGCCGTCGTTGTCGACCGCACACTCATGCGTCCATCGGATCCAGCTGCCATCGCCGCGGATGCATCTCGCGCCAGAGCCGAACTGGGGTGGAAACCCAAGACCGGGTTGGACGCCTTCCTGAGCGAGATGCTCGCTGATCGATAGCAGTCCGCCTGGAAGAGACATGCGAACCGCCGTCGGATACCACCGGCCCAAGGGTTGGTCTCGACGCGCGTCTTGAGGAAGGCATCTATGGCGGCGTCCAGCCGCGTAGAAGCCGAGTCTCCGGCGCATCGAGTCGGTAGCCTCTCGGCGATGAACAGGACGCACACCTTGCCATGCCTGGCGCTCGTGGCTGCGGGGGCGGCCGCTCGCCATGGCGAACCCACGCTTCTACCCGAGTCGCGGAAGGACCGTTTGCTCGCCGTGTGCCTCTGCCACGGTCGCGCACCGGGTTCCAGATCGTTGACTCGCTGCCGGGCAGTCGTTGGTATTCAGTCAGTCCGGCGCAAATCCTCGATGAGCCGCTGCCCACGGTCACTCCAATTGAACCGGCCCCTGCACGACGCGAAGGCGGCCTCTTGGAGCGCATTCAGACGCTCCAGGTCGTCAATCAGATCCTTGATCCCTTCTGCCAATTGCATCGTGTCAGGGAACTCGAGCATGCTGACTCCGGCCTGCAGAGGAGTTCCTTCCACGGAACCAGCGAGCGCCGCCACAGGGAGCCGGTTGAAGACGTAGTCGAGGGCTTTGAGCTTGAATCCGCCTCCGATCTCCTCGGCGACGATCCCAATTCGCGTCCTGGCGAAGAACGGCCGGATATCGTCGACGGCACCGGTCACGTTCACAGTCGGGAACTCCCTACGAACGTGGCTTGCGAATTCGTCAGGGATGGATCCGACAACGTCTATTCCGATGGCAGCTGCTTCCAGGAGTCCGACCGCAGCTCGAAGAAACCCGAGGAGGTTGAACTGCTTCGCAACCCATGCGTAACTGCCGAGGACTAGAACGCGGCGCGGCGTTCGCATGTCGATCGTCCGGTGCTCGACGCCGCTCCCATCGTATCCAGGGGGCAGCACCAGGGTCCGGACCTGTGGGTGAAGTTCCTTGAAGAGCCGGTCGTCGGTCGGTGTGGTGACTGTCACCAGGTCAACCGAAGACACCAGTGCACTCTCGTAGGAGCGAGCCTTGGCCGCGTCGAGACGTAGGGCCAGACGATAAAGCGATCGGGCCGGCGCTTGGTCGGCGAGCTGCCGGCGGAGCGAGCTTTCGTGGTTTGTGGAGAGGTATACCAAGGTGGCGCTCCCCGAACGGAGGCTCGTACCCGATCGTCCCTCCAGGACGCCCGCCATCGCCAGGCCGTCGATGACCACTGCATCCCATTCCTGCTCATCGACAAGCGCCGAAAGCGCTGCTCGAATCTCTGGGGTGGAGAAGCGGTGAACGATCGCCGGGCGACGCCCAAGGAGGCTTCGCGCTCTCCCACGGTCGCGGAACGGGATGATCGACCAGACGGTGTTGGTCGCATCCTTGGGCCTTCTGCCGTCAGGGTCATGGCACAGTACCGTAACGACCGCGCCTGCCGAAGAAAGCGACTCGATTAGCCTTCTGGAATAGATCGCGTCGCCACCGAAGAGAGGGGGGAATGGCGCGAGTCTTGTTACCCAGAGGCAACGCAGGGGATTCACCCCGAGGCCACGCCTCTCTCGGGGCCCGATGTCACAGCCGGGTGCTGGCTGACCAGCGAGTCGTGCCGGTAGGTCTCCGGCACTGGATCGGATGCGAAATCTGGCAAGGTGATCTCCTCGCATTCGGGCCCCGAAGCATAGGCGGTGCAGGGGGCACGCCGCCTGTCAACGAGAAACCTTGACCCCCTAGGCGGTGGTGGGGCCGCAGGACTCTCTGCGCGGCTGCTTCCACCGAGCGCTACTCTTCCGACGATGGCCACCGAGAAATGTCGGCCGGCACGCCAGTGAGGAACCGGGCTGACGGTATACGGCGACTGATCGCCGGCGCACTGCCTCCGCCCGGAATCATGCGACTCTTGGTCGTCGTGGGCGGCGGCCTGATGGTCCTCCAATCATCACAAGGTCTCGAACTCCCGAAGCTAGCCTACCTAGCGATGGCCGGGATCGCGTTCGTCTTCTCTTGCCGAGAGATCCTGGATCTTCGGGGCACAGCGATGTTCGCCGCCGCGCGATCGTGGCTCGTTGTCTCGCTGATGCTTCTCGCCCTGATCGCAGTCTCGCTTCCCGTGGCGATTGCGTCAGGAACGTCGCTCTCTTCGTGGCTCCGCGACGCCGCGACGTATGGGCTATTTGCCGCAGCACCGGTGTTCGCCCTCGATGCCGCGGCGTCGATGCGGCGGGGCCAGCTGCTGGGTCTCACGATTGCGATCGGAGCGCTCGGTGCACTGTCCTTCGCGATCAACTGGATCACCCTCCGGAACTTGGCGGACCTACCGTTTGACAAGTTCGTGCTTCCGACCGGGAGTCTCCCAGGCGCCCTGTTCCTCGTGTCTCTCGGGGCGGCGATCGTCGATCATCCGCACCGCCTCGCATGGATCGTCCTCGGAGGCGGCGCACTGGGCAGCTTCATCGTGGGCGGGAGCCGGTCCTCGCTGGTCATCTTGGTCGCCCTGCCGCTCGTCGTGCTGTATGCGGGTCGACCCTTCGTGGCTCGCTCGATTGCCGCGTCTGTCGGAATCGGCATCGTGGCGTTCGCCCTGGTGGTTGCCATTCAGGCCGGGTTCGTCGGCGCGAGTCAGGAGATCGCACGGCCGGATGGGTCCTCGCAGACCTTGCGACCGGCTCCCAACCCCGACGTCACGGTCATCTCGCGCACGCTGGACTTCGTGGCGGCGCCCGGGCGGGACGGGAGCCTTCAGGAGCGCCTAGCTCAGTATCGGGTTGCTTGGGACCTGTTTGCCTCGAGCCCATTGCTGGGCGTAGGTATTGGGCACCCGTTTGTCTGGACGCGACTGGACGGGTCCGTCAAGAGCGACTTCACGGCAGACACGCCGCTCGTACTACCGGCCAAGCTCGGGATCGCTGGGGTGGCGTGGGTGATCGTCCTCGGGTTGGTGTGGCTGCAATTCGTCCAGCGCCTACGTCGAACGGCGGGGGTTACGATCCCGGGGCTTGCGATGGCCGGCTGGGCCGGGATCATCGTCGCGGGCGCGTGGGCAGCGTTCGCAATCGAGGACAAGGGCTTCAGCTTCGCCATAATGCTCGTGCTCGCGCTCGCCTTCATCGAGGTTGAGCGGGCACGGTCCCCGAACCGCCGATCAGCTGTCCTGACGTTCCGCGACGATCGTGAGCTTGTTACCGACCCGGCCGAGCACGAAATTGGCCGCGCGCCAGCCGGCGGTCGCGGTCGAAAGGAGCCTGGGCCGGCTCAGCAGCTCGAAGATCCGTCCAGGGCGGTGACGGTAGTACATCGCATACCGCTGGGACCGCACGATAGAGAATCCAGCCTTCTGAAGCCAGTTCGCAACGGCGCGCGACTCGAGGCGCGCGACTCGGTTGCCCGATTCCTCGCGGGACAGAGCGAAACCGAGCCGCACGGCAACCTTCGTAAGAGCGGCATGAGCCGGCTCCGTGACAGAGATCCCTCTGTCCGCCACTCGAGCCATCTCCAATAGGCCGATCGCCGGGTCTACCAGGTGATGGAGGCCATCGTGGACGTATACGAGGTCGATCGAGCGGTCGCGGAACGGCAGATGCTCGACATCGGCCACGATTGAGACGATGGGAATCCCGTGGCGACGCGCCCTCTCTCGGGTGCGCTTTGCCGCGCCGAGGGAGATGTCGGACGAGATGACGGATGCGCCCGCAGTCGCGAGAAACTCGGCATCCATGCCGGATCCGCCGCAGACCGCGATTGCTGTCCAGCCATCGAGCCGACCGCCCAGCGGGTGGACACTGCGCCGGAACTTCTCCATCATAAGGAATTGGTAGAACGAAGGAGTCCCCGCGGGGCGCTCGATCTCGAACTCGGCAAGGGCCTCGCGGTCGAAGTAGGCAGCCTGTCCGGCCTTGTGAAGATCGCCCTTCATCAGCCTGCCACGCCTCTGGTACTGCGCAGAGTGATCTAGCTCATCGTGGTCAAGTAGGCCCGGCCCCACGAATATCGGGATGCCATCGTCGATGGGATACGTCAAACCACATGTGGCGCATGTGAACTTCTGGGTCTCCTCTCGGAGATCGCCATGGCAGCCGGGACAGGCCACTAGGTCGAGCAGGAGGAGACTCTCAGACATGTCCGCCATTCATGATAGGCGGCTGCCCCGACGCCGGGTCACGAGCTCAGGAACACACGAATTGTTGCCGGATCATCTTCGGGCAGACTCATCCACACCCACCGCTTGTCCGGCTGGAGCCGGTGCGACAGTTCGATAGACACGGGGGTCCTCCCTGTTGAGGGGTACGTACCGTCTTCCGCCCGGCCAAGATAGCTTGCGATCGGTCGCCCCGTCTGCGCACCATCGAGTCGTACAAGACCTCCGGGTGCAACAGGCAGCTGAACCTACGGCGCACCCGGAATCACGCCGAAGGAGGCCGGAGATTCCGAGAGGGAGCTAGACATGACGACGTGTTCTCAGGTGTCCCTCCTGCCTCGCTCGTACCGACTGCGGTCACGGACTCTCGCGTCAGAACTGGCGCTGGTACGCGGCCGCCTTTGACGAGATCGGGCCCGACTCTCGGAACCGTCCCTCGCGAACCCTCAACGCGAGGATGACCTTGGAGTCTTCGTCATACTCGACTGAGGCATAGGCATCCTCGCGGAAACTGGGAGACGATCGCTGACTGCCTCCCTTGTCGACAATTGGGGACCGGTCATTTGACCCACAAACGGGTGGACGATGTTCTGCAGTGGCGACCCGGGAGACTTGACCGCTTGCGTGCACTCGCGCGTCGCGCACTTCGGCGGATCCTCGGAGATCGAGGCGAGGGTCGCCTTCACGATGCGTACCACCGTGTGCTTCGGAAGACGGGTCGATTCGGGCCGCCGGAAGACAAGGCGACCACAGCCGTCCTGCGGGCCATCGCTGGGCGGTCGAGAACCATCATCGACGTCGGCGCCAATGTCGGGCGTTACGCTTGGTTCCTGCGGCGGAGTGCTCCACCAAGTGCGACCCTGATCGCTCTGGAGCCTCACCCAGGGGCTGCAAGGTTGCTTCGCGGCGCTGTGCGAGAACTCTCCGGGTGCACGGTCCTGGAACTTGCGGCGGCCGACCAGGATAGGACCGCCAGACTCATCGTTCCGGACGGTGCTTTCGGGAGTCCTGTCTCTGCCCTCGCCTGGGTATCGACTCAACGCGACGTCGACCCGACGGGCCTCGTCGAGATCCGTGTTCGCCGCATTGACGGCCTTATCGAGGACGGCGCCTTCTCTGTCGTCGGCCCGGTCTTCCTCAAGATCGACGTCGAGGGCGGGGAGAGCCGAGTGCTGCACGGCGCAGCAGGGCTCCTAAAGCGACATCGGCCCATCATCTACTTCGAATGTCAGGCGGGTTCGCTGGCTCGTCAGGGCCAGGCGCCCGAAGATGTCTGGGATCAGCTGGGGCTGGCGGGATACCGCATCTTCGCGAACCAGTCTGGGCAGTTCCTTCCCGTGCACGGCGTCGCGGATGAAGTCGTCAACTACCTTGGCATTCCGGATCTGACCGAAACTCATGGCGAGGAGCCTCTCGATGACGCGGCTATGGGCGCGATCCTGGATGCTTGGGCTGCTCACACATCACGAACACGGTCTTGAACTCCACTTTCTTGACGCGCGCCTGTAACGACGGAACCGTGCTGGAACCTCTGCCCTGGGGGAGGCGTGATCCGCTCGTGACGACCGTTCAACCCTTTCTGGCCCCGGAGGCCGAAGCCATTCTTGATCTCGGGACCGAAATCTGACGGCGGAGAAGCGCCAAGCGGCTATCGAGATTACCGTCGAATGCCGTCGGGCGCGGCTCGATGCGCGGAATCAGGGTGAGCCCGGCGAGGCGATAGGCGACACCCCACCTCTTGCTTCGGCGATGTGTTGCACGGCCCCCGGCTGGCTGATAGGCGCGGTCCAAACGTCTCGCTTCCTCCAAAGCGACGGCCTCCAGGGTGTACGACTTCCTCGACGGGTGGTGGCGTTCGGCTGCCAATATGCGGTCCAGCCTGATGAATCGATGGGCCCCCCGAAGTCGCAGCCACAGTTCCGTGTCCATCGCGAGATCAAAGGACTCGTCCACCATCGTGCTCCCGAGCGCAGACCGTCGCACGAACGCCGCAGGTTGGAGGATGTGCATCGGCGGCTGCCATCCAAGAACCTGAACAGGTGGTACCCATTGGGCATGAAGCTGGAGACCGTCTTCGTCGATGAGAATGGCGTGCCCGTAGACGAGTGCCGCTTCCGGGTGGCGCGCGAATGCCCGGACCACCTCGCGGACAACCCCACGATCGTAGTACGCATCGTCTGAGCTGAGCCATCCGATGATTGCCCCCGAGCTCATGCGGAAGGCTTCGTTGAGCGATCGGGCCTGCCCCTGGTTCGGCGTCGACAGCCAACGTAGGTGACGGCCGGGCCATGCTGCCAGGACCTCGATTGATCGGTCGCTCGAACCGTCGTCGACAACGACATGCTCCACATCCGGGTAGTCCTGCCGCTCCACGGAGTTGAGCGTGTCCGGCAACCACCGAGCGTGGTTGTACGAGGTTGTCAGCACCGAGACCAGGGTACGATCGGTGCGAAAGCCGTCAGCGGCGGTCAAGCAACGCTCCTATGGACGTCTCCGCATGGTCTGCCTCGTCAGTATCAACGGGCGTGAGCAGATGGTAGGGGCGCGCCTCTCACTGGGGCGAACGTCACGAGCATCATCCGGCCATGACGCAACCGGATCCGCGCGAGTGTTGCGCCGAACGACGCACTAGAGTTGAACCCGTCCAGGCTTTCTGGGCCGACAGAACGCGGGGCAGCGCGAGGGCTAGCGGTCTCGGCGGTCCAATGATGATGCCCGGCCGCCAAGGTGGGGAAGATGGTCGTGTCATTCCAGAAGAGTGGCGGTCGGGCCGGCGACGGGGCGAAGGAGCAATCTCAAACAGCCGCTTCATCAGCGCGGGCATGATTCGCCCATGGTCGACGCGAAACCGGTCAGTCCCAAATCGCAGCCGGTTGACACGCCTAGGTCAGCATTGGTGTGGGTCTACGGAAGATCCGAAGTGCCCCAGTGTCCTCGAATCGGCACGGTTCGCCTGACCCGGAGCCGACGAGCGCCGGGGCCGCTCGACTGCAGCCCGTCGAAATGACACGACCGATCCTCCTCGTTGGGGCGGCCCGAGCCATATCCCTCGTCATGGGACTCGTTCTTCTGGGCGTATTGGGCAGACGCCTCGGACCCGGCGGGTTCGGTACGCTGCAGTTCGCGCTCGCCGTGATGGCATATCCGTCCCTTCTGGTGGATCTGGGACTGACAACGCTCGGGTTGCGGGAGATCGCAAAGGGCAGCCCCTCGCCGGATGTCATCCGAGACGTTCTCGGTGCGCGCCTGGTCCTTGCCGCGGCTGTTCTGGCCCTGTTTGGGGCGGCTATCCTCTTCCTCCCTCTCGAAGTTGATTCGAAACTGACGTTCGTCATCCTGACCCTCGGCGTACCCGGATCTGCCCTGAATTCCCGATGGGTGCTTCAGGGTGAGCGGCGGTTCGGCCGTGCGGCAGCCGTCGACGTCGTCACGACAGGGACGCAACTTCTCGCCGCCATTGCGCTCGTGCGGGGGAGCGGTGATGTCCTTCTTGCGGCCGCCGCTCTGACGCTCGCGACGTGGGTAACGGCAACTCTCTCGATCTTCATGGCGGGCGGGAAGAATCGCTTTCGCCCGCGTGTCGGCCGCGTCGTGACATCCTTGATCCTTCGTAGCCTGCCGCTCGGAGCCGCCGCGATCGCCATCACCGTCTACTACAGCGTTGATACGGTCCTGCTCGGCGTCTTCCGAGGCGCGGAAGAGGTCGCCTACTACGCGGCCGCCTATCGCGTCATCCTGCCGATCTTGGCATTAGCCGGCGCAGTGGGAACGGTGGCGATCCCACACCTGTCGTACCTTCAGGCCGCAGACGCTCCCGCCGCAGATCAGGCGGCCGTGAACTTGTCCCGTCGACTGATCGTCTGGGCCCTTCCAATCGCAACTGGTGGGGCGCTTGCTGCCGAGCCCATCATCCGGACTCTGTACGGTGGCGAGTTCTCATCGGCTGTGGCGCCGTTTAGGATCCTCTTGTGGAGCGTCGTCACGGTCTACGCGAATGCCGCGTTCGCGTTCCTGATGCTCGCGCGGCAGGGTGACCGTCGTTATCTCCTCGCCACCGCGACTGGAGCTGCAATCAACGTGGGTCTGAACCTCGTCGTCATCCCGTTGGCCGGCATGTTCGGGGCGGCAATGACAACGATGGTGTCGGAGATCGCAGTGCTTCTCCTTATCCTGTGGTGGACACGCGACGTGTCGCGAACTGCTGTTCTCGCTGCAGTACGCGTCGCCACCGTACCAACGCTCGCAATGGCCCTGATCGTGTGGCCCGTTCACGAGTCCCTCACGGCCCTTCCCGTCGGGGCCGTGGCGTATGGTCTCGTGGCAACGCTCACCGGAGCCATTCCATTAGGTCACCTGCGCGCTCGCTTTGGCTGATACGACACCTGACGTCTCGTGGTTCAAGTCGGAGACAGAGGACCTTAACGTGTCCAAGCCGGCGGACTACTACGCCCACGATCGATCCGACTTCCTTGATTGGGTCGGGGGCCAATACGGGCGCGTTCTCGATGTGGGATGCGGCGAGGGATCGAACGCGCGGTGGTACCGACGACATGGCGCCGGCGAGATCGTCGGAGTCGAGGTCAACGAGGCGAGCGCCTCACGGGCCGCACAAGGCTTTGACCGCGTGGTATGCGCAACCATCGATGCAGCAATCCCAGAACTCGACGGGACCTTCGACCTGATCGTCTGCGCTGATGTGCTCGAGCATCTCGTTGATCCGTGGACCCTCGTGAGTCAACTACGAGACCTGGCTGGTGTCTCGACTGTCCTTGCGATATCGATGCCCAACATCCGTTTCGCGCCGGCGATCGCGCGGATCGCACTTGGACGTGGCTTCCAGTACGAGGAGCAGGGCATCTTCGACAGGACCCATCTGCGTTTCTTTACCCGCCAGGACGTGGATCGACTTCTGCGCCACGGGGGCTGGGTACCGGCACGGTGGGGGGCGCAGCTCTTTGGGCCATTCCGTAGGGTTCGCCTTCTGGCGAGCCGAGCAAGCGGAGGGCGGTCGAACGATTGGCTGGCGGAACAACTCTTCGTCGTCGCTCGGCTGCGGCGCCGCGGGTGAGCCAGCGAACTCCGGGGCGACCAGAATTGCACACGACCCAGGCCCGGATCTGACCCGAGTTGGGATGCTGGCGGGGCCCGCCGTTGGGCTAGGGCTAGGTGTTCTTCCCGCGCGGGTTGTTGACTGGACCGCTGCTCACCAGCGAGAACCGGTGCCGTCGGTTTCGTTTGGGGTTGACGCAAACCACCGCCAGACGCTCGTCTGGCGTTCGATGGCGATGGTCAGACCGATTCGGAGCTATGGCTGCGAGGAGCTCAACAGCCCCAGGCGAGGAGGCAGGTGACTCCTATGGCACGAAGTAGCCGGTCACGTCGAAGATGAGGTCGGTTGTCTGGCCGGGCGCGCTCGCGACGTAGGTGGCGCTTAAGGTACCCGTGCTGCCGAGTGGGGCAGTCACTCCGTTCGCCCGGACGTCAGCGACCGGGAAGTTGAGCGTCGAAGTCGTCGCGTTGTTCGTCGGTTCCGGAGTGAGCGAGACGTGCCCAAACGCCGTCTGGTTGGTCACCGTGAGGTTGCCCGTCACCGCGACCGCGTTGGCCGGGACGCCACCCAGCCCGGTGACCTGGAATGTCCGGGCAATCCCCGAGCTGAAGGGGCCCGTGAGGCCGTTCGCGACCCGCGTGTCGAGCAACCGGGCGGGCGTGAGCGTGACGTACGCGGCGCCAGTGGTGTCCGGCACGAAGTAGCCGGTCACGTCGAAGATGAGGTCGGTTGTCTGGCCGGGCGCGCTCGCGACGTAGGTGGCGCTTAAGGTACCCGTGCTGCCGAGTGGGGCAGTCACTCCGTTCGCCCGGACGTCAGCGACCGGGAAGTTGAGCGTCGAAGTCGTCGCGTTGTTCGTCGGTTCCGGAGTGAGCGAGACGTGCCCAAACGCCGTCTGGTTGGTCACCGTGAGGTTGCCCGTCACCGCGACCGCGTTGGCCGGGACGCCACCCAGCCCGGTGACCTGGAATGTCCGGGCAATCCCCGAGCTGAAGGGGCCCGTGAGGCCGTTCGCGACCCGCGTGTCGAGCAACCGGGCGGGCGTGAGCGTGACGTACGCGGCGCCGCTTGTGAGGAGGTACGTGAACCGGTCGGCGCTGCTCGTCGCGCTCGTGCCAGCGGGGCCCGTGACCGTGATGTCGACTGTGCCCGTCCCCGCCGGGCTGACCGCGCTGACCTGCGTGCCGGAGGACACCGTGAAGCTGGCGGCGGCTGTCGCGCCGAAGTCGACGGCCGTCACCCCGGTGAACCCGCTGCCGTCGATGGTCACCGTCGTTCCGCCCGACGTGGGACCGCTGGCGGGCGTGATGGAGGAGACGGTAGGTACGCCGCAGGATCCGGTTCCGGCGGCACCGATGGCGGCGTCGGCGTCGAGACGGCCGGCGCCGATGTCGTCAGCCCCGAAGGCGCCCACGGGCTGCGCGGTGGTCTTCATGGCAGCGAGGACCTGTGCAGGCGCAAGACAGGGCCGCTGCTGCAGCACGAGCGCTGCAATGGCGGCGGCGTGCGGCGCAGCTGCGGAGGTGCCGTAGAAGCGGTTCGGGCTGCCTCCGCCGAAGAACGAGTTGGCGACGCCATCTGTGGCGGACATGTCCACCGTGGCCGTCTCGCATGACGACAGTGGCGCCGCCGGGGTGGTGCCGACCACCGGGCCCCAGCAGTACGTCGCCGGCCCGCGCGAGGAATAGGACTCCAGGGTGCTGGCGTTGTTGTAGGGGATGGCCGCCACGGTGGCGCCGGACCGGGACGCGTTGTGCCCGAAGATCGTCGGCCCGACGACGTCCCCGCCGGACCCTGTCGGGTATTCGACAGCGGTGAGGCCCGAGCCAAGGGAGAGGAACTTGAGCCGAGGCGTGGCCGTTCCCGCGTAGCGAGCGACGACCAGGTCGACCGAGCCGGTCTCGCTGACGCTCACCATCTCGTACGCCTTCTGGGTCACCAGGTTGTCAGCCCAGCTGCACCCGAGGACGACACCGGTGGCGTGGTTGAGCAGGCAGAAGTCGAGGTCGGTCGTGATGCCGAACTGCGGCTCGTTCCAGCCCAGCACGTACTGGGCGGCGCCGCTGATCGTGATGCCGTAGGTGTTGTCGGTGGTGACCGTCGGGTTGAAGTCGTGACAGACCAGGCCCGGCGGGGAGCCCTCGAAGGTGATCACGGACGCCGGACACGTCGTTGACCGGAACGCCGGCGTCTCGTACGAGGCAACGTCGTTGCCTCCGATGATGCTGTTCGAGTTGGCGGCAGAGCTGAAGTAGGTGACGCCCTGGGTGGTGACGTCCTCGACCGCCTTGCCGACCACCCCGTCCTGGTACATCGGCTCGTCCCAGTAGCTGACGTCGTCGACGATGACCCTGGCGCCGGCCGTCGCAAGATCCAGGATCTGGTCGGCGAAATGCTGCTCGCCGTTGAATGCGGTGGCAAAGCGGAGGTCGGCTCCGGGAGCCAGGTCGTGGACGATCTGGGCCATCGCGCGACCCTCGTCCGTGTCGCCGCCGTCGGCCTGCACCGCGACCGGGCCGGTGAACCCACACGGGTTCGTCGCTCCGGGCAGCTCACCGTTGGTCACGTCCGTGGGAGCGTCGCCCAGGTAGTTGTACGAGTCGGATAGGACCCCGACCGTGATTCCCGTCCCGTCGACGGAGTAGTGAGTGCGGCCGGTCGCGGCGTTCAGCTGTGTGTCGCCCTCGGACACGAAATCGCCCGTGGGGCAGGCCGCGTGGACCATCGGCTGCAGCACTTCTTCCACGGACAGGACCTGCGGCTGTGCCGCCGCCAGCGCGGTCAGCCGCGACGTGGGCACTTCGGCCGTGACGATGCGCAGAGCGTCGTCGACGTAGACGAGGTCCGAACCGGTCGCCTGCAGCCGTGCCAACGTCGCGGCGCTGGTGTCAGTGACACGGATGTCGACAAGGATGCGCCCGCCGGGACGCTCCATGACGCTGCCGGGGCCTGAGACAGGCAGCAACAGCTTCTCGGCCTGATCCTGAAGGGGCAATGCGTCGAACGCGGGACCGGCCAGCAGCTGCAGCCGAGGTGTCAGCGGTCCGCCCTTGCCGGGAGAGGCCCCGCTCGCGGCCGCACCGGACGACATCAGCAGCGGCATCGCCAGCGCCGCCGCGATGATGAGCGAGGCGACGCGCCTCAATTGTCGTCTCTGTCGAACCATGGCGCGGACCTCTCCCACGTCGGCGTCCCGGGATCCGACGCCGTTGCCCGACCCCGCTGAACGGAGCGTACCCCGCGACGGATAGTGTCGGTCTCGCCACTGGCCCAACGCACCCGGATTGGCGACCGGATCAAGATGCTGCGCTGGTGGACCCCCCGGTTCCGTGCCTCCCTGGCGATCAGCCCAGCTTGTGCGTCGTGACCGGATGGCAAAGAGAACCGACGCGAGTCACCGAGCCGCACGGGCTCCGATCACTCCCACGACGCGCCGATCCCCTCGTCCGATCAGCGGCCCGGCGGCCATCCCCAGTGCGATCCCGCCCATCACCGCCGCATAGCTCCGGACCTGCGGGATGTCCCAGAAACCGCAGACCAGGAAGATGACGGTCCCCGCGATGAGATATGGCGCCATGGTGTGCCGGTACCGCCAGACCTTCCAGGCGGGATAGAGGATAACGGTCGCGTTCGCGATCCCGAGCGGAAGTCCCCCCTCCGAGAAGCCATGGAGCAGGAGGTCGTGGGCGTAGGCGACCTCGTGCGCGGCGAAATCGCCGAACCGCTCCAGGCTGCGCCAGCCGCCACCGACCAGCGGGCTCGCGATCGCGACCGCGACCGCCGCGCCCCAGGTGTTGACCCTGTCCACGTCGCCGGAGGACTGGCCGATGATGCTCTGCACGATTTGGTCGACGTTCGTCCCGTAGCGGAGGGCGACGATGCCGACGAGCGCGACCGCGCCGGCCACGGCGCCGGTGAACCAGAACCGCCGTTCAACGCGCCCACTCGCGAGCACCGCGAGGACCGCCCCCGCGCCGATGGCGATGAGCGGGCCGCGGGACCCGGCGAGGATCAAAGCCACGAGCCCGAGCCCGATGACGCCGTAGGCGAGCCAGCGTCCGTGGCGGAGTGCCGCTGCCACCGCAAACGGCAGCGCCGTCGCGATCCCCATCGCCGTCGGGGTCGGGTAGCCCAACGCGGCGAGGCGGCCGGCGATGCTGGCCGGGAACGTGATGAGATCCACGCCGGGGACGCCGATCCACGCAACGAGAGCAATGCCGCAGGCGATGACGGTGGTCCCCAGGGTGACGTTCGTGAGCGTCTCGTCCCGACCGGCCACGAGGTGAGAGGCAGCGATCCAGGCCGCCATCATCGCCATCGGGCCGCCGGCCAGCCAGTGCAGGCCAGAGTCGAGGAAGGCCGGATCCCCGCC
>Ga0299915_10001879_pt1 | contig 15374 bp, 9 predicted proteins | sample RVTome_13_FD_200263 | JGI IMG/M metagenome (GOLD analysis project Ga0299915, IMG submission 200263) | Soil microbial communities from uranium-contaminated site in the Upper Colorado River Basin, Wyoming, United States - RVT92D227 (version 2) ... | reverse complement strand
CAGATCAATATCACGGTGAGCTGGTTTGTGCCTAAGGCGCATACGCCGTTCGGATGGCTCGGACAAAGGCCGATAGAGTATTTCGAGCAGGCGAAAGGCTTAATACTCGATGAGAAGAGAAAACTGCGGGCAAAGTTCCTGCAGTTCAAGTTTCACGATATTCGCAGGAGCATATTGGAATCGGCGATTGGCCGAGGCGACAGGCGATGCGGCGCGGTGATCGAGGCGGCGTGGCGGAGCGGCGCAACATTCGACCTGTGGGATGAGTGTTTTGACTACTCGATCTGGAGAGAGGCGTTCGCCAAGTTCGGGATGGATGTCGAGCGTGCTGCGCAGAGGCAATTTGAGAGGGATGAGATTCTGCCGTGGGAGCACTTGGGCGGGCCGGGGAAGGAGTACCTGCTCAAGCATCTTGACGAAGCGCAAGCTGTTGAGAATTTGGAATGTGGCTGAGGAACGTGCAGTACGAGACATTCTCAATGAGTGGGAGCCTATTGGTTTCCCAACTCCCGAAAATGAGTATGATTGCCTGGTTCACCGCGTGCTGAGTGTCCTACATGTCAGCGGGACAAAGCATGAATTGGAGGCCACAATTAAGTTCGAGCTTGAACATCATTTTGGCCTGCGTCCATTTCCAGCAAAGGAGATTAAGCCCATCGTCGATAGGATCTGGAAATGGTGGCAGGAGAAGACTTCGTAATCAACGACTATGCGAGTCCTACCGTCCACGGAGGCGCGCACCTGAGCGAGAGATTTGGATTGAGATCAAGATGGAGGTTTGTATAAGGCGGTTTGTTGGTCTGGTTTGTTTTGTTGCGGTGGTTTTTTTGAGCTTGCGCTGAGGGGTCGGACATAGTAGGCTTGAGCTTTCCGTGAAAGGGGGAAAGGCGTGGGCAAGATGCCCATGGTACAGAACACAGGCTGGAAGCCCGTGCCACGAGGCGTTTGTATCGGGCAGGTTTTGGGGCAGGGAAAGACGACGCCAAAAACTAGGATAAGCCGGGTATGGAATGCGTTAAGAGGGGGGTGTTGCGTGCCGATATAGGTATGGCCGGGGACTACCGGCGGATCAGACCGAAAAGGGGGTCGTAAGAATCGTGGCGGCCGCCTGTTTATGCGAGACGGCGGCGGTCAAGCAATGGGGGCAAAGAAGCAAAGCACAAATTGCCGATGCGATACGGGAATCCTTGATATTATCTGAAATCTGGCGACCGCCTGGATGCGAGGCTCTCATCGCCATTTTCCGGCATTGGAATGAGGCGAAGAGACTCGTTCCGAATCTCGAAGGATTCGAGTATCGGCAGCGCGAGGCGAGAAGGCCGGTTTCGGCCTGATAACTTCTTGACGTGCAACAGCGCCTCGCGCTGTTCCTTGGAATTTGGAAGTGCAGAAGGCGGTGTTTTTTCGCCGGACGTTGTGATAACAGTAGGGCTTCTGCAAAATTGCAGGTTAGACCTACTTAGAAAAGAAAAAATCGTTTGTTGATTACCTGCAATTTTCCAGAACTCATATAACAGTGAACTTTAGCCATTTTAACACCTGTCAAAGCTGTTTTCGGGGTATTAGGACTGAGTTTTTGGCAACTCGACCGCTTGCGGAGAAGTTGCTGTTAATTGTTAAGTACTTGTAAATAAAGAGTTAAGGTCCATGAATTTTGGCTAAACCGCACATAACAGTCAACAAGGAGAAAATGGATGTCGAAACTGATTCTAATAGCAGGCGGGAGTTGTTCCGGGAAGACGATACTCGCCGAGAAGCTGGCCGAGTGGCTGGGCGACAGGGCCATAGTCTGCCACCAGGACGACTACTACAAAGACCTCGGACATCTTTCGGAAAGCCAAATGGCCCAGCACAACTTTGACCATCCGGATGCGATAGATGAAGAACGGATGCTCGCGGATATTCGTGCTATGCTGAGTCACCGGGCCGTTGAGACGCCGTTGTACAATTGCCGGACGCACAGGCGCGATATGCTCACGGAGACGAAACCCGCGGCGGAATTTGTCGTTTTCGAAGGGACGTTTGCCCTGCACTATCCGGAGCTTGTGGAAAAGGCCCTTGCGAGGATATTTGTGCACTGCGACGAGAACATCCGAATCAACCGGCGAATCCGGCGCGACACGTCGGAGCGGGGTCTGACCAGGCCGGATGCCATGAGCCGGTATTTGACTATGGATGCGCCGGCGCACGAGGAGCTTGTGGAGCCGACCACGATGTGCGCGGATTTGGTGGTATCCGGCGGGGGCGAGTCGAACACGGCGCTGGCGGCAATGAAGGATTATCTGAAGGATAAGCTGCGTTTCACGGCGCGGACGGTCGAATCGGGATGTCGAATGTCCGGCCGGCCTTGAAGTATTCTTGTGTTTGGGGATGATGTGAAAGACGCAGGCGATACAGCGCTGATACCAGCAGTAAGCCAGACAAGCGAATTGAACAATATGTGAAACCTGCCTGCACAACAGTCACCTCAATGTCTGCGACAAGGCGACTGTACAAGGCGGACCTCGGCGTTCAACGCAGCCGAGGCAAGAAACGGACCCTGATTCCCGCGATCTGGGTCCGTTTGTTTATTACTCAAACTGAGCGATTTACTGACGATAATAGTTGCAAGTCCTGCTTTGACGAGAGTTTGTCATTCTGAGCGAAACGAAGTGGAGCGAAGAATCTGGCCTGCGAACGCATGGTTTTTCAATACGAAGCCCAGATGCTTCGCCTCGCGGCTCAGCATGACAATTCAAGGCGGTCAGTTTGAGTTATTACATTATGCGGGTCGGCTGCTTGCCGGCCGGCAGAATTCGGACCGGCCCGCGCCGCTCAAACGACTTCCCAGTCGCGCAGCCAGTGGTATTCGGGAGGCAGAGCCGCCCATCGCTCGTCCGTAATCTGCATCAGCCACTCTTTTTCGGCGGCCGTGGCGCCAAGCGGGCGCGTGTAGGATGCGCGAGCGGCGTTCTCCACTTCGTACGGTGTTGAGAGCCCCGGCACCGTCGCGGTTATTGCCTTGTTCGCAAGGATGCACTGAATCGTCAGCCGAGCAACGTCGTTCTCCGTCTTGCTGCCGACACCCATGACCGGGAAGCTGACTTTGCCGCAGCTCTCGAAAAGGGTTCCGCCGAAGAAGGGCTTAATCGTAACGATGCCGACGTTGCGTTCAAGCACGGTCTTGAAGATGCTCTGGGTCTGGTCGGAGCCGTGTCCCGGATTGACTTCTTCGATGTTTCCGCCGATCGGGTCCTGGCCCTTCTCTCTGGTCTTGGCGCTGCAGGGGAAGATGACCATCTCGAACTGGGGATACTTCTCAAGGACGTGTTCGAGCCAGGGGCGCGAGTGCGATGACATACCGAGATGGCGAACCTTGCCGGCCTTGTGCAGCTTATCGAATGTTTCAATCAGGGACTCGACTTCAGGGTCGGTATTGGAGCCGTCCATCTTCGCCTGGGGACGCCAGATGTCGAGGTAGTCGGTCTGAAGGAAGCGCAGGCACGTATCGACGTTGTGCGTCTGGTCCTTGACGTTGCAGAAGCCGGAGGTGCGGGGGCCGAGGTTGTGAATATCGGCGCCGACAATCATTTTCTCGCGCCGACCCTTCAGAGCCGCGCCGTAGCTGAGACACTCCGCGGCGGTGGTGATATCAAGGTAGTTGATGCCGGTATCGATGCACGCGCTGATGACATCGCCCCGGTTCTTGGCGACGTCGTCGGGCACTTCCTCGTTGGCGAAGCTGTCCCAGTAGCGGCCGGCGTTGCGGTTCTTCCAGTGGCCGCCTAAGCTGACCTCTGAAATCATGATGTTCGTCTTTCCCAGCCGGCGGTAGTGCATCTTTTCATTGTAGTTGAGAATTTTTGACTTGTCCTCTTTAGCGCCGGCCTGTGCCCTGCTCGCCAGCGCCCCGGCAAGCGTGCCGGCGGCGGCAAGCGATGTATTACGCATAAAATCGCGTCTTGAAATTCCATCGTTCTTCATGACTGTTCTCCTTTTCTAATTCGAGAATGAGTTCTGCAAAATTGCAGGTTAGACCTACTTAGAAAAGAAAAAATCGTTCCTTCGACTTTGCTCAGGACTGATTTTTTCTTTTCAACGGCAATGTATTGCCTCATAATCGCTTAGGTAATTATTGAAGAAAATCGTAGAAGAGATTTTCTTCAACAATATAGGCCTAACCTGCAATTTTGCAGAAGGCTTAATACGAGACGGCTTTGACGGCATTTCTCAGCGCCAAACCGAACTTCCAAAACCACCTCTAAGGTCCAATACACGCAATTCCTAATATAATGACACAACGGCTGCGATTTGTCAACCACAATTCCCCCATTTTCACACCTCCTGCGGAAATGCCCCCACACAGGCATAGTAACGCACGCAGTCAATAAAACAGGGCCCTGTCCGAAAATCGGAGTTTTCCCGACAGAAATACCGTTACTCGCGGCGGCTGTGGCGCATCTTGTGTGTAGTAGTTCCGTATGAAGGAGAACGCTGACTACGTCGGGTCGGCGGAACAAACCAGATCGGACCTGTTGAAAGGGGAAGAAAATGGAGTGGACGAAAGCGAGTTTGGTCCTTGTATTGATATTGAATTTCTCGCCTTTTTGCGGCATTTCTCTTGGCGACGATCCCGCCGGCAAACCTGCACCCTTGTTCTGCGCGGTGGGTTGGCGCGGCGAGTTCACACTCATCAGGCCGGGCGCAGGAGAATTGCCGCCAAAACGCTATGACTTGCCCACTCGCCTCCAGGCCCTGGCGTGGTCGCCGGACGGAGTGCTGTATGCTGGTAGGGAAGGCGACCTTTACACACTCAACCCTTGGACCGGAGATTTCGAGCACGCCGTGTCGATAAACTCGGACATTCGCGGCATGGCCTTTGCCCCTTCGGGCGAGCTTTATGTAACGTCGGAATACACATTGGCTCAACGGCTGCGCATTATCGACCTCGATACCGGCGAGCACAGAGAGGCTGGGGTACTATGGGGCGATGGACAAACCGCTCAGGGCCTGGCATTTTCGCCCGGCGGAGTCCTTTACGCAATCAGCCCGAAAGTCCACGTCGGAACATACGAGCTTTTCACTATCGATTTGAACGACGCCGAGATGCACCTGCTCGGCAGCTTCTCATCATCGGCGAATGCAAACCAGTCCATAGCTTTTACGCCGGACGGTTGTCTGTATGCCTTGGGCGCCGATGTCCTCGTTCAGTTAAATCCGACCGACGGGACAATCATAGGGCCGCCCACGAAGCTCTCCGGCGAATATCGAGGTCTCGAATTAGTCCGCGGGCCGAGGGTAGTCTATTACGTCGATGACGACGCACCCGGCGCCAACAACGGCTCATCCTGGAACAATGCATTCAACAATCTCCAGGATGCCCTGACTGCCGCCGAACCTTATACCGAAATCCGCGTGGCTCAGGGCATTTACAAGCCGGACGAAGGAGTTGGAATCACCCCCGGGGACAGAACCGCCACCTTCCAGATGAAAAACAGCGTTACAATCAAAGGCGGCCACGCCGGCTTCGGCCAACCGGACCCGGATGCGCGCAACGTCGATGTCTACGAAAGCATCCTCACAGGCGACCTGAACGTCAACGACGGCCCGGATTTCGCTCACAAAGGCGACAACAGCTATCACGTCATCACGGGCAGCGGCACCAACAAAACGGCGGTGCTGGACGGGTTTACGATAACGGACGGAAATACTGTAGTATCGGATTCCAGCCCGGATCGATTTGGCGGAGGCATGTACAACGACTCCGGCAGCCCGAGCGTCGCGAAGTGTAGCTTTGTCAGCAACCAGGCATCGTACGGCGGCGCAATGCACAACTCGAACGACAGCAATCCGAGGGTAACTAACTGCACGTTCACCCGCAACTCAGCCAAGGGCCACGGAGGAGGAATGGAGAACAGGGACAGCCATCCGACCGTGATTGACTGTGTATTCACCGAGAACACAGCCGGAAAATCAAACGGCCACGGTGTCGGCGGCGCAATGTCAAATTGGCACAGCAACCCGAGGGTGATTAACTGCACGTTCATTGGCAACTCTACCGGTGAGTACTTCGGCGGCGGCGCGATGTCCGTCAGCCACGAAAGCAATGCGACAATCGCCGGCTGCACATTCATCGCCAACTCAGCGTCCCAAGGCGGGGCGATGCGGATCCACCTTAACAGCTCTCCGACCATTGCCCGCTGCACCTTCGCGGACAACTCTGCTGAAGAAGGCGGTGCGATATTCACCAGTAACGACTGCGACCCGGCGATCAGCAATTGCGTGTTCCGCGGCAACTCTGCGATTCAGAGTGGAGGGGCAGTGCACAACCACGACAACAACCCAAAGTTCAGGAACTGCATCTTCAGCGGCAATACCGTCGAGAAATATGGCGGCGGCGGGATGTACAACAGTTACAGCACGCCGACGATCAGCAACTGCGTTTTTGTTGGAAACAGAGCGGAAGGAGGCTACGGATACGGCGGCGGCGGGATTCACCATCGTAACAGTAACGATGGCGTGATCACCAACTGCATATTGTGGGCCAACACAGCTATTCACGGGCCGCAGATTGAGCTATACAGGAGCAAGAACACGCCGGTACAAACGATGCTCCGGGTCAATTACACTTCCGTGGATGGTGGCAAGGAAGGAATACGCGTCGGCACGGGTGGCTGCCATCTGCACTGGGGCGATGCGAACATCGACGGCGATCCGCAGTTTGTTGACCTGGGCCACTGGGGGGCTGGCGGACTCTGGGCCGAAGGCGACTATCATCTGCTCAGCGCCTCGCCCTGCATCAACGCCGGCGATCCAAATTATATAGCTGAACCAAATGAGACCGATCTCGACGGCAGGCCCCGCGTGATTGGTCCGCGAATAGATATGGGCGCTTATGAGTTCAATCACGTTCCTGTCGCGGACGCCGGGCCGGATCAGACTGCTTATGCCGGCGTGGACGAAATGGCAAAGGTGACTCTGGACGGCACCGGTTCGTATGGCGAAGACGGGCAGCCGCTGACTTACAAGTGGAGCTTGAAGACAGACGGCGAGATAGTTCCCCTGCCGGGCGACGGGATAGTGAATTTGCGAGACTTTGCGGCCCTTGCTATGAAGTGGGGAGAACTGAAAAAGCTGCTCGGTGAAACAACGCCGCCCTATGGTCACCGCCAGGCGGTTTTGGCTGACCTATCGGCTCTGTCGCACCTGTGGCTGAGCACGCCAAGCTCGCCGAAATGGAACCCGGAATATGACGTCGCACAGACCGGGCCTACGCCCACCATAGAACTGCCGGTCGGCGCGCATGTCATCGAGTTAATCGTCAACGACGGGATAGATGATTCTCTCCCGGACCAGGTCGTCATAACCGTTGTTGGGCCAATCGAGGCGTACCTAAAGATAGTCCCACAGACAATCAACCGCCACAGTCAAGCCATGCATATCTGGGCGCACATTCGTCTGCCCGCAGGAATTGCCGAGGACCAAATCGACATGAGCGAGCCGCTCTTACTTTACCCCGGCTCAATCGCCGCCAGTAACCAGCGTGTTACTCACTCGCACAGTCAAGCCGACGTTCGCACAAGCATCTTCGCTCTTTTCGATAAGGCCGCACTGATGGACGCCGTCGCTGACGACGGCCCAGTGGAACTGCAGGTCATTGGGCAATTGATGACCGGACAATACTACTACGGCTGCGACACCGTTACTGTGATTCACGCGCCGTGATATGCGCACAGAACGACAGGAAGTGTGGTTAAGAAGTGCAATTCGTAGGTGATGGGGATGCAACTTGGGTGCGCGCTTCGAGTATCGAGCATCGACCGACCTTAGTCCAGCCAAGTTCCCAAAGGCACCGTGGTCTCTTCGGGCTTTTCGGCTGGCTGATCGAGCGATTGCGGTTCAGCCACCCTGCGGTAGCCGAGGGCCTTGATTACTTCGAGGACTTCGGTCCACGTCGGGAATGGCCTTGCGTTCTTGCGTTTATACTCATCGATAGCCAGCAGGAACTCAAACTGCTCGTCGGACATGCGGCCTTCTTCAGCAGCCTTTCGGTCGTTACTGAGCCGTCTGCCCGGCCCGCGCCGACGATCCAGCCCAAGCCGCCTGTCAACGACGCTCTGCCTGCGCCCGTCACTGTCACGATGATCTTTTGACCTTCTCTCTGTCATACCATATCACGTGTATTCCTGTATTGCCTCATTGACTGCCAAATACGATCTCCCCCAGAAGCCAGCCACACGGTTTCTGTTCCTCCACCGGTGCTGCACGGGCGAAACCTCAGAAATCGTCGTCGAACCCGTCGGCGCCAAAGTCTTCGTCGTCCTCGTCGTCAACTGCGAAATCATAGAAGTCATCGTAGGCATCCTGCGACTCGATGATCACGTGCGCCTCGTCAAGGAACTCTTCCGGGACCATCACCGCAATCTCGCTGTTACCCAACTGGTCTTTCTGCTCCTCGACAATAACCGGCACATCATTGACCTTCAACAGACTCTCAAATTCTCTGGCCTGATCGAGGTCCTCGGCAAACGTGACAACAACATAGCCCTGAAGTTTAGCCTGCGCTTTGTGGTCTTTCCTCGAACGCTTTGTCATCTGGTCTCTCCATAACAAATCGGGCCTTGAAGCGCCCCTTTTCACCATTAGCAACACCACCAATTCCGCCCCGCCTCCCTGCAGGGATGAATCACTCATTCCTGAATATCTTCGTCAAAATGAACCAGGCGGATTATGAAAAACGTCGGCCCGCCAAGAAAAATCGACCCCTCCGGCCGAGCGACTCGACAATCACCATTCGTCGTTCGCCTGCAAAATTTTGTGTTTCCGGCGGATTTTTTTGTTGCAAACCAAAATCGTGCGTGTAATTTGAGCGCTTTGACAGCGTGCCGGACTTAGGGACTAAGTTACCGGGCTATTAATTTTTTAACTCTTTTGGCATGGAGGTTTTTTAGACATGGCAAAGCAAAGAGACTCTTTGATTGTTGCAAGCAAGGTCAAGGCCTACATCAAGAGCAAGAAGATGATGACCTCATCGGATGCGCTCGAGGCGATCAGCAATAAGGTGTACAGCCTGCTTGACGATGCTGCTGCAAGAACCAAGGCCAACCGCCGCAGCACAGTCAAGCCGCAGGACCTGTAAGCCGATTTCACCTAACTGCTTGTTGGAACAAGCCTTACGTTGAAAATGGCCTTATTTGAAATGAGCCGTTCCGCTTGCTTTGCCTGCGGAACGGCTTTTCAATGCGCTGGTTGCTGACAATTGCCGCCGGTACCTCTGCCTGCCGGCTCTTTCGATCCTCAATCGCAGGGCAGTCCAGCCCAGATACCCTCAAAAGACCGCGCAAACCCCCAAAATCCCCCTTGCAAGTGGGATTTTTGCGACTATTTTGCTCTCCCCGCCAGCAACCTATAATACTCCGTCTATCAGCCTTGAAATTGACAATTCTCCAAAGATTTTCTGAACTTATACTGCTGAAAATCCCGATTACTATGGTATAGGCACAGTGCCAAAAAACGTAATTTTGCAGGCCAGAAATTAAGATTGCGTAGTTTCTTGCCGATAAGCTGTTTACCGACGGTATGCTGAGCTGCTTTACACGGGCAGCGTTTTCAGCCCGCTGGCAGTGTAATATCGGGCCATTAGGAAAAACCTTGCACGGCTTCCTGTAGAACGAGCGATTATGAGACAAAGTAATGTGGGGGAACCTTTGCGGGTGTTCATGTTAGGTTGGGAGTTCCCGCCGTTTATCAACGGCGGGCTCGGCACCGCCTGCTATGGACTGACAAAGGCAATGGATAAACAGGGCATACATGTGACGTTTGTCCTGCCGAAGGTTGTCTATGGTCAATACGCCACTCACGTAAAGATGCTCAGTCCCCACTCTCGGACAACGCCCACGTCTCTGAAAATCGCCGAGCTCAAGAACGTGGAATTCCGCACAATTGACTCGCCCCTGGAAGCATACGCCACACCGCAAAGCTACCAGAAGCGAATCGAAGAGGCCATCAGACAAAAACAAATAGCCCAGGGCAATCTCAGCTCGGCTTCGCAGCTTTTTACCGCCTCCGACTACAGCAACAATATGTACAATGAGGTCCACCGCTACGCCGCACTGGCGGTTGATTTGGCCGCAAACGAGCAATTCGATATTGTCCACGCGCACGACTGGATGACGTACCCTGCGGGTATCGCCGTCGCAGCAGTCAGCGGCAGACCGCTTATTGTGCACGTCCACTCCACGGAATTCGACCGCAGCGGCGAGCACGTCAACCAGATGATTTATGACATCGAGCGACAAGGTATGCAGCGAGCCACGAAAGTCATCGCCGTGAGCCATTTTACGCGGAGCATCATAATCAGCCGATACGGCATCAGCGGAGACAAAGTCGAGGTAGTCCACAACGGCGTTGAACGCAACGGCAACGGCGAGTGGCCCATTGCAGATACCGGCATCCGCAGCGACGAGAAGATAGTCCTGTTCCTCGGGCGAATCACAATGCAGAAGGGGCCGGAGTATTTCCTCTACGCCGCCAAGAAGGTGCTCGAAGTTATGAGCAACGTGAAATTCGTTATGGCCGGCTCCGGAGACCTGATGCACCGCGCGATTGAATTGGCGGCGCAGCTCGGAATCGGGCACAAAGTCCTCTTCACGGGATTTCTCAGAGGACAGGACGTCCAGAAAATATATGGTATGGCCGACCTATACGTAATGCCCTCCGTCTCAGAGCCTTTCGGCATCGCGCCGCTCGAGGCCCTGGACAATGACGTCCCCGTCATAATCAGCAAGCAGAGCGGCGTCTCTGAAGTCCTGATGCACGCCCTCAAAGTGGACTTCTGGGACGTCAACGAGATTGCAAACAAAATTGTCGCTGTCCTGAAATATCCGCCGCTCGAGATGACCCTGAGAAACCACGGTAATTTTGAGGTCAGAAAACTGCGATGGAAAGACAGTGCACAAAAATGTGTCAGAATCTACGAAGATACGCTCGTTGCGGTCTGACAAAGCACCGCGCTCCCCCGGGTTCGATGCACTACTATTCCGTCGCAGTTTATTTGAGGGATTGTCATGCTGAACGAAGTGAAGCATCCGGCCATTGCACGCCAGATTCTTCGCTGTGCTCAGAATGACATTATTCATCATTTAACCTATGACAAAGCACTACAGAGGTAGCACGGGTTTGAATATATGCCTTCGGTTTGTTTTTACTTTCAGGTGCATCAGCCGACAAGGTTGAGACATTACACCGTCTTCGATAATAACGACCAGTACTTCGACGATTTCAAGAACGCCTCGGTTTGCCGCAAGGTGGCGAATAAATGCTACCTGCCCGCCAATCGCTTAATCCTTGATTTGATACGCCGATTCGACGGGCGATTCAGGGTGGCGTACAGCATAACCGGCGTATTGCTCGAGCAGCTCCAGCGCTACTCGCCGGAGGTCCTGAGCACTTTCGACGCTTTGGCGCAGAGCGGCTGTGTGGAGTTTCTCGCGGAGACATACTATCATAGCCTTAGCTTCCTGTACTCGCGCGACGAATTCATAGAGCAGGTCAATAAGCACAGCGAGACGATCAAGCGCTTCTTTGGGCAGACCCCCAGGGTATTCAGGAACACCGAGCTGATATACAACAATGATCTGGCCTGCCTGATATCATCCATGGGCAGGTTCGACGCAATCATCACGGAGGGGGCCGACCATATCCTCGGAACGAGAAGCCCTAATTTTCTCTATCAGCCAAAGAATTGCGACAACGTAAAGCTCCTGCTCAAGAACTACGCACTGAGCGACGACATTGCCTTTAGGTTCTCAAACAGGTCGTGGCCCGAGTGGCCGCTCACCGCGGACAAATTCGCCGGGTGGATCAGCCGGATCAATGGAAATGGAAACGTCGTCAATTTGTTTATGGACTACGAGACCTTCGGAGAGCACCAGTGGGAGGACACCGGCATATTCAATTTCGTGCGCCATCTCCCCGAGAAAATCCTCCAGCATCCCGACAACAACTTCAAGACGCCCAGCGAGGTGGTTCAATCATACCCCACCGTCGATGTCGTCGATGTGCCCCACATCATAAGCTGGGCGGACACTGAGAGAGACCTTTCCGCGTGGCTGGGCAACGCGATGCAGTCCAGCGCCATTCACGAGCTTTATCGGCTTGAGCGGAAGGTCAAAAGCACCAACGATGAGGAAATCATCGGCGACTGGCGAAAGCTCCAAGCCTCCGACCATTTCTACTACATGTGCACAAAATACTTTGCCGACGGCGATGTGCATAAGTACTTCAATCCTTATGACTCGCCTTACGACTCGTACATAAACTTCATGAACGTGCTGGATAATCTTCAGAGCCGATGCTCAAGACCGACAAATGGGGGCGCTCTTTGTTCTGGACGTGAGCCCAATGCGGCTGTGTCCGTCCTGGATGCAGGGTGAGAAGACGCAAAACCGCTCGATTTGCAGACGATAGATTGAGGACGATGATCGACAACCTGGATATTCAACATCTCTCGAAGACTATGCTTTTCCGGAGAAGGCCGTGTTAACATTGCAGAAAGCCGACAGTACAACAGTTGCATCCCTCGTAACCGCAGGCCGGTCTATTGATGAGCTGCTGGGCAAAGAATGGCTCCTGACGAACGGGCGCGGCGGCTACGCCTCATCAACCGTTGTCGGCTGCAACACGAACAGCTATCACGGCCTGCTGGTAGGCTCGCTCAATCCGCCTGTCAACAGGATAATGGCCCTGGCCAACTGTCTTGAGATGGTGATTTTCAAGGGCGGCTTATCAGGATCAGACACGGCGGAGAATCCTAACGGCGAAAACATATTCAATCTTTCGACTTTTGAATTCCAGGACAAATTTACCCCGCGCGGCTTCACCCTCCTTAGAGCCTTCCGCCGAGATATCGGCGTGCATTTTGACTACGAATTGGGAAGACTCCAGTTAATCAAGTCCGTTTATCTGCTTCGTGACGCCGATACCGTAGCAGTCGAATACGACTTCAAGAACCTCTGCGAAGCGGCGGAATTTGTCGTCAGGCCGTTTGTGGGCCTGCGAGACTTTCACACCCTGCAGAAATCCTATACCCCGCTGACCTGCAGAGAACAGGATGATGGGGTCGTTGTGCATCATCACGCGCCGGGCGCTTGCGAGCTGCTTTTGAGCTGCCCGGGCGCGACCTTCGAGAAGGATTCCCAATGGTGGTTCAACTTCATCTATCGCCTGAACAAGGAGAGGGGGATGGATTTCACCGAAGACCTCTGGACTCCCGGCTTTTTCAGAGTTCGGCTGAGTTCGCCGGGGAAAATCGTCTTTACTGCGGCTCTGGGCCCGCGTTTCAGGCCGGGACAGACCACGGGAATTGATATTGACTCGGTCCGGGAGAATCTGCGCAGCCATCATCGCTCGGTTATGGAGCACCTGCCTAAGAATTGCGGGAGAGAGCTTGGAATCCTCTATTTAGCCGCCGACCAATTCATTGCGCTACGCCAAAGAGGGGCCGAAGGGGGTACGACCATTCTGGCGGGGTATCCGTGGTTTGCAGACTGGGGACGGGACGCCTTCATATCGCTGAGCGGCCTGATGCTCGCAACCGAGAGGTTCGACGAGGCGAAGTCCGTCCTCAGGACGTTCGCCGACGCCGCCGATGCGGGTATGATTCCAAGTAGATTCGACGACGAGGCCGGCGCCGCACACTTCAACAGCGTCGATGCCTCACTCTGGTTTATCAACGCCGCCTTCGAATACCTAAATGCCACCGGCGATTCGCAGACGTTCACCCAGGACCTGCTGCCGACAATTCGCTGGATCATAGATTCCTACCGGGACGGCACTCGTTTCGAGATTCAGGCCGACAACGACGGACTGATAACCGCCGGCGCCAGCGACACTCAGCTTACCTGGATGGACGCCAAGTATGACGGGGTCGCCTTCACGCCCAGGTATGGAAAGGCCGTCGAGGTCAACGCACTGTGGCACAACGCCCTGCGCCTGCTGACTCGATTCTACAGTAAGAGGAACGTGGAGAACGCCAATCGCTACGGGGCTATGGCCGATCAGGCGGCGGCTTCGTTCGGCCGGTTGTTCTGGAACGACGAGCGCCGTTACCTCAACGACTGTGTTTTGCCCGACGGCTCTGCTGATACGAGCCTGCGTCCCAACCAGATATTTGCCGTTTCACTACCCTGCTCGGCCTTGACGCGCGACCGGCAAAAGGCGGTTGTCAACGCCGTCCGCGAGCACCTGCTCACACCGTTGGGACTGCGGACCCTCAACACCCAGGACGAGCGGTACAGAGGAGTTTGTGCAGGCCCGCCCCGCCAGCGGGATGAGGCGTATCACCAGGGTACGGTATGGCCCTATCTTATCGGCCCGTTCGTGGAGGCGTATCTGAAGGTCAACGAATTCAGCAGGAAGAGCAAAAAGAACGCTGCCGAATTCATCCAGCCCCTCCTCGAACACCTGACGCAGGACGCCTGCCTTGGCAGCATCTCGGAGATATTCGACGGCGACGCCCCGCACGAACCCAGAGGCTGCACCAACCAGGCCTGGAGCGTCGCAGAGCTAATCCGGGCCTACCGACTTATAAACGGTTAGTAGCCCGTCAACGTTGATCTTGTTAGTTGTCATTCCTGCGATCGTCGCCAGTTGTCATTCCTGCGAAGGCAGGAATCCACAACCCTTAGCCGGTCCTGAGCGAAGCCTGCCCTGAGCCCGGTCGAAGGGTCAAAGGAGCGGGAATCCACTCACCCCGTTAGAAATTCTCTGCTGGGGGGTGCTGCCCGTGGGCGGGGTGGGATTTCTAACGGGGCTCACCCGCCACACTGCTGGATACCTGCTTTCGCAGGTATGACAAGGTGTTCGCAGGTATGACAAGGCTTTCGCAGGTATGACAAGGCTTTCGCAGGTGTGACAAGGCGTTCGCAGGTATGACAAGGCGAACCAGTCAGTCTGAGTATTTGAGATCCTTCGCGGGCATTCTTTCAATTCAAGCACCATCGTGATACTATAGAGAACCTGCGGCGCGAGCCGTTTTGGCCCGATTCGCGGGCCGTCGGCCCACCCAAAACGCGGTTTTTTCGGGCATGGTTCAATTCTGGGTGACAGCCTCAAGCGCAGCTTGGGGATGGCAAAACTCCCAAAGCGGTGCAACCATCCCCATCCCCAGGGGATGAGGCTGCCACACCCTATGAAACCACAAATAATGTTACCCGGAATCTGACTTATTTGAACCATGCCTTTTTTTACTGTCATTTCGCCGGAGAATATGGTATAATTCCTACGATTATTATAACAGGAACCGGTTTGATTGGAGGATAAAAAAATGAAGATCACCGGCGTCAAAAACAGCTCAGCGGCCATTATGCTTGTTCTCTCGGCCTGGATTATCACCG
>Ga0299915_10001878_pt1 | contig 15375 bp, 10 predicted proteins | sample RVTome_13_FD_200263 | JGI IMG/M metagenome (GOLD analysis project Ga0299915, IMG submission 200263) | Soil microbial communities from uranium-contaminated site in the Upper Colorado River Basin, Wyoming, United States - RVT92D227 (version 2) ... | reverse complement strand
GCGCGACTTGCCGCGTAGCTCGACCAGGTGCAATGCGCGCCGGATCTCGAGATCGACGACGTCGATCGCGACCAGCGAACCGCTGGCGAGCTCCAGCCCCACGGTCAGTCGCGACACGATCGCGACACCCAGCCCCGCAGCGACGGCATTCTTCACCGCCTCGGTGCTGCCGAGTGACATCACCGGCTCGACGACCAGCCGCTTCTTCGCGAGCGCTGCTTCGATCACCTCGCGGGTGCCGGAGCCGCGCTCGCGCATCACGAACGGCAGGGCCACGAGCTCCCTGGCCGACAGCCGTGGCCTCGAGAGCACGGGATCCCCGGGGGCCGTGATCGCGACCATGTCGTCCTGGTCGAACACCGCCGTCGTCAGATCGTCGTCGGTGACGAGGCCCTCCGTGAGCCCGACCTCGACGACTTGCCGGCGCACCAGATCGTGAACGGCGGCGGTGTTGCCGATCTCGAGCTCGAGCCGCAGCTCGGGATGCAGCCGATGGAACGCGCCGAACACACGCGGCACGAGGTAGCTCCCGATCGTCGTGCTCGCGCCGACGAACAGTTGACCGCGCCGGACCCCGAGCAGCGCTGCAAGCTCGACCTGCGCCATGTGCTCGATGCCGAAGATCCGTGCAGCGTGTTCCGAGAGCGCGCGCCCGGCGATCGTGAGCCGGATCCCCCGCGGCAGGCGATCGACGAGCCGCGCGCCCAGCGCGTTCTCGAGCTCGCCGAGCTGCTTCGAGACCGCCGGTTGGCTGACCTGGAGAGTCCGGGCAGCGCCGGTGATGCTGCCCGCGGCAGCGACCGCATGAAACACACGGAGCTGGTTGAGATTCATGCGGTTCTTGGGCTCGTCGAGCGTTGCTCGAACATTCTATTTGGTTATGTCTAACATCAACAATCTGTCTTTTCATTATTTCTCATCCGCACCCATGCTCTGGGGGTGCCTCCTGCGAACCGCTGGATCGTCACGGGAAACTTCACGGATGACGGAGCCGTCGCGTGGCGACGCGCGGACGGAACCTGGTCCCGGCAGATCGCGGAGGCCGGCCTCCTGAGCGACGAGCCGACCGCCAAGGCGCTCGCCGCCACCGCGATCGCAAACGAGCAGCGCGAGATCTGCGATCCGTACGGCATCGAGGTCCACGCCAGTGGCGACACCATCGATCCGTTGACCGCACGCCAGCGCATCCGCGCGAACGGACCCACCGTACCCCTGCGACGTCCCGACAGCGGGCTCTCACGCTGACTGGAGTGACCCATGTACCAGTACGACGACTACGACCGCCGCATCATCACCGAGCGCGCGCATCAGTTCCGTGGGCAAGTCTCGCGACGGCTCTCCGGTGAGATCACCGAAGAAGAGTTCAAGCCACTGCGCCTGCAGAACGGCCTGTACATGCAGCTCCACGCGTACATGCTCCGCGTCGCGATTCCGTACGGCCTGCTCAGCTCGACGCAGGTGAGGCAGCTCGCGCACATCGCACGCAAGTACGACCGAGGCTACGCCCACCTCACGACGCGCCAGAACATCCAGTACAACTGGCCGAAGCTCGGCGACGTGCCGAGCATCCTCGACGACCTCGCGAGCGTCGAGATGCACGCCGTGCAGACCAGCGGCAACTGCGTGCGCAACATCACCTCCGATCACTTCGCAGGCATCGCGCCCGACGAGCTCGAGGATCCGCGACCGTACTGCGAGCTGCTGCGCCAGTGGTCGACGTTTCATCCCGAGTTCGCGAACCTGCCGCGCAAGTTCAAGATCGCGGTGACGGGTGCACCCGGAGACGATCGTGCGGCGGTGCGGTTCCACGACATCGGTATCCGGATCGTGGAGAACGCTGCCAAGGAGCGCGGCTTCGAGGTGATCGTGGGCGGGGGGCTCGGCCGCACGCCGCACATCGGCGCGGTGATCCGCGAGTTCCTGCCGAAGCGTCATCTGCTCTCGTACATCGAGAGCATCCTGCGCGTGTACAACCTGCATGGGCGCCGCGATAACAAGTACAAGGCGCGCATCAAGATCCTCGTCGTGGCGCTCGGCGTGGACGAGTTCAGGCGCCGAGTAGAAGAGGACTGGGAGGCGTCACGGACGCCCGAGCTGGAGCTGCCGGACTCGGAGGTCGCGCGCGTCAGCGCCTGCTTCGCGCCGCCACGGTACGAGTCGCTGCCGGCGAGCGCCACCCAGCTCGCGGGGTTCGCGCTCGGACAGGATCGCGAATTCGGCAGCTGGGTGAAGAACAACGTCGTCGGACACAAGGTGCCGGGCTACAGCGGCGTGGTCATCTCGGTAAAGATGCCGGGCGTACCGCCGGGCGATGTCTCCGACACCCAGCTCGATTCGATCGCCGGCGTCGCCGACCGGTACTCGTTCGGTCACCTGGTCGTGACGCACACGCAGAACCTCGTGCTGCCGGACGTCAAGACCTCCGAGCTACCGCGCCTGCATGCCGAGCTCTGCGCGCTGGATCTCGGCAAGGCGAACGCCGGCAAGCTGACCGACGTCATCACCTGCCCCGGGCTCGACTACTGCGACCTCGCGAATGCACGCAGCATCCCGCTGAGCCTCGAGATCGCCGAGCGCTTCGATCGCCTCGACTACCTGAACGACGTGGGCGACGTCAGCATCAAGATCAGCGGCTGCATCAACGCGTGCGGACACCACCACGTGGGCAACATCGGCATCCTGGGCATCGACAAGCGCGGCGAAGAGTTCTACCAGCTGATGCTCGGCGGCAGTCCGGGCAACGACGCTTCGATCGGCAAGATCCTCGGAGCTGCGCTGGCGCAGGATGCGATCGTCGACGCGGTCGAGAAGGTGCTGGGGCGCTACCTCAGCGTGCGAGAGTCTCCCGACGAGCGCTTCCTCGAGACGGTGCGCCGCGTCGGCTTCGAGCCGTTCAAGCAGGCGGTGTACGGCGAGACCACCGAAACGGCGGCCGAGTAAGCCCATGCAGATCATCCGCAACCGCGCCATCACCGACGACGACTTCGTGCACGTGCCGGACGGCACCGAGCTCCCCGAGGGCAAGCCCATCGTGACGCTCTCTCACTATGTCAAGGCGCGCGACGCGCTTCTTGTGCGCTACCCATCCCTGGGCGTGCGGATCACGAGCGACAAGCTGCCGTCGGACGTTCCCGAGCTCGGGCGGCTGGCGCTGGTCGCGATCGAGTTTCCCCGGTTCACCGATGGTCGGGGCTACTCGATCGCACGCCAGTTGCGCGAGCGTCACAAGTTTGCCGGCGAGATCCGGGCCGTCGGCTGGGTGCTGCGCGATCAGCTCCTCTACATGGAGCGCTGCGGCTTCGACGCGTTCGAGCTCTTGCCGGGCAAGCCGCTCGCGAGCGCGCTCGAAGCGTTCGGCGAGCTCACGGTGACGTACCAGGCTGCGGTCGACGATCCGCGTCCGCTCTACCGACGCCGATAGCCTGTCGCCGGGCGGTTGGGGGTAGACTGTCAAGTGGGGCCGATGAACTGTCCGAAGTGTGGTGGCGCGAATCCGCCCAACGCGACCTTCTGTTCGCGCTGTGCAATCGACCTTCGGGCATCACGATCGGGTGCTCCGCTGCAGCCCGATCAGGGAGCACCGGTCGACAACGAGTTCGACGTCACCCACATGGAACGTACCGACATGCAGACGATCGCATGCGGCTCCGGTGCCAGCTCAGATCTCCTGGACGTGATCGCGCCGCCGGCTCCCGCCTCGCCGGGAACGATGGAGTCGCACACGGTCGCCGTGGTCAAGCTCCCTCCAGCTGCGGGTTCGCCACCGCAACCACGCAGCCCCACTCCATCGGGAGCACTTCCGCCGATCCGGTTGACGTATGTCGAGGAGCCGGTGGTGGGTCAGCGGCCCACCGACTCCCGGCGGATGCTGAACGCTCTCACGGAGGTCGCGTCAAGCCCACCAGCGGTCGCGGCGGTCAAGCCTCCGCGGGTCGCCGCGCTCGGCTCGCAGGCGAAGGTCACGGCGGACACGCTGCACGAAGCTCCGCACCGGTACCAGATCCTGCGCACGCTAGGAGAGGGAGCATTCGGGCGGGTCGTTGCCGCCCGCGATACGAAGCTCGGACGCACCGTCGCGCTCAAGTTGTTGCACGCCGAGCACGCGAAGAACGAGGAGGTGCGGCAGCGCTTCCTGCAGGAGGCGCACGCGGCCGGGTGTATCGGCCACCCGGGCATCGTCACCGTGTTCGACGTCGGCGAGATCGAGATCGAAGGCACGAACACGCCGTTCATCGCCATGGAGCTACTCGGCGGCGAGTCGCTGCAGGCGCGGATCGAGCGAACGGGCCCGATGTCGTCGGCGCGCGTCCAGGAGATCGGGGCACAGGTTGCATCGGCGCTCGCCTCGGCGCACCGCGCGGGGGTGATCCACCGCGATCTCAAGCCCGAGAACCTGTTCGTCGTCCCCGATCGCGCCGCGATCGGCGGCGAACGCATCAAGATCCTCGACTTCGGCCTCGCCAAGCCGCAGCTGATCGCAGCGAGCGTCAAGACCAAGGCTGGCTCCGTGTTCGGAACTCCGGCGTACATGTCGCCGGAGCAGTTCGTGTCGACGCGCGACACCGATCACCGCAGCGACATCTACTCGTTCGGCTGCATCCTGTTCCACCTCGTCGCCGGGCGGCCGCCGTTCGAGGGCGCGATGTTCGAGCTGCTCACGGCGCATCGCTCGGCGGCTCCGCCGTCGTTGCGCTCGATCGTGCCCGACGCCTCGCCCCAGCTCGACGCGCTCATCCAGCGCATGCTCGCGAAGGATCCGGCGGCGCGGCCGCGCTCGATGACCGAGATCGACGAGGCGCTGTGCGCTGTCGAGAAGCCGGAGCCGGAGCCGACGCCGGAGCCAACGCCGGAGCCGAAGCCGGAACCGCCGGCGCGCAGCCGGTGGAGCCTGCGCAAGCTGTTCGGGTCCGGGCGCTGACCCAACACGATCGAGCCCGCGGCGGTTCTCGGCTCCACCGACTCAGCTCGGCGGATGACCGTCGACGCGGAGCTGGAACAGGAAATACGGCGGGGTGCAGCCGCCTGATCCGGTCGGCGTCCGCGCGCACACGTAGTCGTCGCGACATGGCGTCGTGGCGTCGCAGCTGCGCAGGCCAGCAGGCGCGACATGCTCGGCGAGACACTCCGGGAACGGCCGCTTGCGGGCGAGGCAGTTGTTGAACGGCGTCAGCACCGCGATCACGCCGCACGTGGCCCCGGCAGGAAGCTGGCCGCAGCTCGTGGTGCACATCCCGCCCGGGAATCCGACACGATTGCTGTTGCACACACCGCTGACGCAGGTGCCGGGCTTCGCGCGCGGACCGTGATCGCGGCGTGGATCGGCGTTCGGCGTCAGCGGGCCGAGCTCGCACGGATCACCGACGTCGCGCCTGTCGAGCGGCGGGAGACATTCACCGATCGCCGCGTCATCGCGTGGCGCGTCGGTCGGCTGACAGGTCAAGCCCGGGGCGCAGGTCCAGCTCGCGAAGCCCGGATCGCCGAGACCACAGCGCGCGCCGCGGTGCCCCGGATTTCCGGCGCGCTCGAACACCGGCCGTAGGACCGCGAGTGGAGAGCCCGCGGCGAGCGCGTCGATCTGCTGCTCGCGACGGCGGCGTTCGGCGGCAAGCGGCGCTGAGATCGAGATGGCAAGCGCGTTGCCGGGCGCGACGTCGGGGCCGTCCTCGCCGAGCAGATGAAACCCGGCGATCGTCTGCTCCTGGTGACAGCCGGCGCACGTGTGATCGTCGAGCCTGCGCAGCAGTGCCTCGGGCGATCCGATCGTGATGCGATGCTCGAGCGGCAATGCGGCGACATCGCCCGGCGCGAGCAGCTGGCGGAATGGTCGGTTTGCGCGGCGAGCCCACCCGCGCGGCGACACAGAGATCGAACGCTCGGCCGTGAGCTCCGCGGGTAGCTGCGCCCAGCCCAGGTCGATCGCGTCGAGCGTCGCCGGATCGCGAAGCCAGGCGAGCAGTCGATCGCGCAGCTTGCGATCGCGAAGCCGTGCGACATCGGGCGTGTGGTCGGCGGGGGCGGCGACCAGCTGCGCACCGTCGCGACGAAACGCGCGCAGTGCATACTCTGCATGGCCGGCGAGATCGGGCCGCACGGCGGATGGCCAGCGCACGACCTGCGTGTTCGTGAGTACCTGACGTACGCGCTCGCGCACGAGCACGCCCGCGAGTGGCCCGGCGACCAGTGCGTCGCCCAGCTCGCGCCCGGCGAGCGCAGCATCGAGCCGCCACGCGGTGGCCGCCGCACGACACCCGAGCGAGTCGCCCGGAGCGACCTCGCGCGGCGCTCCATCGAGCACGACGGCAACCGTCATCGGCAGGCGTGATCCGACCTCGACCCCGGAGGTCCTCGCGCGATACGCGAGCCGGTAGATCAGGCGGATGTCACCACACGTGGCCGGGGTTGCCGGGATCCGATCCACGCGAAAGGCGATCCCGATCAGCTCGTAGCTTCCGCGCTCGAGCCAGCCTGCATCGAACAGCCGATGGCCATGCCCGGCGATCCCGACGCCCGCGTCCGGATCACCCTTCCCGGCTGCGACGATATCGGCGCGCGTGACGCGGGTGATCTCCGCGCGGTCATTTGCGGTGAGCAGCACCTCGAACGCACCGGCTTCGCTGATCGGCGCCAGCACGGCGGGATCGGTGACCAGCGCGATCGCGCGCTTCGCGGGTTCCGGAGCGAGTTGCGCGGGTGCCTCGAGCGAGGCTGCGGTGGGTGAGCGCGCAGGCGGTGGAGCGGGTTCCGGAACGCGCGTGTCGGGCGCCGAGCATCCTGCGACCGCTGCCACCACCAGCAAGCAGCGTGTCATCGTCCCGGGTTCTCGAGCGAGGAGTCCCGAGCGAACACGACAGGCTGCGACCACCCGCCGCGCATTTCGCTGCATGGTCCAGCCTACAACACCTCGACGGATCGTCGACGAGCTCGTCGGCGATCAAGCGGGGACGATGCCGGTACGCACGCGGACCGTGGCCGCCCGATTCGAGACCCAGAAGCGCATCAGGTCGCGCACCGCCTCCGAGCTCTGAACGAGCACGGCACCCTTCGCGGGAGGCAGCTCGGTGACGTAGCCGAGCGCGGCGATGCTGGCCGTGAGATCGTCGGCGAGCAGCATCGCGCACCGGATCGCGGTCTGCACGACCGCTGATTGCCAGCGCGCGAGATCGGTCGGCGGATCCGCCACGAGCTCCGCGGCCGCGACCTCCATCGGCTTGCGCCACTTCCGCGCGAGGTGCTTGCGTAGCAGCTCCTTGACGTCCTCGATCTCCTCGTCGGACTTCTTGGTGATGGCGAACGTCGGCGTGACCAGGCGGGTGGCGCCGACGAGCACGGACTCGAGCTGGTCCGCGGTCAGCGAGTGGGCCGCGTGAAGTCGCGAGGCGATCGGCCCCATCCCGTAGGCGAGCAGGAACACCTGCTGCGCGAGCGGCAGCCTACGTACGACCTGGGACACGAGCAGCGCGGGAGTCTCGAATGGCTCGATCGAGATCACGGGCTCCGGGGCGCCGTGCTCGTAGAGCTCGAGCTCGACGCCGAAGATCTTCGCGATCCGCACGGCCGGCTCCCACAGCGGGCTGTTCGATCGCGGGCCGATCCGGTCGCGCGTGGTGAGCCCGAACCGCTCGAGCGACGGCGGGTAGAGCTTGCCGAGGCTATCTGCGACGGTGATGAGGAGGTGCGCGGCCGGCTCGGAGGTCACGCCATCGAGCGCGATCGTGGCCAGGATCTTCGCGTCGAACGAACCTTCGGTCGCCGCCGCGGGTCGCGATGCCCCGCGCACCCGATCGCCTGCAACCCCGAGCACCGCGAGCGCCGACATCGCTCGCTGCGCGTGGTCTTCCCGCTTGCTCTGCTCGAACACGAGGGCGAGCTCTCGCCAGGTGTCGGGCTGGACGGGATCCTTGGCGATCGCGCGCTTGAGCTGGCGGATGGCGTCGTCGAATCGCCCGGACTCGCGGAGTCGCCGTGCGAGCGCGAGGTTGATCCGCTGGTCCCCGTCGGTGGCTTCGAGCCCCTCGATCAAGGTGTCGATCGCACGGCCGGGCATGTTCATGCCCTCGGCGTAGGCCTTCGCGAGCTCGAGGTACGCGGTGGCGCGCGTGGCCTGCGTCGGCGCGTCTCGCTCGGCGCTCGTGCGCGCGAGGTAGTTGGCGAGGCCGGCCGCGAACCCGATCCAGCTCTTGTGGATCTCGATCGCCTTCCTGAGCTCGAGCTCGGCATCGCCACCGGGACCCTCGAGCGACAGGGCCTCGCCGAGCGCGCTGTCGGCGGCCGCGGGCTCGCCGCGCGCGCGCTGGATCCGCGCCACGCGAACGAGCGCGGCTCCCTTTTGCTTCGGAGTGCTCGCGAGCTCCACGAGCCGTTGCGTGGTCTTGACGGCCTCGGCATCGTTGCCACTCCGCAGCTGGAGATCGGCGAGCCGGAGCAGGGCGCTGGTGTGCTTGGGATCGTCGCGCAACACCGCCTGCACGCTACGACTGGCCCGCTCGATGTTGCCGAGGTTCTCGTCGAAGATCGCCGCGAGCTTGAGGTGCGCTTCCGCGCGCGCCGCCTGGTCGGAGGTGAGCGTCAGGAGCTGCTCGAGCGTCGCGACGGCATCTCCCCACTGCTGATTGCGCTGGTAGGCGCCGGCGAGCCGCGACAGCGCGACGACGTGACCCGGGGTTGCGTCGAGCGCGCGCTTGAACGCGGTGATGCCGGCTCCGAGGTTTCCGAGGTTGACGTACAGCCCGCCGACCTCGAGCGACAGCGCGGTCTTGCGCTCCGCAGATCTCGCGGCGAGCGCGGTCTTCGAGAGGATGTCGATCAGGCGCTGGACCTGGCCGGTATCGAGGAGCGGCTGCAGGATCCGCTCGGCTCCCTGCGTGTCGTCGGGCCATACCTCGAGGGCTCGCTCGTAGTCCTCCACCGCGCCGAGGTCGTTCATTCGATCCTGGCGCAGGATCCCCGCGCGCACGAACAGCTTGGCGGCGAGCTCTGGCTTGCGCGTCAGCTCGGCTTCGAGGCGCGCGGCCTCTGCCATCGCACGAGGATCGCCACGCAGGTCGCCGACCCGGGCCAGCCCTCGGATCGCCGTCAGGACACCAGGGTCCTTCTTCACCGCGGCGCGGTATGCGTCGAGCGCGCGTCGATCACCGAGCCGTTCGAGCGACTGCCCGAGCCCGGTCAGGGCACTCGCGGCGAGCCCGTCATCCTCGGTGACCTCGCTCATGCGCCGGTAGATGCCGGCGAGGATCCGATCGTCGCGACTCGCTCGACCGATCTGCTCGAGTGCCGCGAGCGCGGTCTCGTCGTTGCCATCGATCGCAACGATCGCCTCGTAGGTGTCCGAGCGTTCGGTCGCGGTGCCGAGCTCGTGGAGCTCCTGCAGCCGAGCGAGCTCGCGGAGCGCGGCGACGCGTGCGCTCGGTTCGGCCAGCTTGTGGCCCAGCACGGCGTACACGCCGGCCAGCTTCTGCCACGCCCCGGCTTCCCGGTAGAGCGGCTCGAGCGCGAGCAGCGCCGGGATCACGCCGACCTCGTCGCTGATCGCCTCGAACCGCTGGATGGCGAGGTCGCGGTCCTTCAGCTCGTCGCGATAGATCTCGCCGAGGCGCATCAGCGCGGCGGTCGAATGAATCGCGTGCTCCGTCGACAGCGCTTCCTGGTGCAGCGGCCCGACGAGCTCCTGCCAGTGCCCGTGCTTGGCGTGGAGCCGGACGAGCGCGTTGTGAGCGGGCCAGTATCCCGCCTGGTTCTCGAGCGAACGCCGGTACGCCTCGATCGCCTTGTCGGCGTCGCCGAGCCACTCCTCGTAGACCTGACCGATCCGATACCAGGTGAGCGCCAGCGTCGGCGCATGTTCGAGCGCGGCGGCGTCCTGCTCGAGCGCGACCGCGAGGGCCGGCCAGTCGCCTCGTTCTCGCAGCTTGCGCACGAGCGCGCGGATCGACGGCCGATAGGTCGGGTCGAGCTCGACGGCGCGCAGGTACCACCGGACGGCGTCGGCATCGCCGAGCTTCTGCTCGCACAGCTCGCCCATCTTGTGGAGCAGCGCGACCGCCTCGGACTTGATCGGCGTCACCTCGACTTCGCGGGCGTAGATGTCGAGCAGATCCTGCCAGCGCCCGACGCGGTAGTAGATCCGACCGACGCTGGTGAGCGCGGGGACGAACGTCGGATCGAGCTCGAGCGCCCTGCGAAACCTCGCCAGCGCTGCGTCCTGATCGCCGAGGTGCTCGTCGAACACGGTGCCGGCGCGGTGGAGCAAGCCGACCCGCAGCGCAGGATCGTCGACGCGCTCGATCTCGAGCTCGAGCGCTTCGACGAGCTGCACGTACCGCTCCGCCCGCTCGGCGACGCGCTGGACCGCGTGGATCGCGATTAGCTCGTTCGGATCGAGCTCGAGGATCCGGCGAAACACGTGGAGCGCCTGGATCGGGTCGCCGAGCGAGTCTTCCCAGACCGAGCCGATCTTGAACAGGTAGGCGATCTTCAGCGACCGTTGCGTCGCGTCGGCGACCGCGCGCTCGAGGAGCTCGACCAGCTCTCGGTACCGCGCGAGCTGCGTGTAGAGCCGCACGAGTGCCTTGAGCGACGTCGGGTAGTTCGCGACGACCGCGAGCGCCCGGACATGGTGTGACGCTGCGGCCGCGGGATCGCGAAGCTGCAGCTCGAAGATCTCCGCGACCCGCGCGTGGGCGGCGGCGCCGCGCGTCGCGACCTGGGTCTCCGCAGCCTCGGCGAGATGCATCTCGACGAGGGCCTCCCATTGATTCCGGACCGCGAGCAGACGACCGAGCGCCTGGAGCACCGGGAGATACGTGGGCTCGAGCGCGAGCGCGGCCTGATAGCGCTCGATCGCCAGCTCGGGCTCCTCGAGCGAGACCTCGAAGACCTGTCCGAGGCGATGCAGGAGCGCGACGCGTTCGGTTCGCTCGACCGCGAGCTCGACGAGCGATGCCAGCACCTTCGAGAGCAACCTGAAGTCCTCGACCTGCTCGTATGCACGGGCGAGATCTTCGAGGACGAGCCGGTCTCTTGGCGACGCGATCGCCGCCTTGGCCAGCGTCGACAGCGCCTCGCTTCGATTGCCGAGCCGCTCGTGCTGGATCCGCGCCGCCTCGTGGAGCGCGAGCGAGCGCCGGACGCTGTCGGTGGTCTGGCGCGCGCTGCGCTCGAGCACCGAGACGAGGTTGCGCCACTGGTGGTCGCGTCGATAGATCCGCTCGAGCGCGTCGAGTGCGCCGAGCGCGTTGGGATCGAGGCGTAGCGCGGCCTCGTAGAGCTCGGCAGCAGCGGGTCCCGGTCCTGGGTCCGGCGTCGCTCCTCGTCGCTCGCTCAGCCGAGCGCGCTCGACGATCAAGGTGGCTCGGTGCCGCGCGTCGCCGGAGACCACGTTCGCCGTCTGCTCGAGGGTGACGAGCAGGCCGTCGACGTTGTCGGCTCGACGGTCGCATTGTTCGAGCGCCTTCAGCACCGAGACGCTCGCGGGATCGAGCTCGAGTGCCCGAGCGTAGATGGTTCGCGCGCGCGCGGCATCCCCGAGCCGGTCCTCGACGAGCCTGCCCTTCTGGTAGAGCAGCACGGCCTTGCGCTTCGGCGAGGGAGACAGCCTCTCCTCCGCATCGAACAGCGCCGCGGCCGCCTCGCAATCGCCGCGCAGGATCTGCACCCCACGGGCGCCGCGGATCGTCGGCACGTGGTCGGGCGCGAAGCCGAGCGCCTGCTGGTAGTGAGTCGCCGCCTGCTCGAACCGACCGACCGTGCCGTCGTACGCGCGCGCGATCTCGAAGTGGAGTCGGGCCGCGCGAAACGGCGGGGGCTGGGTCGCGAGCTCGGCCTCGCACGTCGAGATCACCGCGCGTGCGTCGAAGTCCAGCGTCGGCGGCGAGGCGGCCAGGTGGTTCTCGACCGACGTGACCTCCTCCGGCAGCTCGTCGACTTCGACGATCAGCTCGATCTCTGCGGTATCCACGCGCTGGATCGCCGACTCGGCACGCCGCTTCGGTGCAGGGGCTTCCCCGCCCGAGTCGTGCTCGACGGGCGCATCTGGCTCCGATGGCTCCACAGGCTCCCCTCGACCACTGTACTCTCGATCACGACCGGCGGTCCGGCGTCGCCGAACGTAGGTGCGAGGAAGCGTGGCTCGAACCGCGCTGGCTCGGCGCGGACGGCCATGCGCCATGGTACGTCACGCTCATGCGGATCGATCGCGTCTACACGCGTGGTGGTGACCAGGGCGAGACCTCGCTGATCGGTGGCGAGCGCGTCTCGAAAGCATCGCTGCGCCTCGATTGCTTCGGCACCGTCGACGAGGTCAACGCCACGCTCGGCCTCGTCGTCGAGGCGCTCGCGAGCTCTGCCGCCGGCCCACACCTGACACCGATCCTGCGCCGCGTGCAGCACGAGCTGTTCAACCTCGGCGCCGAGCTCGCGGCCCAGGACGCCGCGACCCGCGCGAAGCTGCCGCGGGTCGAGCAGCGCCACATCGACGCGCTCGAGCGAGACATCGACGCCGTCAACGACGACCTGCCTGCGCTCACGTCCTTCGTGCTTCCCGGCGGCGGCTGGCCCTCGGCCTACCTGCACCTCGCGCGGACCGTGTGCCGGCGCTGCGAGCGGCTCGTCGTCGAGCTCGCCTCGACGGAGGACACCGGCGACCTCGCGGTCCAGTACCTCAACCGGCTGTCCGACGCGCTGTTCGTGTGGGGACGCTGGTGCGTGCTGAAGGACGGCAAGGCCGAGGCGCTCTGGGATTCGCGCAACACGTAGCTTGGCACCCGGGTTGCTCCACCGCGGCCGCAGTCCGGCGAGCCGGCCACCGAGTGCCTCGTCAACGTGAACCAGTGGAACTTCGACTGGCAGCGCCAGTACTCCGTCGACGCGCCGCTCGCGGAGCTGCCCGTGGTACGCGCCAATGATGTCGTCGAGGTTCGCTGCCGCTACAACAACACGCTCGCGAATCCGTTCGTCCAGCGCGCGCTCGCCGAACAGGGCCTGTCGGGCCCGGTGACGGTGAACCTCGGCGAGGAGACGATCGACGAGAGGTGCCTGGCGCTGTTCGCCGTGATCGCGCCCTAGCGCGGTGGGCCGCCCGGCTTGTCGAAGTCCCACGGGAACGCGGTGAGCGAACACGCGGCCGCGTGCTGGACCTCGCCGGTCGGGCCGATGCCGACCTGCTGGCTGCTGCCGTCGGGGACGTCGCCGTCCCACGCGAGGTTGGAGCGAGCTTGCAGCGCGACGACGCACATCTCCTGATCGCCGATGCCCCAGCCGACGGGCACGCTGCGTGGATTGGTGAAGCCGCAGGTGAACCGCACGCCACGCGCGCCGATCGTGCCGAGCTCGAGCGGAGGATCGATCGCCTGGCCGAAGTTCTCGCCGTAGCCCTCGTGGCGCATGATGATCTCACCGTCGCGCGGACCGCCGGCGATCTCGAGCTGCGTGTAGACGCCGAGGTTGTGATAGTGCGACAGCGCGTAGTGCAGCTCGTACTGCAGCGGCTCGCCGATCCGCTGCTGGTGCGCGGCATCGAGCAGGCACTCGACCGTGAACGACGATGACTTCGCCGGATCGAGCGCGAGGTCGTGATACTGGATGCGCGCGGGCGCCATCTTCGCCGTCACCGCCGAGGGCGGGACCGTGGCGAGCGCGATGCGCATCGTGGTCGCGATCGGCGCGTCGGATGCGTTGAGCAGGTGGCTCGAGCCGATGATCCGCGAGTAGGGTGGGATCCGGATCGCGCTGCCGACCGGCAGGGCCTGCGTTTCGTCGAGCGACTGCGTGCTGAGTGCGAACAGGTAGCCACCGAGTAGTGCGGCGACGAGCTCGCTGAACTCTTGCTCGCTGCACCGCCACACGCCGTCGGGCAACACGAACTCGTTGTCGGGGACGAAGAACCAGTTCGCGTGGTGATACGCGCCGTCGTTGTGCTGCGTGATGCTGGTGACCCACAGCTCGGTCGGGTTGTTCAGCGTCCAGCTCTGGCAGGTGTCTTCGTCCTCGACGCCGGGCGCTACCTCGACGGTACTGACATCGTGCTCGAGCACGCACGCCTCGACCGTCGGATCGCACGGCTCGGCCCCGCCGCACGCGGCGAGCGCCACAACTGCTACTAGCCATCGTTTGCTCATGGCGTCACGGCGCGGTCCGCAGTCCGTTTCCCTCGAAGACCGCGACGGGCTGACTGCCCACGTGCACCGTGATCTTGTCGTCGGGATACATCGTGTCGGCCCACATGCCATCGCCGATCCACACGAACCCTTCCAGCTTCTTGGTCTCGCACGCGGGGAACACGTAGCTCTCGCGGTCCTCCTGGCCGACCGGGTTCGAGAAGATGCCGTCGGCCGCGAATGTCGGCGGGTCGGTGAGGACCCAGCGCAGCTTCTTGGGCGTGAAGAGACAATCGCAGCCCTCGTCGAGGTCGTTCGTCCACACCGAGGTGCCCTTCGGGCCTTTGCACTCGACGCCGGTGATCTTCTGCTTCGGCTCGGTCGTTCTCGGGACCTTGGCGATCTTCGCCGCGTAGCCCGCCGGAGCCTTCACCGTCGGAGCGACCACGGCCAGGAGCGGGGTGAGCTTTGGCTTGGTGTAGGTCGCCTTCGCCGGCTGCACATCCACGCGCAGCCACGCCGCCTTCCTGCAATACGAGTCGGGTCCGTTCTCGACCGTCTTCACGCAGCCCTCGATCCAGATCGTACCGTCCTTGTTGTGATGGACGGTGGTCGTGCTGATCGCGTCCTTGCCGCGCAGCTTCCAGGCAGCGGCCGCGTGGCTCACGGTGAGCTTCGGATCGATCGCCCCGTTGACGACCCGGCGGACCTCGACTTCCTTGTCATCGCCAACGTTCACGAGTGCCAGCGTGGTCGAGCTGATCCATTCCTCCTCGGCGGGGTAGGAGAACGGCGTTCGCAGCAGCTCCTTCGGTCCGGTCTTCGTGAGCCGCGCTACGACGAGATGATCGTCGGTGGTCTTGTACGAGATCAGGTGACCCGCGTCCGGAATGCTCGCGGCGGCGGCGGCGGGAATCACGGGCTGTTTGGGGAGCGGTCTCGGCCCGTTGTCGGCCCACGCTGAGGTGAGGCTGGCAACGATGATCACGCTCGCGCATCGACCGAAGAGGTTCATCGCGGCGGACACTACCTCGAACCCGGCGGGACGATCGCAAGAGATGCGCGGTCCCGTAGCGTCGCGCACGCTCAAAAGCCGTATATTCGCGCTCGTGTCCGAGCCCGCCAAGCAGTCTGAAAGCGCCAAGCAACTCGCAGAGGCAGAGGCGCAGGCGAAGGAACGCTTCGAGAAGGCGATGAACGAGCTCCGCGAGGGGGCTTATCGCTTCTCGTCGCGTGCGCGCACGCAATCCGAGCTGATCATCGAGGAGCTGATCGATCCCGAGGG
>Ga0299915_10001877_pt1 | contig 15378 bp, 13 predicted proteins | sample RVTome_13_FD_200263 | JGI IMG/M metagenome (GOLD analysis project Ga0299915, IMG submission 200263) | Soil microbial communities from uranium-contaminated site in the Upper Colorado River Basin, Wyoming, United States - RVT92D227 (version 2) ... | reverse complement strand
ATTATGAGATCTATGTGATGAATGCCGACGGCTCCGATCCGGTAAATATTACTAACGACAGTACTGGCGCCGATCTTTCTCCTTCCTGGTCCCCCGATGGCACAAAGATCGTCTTCACTTCAACAAGGAATGCCACCGTCGGGATCTATGTGATGAACGCCGACGGCTCCGGTCAAGCAAACTTGAGCAATCACCCGGTTGGTGAAGATTTTGCATCCTGGTCGCCGGATGGCACAAAGATCGCCTTCACTTCATGGAGGGATGACAACAGTGAGATCTACGTAATGGACACCGATGGTTCAAATCAAACGAATTTGACAAAACATGGCGCTGACGATCATTATCCTGCATGGTCGCCCGACGGTTCAAAAATAGCCTTTACATCAATGAGAGACGGCAACAATGAGATCTATGTGATGAACGCCGACGGCTCCGAGCCTGTAAATCTTACTCATAACGGCGCTTTTTTGGATATATTCCCCAATTGGCATTGAGGAAGTAGAACAAGACGTTCAGATCGTTTAGAGCGTTGTGATCGTTAAGGAGACAATGGGGTCAAATCTTCAATCTTCAATTTTGATAAAGATGTTTGGTAATTACGCTTAGTGGAGTCTATTTTGATCTATTGACGGCACATTATAATCCCGTTTCATATAAATAGTTATTTAAGAACGGGAAATCCGACACATAAAAAGAATCGGGGTTGGCTTAAAAACAGATCCCAATCCACTATCATTGATATCTTAATAGTACAGTTGTTTTGTTACGATTTTGTTATAATTTAAAACTGTCAACATATGATTATCTTCCAAATAACCAAATAAATATTGTCAAAATTAATGGCAGTCCTATTACTAGCAATAAAAACAAAAATATAGTCCATCTCTTTTTCCTAAAGGGCATTATTCCCCAGTTAATTTTCATAAAATCTTGATCAACAGGTAACTTTTCGACAATTGCTTTTGCTTCTCCAAAATGTTTTTTTGAAACAAAGATAATAAATTCTATGCCAGGATAGGCAACAGGAAAAACAGGAAATGCTTGAAGAAGCCCGGTAATGGCACCTTCCTGCTTATAACACGGGATTTTTGCTTCCCGTAATACATTGAAAACCATGTCAGCCACAAAGGGTTGCTGATGACGAAATATCTCTGTGAATTCATTCATAATTCTATGTATACTCGGGATTCGTGTTATGTATCAGCGTGAATCGGACATATTGACAATAAGTTGTTGGACATTTTTCAATCTTATACCATACCATATCCTCACACCACGACATTATATAATAATTTCAAGATCAGTCAATAGTGTTTTATCCCTTATGGTTTTTCAACCAACCTGGGCAATCTGGTGCTGTCTGGACGACAGTATTCACTCTTAATTTGTGGGATTCCAAATAAATTTTCCGGTTTTATCAATGTAACACCATTTATTGTCAATCTTGACTCTTGCCAATCCATCGGAAAAACTTCTGATTTCATCGAACTGGGGATTGATGATAAATTCCCCGGTTTTGTCGATATAACCCCACTTATCACCTATCTTTGCTGTTGCCAGACCATCAGAAAAAGGAAAAGCGAGGTCAAACTGGGGTTTAATCACCAATTCGCCAGACCTATCTATATAACCATATTTATCACCTACCCTGACCACTGCAAGACTTTCAGAAAAATATAGAGCACCGTCAAACTTGGGTTTGATAATAAATTTGCCAGTTGTATCAATAAAACCAAACTTATGACCTGACCACACCATTGCCATTCCTTCGGAAAAAAACAGACAATGCTTAAACTTGGGCTTAATAACAAATTTGCCGGATTTATTTATATAGCCCCATTTGTTATGAATCATAACCATTGCCAGCCCCTCTTTAAACAAATCAGCACGTTCAAACTGAGGTTCAATAACAAATTTGCCTGACTTGTCAATATAGCCCCACTTTTGACTAATCAGAACTACTGCTAAACCTTCACTAAACCTTCCGGCTTGGTCAAATTGGGGGTTGATGACATACTCGCCAGTCTTATTTATATAACCACTTTTAAAATCTTTCCTGACTTCTCCAAATCCCTCAGAAAAATTATCGACACCATTAAACTCAGGTTCGATGACAATTCTGCCAGTTTTATCAACATAGCCCCACTTATGGTCGATTTCAATACGTGCTAATCCTTCAAAAAAATCATCGGCAAAATTAAACTTCGGAACGATGACAATTTTACCGGTCTCGTCGATAAAACCCCAATGATTATTTTGGCAAATAGGGAATAATTTTTTTTCTTCAACTGTCTTATTTTGTTGGCAGTTTAACATCATTAAAACTATGAATGGAATCAACGAAGTCAAATTTCTTGTATTAAATAATACGTTCATTTTCACTCCCCCTCTCTTATCTTGTTTTTTCTTTGTTATGTTTCTGTGTAATCGGACATTTTTACCTTTCCTCACTGCCATATTATAAGAGGTTTTTAGGGGAAGTCAAGTTTTTACCCATTGTATAAACCAAGGCTCGCCAGAACAAATCTGGTGCTGGCTGGATGGCAATATAGCAGGGGTCAATTAAAAGCAAAAATCGTCATATACTTAGAGGTTATTTGCTTCTTTATGCAACATGCTTTTTAGCTGACTTTTTAACCGGGGCAGCTCGTCTTTGGGCAGGGGGGGGCAGGCGTTAACCGTTAACCTAAATATCTTACAACGATATGACCGCATACTGGATTCCCGCTCCCCGTTTTTACGGGGACAAGTTTACCCCTGCGGAAACACGGGCGGGAATGACAGAAAAGAGAAATAAAGTAGTTTTCGATTCCCTCCATACACCATGGCGGGCAGGCACAGCGTTCACTCGAATAATATATGGAAGATGAGATTGCTATGCTACGCATTCGATTGCAGTGATAAAACAGCAGATACCGGCTTAAAGCCGGGGCAGGCGTTAACCGTTAACCAGAAAAAGATCCCCTGACGCTACTCGGTGGCGGAACATAGGACGGGCGGCTCGTTAGCGTCGCTACTTCATTTTCTTTAGAATTTTCTCAATCAGTGGTTTCACAGCAGGTATTTCCTTGGTTGCCGAATCCCAGACAATGTCCAGGTCGACGCCGAAATATTCATGAATGAGTTTATCACGCATACCTGCCATTTTTTTCCACGGGACATCCGGATATTTATCTTTTATTGTGGATGGTATGTTTTTTGCCGCTTCACCAATGATTTCCATGCTTCTTATTACCGCATTGACTGTCTTTTTATCGCCCTCGAAATCGCGAAAGCTTAATCCTCGCGTGAAACTCTCCAATTCCAGTATGGCGTCCAGAATATCCTGGACATAATCGCCGTATTCCTTGAACGTCATACGTAGACTACCTCTTGCAGTATATGCTTGCCGATTCGCGGCTTAAGCGCTTTTTTGGAAACGAGATCGACCTTGATGCCTATCAGGACAGTAAGGTATTCCTCCAGGTCCATAAAAGCGAAAATCCCTATCGGTTGTTGAAACTCGACAAGAATATCAATATCACCGTCTGTTCGTTCTTCACCGCGGGCATATGAACCGAATATGCCAATACTCTTAACGTTGTATCGCTCCATGATAAAAGATTTCTGCTTTTCTATTTTCTGCTTGATCGCTTCGATTTTTGCCATTCGGACCTCCGTGCCTCCAGCAACTTCACGGCAGATTATAATGGTATTGCCGTAGTTGTCAAGCGATCGGTGAAAAAAGCGGATTCCCGCTGGCACGGGAATGACGGATGAGATTGCTTCGTCCACCAAAAGAAATAGCGGACTCGCAATGACGATAAGCGTTTAGAACGTCATGATCGTTATTATCGTTTGATTCGTTGACATAGTTTACTTATTGAATATAATATTTCATCCTCACTCTGACCTCCCCCATCAAGGGAGAGGAAAGGGAAAGATGGATTCCGGATCAAGTCCGGAATGACAAATATGGTCGCCGAGATGGCGGAACCGGGAGACGCGGCGGACTCTTGAAGGCTCCGCAGCTTTTTAGGGAGCCGGAAATCCCCGTTGATATATGCGGGGAAAAATCTTGATTTTGTAGTCCGCCGGAATATGCGTAACGTATTGTTGATGCGTTTGTAATTAACTTTAGTCGCCGAGATGGCGGAACTGGGAGACGCGGCGGACTCAAAATCCGCAGTGCTGCAAGGCATGTGGGGGTTCGACTCCCCCTCTCGGCATAAGGGGGCATATCCCCCTTATATCCAAAAAGTTTGGACGAAACAATACTTTTCGGATGCCTTGAATCCCCCTCCAGCTGTTCTTATACTAAACGCTGCTATTTATCTCTTTATGCTACCAGGACCGAATAGGCTGTGTAACTTATTAATGATCTGGGGCATATCCCCTGCCAATTTTTCCCAAATCCGACTTTGGATTTGGCTGAAAAATTGAGCATCCCGCATACTCATTAGTTTGTTTTACAAATGCGGGACTTCTCTCCATTCGGTTTTTGAACACCACAAAAACACTCATGGAGGCCTCGGATCCCCCAGAGTTTTCCGATAACATACGCTGGGTTCGATAAGTGTCGGTTTTACACTAACAGGTTTGTACAAATTTTAAATGCATTTTTATACTCTCCCCTGAAGGGGGTTTGGAATGCTCCCCGTTTGACTTGGACATGAATATAAGGTATACTTGCGGGCTTGGAAAGGAGTTTTACGATGAACCGCAAGATTTGGACGCTCGAGGAAAAGCTTGGGGTGGTTTTGGCGATGTTGAAGGGAGAGGAATTGAGGAAGTGGAGACCGCATAACCCCCTTCAGCTGTTCTGTTACATGTCGCCTTAATCCACAAAGCTTACGCAACCAACTAAAATAGACTGCGCTGTGTTAATTTCACCCTCACCCTAACCCTCTCCCATCAAGGGAGAGGCGATGTGTAGAATGGAACCCTAAACAACCCTTGATTATACTTTCTGGCTGGTTAAAATATATCATGGTATTGAGTAGAAAAACCCTGGTAATGACATGCTTGCTGATCGTGTTGTCGGCGCTCGCATGTTATGGCCAAAAGCAGGGTATTTATCCGGTCAAGGTGCGCAAGATCAATGACAAAGTCATCATCTGCAATTGTCTCGGCGTAAACGTCGCGGCCATTGCGGCGAGCAAGGGCCTGGTGATCATCGATACCAATCGCTCGCCCGGGATAATGGAAGACATAAAGAAGATCATAAAAAAAGAATTTAAAAGAAATGATTTCCTGTATGTCATTAATACCCACGGGCACTGGGACCACGCTTCGGGTAACCAGGTTTTCCCGGGATCGATCATTATCGGTCATAAAAAATGTCCCGAGTTCCTGAAACGGAATCCGGCGACAGCGCTTACCACCATCTCGTCCCTCGGACACCGGCTATCGCTTTATAAAAACAGATCGCAGAAGCTGAACAAAAAATCGACCGAAGCAAAAGCGCTCGTTGCCGATATCCGCAGCCTTGAAATGCTGATCCGAGACCTTAAAGATAATTACTCGGTGACTCCGCCCGGCAGAACATTTACCGACAGCGTGACGCTCGATGCCGGCGATATGACGCTTAAACTCTTTTACTGCGGGAACGCCCACACCGACAATGATATCTTTATTTTTATCCCGGAACAAAAAATGTTATTTTCGGGCGACGTGTTTTCCAGCCGCAGCAGTTTTTCTTTCAGCGTGAACGTTATAAACGACATCCCGCGAGTGATCGCCGCGATCGACCGGATACTGACCGATGGTTCGGGCGTGGAATATGTCATAACCGGCCATGGACAATCAGATCTGTCCGGCAGCGACCTGGGAAATCTCAAGGGATCACTGCAAGAACAGTATCTTGAACTTGACAGCGCGCGGTCGGCGGCGCTGGTTTTGAAAAAATTACTGCTGGATCAGGACGGCGAGACAGCTATCCAGAAATACAAGACCTTCCGGAAAAATGCCGGGGCTCGATATTGTTTTTCCGAAAATGAGTTCTCCCTTGTGGCCTGGCAATTGCTGTGGACCGGCTCGATTGACAAGGCGATACGAGCGTTTCGGACGATGACCGATGAATTCCCAGCTTCTGCCCTGGCACCCGATAACCTGGCAGAAGCCTTTATGCAAAACAGTGATATTGATTCAGCGGTGAAATATTATAACAGGTCTCTGCAGTTATACCCTGGCAACATCAACGCGCAGGAAATCCTGAAACTGCTCGGTAAATAAACTGCTGGCAACAACATATTTAAATACGTCTAAACGCTTATCCACTCAGTCCACCTACTCTGTCACATTCAGCGGAATGTTACGATTTCTGATTATAATCCCCCTTCTTCCCCCTTTAAAAAAGGGGGAAGAAGAGGGGTTTGTATTTAAGGTGAATTAAGTGGATATGCATTTGAGTTCATTTTGACAAATCGATGATCACTTCATGGATCTGTGAATGACGGAGCTTTTTGATAATGAACTGCACGCCGTTGGCCCTGACCCGGGAATCGGTCTTCACGTTGTGATCCAGCTGCTCCTGGAGCCAATCATTCAGGGAGATATCCTGGTCTGGTGTCGACACCGGTATCGATGATGATACTTTGGAATTCAGCTCGGACAGTTTTATCTTGCCGCCGGCAATATAACGGTCCCGGGCGATCTTGTACAAGTAATCGGGCATAAGGTCCAGTTCACCGCTGATATCGCCGACCAGCACCTCGATGATGTCCTCCTGCGTGATCAAACCCAGTTCGGTTGTTTCCTTCTTCGCGTCCGTAACGAGACCGATATGCTGGAAATTCCTGATCATGGTCTTGAGCGCGGCGACGATGTATTCCTGGTCATTAAATTTTATTAAAGGCCGGCAAATAGACAAAAGCGACGGCTCGCGGGGGTTGAATTTGAGCACGTTGATGATGTCCTTGAAATTGATATAGCCGATCGTTTCGTTTGTCTTTTTGTCCAGCACCGGGTACCGCGTATGCTGGTGCACGTGCGCCTCAAGCAGGGCGTCCAGGAGGCTCATGTCCGAGTAAAGATACTTGATGTTTTCCTTCGGGACCATGATCTCGTGGACTTTTATCTGGTTGATCCGGATCGCGTTCTTGATGATCTTTTCCTGCTCTTTCTCGATCTTGTGCTCGATCACAGCCACTCTCGTGGCGCCCAGGATCTGCTTGACCATGTCAAGCTCCTGGTCTTTGGCAGTTTTCGGGATGCCCGCGATCTTGAAGAACAATTTTATGGAAAAACTTAAAATCGCGACAAAAGGGTACAGTAGTATGGAAAACACCCGGATGATATTGACCAGCCGGATGATCAGCATCTCTGCGTTACGCAGGGCAAAGGTCTTGGGTATAAGCTCGCCGAATACGATCGTAAAATAAGTGACGACCAGCACCAGGAGGACCAGTGATATCAGGTATGCGTAATGGCTGATGAACGCCACGGGGATATGCACGATAAGCCGGCTGAGAGCGCCCGCCAGAGTCAGGCCGCTGTACGCGCCGGCAATGACGCCGATCAGGGTTATGCTGACTTGGATCGTCGATAGAAACTTATCCGGATCCTTGCGAAGTTCGAGAACCTGCTGGGCTTTTTTATTGCCCTGGTCGAACGCGATCTCCCTGAGCCGGCTCTCGCTGGACGCGACAAACGCGATCTCGGCCAGGGCGAACAGACCATTGAGCAGGATCAGAAGCGCGATAATGATTATTTCCATGTTTTCAGTTTGGTCGTTAAAATTCCCAACAACCTGATATCATTATTATATCGATATATTCGACCATGTAAAGACAGGAGCACAGATCATGTCATGCTGACATAAAATTTGAAAGCATTATACGGTTATCTACGTTTGTTCTTTTAAGCTGTTTGGATTAGAGTATGACTTTCAGGTTCAGTATATACCGCCAACAACGGCACCCAATACGATCCCCACGATTATTGATACCATTATTAGTTCTCCACCGCCCATGCAGTCATCGTCTTGCATTGCGATTAACGACCCGGCGGCCAGGCCAACAACACCGCCCAGACAGCCGTAACCAACCTGCCTTATAGATCGAGGAGTGCCCTCATCTTTTACGGTTACCTTCATTTCGGGTATTGGCGCCACGGATGTAGTTTCCGGCGCGGCCACAGCCGTTTCGATCTTTTCAACCTCAGCGGCGGCGATGCTGATCTGACCGGCTGATGTCTTGACCGTAACCGAATCAGCCGTGACGGAGAGCAGCTCGCCTTCGATCTTAAGACCGTTTTTCAGGGTGATGGTATCAGAGTAAAGAATGGCAACAAACAGGATAACTAGTAGGCACATTATATTTTTAATCTTCATGCTTTTCATTTTTCCTCCCTTTCAGCTGCTCCAAAAATTTATGCATCATACACAATAAATCATTACTTAGATGACATAATAATGCTATATGTATTTTATCGGTTGTCAAGAGGTTCTTAGAGACATGCTCCCAGTTACCCCCTGAGGGGGTATCGATTACCCCTTGACAAACCGGCAATTTTAATTATAATATACTTAAGTGTCAAAATGAATATAATGATAAATAATACAAAATAACGAAAGGAGGCTGCAATACCCTATAAAAAGTTTACGATAGAAGGAAATAAACGGCGCGAAAAACATACAAGGAGGTGTGTAGTGCGCATGAAATTTTTACCCATATTTCTGCTGGTGTTTATCGCCTTTGGCATGGCAGCATGGGAAGCAGTCGGGCCATATGGCGGTTATATCCGCCCGGTCATGGTATCATACAGCAATGAAAATATCGTCTACGCGGTTTCATACACGTACCCTTCAGCGGTCGCTAAATCCACGAACGGCGGCGCCACATGGACAACCGTTGGCTCGATCAGCGGCAACGGGTATTCCGGCGCGATCGATCCCACTAACCAGGACAAGGTCTATGTTGGCACCGGCTCGTATTTTTATCGTACGACTAATGGCGGGACCAATTGGTCCAGCACCTATGTCGCCAACACTTACCCCTACGGCTTGGTCGTCAATAATCTTGTGCCATCGACGATCTATGGCGCGGGCTACGCGTACGACAATGTAAAATGGCGCATGGCGTTCTTCAAAAGCACTGACAGCGGCGTGAGCTGGTCGACCGTGTATCTTTATGACAGTTCGGCCTATGGCTACGGCGTCGCGATAAACCGAACGAACCCCAATATCGTCTATGTCTGCGGGTATTCCTATTACAATAGCACGTATGTTCCCCTCATCTACAAGTCAACGAACGGCGGCACGAACTGGACCCTGACTACGACCGGCATCCCCTCCACCGCCTACTACATCAATTCCATCGCGGTTCATCCCACGAATCCGAACATCGTCTACGCCGGTGCCTATTCAGGAATCTACCGCTCGATCGATGCCGGCGCAACCTGGACCCAGACCAGCACCCATTATTATAACTACGGCATGGCGGTCAGCAGTGCCTCGCCCAATGTCGCTTATGCGGCTGGCTATACTGATATATTTAAGACGACCGACGCGGGTGTCACGTGGGCCACCGCATCAACCGGTTTTCAGGGGTCTTATCCTTACTTCATCGCTATGAGCCATACCGGTACCCAGGTCGCGTATTATGGAGACAATAAGGGCATTTTCAAAACCACCGACGCCGGCTCGAGCTGGTTTGACACTAACAACAACCTGAACATCGGCTCGATCGGCAGTTTCGCAGTCGCGCCTTCGTCCGCTTCCACGATCTACACATCGTTCAAGGAAGTCGGCGTATACAAAACGACCAACAGCTGCACGAGCTGGTCGATCCTGCCCACGCCGGTAGGCTGCGGTAATATCTGCGAATTCGCAGTAAATAATACCAACCCCAATATCGTCTATGCACTAGAGGGGTCTGGCTGAGGCAACGCTGAGCTCTATATGAGCACAGACGGCGGGTCCGTCTGGTCAGCAGCCTTAGAAAGCTATTATACTGACGGCGGCGCGTTGGTCATGGATCCCAATAACAGTTCGGTATTATACAGCGGCGGTTACGTGTATAATCCCGATACCCTTGTGTATACTTATGTGATGGCCGTCTCAAAAACGACCGACGCTGGCACGACTTGGCACCGTGATACCCTGACCACGACTTACGGCATGTGCTACGCGCTCAGGGTCGACCGCACGAATTCCAATATCGTTTACGCGGGCGGCTACAACGGGACGTTGTACAAGAGCACGAATGCCGGAAGCACATGGTTCTTGTCGAACACCGGGTTGAGCGGAACTATCAATGATATTAGGATCGGTTCGACCAAGGCCAACACCATCTATGCCGGTTCATCGTCCGGCGTATTCAAATCTACCAACGCCGGTTCGAGCTGGACCAATACTGGGTGCACGAACGTGTATGACGTCATGATCAATCCGACCAATGAGAACGAGATCTATGCGGCGACCTATACCGGTGTGTACAAGAGCACGACCGGCGGCGGCGGCTGGACACTGATGAATACCGGTCTTGTGAACGTCAATACGACATCACTGGGCATTTATGCTAATAACTACTTGTTTGTCGGCACCGACGGTGGCGGCATGTCTCGATGGAACATCATGGTTGGCGCTGAAGAGCAGAAGACGACCGGGTTTAAGACCATGTTCACGGCCAAACCCAATCCTTCAGATGGCTGGACCAGGATCTCATACCAGGTCACGCAAACAGGAAACGTTAACCTGGCGATTTACGATATCCAGGGGCGGCTTGTTAAAATGCTCGTCAATACAAACCAGGCGCCAGGCACATACAGTGCGGTCTGGAACGGGATCGATGAACAGAGTAACCGCGTAGCCAGCGGTGTTTATTTCTGCAGGCTGGATGCCGGTGATGAGCAGATGATCCAAAAACTGATACTGGCGCGATAACTGGATAACACAAGAGCAGAAAAAAAAGCGCCCGGCGTATTATCGCCGGGCGCTTCACTTTGCGCAGGCGATCAGTTCTTTAAACGCTCCAGTTTTGTAGTGCCAGTTCTTTCAAAGAAAGGCTGAACCTCAACAGTGGCGTCCGGTCAAGTTCAATTGTTTTCTCGCGTGCCCGAACCACGAATTCCACGATCCCGGCCTCGCCCTTTCCGCCTTGCGCCTGGTCACGGCTGGGAGCATCGATACCGAGCATCTCATAAGGTACCGATACTTCGATGATCTCACCAACCTTGAACACCACCGCTGCCGGGCAGGCGTCATCGAGCGTGATCTTCAGGTTTTTTGGCTTGTAAAAATCGATCGAGTATTGATAGGCACCGATGTCGTGATTTATAACATCGCACCTGACGTAGACCGCCCGCTCATCAAATCCATAGTGGATCGCCGAGAACAAGCCGGCAAAACGCTGCATGGTGCCGCCCATCCGTTTGACTTCGGCGCGGCCGGCATTGAACCATTCGTAGAAATGCGTAACCCTGCCGTCGATCACGGGTTTTATACGGTCGATCGGCGGCTGCGAAAGTGTATCATCCTGGGTGTTTATCGAAGAGAACAGTTCGTGCGGGCGTTTCTCGCCGATCCGGTTATAGATCCAGATCGCAGTGAGCCTGAATAACTCGTCAAATACTTCGCCGGTGACCGAGAAAAAATCGTCGCCGAACCACCAGTACCAGTCGCTGCCCTCTAGAATATAGAACCGATCCCAAACGGCGGGATCGGTTATGTTCTTCTCGACCAGTTTTTCCCTCAAGTCCTTAAGCACCTTCCATGCTTTATGATCCTGAGGTCGACCCATCCAGATATTGAAATTCGCGCCTATCCATGATCCCGGGAACAATTTCGTCAGTTTATTCTGCGCGCCGTGCGCATGCAGATAGTCCGAAATGGTGGTGGTCGTGACCTTCTCCTTGAGCAGCTCCTCGTACAGGCAGTCAAGGAACTCCGAGCCGTCGCCCGCGAAGAATTCCCAGGCGTTTTCGCCATCAAGAATTATCGGCAGCAGGAAACTATCGAACTGCGACAGCGAATTCCCAATTGTCTTGATCCGCCCGACCAGATCCTGCGCCGCCTTTTTCTGATCCCAGGTGTTGTAGTTAAAGGCGATCATGTCGGACAGAGTATGGTCCCTGAAGATCATTTTTACCTTGCCGATCTGCCATGGCTTGTACAACTGGGCGGCATTGGTCGGGATGCCGTTCTCGTCCCGGCGGAATGACGCACTGAGCGACCGGGCGAGGATCTCCTCGTCCGCGGCGATCCATTCCACGCCCAGATCGGAAAGGATCGGGATCAGTTCCTCGCATACGCTGCCCTCGGAAGGCCAGATACCTGCGGGCTTTTTACCAAAACAATGCTCGAACAGGGCGATACCCAGTTCCAGCTGGCGACGGGCGTCTTCGGGGTGTTTGAATTGGAACGGTATATCAAGGTTGGGATTGGCGACCTTGGCGAGGTCGCTGTTGATCAAAAGCGGAAGGATCGGATGGTACATTGGTGACGTAATAAGTTCGATCTGCCCCGAATCATAGGCTTTTTTATATTCATCGATGATCGATGACAGAATCCGGTTCTGCTGCGCGACGATCCGGTCCTTGTCCTGTTCGTGGAATCCTCTGCCCTGCTTGTAGAGATCGCTGATCTCGTCCCGGAATATCGGATCTATCCAAACCAGGTTGGCCCAGACCTGCAGGTCCCTGAATTCATCTACCGTGAATCCTTGAGCGACCGCTGCCAGTTCATCATCAACGATGTTCTTTCCCCGTTTCATCAGCAGTGAAAAATACCGGGGGTATGGTTCTATCATGGTCGTCCAGTTGGCAAGGAAAAAATCGCGCAGGATCTCGGTTTTTTCCTCCACGGTCAGGTCGCCGGCATCTTTCCGGAACAGTTCGAACTGACGGTCGGTGCACGCGCCCGAGCCGTAGTCCTGGATCTGCTTGAGCAGGGATGGCGTGAAGTTGAACGTGGCGCGAATACCCGGAAATTTCTGGATGTGCTTGAGCATGTCCAGATAATCCTTGAGCGCGTGCAGACGCACCCAGGGCAGGGGCATTACTCGGTCATCGGGTTTGGAATAGATCGGCTGGTGAAAATGCCAGAGAAACGCGACCTCAATATTCATGGCGCTGCGCTTACAGCGAATAAAACGAATGACAGCGAATTAACCGAATCCTTTCTACGAATGGAGCAAATGACAGCGAATTTATCGAATCCGAGCATTCTTTTTCGTTCAGCTCATTCGTCTTTAAATTCGTATTTTCTCATTCGCAATATTCGTGTTTATCTATTGAAGTACCCGATGTAGAATTTCGCGTCGTTGGTGATATCTGGAGGCGGGTTCTGCGTCACCAGGTCTTTCAGGATCGTTTGCGCTTTTTCATACTCGCCCTGAATGCCGCTGATCCGTCCGTAGGCGAGAAGTGACTGGAAATAAAAAGGCGAAGTCTTATCCTTGATTATGCGGGAATAGTACCCAAGGGCTTTTTCGTATTCTTTCAGGCCTTCGGCCGCGCAACCGGCCGCGTACTGCGCCGACGGCGTAAGCAAGTAGTCATTCTTCATGTTGCCCAAGAATTTATCGAAGTAATCCAGCGCCTCGGCGAACTGCCCCCGGTAATAGTATATTACGCCCAGGTAATACAGAGCGATCTTGCCGGGTCTTGTGTTCGAGTACTTTGTGCTGAGTTCGGTCAGTACCTGCTCCGCGTCCGGGAACCGGCCCTGGGATATCATCCCGATCGCCTGGGTCTGCATGAGTTCGGCTTCCGGTTTCTGCACTTCGCTTTTTGACGTCATATAGCCGAAAAACACGATGGCCGCCACAACTCCAATGCCGACCCAGATCGAAGTCTCCTTGTGGCGGACAATGAACTTGATCGCCTTCTGCATTATGGATTGGAACTCGTCTTCGGTCTTGACCCCGCGCTTCATATCTCTAAACATGTTTTATTCTCCTTTTTTTTCAATCACCTAATATCCATCTTCTATTATCTAACAACTGTTTTCCAGTTTCAACAGCACCCCTGACCCGATTCGAACGGGTGGCCTGCGGTTTAGGAAACCGCCGCTCTATCCTGCTGAGCTACAGGGGTAAAGAGGGGCGCTGCCCCCCTTTTATCCATTCACTTTTTAATACACACCCATTAAAAACTTCATGGATACCTTGAATTCCCCCGTCGGCTTTTCTTACACGCCCGGGTGATAACTCTATGCCTCCGCTACCAGAACCAGCAGCTAACGCTGACAAGCTATGCAGTTTCAATGGAGGGGCACATCCTCTTATAATCCCGCATATTCAAAATGCCACTATTTAAAATGCGGAGCTTTTCTCCATTCATAATTATTTATTTCGTCCTCACCCCCGTATCAAGTACGGGGCAGGCTCTTACCCTCTCCCACCAAGGGAGAGGAAATTGAGGAAGCAGAGACCTCGGATCCCCCGCTACCGACGATCGCTGTCATTGCGAGGAACGCCAGTGACGAAGCAATCTCCCGTCTCGTTTATGATTATTATATCTAATGGGTTTTGAATGTCAATCCGCGCCGTAAGATTCGTTTTTCTCTTTCTTCGATATCTCAACGACACAAGATATTGCATCAAAGCTGACTAAAAGCGACGGGTCCGGGTTAACGTATTAGATTCCGATCAGCTCAAAAACTTTTGCCCTCAGTTCGGCGATATTCACGGGTTTGGTAATGAAAGCGGCAATGTTGGATGTGCCCACGACAACGTCGTCCTGCATCAGGCGGTATGCTGAACAGATGATTATCGGTATGGTTTTGTTTCGCTCGCGGATGCGTTCGATCGCCTCCAAGCCATGCGTCCCCGGCATCTTGATATCGATGATCAGCAGGTCGAATTCCTGCATGGTCACAAGTTTTACGGCCTCGCGGCCGTCACTTGCCTCGGTCATTTCGTAATCGCCCTTCAGAATTTCGCGCAGCAACAACCTAATCGACGCTTCATCATCACAAACCAATATCTTCTTCATCTTGCACCTCGCTTTTTATTGCCGGGGCAAAACAGCCGGACCCTTCCGCAGCATGATATTGCAGGTGGTTCCTTCCCCGACTATGCTGGTGAATTCGATTTTACCGTTATGCTCATCAATGATCTTTTTCACGATGGCAAGCCCCAGACCCGTGCCCCGCTCTTTGGTTGTGTAGAAAGGTGTAAAAAGGCACTTCAGGTCCTGCTCGGCTATGCCCTGACCATTATCGCTCACCTTGATTATGGTCCATTCATCATTCTCCGCAATTTCGATCTCGACCTTGCCTTCTTTGCCGATCGCATCAAGGCTGTTTTGAAGAAGGTTCACGAAAACCCGGCGCAGCGACTCATACTCGCCCTGCACTACGGGTTTGGAGATTCCTTTAATGCGGATATCGGCGGCAAAATGCTTGACGATGCCCTCGATCAGACCCCTGACATCGACGTCCTTCATCTGCAGCTG
>Ga0299915_10001876_pt1 | contig 15382 bp, 13 predicted proteins | sample RVTome_13_FD_200263 | JGI IMG/M metagenome (GOLD analysis project Ga0299915, IMG submission 200263) | Soil microbial communities from uranium-contaminated site in the Upper Colorado River Basin, Wyoming, United States - RVT92D227 (version 2) ... | reverse complement strand
GGTAAAGGAACTTGAGATTGGGTTTGTCTTTGGAGGCCTCCATGACCACATCGGCCAGCTCAAGAGCTCCATCGCCTCCTTTGAGCCAGTGCTCCGAGAGGGCGCAACGGGCACCCGCCTGTTCTGCGTATTTCCGGACCATTGCAATTTCATCTTTGGTGTCAGTGTGGAATGAGTTGATGCAGACAACCGGGCTAATTCCAGATTTCCTGATCACGCCAATGAGGTGGGTCATGTTAACAATGCCTTTCTCAAGGAGTGCCAGATTTTCCTTCGTATATTCATCAGGAAGAGGTCGTCCTGCCACGACAGCCGGCCCGCCGCCATGCATCTTTAAAGCCCGGACCGTTGCAGTGAGAATCGAGACATTGGGAACGAGACCACTCAACCGGGACTTCACATTCCAGAACTTCTCAAAGCCAATGTCCGCAGCAAAACCGCTCTCAGTGACATGATAGTCGAACATTTTTAGGGCAATTCGGTCGCCGATAATGGAAGATTGGCCGACGGCGATGTTGGCGAAAGGACCGGCATGGACCAAACAGGGCTGATATTCTGTGGTCATCATCAATGTAGGATTGATGGTATTCCGCATCCATGCACACATGGCCCCTGCCACTTCGAGGTCTGTAGTGGTGACAGGTTTTCCTTTCTTATCATAAGCAACCACAATCTTGCCCAATCTCTCTCGCAGGTCTTTCAAGTCTCTTACAATGGAAAGGATGGCCATGAGTTCCGAGCTCACGGTGATGCCGAATTTGGAGGCCATCAGAAAACCATCCATCTTGCCTCCAATGCCCATGATAATGTTTCTCAAACCCTGGGCACAAAAATCCATGACCCAGCCCATTTCTATATTGGTGGGATCGATGTCAAGGCGCTTGAGTTTCCGTTTAGCCAGTTCCGCATCGTCATAGTTTCGTTCGTGCTGCATTCGGGCATTTAGAGCAACCATTGCAAGGTTGTGGGTGTTGGTAATGTCATTAATATCTCCAGTGAGTCCTAAGGAGAATTCAGTCATGGGAATGAGAAGGGATTTACCTCCTCCTGCAGCCGTGCCCTTAATATTCATTGTTGGACCACCCGAAGGCTGGCGGATACAACCACCGACATTCTTTCCCCTTTTTCCAAGTCCCTCCAACAGACCCATGGCCGTTGTCGTCTTTCCTTCTCCCAATGGAGTAGGAGTGATCGCGGTGACCTCGATGTATTTCCCGTCTGGTTTGCTCTTCAAGCGGTCAATAATCTTCATGAAATCGAGTTTGCATAGCCTCCCCATGGGAATGATTTCATCCTTTTTGAGGCCCAATTTGTCCTGCCACTCCTCAACAGTGGGCATAGTTTCTTCGGCAATATCTGCAACCTGCCAATCTGCAAGCTTTCTTGGGTCAGCCTCATTATACTTTTTTGAAATGTTGAAACCCATGTTTTTTACTCCCCCTTTCTTTTTAGAATTATTTTAAATTTTTTTCTAAAACACTCTGATCTATCAAATAATAAGAAATCTTAGTTTGGAATTAAAGAATCCCCCCTTTCTATTGCTTCGATTGTGTAAAGATGATTCTTAGAGGCAACAAAAACTGGATTTTCAGTCAAATTCTTTATGTGGCTAAAATCACAATCTCGATGGGCATGCTAAAATAATAGGCTTTTTTTGTCAAGGGAAATCTTTGCCATTTAGAGAAAGATTCATGTGTAGGTAAACTATTCGAAATGATTATGGCTTTCAACCATCCAAAATGAATCGTAAAGGCCAATAAAAATTGATACTCAACACAGTGAAAATCATCCATTATAAAAAATAAATTGAAAATTCTATTGACGGAACTGAAAAAGAAGGACAAAATTAGTTATCATTCATTCAAAGGAGGAAGATTTATGAAGATGAAGAATCTTTTTGCGATCTTTTTGGCGTTGGGAGTGGTTTTAGGAGCGAATAGCCCAATGATGGCGTCAGAGGTTAATCTCAAGGATTATAATGCAGTGATCGTTAAGGATCTTGAAGTCCCTCCTGGTTCGCCAGCCCCTGAGTCGGCAGGTTTGCAGATGGCTGAGAAGGCGGTTTTCCAGATCAAGAGGTATAATGACAAATATAAGCTCTTTGATACAATCGTTAAAGAAGGGGGAAAGGCAAGCAAAGAAGCCCCTTCTGGGGGAAAAGTCCTCATCATAAAGGGAGAAGTCAAGGAGTGGACACCTCCGACGGTAGGGAGGCGTATAGGACGGTCCTTTGTTCCATTTGGGGAACATACCGGTACAGCTTACTTCACTGCCCACTACAAGTTCGTCGATAAGGAAAGCGGTAAGGTTATTTATGAGACTGATCTGAGGACTTCCTCTACGGGTGCTAATGATACGGTAGAATACGCCATGGATAGAAATGGCGAGGCCTTAGTTAAATATATTATCAAGTTCAAAGGCAAGTAATCCTTCCTCTGATCAAAAAGAGGTTAGTTGGTTCCTAAGGGTTTAAGGGGGGTAGAAATGCCCCCCTTTTTGTTAATATCCTCTTTGGTATTTAGTTCCTTCACAGACCTCTACTTTTATCATGGTATTGAAAAAATATTAAAAGTAACAACATTATCCTCAAATACCAAAGCCATTTTGTTTCCACTGCCTATCAGCAGCAGCAAACCCCACCACAGCAAAGATCATAGCAAGAAGGCTCATACCAACAGCAATCATACAAAGCAGGAGTGGTAATTTTTGCTTTTTTTGTTATTGCTTTTTTATCATTTTTTTTCATTATTAACACCTCCTATCTTATTTAAAGATAATAACTAAGCCCAAAAAATCAAGGTAAAAGGTGAAAGGACTGGCGTTGAATTAATAGGAAAAGACGGCGCAGTATCCCGACTGATCTTGACCGGAACGTGCCCGTCCCGCCAAAGCGGGATAGGTGGGGTCCCTGCCTACCGGCCCCGGTCCCGTCCTGACGGGATGGGTGGAGAGCTTCACTAATGAAAATAACTGCAGGATTCACGTTGACAAAAAGTGTCATTTGTTGCCCGCTATGCGTTTTCTGATCCACCCCAAAATCCTTTTTAATTTAAATAGTTAGATCATTAAAACAATATAAATTTAGCAGGCACCAAAATTGCATAATAAAATTATACCCTTATGTGAATAGGACGAGAGATAGAGAAAAAAGGATCAGAACACCCATGCGCTGGCAGAACTACGGTAACCGATTACTGATTTAGAAGAATTAGAAACCCAACACAACCAGGTTAAGCAAGTGTTGTGGGAGAGTGAGGAGATATATCGAACCGTTCTTGAAAGCATCGGAGAGGGTTATGACGAAGCAGACCTTGCGGGTAACTTCCCCTTTTTCAACGATCCATGTGCCGAATCCATGGATACCCAAGAGAGGCATTGATGAGCATGAATGACCGGCAATATACCGATGAAGAGAACGGAGAGAAAGTGTTTCAATCTTTTAATCAAGTTCACAGAACAAGACACGAAAGAGCCGAAGAGGAGATGGCCGCCTGGAAGAACCGCTATGAGCTGCTGTTTGCAGCCTCTGGACAGCTCGCGTACGAGTACGATGTCAGCACGGGTGACATGATATGGGGCCCCTGCCTCGAGCAAATATTGGGATATTCCCCGGACGAGGTGCAGGGAAGAATTGCCCAATGGGAGGAGATGATGCATCCGGAGGATCGGGAGAAGGTCATTCGGATGTTGAAGATTGCGGAAAAATATCTGACACCTTTTGACGCCCAATACCGCTTCCGCCACAAGGACGGCGCCTATCGCTGGATCCACGACCGGGGAAATTTCGCGACCGATGGGACGGGAAAAGCGAGGCGTATGATTGGCATGATGCAAGACATCACCGCGCGCAGGCAGGCTGAAAAAGAATTGCAGGAAAGCGAGGCCCACTATCACAGCCTGTTTAAGAAGAATCAGGCGGCCATGCTGATGATCGATCCGGAAACAGCGACCATTGTGGATGCCAACTTAGGTGCCTGCGTTTTCTACGGTTACCCCTATGAAAAGATGCTCAGGCTTAAGATTACGGATATCAACACCCTGACGGCCGAGGAGGTCAAGACCGAGATGCAGCGCGCCCTGACCGAGCAGCATAGCCACTTTTACTATCAGCATCGGCTGGCGAATGGTCAGATACGGGACGTTGAAGTCTACAGTGGCCCGCTTTTCATGCGTGGCAAACAACTGTTGTTCTCTATCATTCACGACATCACCGAGCGCAAGGAGGCAGAAGAAGCACTGCGCCAAAGTGAGGAGAAATACCGGACCATTCTTGAAAGCATCGAAGAGGGTTATTGCGAAGTAGACCTTGCCGGTAACCTCACCTTTTTCAACGACTCGATGTGCCGAATATTTGGGTACCCCAAAGAGGAATTGATGGGTATGAATAACCGGCAGTATACAGACCGAGAGAACGCCGAGAAACTGTTTCGGGCTTTTAATCAAGTCTACAGAACAGGGGAACCCGGTAGAGGATTTGATTATGAGATTATCAGAAAAGATGGAACCAAAAGATACGTTGAGACGTCTGTATCGATACGAAAAGATTCATCGGGTAACCCGATCGGGTTTAGAGGGATTTTGCGGGATATCACCGAGCGCAAGCGGTTTGAAGAAATATTACAGCAGGAGCGGGAAACCTTTTTCTCCATCTTGCAAAAGGAACCCTATGGTGCGCTCTTGATCAATACGGATGAGACGTTTCTCTATGTCAATCCTGAATTTACAGCCATCACCGGTTATACCATCAAGGATGTTCCTACTGGGAGGGAATGGTTCCGTAAAGCTTATCCTAACCCGGAATACCGGCATAAGATAATCGCCGTGTGGAAGGAGGATATTATTCCTCGCAAAGGGGTCGATAGGGTTTGGAGTGTTGTTTGTAAGGATGGGGAGGTAAAGGAGATAGAGTTCAAGCTGACTTTTTTAGATGATGGCAGGATCATTGTGATGTTGTCCGACGTCACCGAGCGTAAGCGGACGGAGGAGGAGCTTGCTTACAAGGCCACCCATGATCTTTTGACCGGCCTGCCCAACCGGATGCTGTTTAAAGACCGGTTCAGCGTGGCGATGGCTCAAGCCCAGCGCTTCCACAAGAAGCTGGCGGTGATATTCCTTGATTTGGATCGGTTCAAGGAAGTTAACGATACGCTGGGGCATGATGCAGGAGACGGGTTGTTGTGTGCTGCTGGCAACCGGCTGATAGACCTTGTGCGCAAAACCGATACGGTCGCCCGTATGGGGGGGGATGAATTTCTGCTGTTATTGGCTGACATAGAGCGGGTGGAGGATGTAATCGCCATTGCTCAAAAGGTTTTGGAGGGCTTCCGAGAGCCCTTTATCGTGGATGGCCACGAAGTCTCTATCAGCGCCAGTATCGGGATTGCCATCTACCCCGATGACGGCACGGATGTTGATACTCTGGTGAACTGTGCTGACAAGGCGATGTATGAGGCTAAGCAGAGGGGGCACAATACCTACTCGTACTCCCCTCAGACCGTCACTAGTGAAACCTGAAAGTGAGTTTGGGGCACCTATCCCAGAAGCCCTTGTATGATTTCTTACACGAGGTCATAGGGATTGATGGTATTCTTGTCTTAGCGTTGACTTGAAAAAGACACCACTGGTTCCCGCCCGTTCTCAAATATGAAGGATAGTTGTACAGTCAGAATTGACAAAAAATGTCACTTTTTATCCGCCTCTGATGTTTTTGATACACCAAACAACTCTATTTAATTCAAATACTTAGTTAATCAAAAACGATATACATTTGGGAGGGCACCAAAATTGCATAATTTGTATAATTAAATTATTTTTTCCCATATGAAGGTTGTGAGAAGGCACCCGTTGGATTAAAACAGCGAACATCCGTTCCATGGTTATAGGCATAGAATGAAAGAGGGAGATAAAACAAAAAATCAACTCATCCATGAAGTGGCAGCACTGCGTCAACGGGTTGCTAAGTTAGAAGAATTAGAAACCCAGCACAACCAGGCGGAAGAGACGCTACGTCAGAGTGCGGAGAAGTATCGAACTATCCTTGAGAGCATCGAAGACGGGTATTTCGAAGTCGACTTGGCCGGGAACGTTACGTTTTTCAACGAAGCCTTATGCAGGATTCATGGGCGCTCCCGTGATGAGATGATGGGGCTGAATAACCGGGAATTTTCGTCCCCTGAAACGGCAAAAAGAATTTACACGATTTTTAATAAGGTTTACAGGACAGGTATCCCCGCCAAAATAGTTGACTACGAGGTGATTAGAAAAGACGGCTCTGTTGTAATGGTCGAGGAGTCTGTCTCGCTGTTACGCAACGCCTCGGGTGAACCCATTGGTTTCTATGGCGTTTCACGAGATCGGACCGAACAGAAAAAGGCTGAGGAAGCCTTGCGCCAGAGTGAGGAAAAATATAGAAATATCCTTGAAAACATCCAAGAGGGTTATTACGAAACAGACCTTGCCGGTAACTTTACCTTTTCCAACGATCCCGTGCGCCGACTATTAGGGTACTCCAAAGAGGAATTGATGGGCATGAATGACCGGCAATATACGGATGAAGAGAACGCCAAGAGACTGTTTCAGGCTTTTAATCAAGTCTACAGAACAGGGGAACCCGGCAGAGGGTTTGATTGGGAGATTCTCAGAAAAGACGGGACTCAAAGGACCGTTGAAGCATCTTTTTCGTTAAAGAAGGATGCCTTAGGTAAACCGGTAGGGTTTAGAGGGATTGTGCGTGATATCACCGAGCGCAAGAAAGCCGAAGAGGCGCTGCGCCAGAGTGAGGAGAGATACCGAACCATTCTTGAAAACATCGAAGAGGGTTATTACGAAGTAGACCTTGCGGGTAACTTTACCTTTATTAACGATTCCATGTGCCGAATATATGGATACCCCAAAGAGGAATTGACGGGCATGAATGACCGGCAGTATACAGATCAAGAGACCGCAAAGAAAGTGTTTCGAGCCTATAATCAGGTTTACAGGACAGGGGAACCCGGTAGAGTATTTGATTATGAGCTTGTCAGAAAAGATAAAACGAAGAGATACGTTGAGGCATCTATATCGTTACGACAAGATTCATCCGGTGAACCGATAGGGTTTAGAGGGATTGTGCGGGACATTAACGAGCGCAAGAAAGCCGAAGAGGCGCTGCGCCAGAGTGAGGAGAAATATCGGACGATTCTTGAAAGCATGGAAGAGGGCTATTACGAAGTCGACCTTGCCGGCAACTTTACCTTTATTAACGATTCCATGTGCAGAGCATTAGGGTACTCCAAAGAGGAATTGATGGGCATGAATAACCGGCAGTATACAGACCGAGAGAACGCCAAGAGACTGTTTCGGGCTTTTAATCAAGTCTACAGGACAGGGAAACCTGGCAGAGGGTTTGATCATGAGATTATCAGGAAAGATGGGACTAAAAGATACGCTGAGGGATCTATCGTGTTACAAAAAGATTCATCCGGTGAACCGATAGGGTTTAGAGGGATTGTACGGGACATCACCGAGCGCAAGCGGTTTGAAGAAATATTACAGCAGGAGCGGGAAACCTTTTTCTCCATCTTGCAAAAGGAACCCTATGGTGCGCTCTTGATCAATACGGATGAGACGTTTCTCTATGTCAATCCTGAATTTACAGCCATCACCGGTTATACCATCAAGGATGTTCCTACTGGGAGGGAATGGTTCCGTAAAGCTTATCCTAACCCGGAATACCGGCATAAGATAATCGCCGTGTGGAAGGAGGATATTATTCCTCGCAAAGGGGTCGATAGGGTTTGGAGTGTTGTTTGTAAGGATGGGGAGGTAAAGGAGATAGAGTTCAAGCTGACTTTTTTAGATGATGGCAGGATCATTGTGATGTTGTCCGACGTCACCGAGCGTAAGCGGACGGAGGAGGAGCTTGCTTACAAGGCCACCCATGATCTTTTGACCGGCCTGCCCAACCGGATGCTGTTTAAAGACCGGTTCAGCGTGGCGATGGCTCAAGCCCAGCGCTTCCACAAGAAGTTGGCGGTGATATTCCTTGATTTGGATCGGTTCAAGGAAGTTAACGATACGCTGGGGCATAATGCAGGAGACAGGCTGTTGTACTCCGTTGGCAACCGACTGATAGACCTTGTGCGCAAAACCGATACGGTCGCCCGTATGGGGGGGGATGAATTTTTGTTGCTATTACCTAATATAGAGCGGGTGGAGGATGTCGTCACCATTTCTCAAACGGCTCAGGATGTCCTCCGAGAACCCTTTGTCGTGAATGGCCGCGAAGTTTCTATCAGCGCCAGTATCGGGATTGCCATCTACCCCGATGACGGCACGGATGTTGATACTCTGGTGAACTGTGCTGACAAGGCGATGTATGATTCTAAGCAGAGAGGAAATGGTGCCTACCAGCACGACCCTCAAACCATCACTGGTGAAACCTCGAAGTAACTGCGAGGCAACTATCCCAAGAGACTCTTATGGAATCTCCCCCCACCCGGTCATTGGGTCCTGCATTGGTTCTTCTCACCGATTTAGATAGTTAGAGTCTTGAGACTACCCCCTGCCAATTCCCATAAATAGGCTGTTTCCAATTTTGAAGCCATCCATTGTCAACCCTTGAAAGAGCAAAGGTGAACGTCCTTTCGAGAATACCTCTCAAGAAATGTCATGCAAGAATGAATGGAAATTTCTTTCACAAGAGGTTAAAATGAAAAGGCTTATATGATCAAATTGAAAACGGGGAGGAGTTAGAGATGGCGCTTAAAAGAGGAAAAGAATATATTGCCTCGCTCAAGTCTCTTGGGCTGGAGGCTAATGTGATGGGTAAGAAAACACAAGATTTGCCCGACCATCCATTGGTTATGCCCTCGGTTCATGCTGTGGCGTCGACTTTCGACTGTGCCTATAGCGATGAGACTCGAAACCTTTTCCGGGTAAGGTCCTCCTTATCAGGGGAAGAGATCAACCGTTTTACCCATTTGCACCAAAGCCCCGAAGATCTAATGAAAAAGGTGATGATGCAGAGACACTGTGGAAACATTACCGCATGTTGTTTCCAACGATGTGTTGGCATGGATGCCGCCAATGCGGTCTTCAGTGTTACCTATGAATGCGATCAGGAGCATGGCACGAGTTACCATCAACGTTTTCGGGAGTATTGGGCCCGCATTCAACTCGAAGACCTGGTGGTCGATGGGGCCATGACCGATCCAAAGGGTGACCGGGGGAAACGACCCAAGGATCAATCAGATCCGGATCTATTCTTGCGTGTGGTGGAAAAGAAACGCAACGGAGTGGTGGTGCGTGGTGCCAAACTACATCAAACGGGTATGATCAACTCCCATGAAGTGATTGTTATGCCCACGATAAACTTGACCAGGGGGGAGGAGGAGTGGGCGATTTGTTTTGCCATTCCAACCAACACACCGGGTATCAAGTATATTTACGGTCGACAGGCCAGTGACACGCGAAAACTGGAAGGAGCCGGTCGGCTGGATGTGGGTAATCCCACCTTCGGCGGTCAGGAGGTGATGACGATTTTTGAAGATGTGTTTGTTCCGGAGGAGCGCATCTTTTTGAATGGTGAAATCGGCCTGTCCGGGAGACTGGTGGAGCGTTTTGCAGCTTATCATCGCCAGAGTTATGGAGGATGTAAGGTTGGAGTCGGCGATATTCTCATCGGGGCGACGGCCTTGATCGCCCGCATGAACGGGGTGGAAAGTGCTTCCCACATTCGCGACAAGATCGTCGAGATGATTCACCTCAACGAGACCATGTTCGCCTGCGGAATTGCCTGCTCAGCCTTAGGACACCGAACGAAAGCGGGAAACTACGAGGTAGACATGCTTTTGGCTAATGTCTGCAAGCTAAACATAACTCGTTTTCCGTTTGAGCTGGCCCGTTTGGCCACAGATATTGCCGGAGGGTTGCTTGGAACGATGCCCTCAGCCCAAGATTTGGATGACCCGATAGCAGGGCCCTATATCAAAAAATACTTAGCGGCGGTCAAAGGGGTCGATGTGGTTGATCGGATGAAGGTCTTGCGTTTGATTGAAAATATCGTTGCCGGTGCAGGCGCTGTTGCCTACCTGATCGAATCTATACACGGCGCTGGTCCCCCGATGGCCCAACGCATCATGATTGGCCGTCAAGGAGAGGTCGAAGGCAAAATCAACCGAGTGAAGGGCCTTTTGAATATCTCTTAAAGGGAATCGAAGATTTCTTAGAATCGTTTCTTTCACTTTTCGTCATTAGACAACTAAGTCTATGTTGCGATGATGAACAAAAAAGGCAGAGCCACTGATGGCCCTGCCTTCCCCCTCCTCTCATTAAACATAGATTTAATTTGAAATTTACTTCCGGATTATAGAGAACAGAACAGGGCGAGAGATTCTACCCGTATCGTCGTCTATCGTTACCTGAATGAAGAAAATATCTTTGGTATCTAAGTCTTTGCTACAAAAATTTCCCCCCCAGCTTGTAATGGATTCTTGGGTTATTCTTTCAGGGTTCTTTCTCCTTTCGGGCAGAACTCCAATGATGTGGTACTCCCCTGTTGAGTCAAGCCAGTAGAATTCATAAGCTATCATCGTCTAACCGTCCACCCAATATTTCGAACTTTCTCCAGAGAGCAGCCACATCCCTAACCCAGAACCATTGATCCCCAAGGATTTCTCGTTCGTCAATAAATGATCAGGAAAATCTGGAATAATACAACAGTCATGTAGATAGCGCTTATCCCCAACATAGCAGGTATAGCCAATCTGAATTTATTGTGAAGGCATAATAGGATCAAGGGGACGGAGACCATAACGAATTTCCAAATCCAAAATCTATCCCCATAGATTTGGATGGCGCTGTGAACAATGGGGTTCATCTCCAATCCGCCATCCTCTAATATCATCATTGTAAACAACGCGTCCAGAATATTTAACCCCGCAATCAAAACGATTAGGAAAAGCAATCCCGAACCGTAACGGTCCACATACCCACCCCTCTCCTGATCTTCCTTTCTTCGGAAGCTTCTTCTCCGGCCCTGTAGGATAAACCTACTTAAAGCAGGGGTGGGTTGCTTTCGTCGATCATTAAGAATTCGTTTGTTCGATGCCCTCAAACAGAAACTCCGCTATGATTCATTCAGAATGAAGCTTCTTTCAAGTTGGATCATCCGCAGAGATGCCGTCTTAAGGTCGGATGATCTTCATTCTAATTCTTATTCTATCAAATGAGTAAAATTCATAAGCTTCCATATTAGAATGCTCTTCTTAATGCTGAATATTAATCCTAATTGCTTGACTTTTTTGTGAAGCCTTACTGTTTTGTAGGGGATCCGTTCCCTCCCAAAAATGAGGATAACCTTTTCGATCGTATTGACCACTTCGAAGGCAATTCTCTTCCCAATCCTCTTTTTGAGATGGTAATAGAGGGATAGGTTTTTATTGATCAGAAAACTTCTCATTCATCTCTCCGTTGAATGCTAAATGTCTCACTTTCTTAGTTCTATATTTTGCCCCGTGGGGGAAATAACAGCCCTTTTGTTTTATAGGCAAGACTTATACCAAATAGTGTTGAACCCTCCATTCGTGTCAATTGTCGCAAATGGATGATGATTCATGACAATTCAAATAAAGGTTTTCTGAATCCCCGCTATTTTAATGAAAGCCGAAGTGGAAGTGATTTTCACAAAAGTCTCGAATCCTTTTCACAAAAAGTGAAATAGTTTTCTCAGTCTCTTCTCACCTAAGGATTGATTTTGTGAAAAAAAGGGGAGAATTAAAGTACTAGTAAGATTTACCCCGTTAGAAATAATGCCCCGGTGGAATTTCTAACGGGGTTTACTGAACTTCATCCCAACAAAAAAGGAACAACCCCAAGTGGGTTGCTCCTTTTTTGTCATGGAGCCCATGGGCGGACATGACCGGCAAGCCCGCCCACTCTAATTAGATAATATTTTTTTCCAAATGCGCTATGTTCATGGTTTAGATTGACGCCTCCCCCGAAGCCATTCTTGTAAATTTCTAATTCTATAACCCTTCACCCCATTTATGGAGCCTTCTTTCTCCTCATTTCCTCAATCTCAATATCCACCTGTTTTAGCTTCTGAATAACCTGGTTCAACCTCTCATTTTCCTCAAGAACTCCTACCCAGATTTTAGCCTGTTCAACCAGGGAGCTCTTCGGGTAATGCTTTATTATCCTTTTGAAAAATTCGAGCGATTTCTCAAGATCTCTCTGGGGATTTCCGAAATGAGCATAGACCAGACCTATGTTTAAAAGGGCTTCGTCTTTCAAAGGTTTGTCGGGGGGAAGAGAAAGAACCTTTTGAAACTCGGCCAGGGCGCTTTCGTAATTCCTTTGAGAAAGAAGTGTCTGACCGCGCAAGAGATGTTCTTGGGCTTCGTTACGCAAACTGACATGCTTAATCGCTGCACAGCCACAAAGTGAAAGAAACATTAGGCAGGTAATAGAAAAATAAACGTACTTCCATGCCCTGATCTGTTTTCTGCCCATACCTTGCCACCATGATGAAAATTCTGTGGTCACACCAAAATTCTGAAAATTCTGGGAAATTCTAAGGGTAAACCCAAAAAATACACTTTGCAGAGATTTCTGGTACAGAAATCAATGAGAAATAGAGATGTAAAACTTAAGTTTGACTCAAATGCCCCCCATTCGGTCTTTCTTAATGGAAAAGGGGGGAACCCAGTTGAGTTTCCCCTTTGGTTTTTATGGAGCCCACGGACGGATTTGAACCGCCAACCCGCTGATTACAAAAAGGGCTCCGGCATTTCTTACAACTTGCGATAATCAAAAGACTTCTTGAAATAACTATCATTTACAGCGTCATCATAATCCACCAAATCCTTGCTGTCAAGCAAATCCAAAAGGTCAGCGGTGAAAAAAACCGTAAAAAATTGGAGTTGTGAAAGGGCCATTCTACTGATTTCGCATCAGAACCAGAACTGCTTAATTTCATTTAGTTTGATTAAGCCTACTGACTTCAGGGTGATGTTGAATCCAAGAATGACGCGGGTTAGCCGGTGGCCCTTTCACTATTTTTAATAAGGGGGAATATCTGTTGAGGTTGTCTGTCCCCTTTTTGGTCAAAAAAACACTTTCTTAGGAAGGATGCGTTTCCAATAATTGCTCTGGAGTTTACCAATGGGAATAGGAAAAACCGAGAAGGTGGAACGGACAAAAAAAGCGTAATCCTAAAGGAGACTATAACAGCAAAGAATACATAAGAAATTTTTTAACATCACGAAGAAAGGAGGTTAGGGAAATGGAGAAAGAGATTACCGCCACCCATGACAGCGATTCAAAGCGATACCACAGTTTTACGATTGATGAGGGGCAGGAGGGGGTCAACGGGGCAATTTACATTCCAAAGTGTAGGAAGGTCTCCGACAGTGTAACCATCTCTTTAAAGACCAGGGGAGAAAAACGCGGGAATGGTTTGACCCTCATGAACATATTTTAACTTTTATCAGAGAATAAAAGGAGGCCAAAGATGGATAACGACTTCAGGATCGGTCGAAAAGAAATTGCCAAAGAGTTCCCATTCGGCTATCACGCCTTTTGTCGCCGTATCCCTCTTCTTAAAAAAGCTGGAGTCATTCTCGGTCCCCGGTTATTTGGCAAGCCCCCTAAGCGAAGATTATTTGGTTAGCCATGAAGTCTTTGGTCCGGCATTCACGGAGGCAAAGGAAAGAATATCAAGAATGGACGTAAGCAGCAGAGATACTTCCACCACCAATATCTTCTCCGATTTTTATTGTAGGTCTTACAAATTTCTCCGTAAGCATCCTCAGCGGACCAACGCCGGTGACGAGCATTCGCTCCGGCAACCTCCCGTTTCTCACCACCATCCGGTGTCCCTTGTCGTCCTTCTCCTCCCGGAACCGCTCAAGATACTCGGTCACTTCCTGTTCGATGGCTGCCTGGAGGAGGCGTCTCGCCCCTTCCCGGATCAACTCCTCCAGAAGTGACTTCGGGGTTTCTTGTTCTTGCTTCTTCTCGTCGATGGGTGCATCATTCTTCACGGGCGTATCCTTCCTCCCCTGCTTGCTACAGGGGATATATTGAGATGTACTGGCTCTCAACAGGATACGCCTGAAATTTGTCCCGTCCACAAGATTTGGTTATAATTCTATAAATATCAAGTGGTTAAGCTCAATGAAACTTTTTTTATTTTTTTCTTGACAAGTTTTTCATTCCCATTCATAATTACTTTATAGCTATTTTATAATTAAAAATAGTTATCTATTTTTTTGAAAATTATGACTTGACAACTTTTAAACGCTCTATTGTAAATGCATTGTAATTGTGAAATGGTTAACTTGGAATTATTAAACCTCTAATGGATGGCATGATATAAAATGATACAAAGAAAAGAACCTAAACTTGAACTCCTGCCTTCTTCGATTAATGTACAGAACAAGGCGAAGTTCGAGGTCTACGGCGAGGAGATGATCGAGAAGGAAGTTAAACAGAGTGGAAATAGTGGTCGGGTTTATCTTCCTCCAGAATGGATAGGGAAACGCGTAAAGATCATTCGGATTGACTGAGAAGAAAATGGAAAAAGATATCAAAATCCGAAAGATTAGGGCCGAAGATGTCCCTGAAATCGTTGCTATCCAGGAATCCATATTGCAGAAAAAGGTGTCAAAAAAGTGGATTCAAATAGTGGAGGATCATCTTAAAGAGCGAGGAGGAGTGGGTTTTGTTGCATCAAAGGACGGTCAGGGGGTGGGTTTCATCATAGGAGAAATTAAAGGGGAAGGTTTTGGTCTGGAGCAAAGCGGTTGGATCGAGGTGGTAGGGGTACATCCACGGCAGATGGGAGTTGGAATTGGCCGAATCTTAGCCGAGAGACTTTTTGCATTTTTTAAAAAGGAGGGAATCCGGGACATCCATACCGTTGTGCGCTGGGATGCCGGTGATATGCTTTCCTTCTTCAAGGCTATTGGTTTTGACCGTTCCCCATTTATCAATCTTAGGAAGCATTTGGATTGATGCCTTCCGCCTAAAGGCGGAGCCCTGAACCGTGCTGGTACAGGGGGGAGTTTCCGGGGTGTGCAACAAACATGACCGGAATGTGCCTCTGAAGCCCCGCCTTGCAGGCGGGGGCAAGGGGCACAATATGAAACGAAATTACCTTACCGGGAAGCCCCGGCCTGTGGCCGGGTAGCTTCACAACCTGCGCAGCGGAAGGCCATGGCTGCGAAGATACCTTAAGGGGCTAAAAAATGAGGTACTCAGAGACAGGGTATAATTTAGAAATTGATCTATCCCGAGGAAACATTGAGAGGGTAGAAACTGACCCAAGATTAACCGAACTTCATCTTGGGGGTTTGGGTACTAACGCCAAGATATTATGGGATAGGGTTCCCCCTGAAAC
>Ga0299915_10001873_pt1 | contig 15394 bp, 14 predicted proteins | sample RVTome_13_FD_200263 | JGI IMG/M metagenome (GOLD analysis project Ga0299915, IMG submission 200263) | Soil microbial communities from uranium-contaminated site in the Upper Colorado River Basin, Wyoming, United States - RVT92D227 (version 2) ... | reverse complement strand
CAATGGCGCAGGCCTCGCACTCCTTTACACACAACAAGCAGTCATCGCAAATCTTTCCGGTAAAGAGCGGCGTCGGCTCCAGTTCCGCGTCGGTCAAGACTGCAAAGATCCGCTGCCTGGGGCCGAACTGCGGAGTCAGCACAACCTTGGAATGGCCGAATTCACCCAGGCCCGCAGCCACTCCAATCACCCGCAGAGAGACCTGCCCATCCGGCCCGCTGATATGCTCCGGCCGCAGTTTCCGGCCCACTCGCTCCATGAAAGGATTATGTATCGGCACCCCGGTGCAGCCTTCATCCTCAAGCAGGAGGATGATGTTCCTGAGAATCCATATCGAAAGGATCCAACTCGGATAGGCGTAAGAATCGGCATTGTAAGCCTGCCAGTAGGTCCCTTCCTCGACCGTTTTCAGCGTTCCGCGGAGTTTGCGCGTGGCGATGGCGATGACCGTGCGCGTCTGCGGAAAAATCGTGTAAGGGTGCAACTCGGAAGGAGCGTCGTCGAACCTGGAAATGGGAGCAAAGCCAACCAAATCCGCCCCGGCCGCCAGGGCCGCCTGTCGAACCCGTTCTGTAAGACGGTCCATCACAACACCTTCTCAAAGCACTACTTTGTGATAATCGTCGCGCTTCCATAGGCCTTTGTCAAAAGAGCATTCGGCTTATCTCGGCCCGGTTCATGCCATAGAAGTATCGCCGATGCCCCAGAAGTCATTTCAAAAGTGGGTTCGCCGCAACAGGGATGAGAGAAATACAGAGTTCTTGCCGCGGATGAACGCGGATTATTCACGATTTATATAGACACCTGTTTCCATCCGCGCAAATCCGCGGCTAGAGTTGAGTTTCGAAATAAGTTTGCTCTGTTGCAGAGATGGGAAGATGATTCGGGCGCATGGTGATGCGCCCCTACAGGGTGTAACGTGGGATAGGAATGAATCCCGCTGTGGTGAGATGTCGTCCAAAGAAAGGCCGTCAGGGCTGTAGGGGCGATTTATGCTTCGACTCCGCTCAGCATCCCGAGCAAAGTCTCGAGGGACCAATCGCCCGCTTGGCCATTCCCGCCGCCGAAACGAGTTCGCAAAGAGATTCCGGCGGGATTTGGCTTGCCCTGAGTGAAGTCGAAGGGAAACCCCGCCCAGCGGCCACCAGGTTCGCAACAGAGCAAAATGGGCCCTCGACTGAAAACCGGGACAGCAGCCATTTCCGAGCAAGGGATTCTCTCGGCTTGAATTGAATATTCATAGTAGGCTCGGAGCCATCAGCGGCCAGGAGGCGGAATGAAAGCGATCTCGGTTGACCTGGAGAAGGTGAAAGGCTATCTGGAAGAAGTGCTCGGCGGAACGGTTTCCGATTTGAAGGCGAGCCTGTTGGGGGAGGGAGCGGATTCGATAAAGGGCTATGGCTATGGCCGGCCCCTTCTGCTGGGGTTTCGCCTGGGCGAGGAGACCAGACGGCTGGTCCTGGAAACTATGCCCGCCGGGCAGTTCGGTCACGAACATTTTGCCGACCGCGCCCAGATTATGCTCTGGAAATATCCCGCCTCCTCATCGCTTCCCAAGCACGCCCGCTCCCTTGACGTCGGCGCCTTCCTCGATGATGGCAGATTGCTTTCTGTGGGCCGGGCCGAGGAGTTCTTCCTGCTGACCGAGTTCAAGGAGGGCGAAGGATATTTCCACGATTTGGAGCGGCTCGCCACCGCAGAAAAGCCCGAACCTCTTGATGAAGAAAGAGCGCGGGCTTTGGCTCTTTATCTGGCCCAAATCCATTCTGTAAAGAAGAATGAAGCCGGCCTCTATGTGCGGCGCATCCGGGAACTTATCGGTCACGGCGAATGCCTGATGGGGCTGACCGATTCCTATCCGCCGGATTTTCAGGTTCCGGGCGACCTTACCCTTGAAGAGATAGAAAAGAAAGCCGTCACTTGGCGCTGGCGGCTCAAAGGGCGCGCGCATCGCCTCTGCCAGGTGCACGGCGATTTCCACCCCTGGAATCTCTTGTTCCGTCAAGGCGCTGATTTCATCACAATTGACCGCTCTCGCGGAGAATGGGGCGAGGCCGCGGATGATGTGACGGCCATGACGATAAATTACCTCTTCTTCTCCCTCCAGCATCAGGGCCGCCTGGCGGGGGCCTATGAACGCCTCTTCCGCCTCTTCTGGGAGACCTACCTGGAAAAGACCGGCGACACGGAGATTACTGAGGTCGTTCAGCCCTTCTATGCCTGGCGGGGATTGGTGGTGGCCAGTCCGGTGTGGTATCCTCGGCTGGCTCCCGAAGTGAGAGCGGCCCTCTTCCGTTTCATCGGGAATCTGTTGGAGACCGAGCGTTTCGATCTTTCTCGGGTGAACGAATATCTAAGATGAGCGCGGAGATGCAAAAAAAAGAACCGGGATTCGCCATCTGGATAACCGGGCTTCCGGCCTCGGGCAAGTCAACTTTGGCGGCCGCCCTGGCGGAAAAGTTGGCCGCCGAGGGGGTCAATGTCCAGGTGCTCGAATCGGACATAATGCGCATCATGTTGACCCCCGATTTGGGCTATGAACATGCGGACCGGGAGAAGTTTTATCATCTTCTCGTGACTGTAGGCGAACTTCTCGTGCAAAACGGCGTGAATGTCATCTTCGATGCCACCGCGGCCGAGCGACACATCCGGGAAGAGGCGCGCTACCGCCTGCCGCGCTTCCTGGAGGTTTATCTGCGCTGCCCCTTGGAGGTGTGTGAGCAGCGTGACCCGAAGCATATCTACGAAAAAGCCAGGCAGGGCCTTTACAGCGGAGTCCCCGGCCTGCAATCGCCTTACGAAGCGCCGCTGCATCCCGAGGTGGAGGTCAATTCCGCCACAGGCAAGATCGAGCAAGAAGCCGAAACCGTAATGGCCGAACTGCGCCGCCGGGGCTTCCTGAAGCAAGGTTGAAGAGCGGGCCGGATATGAGGGTTTCGACAGCGGTTCATTTTGAATGCAAAGAGGGAACTATACTGTGAATCGCCTCCGCGGGTTGCCCGGCCGGCCGGCGCACTCGTTCTTCGAGACAGTGTATGAGCACCAGTTGGAGATGGTGAGGCCCTCGACCGCCCTGGTGGACGTGCCTCCAGTGCCGGAAGGCTATGCGCTGCGGCAGTTCCGCGCTGGCGATGAGAGGCAATACGATGATCTATTTCACCTGGCCTTCGAGGACGAGGGCAGGTTTCCGGAGACACTTGAACGGGCATTGGAGGGAGGGTTCTTTGTCGTTGAGCACCTGGCCTCGGGTAAACTTGTGGCCTCCTGCGTGGCCTGCCGCGGCAGCAGTTCGCTTCGTCATCCTGAAGCGGGGCAGATGGGCTGGCTGGTCACCGATCCTTCGCATTCGCGCAAGGGCCTCGGCACCATCGTCGCGGCCTCCGCGACGAATCGGTTAGCGGTCGAGGGCTACCTGCGACCATTCCTGGGAACGGAAGACTTCAGGATCGCCGCGATCTCCATCTATCTCAATCTTGGATGGCGTCCCTACATTTACCGCGAGGAGATGGAGCCGCGGTGGCGCAACATCTTTGCTCGTCTAGGAGGCGAGTTCGATCCCTCTCTTGCCTATTCAAAATGACCCACTGCAAGGCTTTGACCGTTGGGCAGGTTGCCTCAGGCATCCTGCCCCGTTCCGGTAGTCATTGAAGTGCGCGAAGATTCTCACACCAAATGGAACTTCATGGTCATCACGGCCGATGCCACCTGTTACATCGGTGCGCTTGCCTTTATGGAGGCCTCGGCGGTCTTGCCGATTTTCGTCCGCACCCTGACCGATTCGACAGTGATCATCGGCCTGCTCATCACAATCCAGCGGGCGGGCTGGCTTCTGCCGCAACTGGCGGCGGCGAGTTTCCTCCATCACAGGCCCCGCAAAAAGCCCTTCTTGCTCCTCGTCGCCACCGTGGGACGGCTGCCCTTTGCGCCCCTGGCCGTGCTCATCTATTTCCTCGCCAAGCCGAACCCGGCCCTGGTGCTTTGGCTCCTGGGGCTTTCCTATGCCGTCTTCTGGGCGACCGATGGAATGAGCATCGTCCCCTGGAATGACATCATCGCCAAATCCATTCCCCCGACGCTTCGGGGCCGCCTCTTCGGGGCCCAACAGTTCCTCGGAGCCGGAATCGCCATCGGGGCCGGGGAGGTAGTGAGGCGCGCTCTGGGGCAAGGCGGGATTGACTATCCGGCGAACTACGCCCTCCTCTTCGCCATCATGTTCACGGGGCTTATGCTCTCATCTTTCTTTCTCTCTCTGGTCCGCGAGCCCATCAGACCGGTCGCGGCCGAGCCTTTGAATATTGCGCAGTTGCTGCGGATGATTCCGCGCGCCTGGCGGGAAAGGCGCGACTTCCGCCGCATGATCAAGACCCAATTGCTCACCAGCATCGGGCCCATCGCCATCCCCTTCTATGTCATTTACGCGGAAACCAGGCTGGGCGCGCCCGCCTGGACGAGCGGAGTTTTCGTCTGGGGCGGAACCATAGGGGGCATCGTAGGCAGCCTGGCCTGGGCCTATTTGAGCGACTGCCGCGGCAGCGTGCGCGTTATCCGCGGGGTTTGCTGGCTGGGCTTCTTCGGGCCTATCGCGGCCATTGCGGTGCCACTGCTGGGGCTGCCGGTGCCGGCGCTCTACTATGCCTACGCGGTGGTCTTCGCCGTGACTGCCGCCGCCGGCGGCGGCAGCTGGATCGGATTCACCAACTACCTTCTGGAAATCGCCGGCGAGGAAGAGCGCGCCGCCTTGCTTGGCATAACTCCCACCTTGCTCGCCCCGATGGTCATGATGCCGGTAATCGGCGGCTGGCTGCTCAAGATTATCCCCTATGAGGCGGTTTTCGCTGTCGCCGCGGCCGGAGGGCTCTTCGGCTGGTTCGCCTCCCGCAAATTGCGCGAGCCCCGCTCTACGCAGCCCTAGTTACCGGTCAGCCGAGAAACTTCTTGTGTATCGACAGCGAACAGATATGTAACTGAATTGCTCGTGTGCAGGAGACAGAAGCGTTCAATATGGGAGAAGGAAACTCGTGTAGGGAAGAGAATCTTATTCAACGGTGGATCGCTAGATGACTTATGCCATCGCGCGCCGACCGCGCACCAATGGAGACATCAATAGGCTGCTGCCAGAGGACCAAGCGGTCCACAGTTGGTATCGTTTTGTGCTTTCCTTCCCTCCCCACCTTGTTCGCGAGTATCTGGAGCGATTCGAGGTAAGGGCAAATGACGTTGTCTTGGATCCGTTCTGCGGGACTGGCACCACACTTGTTGAGTGCAAGAAGAGGGGTCTTTCATGTGTCGGCGTAGAGGCCCATCCGATGGCCTATTTCGCAAGCCGTGTGAAACTCGATTGGTCACCGGATCCAGACCATCTGCTCGGGCATGCCAGGCAGATCGCTGAAGAATCTTCAGCAGCGCTCTCTGAAGCCGGAATCGAAGATATCTCTCTCTTCTATAACGGGCAAAAGGAAGATAGAACGCTTCGAACCTTGCTGGCAGAAAGCGAGAAGTTGCTCTTAGCAGGATCGATGAGCCCCCTTCCGTTGCATAAGACGCTTGTCCTGCTGGATGTGCTGGAGCGTCGGAAGGATGAAAGGTTCTATGACCATGAAAGACTCGCGCTGGCCAAAGCCTTAAACACGAGCATCGGGAATTTGCGTTTTGGTCCCGAAGTGGGCGTTGGCATAATCAAAGAAGATGCTCCCGTGATCAATCCTTGGCTGGAAGAGGTGCGCGCCATTGCTAATGATCTGCGCAACCTCAATCGTCACAGCTCACCAACAAGCGTTGCTTATGATGCGGATGCTCGCGAAGTCGGACAACTGCTGCAACCAGAGTCCGTCAGTGCTGTAATCACCTCTCCGCCTTATCCAAACGAGAAGGATTACACCCGCACAATGCGTCTGGAGTCAATCATTTTGGGGTTCATACGCAACAGGGCTGAACTTCAGGTCCTGAAGCGGAGGCTAGTCCGGTCCAATACCCGTGGGGTCTATAGAAACGATGACGACGATTCGTGGGTTGCCGGACATTCGGAAATCCAGCACCTGGCAAGAGCGATAGAAGCACGCCGAATTGAACTTGGGAAGACCTCTGGTTTCGAACGCCATTACGCGACAGTAACCAGGCTTTACTTCGGAGGAATGGCGAGGCATCTTGCTAGCCTGCGACAAGCTTTGCGTCCGGGAGCTCGGTTAGCCTATGTTGTGGGTGATCAGGCGTCCTATTTACGGATAATGATTCGCACCGGCAATCTTCTCGCGAGCATTGCCGAATCATTGGGCTATGAGATTGTTGACATTGACCTTTTCCGCACTCGTCTGGCGACCACGACCGGCGAGCAGCTTCGCGAGGAGGTCCTCATCCTGCGCTGGCCAGGCAGGTAATATCCGCATACTGGAGATGAGTGATGTCAGCAGCCCGGTCAAGAAGAGGCGCGAACAGGTACACGCGCATTATCGAGCGTATATTCAACACCCACTACAAGCCAGGTGTGCAGGAGGTGGTCTTCGAAAGGGACGAAATCATCGCCGCAGCCCGCGAGATGGGAATCGTCCTTCCGAAAAATATCGGCGATGTCATATACAGTTTCCGCTACCGGACATCTTTGCCTCCTTCCATTCTGGCGCTGGCCGGAGAAAGAAAGATGTGGGTGATCAGGCCAGCGGGACGGGCACGTTACCGTATGGTGGTATCGTCGCAAATAGATTTTTCGCCGAATCCTGCGCTTAGCGAGACGAGGGTCCCTGATGCAACCCCGGGCGTAATCACTATGTACGCACTGAGCGACGAACAGTCCCTACTGGCCAAGCTGCGCTACAACCGGCTGATTGACATATTCACAGGAGTGACCTGTTATTCCCTGCAAAGCCATCTGCGAACGACAGTAGCGGAGGTTGGGCAAATAGAGATAGACGAGATCTATGTTGGTATTGACCGTAGGGGCGCGCACTATGTCTTTCCAATTGAAGCGAAATCAGAGCGAGAAGTTCTTGGAGTTGTGCAAGTGGAGCAATCCTTCGCCCTTTGCACGGCAAAGTTTCGCGGCCTGATTTGTCGCCCAATTGGAGCACAGTCCGTGGAAGAGAACCTGATTGCTCTCCTCGAATTCGAGGAAACCTCGAAGGGTATCAGAGTATCATCTGAGAAGCACTATCGCCTTGTGCCGGCCGAAGACCTAACACCGGAAGATCTGGTCGCCTACCAAAGGCGGCATGAATAGGAGGGCGCTTTCGCGGAACCAATCGGGACCATTGGGGCGATGCGGACAAAGGCAGTATTCTTTCGTAAACGGGCGAAGGAAAGTGGAGTTTGGTTATGGTTGTCAATGACCCTTTGACAGTGGAAGAGGAGCGGCTGATTCCAGAGCTGACGGAGCGCCAGCGAGAACTGCTCAAGAACGCCGTGGCCGGCGGCGGAGTGATTTATCGCGCCCGGAAAGATGAGCAGGCAAATCCCCTGATCCGCTTCGGCCTGGGCAAGACGACTTACCCCCCCGCAACCCGGCCGGACCCCGCAATCTTCGAGGCCTATAACGCGGAACTCTCCGCCCTGCTCGAGATGCGAATCATCAGCAGGTGCGGAAGCGATGCCTTCTTCCTCTCCTGGAGCGGCTGGCGAATCGCCCGGGCGCTCATCGCGACAGAGCAGCAGTGACTTTCACAGCGCGCCCAGGCGGTCCCAGTCGGTGTAATCTGCCTCCGGCGTTTCGGCGATGACGGCGATGCAAAAGGTCAGGGCGCGGCAGCCTTCTTCCAGGTGGCCTCCCATCGCCTTTTCTGTGTTGGAGATGGTAATGTGGGCATGAACCCGGCCGTTTATGATGATTCCGGTGATCTGAAGAATGTCCCAGGGCCCCTCCCCCTCAAAGAAGACATCCCCGGGCGGCAACTTGGTGGTCTCCACTACGTGCATCCGATAACGCGTCAGAGAACCGACTCCGCTCAAAATCAGTCCGCTGCCGATTTCTTCTTTTTCCACCGCCGCGCGCAAAGAGCGCAAGAGGTCGTCGCCCGGATTCATCCGCACAAGCACCAGGCGGCTGGGCTTGGCGTTTTGTATGAGCATTGGAGCCTTCCTTTCTCTTCACTCTCCTGATTATTTTGCCACCACGCTCAATTCTTCCATCTTGATTGAAGGCAGGCAGTTGGAACCATTCCACTCCGCGTCAGAACCAATCGCCTCCACGCGCTTCAGCGCCTCATAGAGATTGCCGGCCAACATCGCATTCTTCACCCGGCCGACTATTTCCCCGTTCTCTATCTTGTAGGCGAGAGAAAGATTCACGGAGAAATCGCCGTTCATGATGTTGCTCTGGCCCAAGCCCATGACGTGCTCGACCAGGAGGCCCTCCCGCGTCGTCCTGATCATCTCCTCCAGTGTCATACTGCCCGGAGAGACGACGAGATTGCTGGGGCTGCAGCCCGGCCCATGGCCGGTGCTTACCGTGCCGGCCTTTCCTGCGGTCTCCAGATCGTACAGGAAAGCCTTCAGCGCCCCGTTCTTGATGATCTCCGTCCGCCGCTTTGGAATCCCCTCGCCATCAAAGCGGCCGCTTGCCGGCGCGTAATCAATCGTCCCGTCGTCTATGAGAGTGAACTTCTCGGAACAGAGCTTTTCTCCCAGGCGTCCCGCGAGGGGAGAATCGCCTTTGAGGACATTCTTGCCGTCAATCCCCAACTGAATCGGCGCCAGGAGCAGATATGCTCCGCGCGGAGTGAAAATCACGGGCATCGTCTTGGAGGCGACCTGCGCGACCCTTTCCGCCAGCCGGAACATCTCGATCGCTCTCTCCGCCTGTTCCCGCGGCTTCACATCTTTCTTCCGCCAGTAGCGGCCGTGCCCCGCCATAAGCATATCGGTCCCGCGCAGCAGCATTCCCCCCACACCTGCTCCGTAGCCGCTGCTTCGATCCCTCACCTCCAGGCCGCTTGAATTGATCTGACGCCATTCCCCTACACTCCAGGAGGCGTCGGCGGAGACTTTGATTTCCGGATTGTAAGATTTCAGCAGTTCCAGCATCTCCCCGCCCGCGGCCACCAGTTCCTCATTGGAGGTCTTCTCGACCTCCGGGTCGTAGCTCTTCACTTCGGGAAAGTCGGCCGGGCCGGGAAAGTCGAACTTCGCCTCGCTTCCGAACTCCGCCAAGGCCAGGGCGCGTTCCACCGCCCATTCCGCCTCTTCAGGATGAGTCGTTCTTGCCGTTCCCACCTTTCCGTCAACAATCACCCGAATCCCGAGAGAAGTGGTCTGAGAAACATCCACCCGCTTCAGTTTGTCGTCCTCATAGGCCGCGCTCACATTTCGCTGCTGGTAAAGCGAGACCTCGGCCGCGCCCGCTCTTTTCAAAGCCGCTTCCAGTGCTCGCTCGATCATTGATTTCCTCCCACCACAACTCCCTGAATCCGCAGATGCGGGCTGCCAAGGCCCACCGGCAGCGGGCTCTGGGCGTTCTTCCCACAGCCCCCGCCTCCGTCCGCCCAGGCGAGATCGCTCGCAATCATATCCATCTTTCTCAGGGTCTCGAAGAGATTCCCGGTGAGCACCACATCTCGCACCAGTTCCGCCACTTTGCCCTTTCGAATCATGTAGCCATAGGCGGCGCTGAAGGTGAACATCTCCACCATGGTTTGCCCGCCCAGCATGTCCACGGCATATAGGCCCAGTTCGACATCGCGTATGAGGTCTTCAAAAGCGGCTTGCCCCGGCTCGATGTAGGTGTTCGTCATCCGCACTATCGGCGGAAAACTCCAGGAGACCGCCCGGGCATTGCCGGTCACTCCCTCTCCCATCTTCGCCGCCGTCTCTCGGCTGTGAAGGCGGCCGACCAGAATCCCCTCTCTTATCAGATAGTTCTTGCGGGTGCGGACGCCTTCGTCATCAAGAGGGTGAGTGCCTCGCCCTCCGGGCAGGGAGCCGTCATCCACGATATTCAAGTGGTCGGGGCCGAAGCGCTTCCCCAAGAGCATCAGATCGCGCAGTTTTTCATTCTCATAGAGGAAATCGGATTCACTCAGATGGCCGAAGGCCTCGTGGGCGAAGACCCCTCCCAGTTTCTGGTTCAGGATCACCGTGTAGGTCCCTCCTTGCACTGGCGGCGACTGAAGCAGTTCGGCCGCCCGCTTGGCCGCGGTTTCCGCTTTCCCCTCCAGGCCCACGGCCACCTCAAAGCCGGCCGCCCGCCCGGCGCTTTCACTCCCCCGCTGCACCAGGTTTCCCTCTTTCGCCACCGCGCTCAGCCAGACCGTGACATCAGGCCTGGTCTCTTCGAAATAACTCCCCTCGCTGTTGGCGAAATAGACCCGGCGGTAACGATCCCGGTAGCCGGCGGCGGTCGTCTGTATCTTGGGATGCAGGCCCAGCATCAGTTCATTGTATCCCTGTATCACCTTCTTCTTCTCCGACAGCGCCACCCCGCGAAAGTCCCGCTCCATGTCGGGCGCAGGAATCACCTCTTCGATCCTCTCAACCTCCGCCAGAGCGCTCTTCTCCTTGCCGACCAAGCGGGCGCAGGCAGCGGCTTCACGAACCTGCTCGCGAAGATTGCTCAAATCATTGAAGGTCACCACCCCCCAGCCTCCCCGGACGAGCGCCCGCGCCACTCCGCCCAGGGAAGAGGAAGAAGAGATGTGATCCATCTCCGGCCCGCGAAAACTCAAACCCGTAGTCTCATCCCGTTCAATCCTGATTTCTGCGTAGTCCGCGCCGCAGCCCCGCAGCGCCTCTTCCATCCGATCTCTCATCCTGCTGTCTCCTTCTTGCTTTGACCCTGGCGAGAAGACTTCGGCCTCTCGACCCTAGAACCTTTCCAGAGTCCAAAGAGAATTTTCCTGGGGGACGAGCCAGCCCTCGACTTCGCTCGGTCTAAAGCGGTTCGTCCCCCAGACCCCCTCGCCCGCTTCTTGCTTTCTTTCTTTTCGCCCTCCGGGCGAAAAGAAAAGCCAAAAACCGGGAGGGGAGTCTGAGGCGCCTTCGCCCGCCATAGCGGAGCTTCGGTGCCCGCGACGGCGGGGGGAAACCGGTGGCTTCCCCCTCAGGAGATTTCTGTTGACTCTTGAAAGGTTCTCGGCGCTCAATACCCTGCTTCTCTGTCCACCACATTTAGCAGCGGCTCGCCGGCCACATAGCGCCTCAGGTTTTCCAGCAGCAGATCGAGTTGGCGCTTCCAGGTCTGCGGAGAACTGCCGGCAACATGGGGGGTGATGATGACATTCTCCATCTCCCACAGCGGACTGTCAAAGGGCAGCGGCTCCTGCGCCGTTACATCCAGGCCCGCGCCCCGAATCTTTCCTTCTCGCAGCGCTTCTATCAGCGCCGGCTCGTCAATTATCGCGCCCCGCGCAACATTGATTATCACCGCATTCGGCTTCATCAAAGAGAACTCGCGCGCCCCGATCAGCCCTCGCGTCTCCCGCGTCAGCGGGCAACTGATGAGCACGTAATCCGACTCTTTCAGTAAATCGTGCAGCCGCTCCGGGCCCCAGATTTCGTCGGCTGCGCCCTCGCGGCTCCTGAGGTGACGCCGCAAGGCGATAATTCGCATCCCGAAGGCCCGGGCCCTCTCCGCCGCGGCGCGGCCGATGCCTCCATATCCCACGATTCCGAGAGTTGTGCCGGTCAGTTCCAAGAGGTGGGGCTCCAGCCTCTTCCAATATTCTCTCCCGCCCCAAACCTTCTCCCGGGGCCAGCGTGAACAAAAATGAATGCCCCGGCTGAAGGCCAGCATGAGGGCGAGGGCGTGTTCGGCAATGGAAACCGCGAAAACTCCGGCGGAATTGGTGACCACCACGCTCTCGTCGAGAACTGCCAGAAAAGGGCTGTGGTCAAGGCCCGCCCAGGTCATGTGCACCCAGCGCAATTGCTTCGCCCTGGCGAAGTATTCCGGGTCACGGGGGCCGGGGACGTAAATCTCTGCGTCGGCGATCTCTCGCAGGACGGCATCATTGTCCTGGGCGACCTCGACCTCGGCGGCAGGAGCGGCGGATTTTACCTTGGCCAGATCCTCGTCGGAGAAGCGGACAACCAGCAATTTCATCAGCCATCTCCCGTCCCTGGACTCTGGCTAATGATTCGCCGCCGGCCTTCTCCTCCCTGCCAGGCTGGTCTGCTCCGCTCGTCCGCCGCTGCTATTTGGCTATGTCAATCGAACAGGAATCTATCTTTCGGCCCGTGGAGTCAACCAGTTCGACCTGCATCTTTCCCCCCTCGGGCATCAGGTTAGCCATCGGGATTGTGCAAGGGGGGCTGATGAAGCCGCGGAGAAGCCTTCCGCTCTTCAACTCTACATGCCAGCCGTCGGGAAGATGATCGCCTGTAACTTTCAGCAGGGCCGGGTTCTCCTGCGAAGGGCCCAGAATGAGTTTCCCTTTCTGCCAGCGCAGGACCATCGCTCCAGGAGGGACTTCCCCTTCGCGGGGGCGAATGCCGGGCGCTTGTGCGGTTGTGCGGTCTCTCCAGTCCAGTCCACGCGGCAGGGCCAGGGCCTGTCGCCTCACGTCTTTCTTTCGCGTTACCAGGAGAACATTTGTCAGCCGCCGCGAAGGCCTATGAACAACCTTGCCGCCCACGGCCAGAGCCACCGATCCTCCGCCATCCAAATTGATGGCATATCTGCAGCCCAGCCGGCGCATGATCGCGGCCAGTTGTTCAAGGCTCGCGCCTTTTCTTACGGCCACGACGACAACGGTATTGTCGGCTTTTACGCCGACGGCGCTGCGCGGCCTCCTCGCGAATACCGCCGGATCTCGGAATCCCTCTCCTCGAGGAGAAAGTGCGATCTCGCCCTCCCAGACCAGGGTCGGGCCGCAGGCAAGCACGTGGCGATAGCCGCTCCAGTCCACCGTGTAGCCCCAGGGCAGCCGAATGAAATCAACTCCTCCGTTCTCGCGAATTGCGATTGCCGTCCCCATCCGGCCGCGGTAGAGCACTTTGCCATTTGCGACGACGTCGCCGACCGGAAGGAGAGTCTTCTTGCTGAAAAAGGTTCCGTTGATAGCCGCGAGAGGGCGGTGGCGTCTCAAGAACCCATCGAAGCTTTCCGCGGTCCCGACCCCTCCCGCAGCCAGTGCGGGCCGGATCTCAAGGCCCGAGCCCTCCAGAGGGATGTGAACTATATCCACCGTTATTCCGGTGACCGGGCCGGAGGTAAAGCGAATCCCTGCGGACGGCGCGGCGAGAACCGGGGCCACCAGAAGCGCAGCAGCGCAGCCCAATAGGAGGAAGAACTTCAACATCCGACCTTCTCAGGGCTCAAGCGGACCGAACCCACCGTAATATTCTTCGCCATTCCGATTCGCCAACCTTCACTGACCCGCCAAAATCTGCCTTCATATCTTATTTACCATATCCTTAGAAAGAGACTGCATCAGGGAAGTCTTCCGCTTTACCGCTGCCCTCGTTATTTGCTATCCTTGCCCCGTAACAAGCCTTTGAGGAGTGAAAGAAGTATGAAGTCAGCATTGATGGTCTGGGGCGGCTGGGACGGACACGAGCCCAAACAGTGTGTGGACATTTTCGCGCCTTTCTTGCAAGAGAAAGGATTCAAGGTCAGGATCTCTGACACACTCGAGGTCTATCTGGAAAAGGACTACATGATCTCCCTTGACCTCATCGTTCCCGTGGTGACGATGAGCACGATAACCAATGAACAGGAAAAGGGCCTGCTGGAAGCCGTGAAAAGCGGAGTCGGCATCGCCGGCTGGCACGGGGGCATGGGAGATTCTTTCCGCAACAACTGCGAATACCAGTTCATGGTCGGCGGCCAGTGGGTGGTTCACCCGGGGGGAGTGATTGATTACGAGGTGAACATTATCAACCACAAAGACCCGATAACCGCAGGACTGCCGGATTTCAAGATGCAATCCGAACAGTATTACATGCACGTTGACCCGTCAAACGAAGTCCTCGCCGCCACCACTTTCAGCGGGAAATACTGTCCCTGGATCGAGGGCGTCGTCATGCCGGTCGTCTGGAAGCGGGTCTATGGGGCCGCCCGCGTCTTCTACTGCTCATTGGGCCACGTCGCCAAAGACTTCGACGTCCCCGAGGCAAGGGAAATCGTCAAGCGCGGCATGATGTGGGCCGCCCGCTAGAGCGTCATTATCCATTCAGCACACAGGAGGCTTCTCCGATGGCTATGAAGCGAGTCAAGGTTGGGGTTGTCGGCTGCGGAAATATCAGCGAGAAATATCTCCGGGTGGCGAAGAAGTTCCAGATTCTCGAGGTCGTCGCCTGCTCCGACCTCATCATGTCGCGGGCGAGAGCGCGGGCGAAGGAGTTCGGCGTTCCCAGGGCCTGCGTCGTCAAACAACTTCTCGCCGACCCGGAGATAGAGATTGTCCTGAACCTTACTAACCCGGGCGCGCACTGCGAAGTCGCCCTGGCGGCCCTGAAGGCCGGCAAGAATGTGTATGGCGAGAAGCCGATGGCGATCAGATTGGAGGATGGCCGGCGGATGCTTGAGACCGCCCGCGCAAAAAGACTGCTCATCGGCGGAGCGCCCGATACCTTCCTGGGCGCAGGAATCCAGACCTGCCGCAAACTGATTGACGACGGCGCCATCGGCGAACCCGTCGGGGCGACCGCTTTCATGCTCTGCCCGGGCCACGAGAGTTGGCATCCGGGCCCGGAGTTCTACTACCAGGTAGGCGGCGGACCCATGTTCGACATGGGCCCCTATTATCTGACTGCGCTGATTACCCTGCTTGGGCCGGTGCGGCGGGTTACCGGCTCGGCCCGCATCACCTTCCCCCAGCGCACCATCACCAGCAAGCCCAAATACGGCAAGAAGATCAAAGTGGAAGTGCCCACACACGTCGCCGGAGTCCTGGATTTCGCCCGTGGGCCGGTCGCCACCATTGTCGTCTCCTTTGATGTCTGCGCGGCCTTCGGCATCTCCGGCGGCGCGCAAGTGCCATTTGTTGAAGTCTATGGCTCCGAGGGGACGATAACGGTTCCCGACCCCAACTGTTTCGGCGGGCCCGTTTTCCTGACAAAAGCCGTCGGCGAACCCAGAATGGTGAGACTGACCCGCCGCTATGCGGAGGAGAATCGGAGCATCGGCCTGGCGGACCTGGCCTATGCCCTGCGCACCGGGCGGCCTCACCGCGCAAACGGGGAAATGACCTACCACGTCCTGGAGATAATGCACGCCATCCACGAAGCCTCCAGGACCGGAAAGCACGTCAAAATCAAGAGCGCCTGCAAGCGCCCCGCCCCCCTGCCGGCGGGGTTGCGCGAAGGAATCCTGGACAAGTAGGAAGAGGTGGCACGGCCGTCTCGGCCGTGAAAGTTATCACGGGCAGGACTTGTCCCGAGCGAAGCCGAGGGATGCCCGTGCCACGCTAGGGCTTGCCGCGCCCGCCGAAAGTTTTGTAGGGCGGGTGTGCCTACGCCCGCCGAGAAGTTT
>Ga0299915_10001872_pt1 | contig 15395 bp, 13 predicted proteins | sample RVTome_13_FD_200263 | JGI IMG/M metagenome (GOLD analysis project Ga0299915, IMG submission 200263) | Soil microbial communities from uranium-contaminated site in the Upper Colorado River Basin, Wyoming, United States - RVT92D227 (version 2) ... | reverse complement strand
GAGACTGTTTTTATTTCAAAAACTGGTAAAGAAATATTTGTTAAAGGTAGTGCAAAAGGATATTTTAGAGATGGTATATTTATTGCTACTGTAGGAATATTTAGGAATATTTCTAAAATTAAATCAGAATAAAAAAAATCAGTGCAGGGGGAAGGGATTTGAACCCTTTAACTTTATAATCAGATTATTTTAGTATTGTGAGAATCTTTTTTTGAAATGAAATCAGTGTTTTTTCTTCAATTTAAAAACCGTGCTAATAAATATTATGCTCCCGTCGGGAAGGGAACACGAATTTACCAGTAAAAATTTTTGTTTTATATCTGTAAAAAATGCATTGTCGTGAGCCCGAGCCGGGATGATATAGTTGACATTAAAATCCCTACCTTAAAAATTCCTTAAAAAATTCAGATTTTCAAATTTTTTTTTATATGATATGGAGTCGCTTCCCAGATATGTCCTTCTTTGCACTACCATTTTAATTTCTCGTCGATTAGTAAAAGCATGTTATACCTGCGTGTGAACTAACCTGCCCCCATGCAATAGTTTCTCAATGAGAGAAGAGAGTGAAATCAAGGAAATGGTACTCTGTTGGTCGGACATTGCATAGGGAACGACAAGCTTGTCTTTGTAAGGGAGCGCCCCGCAAGTGTATACAACGTTCGGAACGTAACCCGACCGCGTATTCTCCGTCCAACTAATGAGCGGTTCTCTCAAACGGCCAAGTATTTTCGATGGATCTTCTTTGTCTAGAAGAATGGCGCCAATAGAATATTGCCGAAAAAGGCCAACGCCATGAGTAAGAAGAAGCCAACCTCTCTTGGTCTCAATCGGTGCACCGCAGTTCCCAACCTGCACGAATTCCCATGGATAAGAAGGCTTCATAAGCGGTATGATTTCATTCCAAAAATGGATATTATCAGAGTACATCAAAAAAAGGTTCTCACCATCCTGGCGTGATACCATCGCGTAACGGCCGTTTATCCTGCGTGGGAACATGGCCATCCCTTTATTGATGGCGGCACTCCCGTTCAGGGTAGCCATTTTGAAATGCATGAAATCTTCCGTTTCCATCAATTGCGGAAGAATAACCTTGCCGTCATAAGCAGTATAGGTAGCGTAGTATTTCTTTCTTCCATCATCGTCAGTAAAAAGAACGAATCGCGCATCCTCAATCCCGTTTTGTTCGCTGGGGGCGAGTGGAAATAGTACCCGTTCCGATAGAGGAACTGATGGTTCGAATTGTGCTTCATAGTTGCATCGGGCCAACCATTGAATTTTATCTCTAGCAAGGTTGTCAGCCGCAGATAACGGTCGATGGTTGTATATCTGAATTTTGACACTTTCCATAAGTTCAGTAAAAGTGAATTCATCCGATAACGAATTGATAATGAAATTCGAGAAATCGCTGAAAACACCCATTTCTCGGAGTTTCCGAGCAAATAATATCTTGTCGTAAATGGGATTCGCTTTGAGTTCTGCGGTGGTGGCAAAACCAGATGAATCATCGAGGGATATGTTGTAATCTTCGTCAATACATCCGGAACGAAATTTCAAAGATGAAATATGTCCTTCGCCTGTAGCCCGCAATGTTAATATAAAACGGAGTGAATCTGGCGACAATCCTGACTGGTCTGGGTGCGGAACGATCGAAGGATTGAAAAGGGCGACTGATTCGAACAAATATTCGGTCAAAAAGAATGAGCCAATGAGGAGCCTTCGTTCTCGTGAAGGTAACACATCGGTCGGCATGAACCTGCGGAGGGAGTCAAATTGGCGTTCCAAAAGAGATTCGAAATTATGATGCCGGTGTGAAAACTTGTCAAGCATGCACTTAAATTCTTTCTGTATATCAGATTCATTGAGTGTCAACACTCGTGATATAATCCGTTCAATCCGTGACTCGCTGAAAGGAATATGCGGGCGTACAATGACTCGTTGTCTCTCAGGTGCAAAAATAATACCCGTATCTTTTACAAGTACGGGTGGGTATTCCTCGGATGTTATTATTTTTTTCATTCTAGAAACGGCTCCTTGAAAGTTTCTATAATGTTCGTAATGTTCGTCATCTCGTACAGGGACAGAAGAAACGCGATGGTCGATTCAGCGCCTTGATTGCGATTTACCCTGTCCACATGCAGCCCATCATAACAGCCGCCATTTACTGGGTCGTAGAGCGGAATTCCCAGATCGTTAGTTCCAAGAAACCATTGGAATGCTTTTTCAGCTTCATTATACCAACGCTTGTCTTTCGTTGTTATGTATGCTTCCAGACAGGCCGAAATTGTAGAATATGCCTCTATCGGCTGTTGATCGAAAATGGGTTTGGAGCTGCCGCATTCAAATATCTTATCTGTGCCAACAGGCTGAAAATAACCGCGAGAGGAAGTTTGCACAGTTATCAGCCAATTTAATGATTCAATCCCACACTCGAGTATTTTTTCATTGGCGAGGCCTCGTCCACTGACAATAAGTGCGCGGGGGATTAAAGCATTACAGTAACTTAAAACCGGTTCAAACCATTTCCATTCAGCGCTACTGTTTTCGTCATAAAGTTTCATAAGTTTCGTTGAAAGCACTTCCATACTGTTACGGGCAGACCTGTCGCCCGGGAAACGTCGCTGATATTCCTGGGCCCCAATCAACGCAAAAGCCCATGCTCGTGGCGAGGAAAATGAAGATACCGGTGTAAGGGCATACTCGAAAATCTCAGCAGCCATTTGACTAAAACCTTCGTTCCCGGAACGGCCGATGCAGATTCCGAGAGCCCATACTGCTCGGCCATGGCTGTCTTCAGAAAAGTTATCCTCCTCCCATTTACGCTGAAATGTGAGAAAAGATCTAAATCGTGCGGCTTTTTCATCCCAAGCATATCTCACGAAGCCGAGATAACGGGTTGCGAGGTCATTAAGTATCAAGGAATTTATTGTGCCGAGATTCTCAAGCAATACTGTGAGAATAAGCGCTCTTGAATTATCGTCCATGCAATATCCTTCGGCGAAGTTGGGAACATTATGTTTCGCATGTTGAAATATTCCTATGGAATCGGTCATTCGCATAAGATGGTCAAGTTTGATTTCTGGTAAAATGGGCGGTTGTTCATCAAGAGACCGCATTGGGATCTTCTTTCGCATGACCGCTGACCGTTTTTGACGAGCTTCTGCGAAAAGATCGCCGTATTGTTGTGCCACCTTGTTCCAGGTCATTTCGCGGCCTAGCAGATAAGCATTCTTACGCATAGTATGACGTTCGACCTCATTTTGTATAAGTCTTATTATCGCCTTGGTTATTGAGTCTGAATCTCCAAATGGTACAAGAATGCCCCGCCCGTCCGCAAGCAACTCTTGAGCATGCCAGTATGGTGTTGATATTACGGCATTGCCTGCGCCAAAAGAATAGGCGAGCGTTCCCGATGTAATTTGCGTTTCTTCAAGATATGGAGTAATGTAAATATCGGCAAGCGTAATAAGCTCCTTGAGCTCTTCTATGGAAACAAATTTATTATAAAATATGACTTGCCCTTTGATACCAAGTTCGTTCGCAAGGCGCTGCAGTGAAATCCTGTATTTCTCACCCTCATGCTTGAGAAGATTAGGGTGTGTAACCCCAGCGACCAAGTAAACGATATTGGGATGGTTCTTTATGACCTCCGGGAGCGCTCGTAGTACGACTTCGATGCCTTTCTGCGGAGAAAGCAGACCAAAAGTAAGAATGACTATTTTGCCTTCGACGCCGTATTTATCCTTATAGAAATTGGGATCAATGAAGGGCACATCATGTATTCCGTGCGGTATCAGACGAACCTTACCCGGAGGTATTTTAAATACATCGTGGAGAATTTCAACGCCTTTCTGGGACATAACAACTACATAATCAGATATCGCAAGCAGTTCATCCATAACACGGCGCTGTTCTACATTTGGATTTTTAAGCACCGTATGAAGTGTTGTTATCACGGGCATTTTCAGGTTACGCAACAATGATAGGATATAACTACCCGCTTTTCCACCAAAAATGCCATATTCGAATTGGAGACAGACAATATCAACATCATTGAGATTCAAAAAGTCAGCGGCTGCCTTGTAGGTGTCGAGCTCCTGTTCCTTTATCTCAAAACGAACGCGTTCGGGGTATTGATAACCTTCTTCAATGTCGGTTATAGGAATTGCATAACATTGAACGCTAGGATTGCTCGATGCGAAAGACTCGCATAGATCCGTCGTAAATGTGGCAATTCCGCATCGACGAGGTAGATAATTACCGACGAATGCGACTTTCTTGATATTTTTCATAATAATCCCATTAAGATATCAACATTCCTTTAAAATCATCAACCAAGCGACGCTTCGAAATCCCCGAATCGGGAGATAGCAGGTAAAATGAGCGCGTCATTTGTATTAAAAATAATTTCCGATTTGGAGATACAGGCACCCTAATTTTGTGCAACTTTAAATTGAGCGGGACGTGTATTCGGGTGATTGCTTCTCGTCCTAAAGGATTGTTCATTATCATTCGTGACCCTCATTAAGTTTTCTTCTTATATCTTTTTGGACGCTCCATTTCAGGTGTATTATACCAGTAGTTTTACTGCTATAGAACTCTTCTTTATAACATTAATGATTTTTTCTATTAAAGTAAAAAAAAATAAATTCTACATGAAAAGGTATTTATCCAAAAATACTAAATCATTGAAAAGATTAATGCAATAGCTGGAATAATGTATGAGATTAGCTGTTGTCGATACTGAAAGATGTATTGGTTGTCAGAGTTGCATGTTTGCCTGTTCACGAAGGCAACAGGAAGGAGGATTAGCGAGAAGTTGTCTAGGTGTTAAATCCATTGGTGGTATGGAACGAGGCTTTATGGTGATAGTCTGCAGAGCCTTGTGATAACCCGCCATGTGCGAAGACATGTCCAACAAGCGCTCTTACCCCAAGAGAAGGTGGTGGAGTAAAAGTAGATATTACCAAATATATTGGCTGTGGTCGCTGTAAGGATGCATGCATTATTGGGGCGATATTTTGGAATAATGAGGTAAACAAACCAATGATTTGTATTCATTGCGGGTATTGTGTTAAATTCTGCCCACATGGTGTGTTAAAACTTGAAAAAACTAGGGAGGTCAAACATTGATTTATCATTACATACCTTCAAATATTCTCAATATTGATCTATCGAGCAACAAGTTCTGGATTGAAAAAAGGCAGGATTTATTTGAAAAATATATAGGGGGTACTGGAATTGCTATTCAACTACTACAAGAAAATTGTCCAAAAGGATGTGATCCATTTTCACCAGAAAACCCTATTGTTCTTGCAGTAGGGCCATTGACTGGTTTGTTTCCTCTTGCTTCAAAAACTGTAGCAATGTTTAAATCACCACACACAGGAAATCTTGGGGAAAGTCATTGTGGAGGAAGAAGCGCCGTTGCTATTCGTATGGCAGGTTATGGTGCTATTGTAATAAAAGGTATAAGTGATAATCCAACGTATTTAGCAATTCATGACAGTAAAGTTCATTTTCGTGACGCTTCAACTATTTGGGGGATGGAAAGCATCTTTACAGTTGGTCGAATAATCCGTGAAAACGAGCCTGGTTCAGGTCTGAGAACGATTATGCGTATCGGTAGCGCAGGCGAAAGACTGGTGTCCTATGCCTGCGTGACTACTGAAACATATCGACATTTCGGTAGGCTTGGTCTTGGTGCTGTGTTTGGAAGTAAAAAGCTGAAAGCGGTTGTGGTCACTGGAAAACGTTCACTTAAAATTAAAGATAGTAAACACTATCAAAATTTGTACGATGAAGTGTATAATTCTGCTGTTAATTCTCCAATTATGCAGAAATATCATGATCTTGGGACTGCTGAGAATATTCTACCTTTAAATGAACTCGGTGGTCTTCCCACGAGGAATTTACAAACAGCTAGGTTTGAGAATGCTTCAAAAATCTCAGGAGAGGTGTTAGCTCAGGGCTATTTAGGGAGACGACTTGCGTGCTCTCATTGTCCTATTGGCTGTATTCATATTGCCGCTTTAAGAGAACCTTATGGGGATGAACCGTACTTCTACAAGACGTCTATGATTTGTTATGATTATGAACCTATGTACGCATTAGGGACAATGTTAGGGATATCTAAACCTGAAGGTTTCCTTAAATTGATGGATCAAGTGGAAAAAAGAGGACTTGATTCGATGAGCACTGGTGTGGTTTTAGCCTGGGCAACTGAAGCTTTAGAAAAAGGTATTATAACTGAGACGGAAACAAAAGGAATTAAGCTTCAATGGGGGGATTACAACAGTTATATAGAAGCTGTAAAATTAATTGTTGACAAATCAGATGGTTTTTACAATGCTCTTGCTCGTGGTGTTGAATATGCTGCTTCTAAGTATGGCGGAAAGGATTTTGCTCTTAGTTTTATGGGAAATGAAATGCCAGGATATCATACTGGACCGAGAGCACATGTAGGCGTGTTTATTGGTGCTCGTCATAGCCATCTAGACAATGTAGGGTATAGTATCGATCAAAAAGTTCTTGTTAACCGTAAACTTACTCCTGATGAACTTGTTGAGAATTTATTGAAGGAGGAATACTGGCGTCAGATTCTATCAAGCCTTGTTATTTGTTTTTTTGCTAGAGGAGTATATACAACAGATATCGTGTTAAAGGCATTACAAACTGTAGGTTATGATCTTACTGAGAATACTCTTCATAAAATAGGAGAGGAGATACATCGTGAAAAATATAAATTTAAAATCCGTGAAGGTTTTAACTTTGATGATTTTCATATCCCTAACCGTATTTTTAATACCCCAACACCAATTGGTGAGTTTGATAGAAATTTTGTTCTAAAAGCAGTAAAAATTATAAAAAGTGAAATTCTAATTTCCTCTCCAAACATATAAACCTGCCGATAAAGCTGATTAGAAGCAGATTCTAATCAGCTTCTAAAAGACAAATAAAACAGACAGAATAACATATTTAAAGGAGAACAGAGCAAATTAGAAATCTGTAAGATTTACATGTTTTATAGTTCCATTGACAATTTCATGTATAATTTCCCATTGACGTAATTTTCCATTATCCTCTATTATTTTATCAATCCCAGGGATTTTTTCAAGATACTCTAGAATTATATGTTTTGTATCTCCATCCTTATTATTTCCGTAAAATTTAGCTCGTACTTTTTCTTGATATCTTTCCAAATATACTGCAATACCTCCTTGTTCTATTGTAATTTGAATATCATTTGGGATTTTTGCTTTCTCTAAAAAATCCTCGGGTATCTTGATTTTACTAATAGGAATTAACTTGCTTTGTTCTTGTCCATATATCACTTTTCCAAACAGTTCATACTCACCATGTCTAACTAATTTACCGCTAAAGTTTCCAGCAAATCCCGAAGAGCGATTAGGTAAAAATGTTTCAAGTGTATCAAATCTAAGGCATAATGGATGAAAACCCATCATCCCTCTATTTGCATCTATAGATATTACTATCGGATTTGGTGTTATTGTTGAATCTGCAGATAATACTTTAGATTTAAAAGAAATTCCATTATTTTTTAAAGAAATTTCTACTTCACAGTTTTCCTTGGTTTTTCCACGATTTTCGATAGTGATTTCAGCATAAACCATATTTGGCATTAATTGAATCCCTTGTTTTGATATTAAAAGATAAGGATATTTATTAAAACAAATACTATCTTTTTGTATTATAACATCACTTTTCTTTATTAAATTATATATGAAAATAATGACACTAGAAAGTATTCCAAATATTGCAAGTACAATTAAAGCATAGAAAACAAACTGTTCATTAGAAACACCTAATGAGGAAGTAATCAGTCTTTTTATTTCATCTGGAAATAGAGCAACTAACATGAGAAATGCCCCCGAAATGATGAAACCCCAGATTTTCGAGATATAAGATAGTGCTTTTGAAACCATAATATTAGATGAACATGTAATTTCATATTAAAGTTTACTCCGATAATTATTACGATATAGAAAAAATACATACAAAATATCAGTTACATTTTTGTTTATTCTTTACTTTACTATTGATGTAATATAAAACAAGGTTCTGTATCCATACCAATATTTCTGTCTAACTTAAATCTAATCTCATAAGATTTGAATATTCATAAGTTGTTTTTTCATATTTTTCCCATTGCTTCATTTTCAATGAAATATTTTCTAATCATATTATGTAATATTTCTTTGTCCCATAACTCAATGGGTGCATCTTTTGCCTGTTCTTTCGCATGAACAGTAAATCTAGATGTTGTAACTAAAATTGCTTGCTCAGCCTTTATTTTCCACATTGCTCCTAAAGTTTGTTGTATATCTGTGTTACTTACTAAAGTACCATGACTATATTTCTTTACTTGAATAGCTATTGTAACATTATTTTTTTTAGCAATAACATCAACACCATAATCTTTACTTTTTTGAGTTACTTGAGTATCATATCCCATTCTGATAAATAATTTACCAATAAGTTGTTCAAATTCATATGGACTATAATCAGTAAAATTGTTGTCCAAACCAATACCAATTTCTCTCCATTTATTGACTTGTTCGATAGTTCCCCAGTTTCCTCTATATTCCACAAGTCCCCTTGCTCTCATTTCCTTTGCATATTCTTCTTCTTCCTTTTCTCTAAATTCTTTTTCTCTGTTTCTTTTTTTAACCTCTGAATTTTTATCATTCCATAAGAATGTAAAAACTAAGAAAAAACAAATAATCATAATAACAATATCCACAAGGCAAAATCTGCCCCAATCAATAGATTGCCCAAAAAATTCAACAATCCCACTAAAGAAAACAATTGCTCCAACTATTAATCCAGCTATAATAGAATAAAATGTTATTATCCCTAAATCTACTTCTTCTTTTTCCATCTACTTAACCCAACACAAACAAGCAGAACAATTATCCTCAACTATTATTAGTTGCTTTTTCATTTCCTTTGTCTCTCCCTATTGCAATTTAATAGCTCCCTATACCTTATAAATATTCCTTTATGAAAGTTTTTATATCTGAAATAATATTGATATTTACACATTGTGCAATGGACGGTCAGTTACCCCGCTATACTTACTCGAGCATTGTGCTGGGTTAATAGACGGTGTGAGGTGGATAACCTTGTGGTTCATCACCTTGGAAATTGAGATACCGCTTTTCAAGGTTATCTTGAAAGCTGGGAAAAAGTAGGGTTTATTCCCTACCCTTCCAATTTCCAAAATCACCCAATCTTTAAATTAGTCCACCTCTAAAAGTTAAATTCTCCATGATTCCATTCTGCAATCGTACAAGAGCTAATGCCAAGATACTTATAATATGCATTCCAATATGTGCTGTGAATTTCTCGATATTGTTAGCTTGGATATTTTTAATCTCTGTAAGACGTTTTTCCCTACCATGACAATGCTCAATAGATTCACGGATAACATACTTCTTTTGATATGCTTCTGGGTCTTTCAAATACATATTCAACATCTGATTATGATAAAAATTCTCCAGAACTTCTGCCTTATCCTGCATTATGAGAAACCATTTCATATATTCAACATTAACATCTACTTTGAACAATTCTGATTCCCATAGTCTTTGGTATTGTCGCTTTAATTCCTTCAAATCTGCATCTGGCTTCATTACTGCATTTTTATCAATATGACAGATAGGTTCAATACCAAAATATTCTCTCATTCTCATCAGATTCTTTCCATCTGAATAATGCCCATCAGCAAACACTCTTATTGGATGAATACCATGAATCATCTTAATCCTGTAGATTAATGGTGCTAAAAAATCACCATCATAATCTGTAACTGTTGAGACATGATATTCTAATGGGATATCTGTCTTCACACATCGTACATTGTGCCATTTGTATCCAGTAACTCCATAATGAGTGTTATATGTAGCATCCTCATTATTCTTCTTTTCAAATGGTGAACTATCAATGATTATCTCCTTACCAATAGGAATACCTTTGTCTTCACATTCACAAATAATCTTTTGGAGTAATACATCAAAGATTTTCTTTGTACCTTTAGAATTTATTCTGTAAGTTATGAAATGATACAACTGTTGATAACTTGGAATAGAATCAAATCCTAGAATATTAGCAAGTGTTGGTTCTGTTAATAAGTCATTGAATACATCTGTTAGAAATCTATGTCCTTTCAATCTCCAATAAATCATTGTTTTTAAGACTGCTAATGGGTCAAAATGGAATCTCCAATCTTCTCCATAGAGTTCTTTTAGTGTTGGTCTTAGAAACTCCAAATCCATCCTTTTTATGATTTCTTCTACTCTTACTGGTTGTTCTACTGTTGGATTAACAAACTGTTGGTCATCTGCTCCGTAATACACTTCATAAAAACATTTATCATTTACTTCTTCTATGCTTTTTCTTGGGGTTGATACCATTCTTATCAGCCTCCAGACCAAGGGAAGTTCACGCTTCTCTTGGTCAATTTTTGGCTAATATTATATGGTTTCCAACCCTTATATACTCTCCTGTTGGATAGGTGAAACTACTCCTGTTGGTTAAAGGAAAATTACACTACATTGATTGTTAAACTAGTTCTCACTTCTTTTGATTTTTCTTTTTCTAAATTCTTAAATTTCTTACACACTACAATAAAATTCATATCAAAGGAATATACGCCTTTATCATAAGTTTCAATATCAAATCCATCCATATAAGTGACATCTTTAAAAATTAATCTTTTACCTGATATATGATAAATATCATGCCAATCATAACCTAATTCTTTATCAAACCATTTTACAACAGAAGTATTCTCTTCATAATATGGATTTCTCCATTTGATTATTTTTGGTTTTTTCTTTTCTTCATCTCCACCAAAATTATATTGACTATCCCTTATTTCTAAATCTATACCTAAATCTTTCTTTATTCTAGTTGTTAGTATTATAGTTGATTTAGTGTTTGGTTTGATATTAATTTTATCTAATCTTTGTGGCTCATCAGTTTGTATTTCATAATTAATTACCATCCATTTTTTTAATGGAATAAGAAATTTCTGTTCAAATGGTTTCTTTAGAATTTCATCATATTCTTTTTCTAATTTAGTTTCTTTCCAATACCCCATAGTTTGTGCAATAATTAAAACAAATCCAGAAAATGAAGTCACACCTATAATATAATAGGATTCTTTTAACCAATCGGGATATAAAATCCATAACCCTCCTGTAAAAAAAATTGAACAAATTAATGCCAATAACAAATATTTTGGGTGTTCCACATAAAAGTTAATTATTTCACCTATATAAGTATTATTAAAATTCAATTAAAACCTTCCTCTAACTACCTTTCAAACTACATCCTAAAAACATACAACAGATTTATGAATTGAATAAAACTATTTCTTATGGAAAGGTTAGCAATCTTTCCAAAATGAGCATTTTTCACATTTACCTTTCAATTCATTCACTCCATCATCTTCAATTTTTTTAATAAGTTCATTTAAACCCTTTTTGAACCAGTCAAATGCTTCATTAAGTAAACCCCCTTCTTCTTGAATCTCTTTTATTTTACATTTAAAGGTATTCTCCTTCAATAATTTTGATAAAAACTGATATTCATTTGAGGATATTTCTCTATGATTAATAGAAGATACATAAATATAACATTTCCCTTCTTTAAGTTTAAATTCTATATCCTCTAATTTATTGATATTCTTTTGGAATATGGATTTAATTATTTCTGATATTATTCCAGTTAATTTCGCTACATGCATTTGCACAATACTATCTTTTATTTTATTCTCTGTATAACCTTTAAAATCATTTAACAATTCATTATTTAATTTTTTAGCGTGTGTTTCAACTAAACCATAATTAGTGGAAATATTAGAGTGTTTTCTTCGCAAATGTTGAAATGCCCAAATAAACTCATCTGTATTTTCTTTGTCTATAACATCAAGTTTAATATTAAAATCATTATATACAGGTCTAGATAAGTTAACAAGTTTTGTGAGTATTTCTTCCCATAGTTTTTTCTTATGTCTTTTTTGAAATTCTAAATAATTTATAAATCTGTAGGTTGATAATGATACAATTACACCAGATATGATACCAGAAATTATACCTATAATTAATCCTTCAACAACTGTTCCACCCATCAATAATACAATATCATGCCCAATTGAAAAACCTATCCAAAAACTTATCCAACCGAAAAGTATTGTAAAAATATATTGACGAAACTCTCTATAACTCCCAGAATCCATTAATCTATAAAAGTCAATTAGAAACTAATTCTAATTTGCTTCCTCGATACCTTTTTTTTTTGTAGGCAATTACATTTAAATACATTCATCTTAAATTAGAATCTCCCAAAAAAGAAAATTTCCTGACGAAAAATTTAATATTCAAATATCAAATTTACTAGTGTTTATCCCTGCACTGAAGATTTTAAAATATAAATTTACAAAGTTTTAGGGTTTAAATCTCTTTTTTCAGATTAAAATTTATAATTCGTTATAAAAACTATAATTTTCTCATGTAGGAAAGGAAAAAATGCAGTGGAAGCATTTGAACCTTAGTTTACCTGCATGACAAGGATTGACGGATGATTATCCATCAACTCATTTCTAGAATATCATAGGGTCCTTGTGCAGGATTCCAGTCAAAGGTTACCCCTAACAATATATCTACATAAGGAAAAATAAATGGATTCAGAAGATACCATCTTCCGATAATCGGTTGCGGGATTTTTCTATTTTGATCCCAAAAATTCTTGTCAAATCGTGGTATTTTATCACAAATATTTGCAATAGGAGAAAAAAACCAAAACCATCGAAATAACGCTGTCTTATTATTTCCAAGGAACGTTTTATTCCGCATGTATGAAGATGTGCAATAGTCAATTGAAAGACCGACATCATTATTTGCTATTTCATTCTGTTCAATGATTACTTGGAAAGTGGATACAATTTCTATCGCATATCGATTTGAAATAAGACTATTTTCAATGATGGTAATCTGTTTTGGATTACTGAAATAACTATCTTCGATATAAATACCGTATCCTTTGGAGTTTTGAATTTGATTGCCTGATATTAGACTGAGTAGTACCCACTGCAGATATAATTTGCTATTAGAATTTCGTAGCAGTCGATTGTCCTTGATCGTAATATTTTTTGTAATAACAATAGAATTTTCAGGAACCCCTGACAACAACCCCGATAGTGCTATCAGTAATAGTATTCTGTAAAATTTGGATAGTATCCCCAGAGACTATAATCCCGTTCCTCACTAACGAGATATTGTTAGATAAAATGTGTAACCTCTCGCAATCCTCGGCAATGATCCCATCGCTTCTATTATTCGTTAGTTGTTTTTCATTTTTATGCTAATGTGGATGGTCGCATCCGATAGAGATTTATTCAAAATTGCACTTTGTTTTATTATTGCAGGAGCAACAATCTTTAAACTTGTTGTAACCCAGGGGATAGCAAAGTTATTAGATAAAGTATAATCATATGTTAGATGTTATTGAAATGGGGAATCCATTCTTGGAGGAATGATAGATAAAAAGGTCGCTTTGTTCAAGACTAACATACCCCGTGATAAAACCATCTTTTGTAAGGATTCTCCCTTGAAAGTATTTCATGTAAACGTAGATAAGAACCAGTGGTTTTTAACTTTTTTTTAATCGAAATAACACCATTCTTAGATTTGAATAGAAATATTTTTGAATACACTAGATGATTTCACTTTCTCTCTTGAAGGCTTCCGAGCATTTTTAAATTGTATCCAACCGCAAGAATTTTGATGAGAGACGAGATGGTAAAAAATGATGGCAAATGATATCGAGAAAATAACTATGGTTGATAAGGCTAATATGCTTGATGGGCTCGCCAGGTTCCCAGAACAAATTAAAGAAGCTCTTACAATTGCTGAAGCAGTACAACGTTTCAACTTTCTCAAAATCGATAATGTCGTTGTGGCAGGGATGGGTGGCTCAGCAATTTCCGGGGATATCATGCTTAGTTTATTCCGGGATAAACTCGATGTTCCTCTTATTGTCAACCGGGAATACGATCTCCCGAAATGGGTGAATAAAGACACCCTTGTTATTTGCATCAGCTACTCAGGAAACACAGACGAAACTCTCAGTTCGTTCAAGATAGCAAGTCAGAAAAAATGTAAGATACTCTGTATCTCAACTGGCGGGAAACTTCAGGATCTGGCGGAAAAACGTGGGATTCCCTTTATTAAAATCCCTGCCGGAATTCAACCACGAGCAGCAACCGCCTACCTACTGTTTCCTTCAATCATCTTTTTGAAAAAAATCGGCTTGCTGAAGACCGCAATCGAGACAGATATCGAAGAGACTATTGCAGTCACAACAGACTTTGTCACTCTGAACAAAAAAGAAGTCCCTGAAGAAAATAACCTAGCAAAGCAACTCGCAAAAAAAATCTTTAACACCATACCACAGATCTATGGATGGGGGGTCTACACACCGATTGCGATACGATGGCGGCACCAACTCAACGAAAACAGTAAGATTATCGCACGCAGTGATATTGTTCCAGAGTGTAACCATAATGATATCGTCGGTTGGTCCGGAAACCCAGATATATCAAAACAATTCTCTTGCATCTTATTCCGCGATAAAGATGAAGAAACCATTGATATGACAACCCGGTTGAATTTTATGCGCGATCTCTTCCGCAATACCGCTGGGAATGTCATTGAGGTCTCACCGAAAGGAAAAAGCCAGCTTGCAAAAATAATGTACCTCATGTGCCTTGGTGATTTCACCAGCTGTTATCTTGCAGTGCTACGAGGAATTAATCCCAGTCCCGTTGATATCATCACTGAGTTAAAGAAACGACTCGCAGAAAAATAAAATTCTTAGGGTGCTTCCTTTGCTGCCTTCAAAAATCATTTTTCTGGCTTGAAAGTTTTTAGATGAAAATTGTTTATTGACGGAATATTTTTTTTCTTTATGTAGATTTCTTAATATTGTTATAAATAGTACAGGGGAAGGGATTTGAACACCTGTTTAATATTAAAAAAGTATATACTTCTCCTGTTGAAACCATATGGGTGCAGGGGAATGGTTTTTGACTCCAAGTTCAAATCAATTACCCTTAAAATTTTTATCCTTATCTTCTCTTATACAAGGGATATTGCAAGGCAAAGTCAGACTTCATTTTACTGGTAAAAAATATAATATTATATCTGTTGAACGTTTTTCATTTTTTATTTGTAAATTAAAAATCATATTTTACGGAAAAATGCCATAAACATTGCAATGATTGGAATTATCTCTAGTCTTCCAATGTACATACTAATTACCAACATAGTTTTGGCAATAGGATTCATTGCTACATTTGTAATTCCAGTAGA
>Ga0299915_10001871_pt1 | contig 15411 bp, 14 predicted proteins | sample RVTome_13_FD_200263 | JGI IMG/M metagenome (GOLD analysis project Ga0299915, IMG submission 200263) | Soil microbial communities from uranium-contaminated site in the Upper Colorado River Basin, Wyoming, United States - RVT92D227 (version 2) ... | reverse complement strand
CACTGGAGCCCATCCGTGAAATCAGTGGTTTCTGCGTTTTCAGTCTCTGCGTGCTCTGCGTCTCCGCGGTGAAAAATTCTTTCCAAAACGGCAAGAAATTTTGGCTTAGTAGTACAGAGGCGTTTGTTTTGCAGCGCTTGGCGTTCGGCGCGGCCTTGTGCATGATCCTGCAAGACAGCGGACAAACAGGGAAGGGCTGAACCATGCATGGCCAAGCAGGCCGGCAAGCGGGCGCGGCCGGGCTCCTGTCGCACAGGACGGCTGGCTGTCGCCCTGATAGCTTCGTCCCCGGCCTGGCTCCCAGATGTTCTGGACGGGTAGTCAGCGGAGGTTTACTGATTGGGCATCCGGTCCGAGATCATCAGGCGCTGCGATAGAGCTTGGTGATGACGAACTCGTTGTGACGGAGGGCTTCTGCGGCCGTCAGGCGCCCGCCGATCGTGCGTTCGAGCATCGCCATGGCGCGATCGGCTGCCTGGTCCAGGTTCATCTCGGCGCGCAGCAGCCCGGTGAGGTCCACATCGATATGCTCCGGCATGGTGGCGACCGTCAGCGGATTGGCACAGAGCTTGATCACGGGGATGATCGGGTTTCCGACGATGTTTCCCTGGCCGGTCGGAAAGAAATGGACCACTGAGCCCGCAGCCGCGCACAAAGTCACCATTTCAGCGGCCGCGCTGGAAGAATCCATGAAGTGAAGTCCAGGACCTCCAGGTTCCACCGCGGGCTCGAGCACGGAGCGGACCCTGCAGCGCCCGATTTTCTGAATATTGCCCAGGGCCTTTTCTTCGATGGTGGTCAAGCCGCCGCGTATGTTCCCCTCGGTGGGTTGCGACCCCATCAGGTCGACGCCCTGTGCCTCGATCATCTTTTGATAATCGTTGAACATGCGCATGAATCCTTCGGCGACCTCACGGGTGGCACACTGCGCCGCGACGACATCCTCCGCGCCGGTGATTTCGCTGGTCTCGCCGAAAAAGAGGGTGGCACCGGCAGCTTCCAGCCTTTCGAAAGCACGGCCCACCGTCGGATTGGAGGCCAGACCGGAGGTGGTGTCCGACTCGCCGCACTTAGTGCTGATCCAGAGTTCGCTTAAGTCGAACGGTTCGCGCTCCAACTCGGCGGCCCACTGCACGAAACTCATCGCCTGGCGCGCCGCCGCTTCGATCGTCCTGAGATCGCCGGCGCGCTCGATGGAAAAACCGGCCACCGGCTTTCCGGTCTCGGCAATGCGGTCCACGATCCGCTGCGTCCACTTGGGCTCGATTCCGATAACGATGGCCGCCGCCACGTTCGGATTCCGCCCCGTGCCCGCAAGGGTGCGGAACGTCAGTTCGAGATCGGCCCCGAACTGAAGCCGGCCGTATGGGTGCGGAAGCGCCGCAGTTCCTTTGATCAAGCGGGAAACACCCTCGGCCGCTGCATTTGAGATGTCGTCCACGGGGAGAACGATGACGTGATTGCGGATGCCCACGCGGCCATTCTCCCTGCGATATCCACGGAGCTTCATTGCGGCGGCTTTCATGCTTTCCACCTTTGCGTCTTCAGGTTATGCGTGTGTACGTGCGCCCCGCGCCGGATCGCCCGGCTCGACTGGCCGATGGCTCGCCCGTATTTCAGCAGCCCGTGTCCTGCCGGCATGTCATTGAGTGCAACTTTGTGGCCGAGGGGAATGTCCTCGACCACGGTCACCGTGCCGATTCCGGTTCCCTCGAGCGTCATAATCCCAGCCTCGCTTCCGCACCGGAGATCGGTCACGGCAACCCCGACGTCATCCGCGCTATCATGTACCAATATGCCTTGCTTGATCATCCGTGCCCTCCTCGGCTGTTACCGGAGCCAGGCCCCAATCGGGGACCGGAGACAAATCCCACGCGGCGCGCGATACGTGCCGTGTGGTGCCAATATATAGGAACCTGGCGCGGATTTCACGGATCCGCGGCGGGATTTTGCGTCAGTCGCCCGCGGGGCCGGCGGATCCCATGCGCTTGAGTTTTTCGACAAAGGTGGTGCGCTTGAGGTGCAGCAGCGATGCTGCCCGCTTCTTGTTGCCCCCGGCCACCCGGAGGCTCTGCAGGATGAGACGCTTTTCGAGCTCGGAGATCACGGTGTTGAAGTGGAGCCCGTCTTCGGGGATATCAATGCTGTGGAAAAAGGCCTGATCGCCCCGCATTCCGGCCGCCATGGGAAAGTCCGAAACATCCAGCGAATCGCGGTCTCCCGACAGCGCAACCGCCATCTCAACCGCATTTTCCAGCTGCCTGACATTGCCCGGCCAATCGAAGGCGACCAGCTGCCGGATGGCCTCGTGACTGACTTTTTTAAGCCGAACCCCCTGCTCCAGGCAGAACTTCTTGAGGAAGTGAGTCATAAGCAGCGGGATGTCCTCGCGCCGCTGGCGCAGCGGCAGCAGGTGCATCGGGATCACGTTGAGCCGATAGTACAGGTCCTCGCGGAATTCGCCGCGCCGCACCTTCTCCGACAAATCGCAGGCCGCCGCGGCAATGATCCGGACATCCACCTTGGTCGTGCTCGTCCCGCCGAGCCGCTGTATCTCCCTCTCCTGCAACACGCGCAGCAGCTTCACCTGCAGGTCGAGCGGCATGCTGGCGATCTCGTCAAGGAACAGCGTCCCGCGATGCGCCAGCTCGAAACGTCCGGCACGGTGCTGATAGGCGCCTGTAAAAGCTCCCTTGACGTGCCCGAAGAGTTCATCCTCAAGCAGATTGGAGGGGATCGCACCGCAGTTCACACACACCAGCGGCTGATCCTTGCGCGGCCCGTTGTAGTGGATCGCGCGCGCAATGACCTCTTTGCCGGTGCCTGTCTCGCCCGTGATCAGGATCGTGCTCGTCTTGGGCGCCACCAGAGCGATCAGGCGGTATATCTGCTGCATAGGCGGGCTGTTGCCGACCAGGTTGGAAAATTGGTACTTGTCGTGGAGTTCGGAGCGCAGCAGCGAGTTCTCTGACCGCAGGGAGCGCTCCTTAAGCCCCTTGTCCACCCGCAGCAGCAACTCGTCCAGCTGAAAGGGCTTGGGAAGATAATCGTAGGCGCCCATCCGGATGGCCTCTACCGCCGTCTGGATGTTGCCGAAGCCGGTCATGATGATCACAATCGCATCCGGATAGATCGAAAGCGCCTCCTGCATGACCTTCTCTCCCGGCAGGCCCGGCAGCCTCAGGTCGGTGACGATGATGTCAAATGGGACCCGGCGAATCATGTCGACGGCTATAAGCCCATTTGGCGCCTCCTCCACCATGTATCCCTGCTGCTCCATCGCCTGACGGACAATCTCACGCATGTAATCCTCATCATCGACCACCAGTATCTTGACATTATTCGCTTCACTTCCATTCATGGTTGCTTCCTCAATGGATTGAATGTCAAAAATATACGAGAGGTCCGATGAATTAACGACATTTAGCGATTTAAAACCCAGATATGCGTCAAATTGTCATCAGCCAACTCTCCAAATAATGACTATCTTTCAAATTGAGACTTTATACCTTAATTGAATGAAGGTTGTCAACACCGTATATAACAATAAAATGACATCTTGACTAATGAAGCCTCATCCAAATCCGATGAGACCGTTTATGGGCGCGGGTGAAGTGAGGATCCTGATTGTCGATGATGATGAGGATATGAGAGCTACTCTGGCCGAGTTTGTCGTCACGCTCGGCGTGGAAGTAACAACTGCTGCCGAAGTTGCCGAGGCGCGACGGCTGCTTTTGGCTGCTGAAAAACCGTTCGATATCGTCCTCACGGACCTCAAGCTTCCGGACGGCAGCGGTCTTGATGTCCTCCTGGCTGCCCGCGACCGATCCAAGGAGAGCCTGATCACGATTGTAACCGGCTACGCTTCGTTGGATACAGCCGTCGCTGCGATCCGGGCAGGGGCGTACGACTACATGACCAAGCCGTTTACGCTGGACGAGATCGGTGTTCAGGTCCGTAATATGGTCAACCGGGTTTCACTTGGCAGGGAAAACGCCCAGCTCTCGCTGCGCCTGCAGGAATCGTATCGGCAGCTCGACCTGCTCCGGCGGAAGAGAAGCGAAACCGCCCGGCTGCAGGACGAGATCCGGGGGGAGCTGAAAGAAAACAGCCGCAAGCTGGACCTTCTCCTTGAGCTCCTCACGGCCACCCATCCGAACCCCAGTTCCTAGCCCGCTTTTCTGTTTCAAAAATAGAAGAACAAGCCACGAATTTCCTGGAGCGGCAATGCCGCAACCAAAAAGAACCTCACCGCCGAGACGCGGAGCACGCAGAGGTTGAGAGCTTGAAAAGAAAAACAGCCGCCGCGGATTTCACGGATTCCACGAATTCGGCCGGGCGGGCGCGGTGAGGTTCTTTTTGCGCGAGCCCTAAGCCGCTCCGGAAAACTCCTGGCTTTCTCTTATGTTTTCCAAACAGGTTTCGTGGCGAGTCGGCGCAAACGGGCATGGATACAGGGCGCTCGAACGAGGAGTCCCCAGGCCAGCGGATTATTCAATCAGTGGACGTCAAAGCGCCCCGCGTATCTCTGTCAACTATTTGACGAGTTTGGTCTTGCGAACGGATTGCTCCGTCCGGCCTGATTGACCGTCGAGGTCACTGTAATCCATTGTTATTCATTTATTTAGGGCGGACGAGAGCATTGGTTCCGCCTCTCGCCTGCACTTGGCATAAGTATTGCCAAGGGTTATCCGGACAATAGGTGCGACATGCAGCCAGAACCGGATCCCGCATATCAGGTCGAACGCTCAGCCGGCGCAGGGATGCTGCTCGATGCTTTCAAAATGTTCACGGAAGCCTCATTCTCGCTTGAGACGGCCTTTAAACAGCTGCAGGTGAGGGCGCAGAACCTTTCGGATGAGCTGGCGGCGAAGAACCGACAGCTCAAAAAGAGCCTTCGCGAGAAGGAGCTTGTTCAGAGTTACCTCAAGCGAATCCTGGAGTCGCTCCCCTGCGGCGTGCTCGTGCTTGATTCCACCAATGACATCACCCTGTGCAATCCGGTGGCGCAGCAGATCTTTGGCAAGCCCAAAAGCAGGTCCATCGAGCGGAGCGGCAGGAAAGGACGGAACGGCGCTTCCGGACTGGAGGCCTACCTGGCGTCTGTTTCTTCCGCCACGGGCGAGGGCAGGGAGGTGGAGATCCCCTTCCGGTCGAGCGGCAGCTCGGGGACGCTTGCCGCTCTGGTGACGCCGCTTACCAGGGCCTCCGGCGAGCGGATCGGTACGCTGCACATTGTGCGCGACGTGACGGAGGTCAAGGTTCTTCAGGAACAGAACAAGCGGCGAGATCGGCTGGCGGCGATGGGGGAGATGGCGATCGAGCTGGCCCATGAGATCCGGAATCCCCTGGGCAGCATCGAGCTTTTTGCATCGCTCCTGGAAAAGGACCTGCCGCACGAGAGCGACACTGGCCGGTGGGCCGAGAACATCCGCATCGGAAGCTGCTCTCTGAACAACATCGTCTCGAACATGCTGCAGTTCGCAAATCCGCACACGCCGGCTTTTCATGTCGTCGATGTCCACCAGCTGGTGGAGGAGGTTTTGAGTTTCACCGAGCCGATTGCCAGGCAGCGGGAGGTGAGGGTCGAGCGCAGCCTGGAGGCCGCGCGGCCGGTCATTGTCGGCGACGGCGAACTGCTCAGGCAAATGCTGCTTAACCTTGTGCTGAATTCGATGCAGGCATTGCCTTCGCATGGCTGCCTCAGCGTTGCAACCCGGGATGCAGCAAACGCGCCGGCATCCCTGCCCGCCGGGGGCATTGAGCTGGAGGTGAATGACAGCGGCCTGGGCATACCGGAGGAGAACCTGGACCGCATCTTCGATCCCTTTTTCACCACCAACAGAAACGGCACCGGCCTGGGCCTGTCCGTGGTGCACCAGATCGTGGACCAGCACTCGGGCCTGATTACGGTGCAGAGCCGGGTAAACGTCGGCACCGCATTCACCATTATGTTGCCGTATCGGCCCGAAGCAACAGGATGTTTTTCAGGGAATTCTGATGCGTGAAGACATTTTGGTAGTGGACGACGAACCTCAGATGCTGATCGCCCTCAACGAAACCCTGCGGCGCAAGGGCTACTCGGTGACCACGGCGGGGAGCGGGCACGAAGCGTTGTGCCGGTTGCGCGAAAAGCACTACCGCCTGGTGATTACGGACATGCGCATGCCGGAAATCAGCGGCATCGATCTGCTGAAAAAGGTCAGGTCCGCGACACCGCAAACGCCTGTGATCCTTCTCACGGCCTATGGCACCATCCAGAGCGCCGTCGACGCCATGAGGATCGGGGCCTTCGACTACCTTCTCAAGCCCTTCTCCTCCGAATCGCTGGAGGCTGTGGTCCATCGCGCCCTTGGGACGGCTGCCGGCAGGCGCGAGCCGGCCGCCCATGCGATGGTCACCCAGGACCCTCCATTCTCACTGGTCATCGAACGCGCCACCCAGATCGCGCCCAGCTCCGCCACGGTTCTGATTGAGGCCGAGAGCGGCACAGGAAAGGAGCTCCTCGCGCGCATGATCCATGGCGAGAGCGCAAGATCCGGCGGCCCGTTCATCGCCGTCAACTGCGCGGCGCTGCCCGAAAACCTGCTCGAGAGCGAGCTGTTCGGATTCGAAAGAGGGTCCTTTACCGGCGCTCAAGCCTCCAAGCCGGGCAAGTTTGAGCTGGCCAGCGGCGGCACGCTGCTCCTGGACGAAATCGGCGAAATGGCTCCAATCCTGCAAGCCAAGCTTCTCCGCGTGCTGCAGGAAAAGGAAGTTGACCGCATCGGCGGCCGCGAGCCGGTGAAGATCGATGTGCGGGTCATTGCAACCACCAATCGGGACTTGCTGTCTCTGGTCCAGGCGGGTGATTTCCGCGAGGACCTATACTACCGGCTGAATGTGATCCGCCTGGCGATCCCGCCGCTGCGCGAGCGCCCCGCAGACATTCCGCTGCTGGCCGATTTCTTCTGCCAGAGATACGCCCGGGAATTCGGGCGGGCGAAGATCTGCTGTAGCCCGAAGGCCGTCGAGAGACTCCTGCAACACAGCTGGCCGGGCAATGTCCGGGAACTCGAGAACACGATCCAGCGGGCCGTGGCTCTGTCCGCCGGCTCGGATATCGAGGCCGGCGACATCTGCCTGCCTTGTGTTCCGCCTCCCGTCGGCCGCAACCTGGCTGGCGGCACTACCGTGCGCGAGATGGAGAGGCAGTTGATACAAAAGACGCTGCAGGATACGGGAGGGAACCGGACCCGGGCAGCCCGGCTCCTGGGCATCAGTCTGAGAACCCTGAGGAACAAGCTGAACGAGTTCGGCCTGCAGGACAGGCCGGCAAAATTTGCCCATGCGAAGTCAGCTTCATGACGCATTTGTGCCCAGAGAATGACAAACGAAAGAGTGCCTTGCGCGCAAGTTGCGAAATATCAACGAGTTACGATTGTGACCATCTGGTAATGCGATTGCTTAAGTGGGATGTGCCCGGCATTATGCCGAGATGCACGGAGTTTGGCAGATGAAAACCGGCTTTCTTGACGACACGATGCTCAGCGCCATGGGGAACTACCTGGGGCGGCTTACCAGGCGCCAGCAGGTGATCGCCTCCAATATCGCCAACATCGACACGCCCGGCTATAAGACTCAGGGCGTGGACTTTCACGCTACGCTCCAGGAACTCCTTGCAGGGGAGGCCGGAACCATGAAGGTGAACCGCCCGGAGCACAAAGCGTTGCCAGCCGCGGGCTTTGGTCCGGGTGCGCCCGCCGTTTACGAGACAGAGGGCCTGCCGGCGCGTCCCGACCAGAACAATGTCGATCTCGACCGGGAGATGCTCAAGCTTGGCGAGACCTCATTCGGTTACTCGATGATCGTACAGCTGCTGCGCACTAAATTCAGGATCATCGGCAGCAGCATTAATGAAGGGAGAATAGGCTGATGGGTCTCATGACTGCGATTGAGATTGGCGCCTCCGGGCTGTCCGCCCAGCGCAAGCGGCTGGAGGTGCTCGTCAGCAACCTTGTCAACGCCAATACCACGCGGGCGGCGGGCCAGGAACCTTATCGCCGGAAAGACGTGGTTTTTGCCGCGACCGTGCCGGAACAGAATTTCGGCGCCGCCCTCGACGAGGCGCTGATGAGCGCGCGCGGTGTGGAGATTGCCGCCGTGGTGAGCGACGCCTCTCCCCCGGCCAAGCGCTACGAGCCGGGCCATCCCCACGCCGACAAGGACGGCTACGTGCTTTATCCGAACATCAATCCGATGGAAGAATTGGTGAACATGCTTTCGGCCACCCGATCCTATGAGGCCAATCTCCAGGCCGTGACCACCACCAAGGAGATGGCGGCCAAGACGCTCGAGATCATTCGCTAGAGGGAAAGTCATGAAAGACGCCATGGTTGGACAGATCAATTCCAATCTGCAGGTGCCGGAAATCCGGGTTCCGCAGAGGGGGCAGAAGAGCCCCGAAGGGGCCAATTTCGGCGACATGCTCAAGGATGCCATTTCGACGGTGAATGAGGTGCAGAAGCAATCCGACCTTCAGGTGCAGAAACTGATGGCGGGCGAAAGCCAGGATCTGCATGCCACCCTGATCGCGGTCCAGAAGGCGGATCTCAATTTTCAGATGATGATGCAGGTACGCAACAAGATTCTTCAAGCATATAACGAAATCATGCGGATGCCCGTCTAGCCGGATGTTTGCCGGAAATGCCGGCAGCTGAATTCGACCACGGCCGCGGCTCCGCACCGGAGAGCCCAAGGTGCCCACGACGCAAACCAACATGATCAACCAGTTCGGCCTGATCTGGTCGCGCCTTCAGTGGTCGCAGCGCGCGACCATTCTCTTCTTTACCATGGCGATCGTCGCAGGCCTTGGCTCGCTCATCTTTTTCATGAATCAGGTCGACTACCAGCCGCTTTACCGCGACCTCAATCCTGAGGATGCGCAGGCCATCGCCGCCAAGCTCAAAGACGACAAGATCAGGTTCCTGGTTTCCGCCGATGGGACGGCGATACAGGTTGCGGCTTCCAAAGAGGAGATCGACAAGCTGCGGCTCGAGATTGCCGGATCCGGGCTGGCCCGCAGCGGAAGGGTCGGCTACGAGGTTTTCGACAAGAACCAGTTCGGCATGACCGACTTTACCGAGCAGGTCAACTACAAGCGCGCCCTGGAGGGGGAACTCGGCCGCACGGTGTCGAGTCTGGCGGAGGTCGCCCAGGCGCGCGTGCATCTGGTCCTGCCCAAGGATTCCATTTTCGAAGAAAAGAAGCAGGAGGCGAAGGCCAGCGTCCTGATCCGGTTGCAAAGGGGCAGGGAACTGTCCCAGCCGAGCATTGCGGGGATTGTGAATCTGGTCGCCGGAGCAGTGCAGGGACTGCAGGCGCACAGTGTGTCGGTGGTTGACGAGCAGGGCCGGGTGCTGTCGCGGCTCAGGCCCTCGGGTGATGGAGTGGAATCCGAACTCGAGGCCGGCGTTCGTTACCAGCTCGAGAAGGAAATGGTAAGCAAGGTAGTCTCCATCCTGGAGCCCGTGGTGGGCAAAGAGAAGGTCCACGCTAACGCCTGGATTGAGCTGGACTTCAACAGTTCGGAGCAGACCGAAGAGACCTATACTCCGAATCCGCCGGCCATCCTCAGCCAGCAAAAAAGTGAGGAGCGGATCGGGAGTTCTTCAGCCGCCGCCGGAGTGCCCGGAACTCGATCCAATCAGCAGGATGGCGCGGTTGCGCCGTTGACCACCGCCGTGCCGGATCGCGTGCGACAGAGCGAGACCACCAACTACGAGGTCAACAAGCTGGTACGGCACACCATCCAGCCACGCGGCAGCATCCGGCGAGTGTCGGTGGCTGTGATTCTGGACCACAAAGCGACCTATATAAAGGACGCCGAAGGGAAAACGGCCGCCAACCAGACCGCCCGCACGAAGGAAGAGTTGGATGCCTACCGCGAACTGGTGCTGGCGGCCATCGGCTATAGCGCGGAGCGCGGAGACACGGTGACGATCGAAAACATGCCCTTTTTCACCGAGTCTGCGCCGCTCGAAGAGGATTCGCCGCTGCCGTGGTACGTGTCATGGCAGCCTTATCTCCTCCCGGCCATGAAGTACGCGGCTTTTATTGCCTTGTTTGTCGCAGTATACCTGGTGCTTTTCCGACCGCTGCGCAAGCGGGTCTACCAGAGCCTGGCGGCGACTGCCGAACTGCTGAGCCAGGCTGCCGCGCCCCACGCCCTGCCGGAGGCCCGGCCGAAGGCGCTGGTCGCCGCCGCCTCCGGCGGCGGGGCGGTGCCCATTGCCGCAAACGCGGCTGCCGGCCGGTTCAGTGCGCCGTCGGGCGCCGAGGAGGAGATCGAGCTGGAGCTTTTGAAGCAGGCGAACCTGGCGGATCCGGGCATGAAAAAGTACGAAGTCCTGAAGAATCGCGCGCTGGAGCATGCCAGCGGCCAACCCGAACAGCTTTCCCAACTGATCCGAACCTGGCTTGCTGAGAGCTAGCCGATAAGATGCCTATGCAAGAACAGCTAACGGGAGTCCGAAAAGCCGCAATCCTCATGGTCCTGCTGGGAGACGAGGCGAGCGCTAACCTGTTCCGGTTCATGTCCGAGGACGAGGTGCAGGGAGTGACGCGGGAGATTGCGCTCCTGGGCAAGATCGAACCCGAGACCGCCGACAAGGTGCTCGAGGACTACTATAAAATGACGCTGGCGCGGAATTTCCTCGCGCGCGGCGGTGTCGATTACGCCAAGAAGCTTCTGCATAAAGCGTTCGGCGGGGACACCTCGAAGAAGCTTCTCGATCGGGTCTCGATGTCGTTGCAGGGCACGATGGCCGGGCTGGATTACCTGCAGAAAGCCGACCCGCAGCAGATCTCCCGCTTTATCCAGAGCGAGCACCCGCAGACGATCGCGCTGCTGCTCGCCCACATGGAAGCTGAAAAGGCCGCCACCTTGCTCATTTTGCTGCCGCCCGAGCTTCAGGCGGATGCGATCACGCGCATGGCCAGCCTGGAACAGATTTCACCCGAGATCGTCGGCAAGATCAGCGGAGTCCTGGCCCAGAAACTGCAATCGATGGGAGAGCTGAGCCGCGAATCGCGCGGCGGCGTGCGCGCGGTCGCAGAACTGATCAACCGGCTCGACACCAAGGCCTCATCGGCGATCCTCGAGAAGATCGAAGAGGGGAATCCCGATCTGGCTCTTAACATCCGCAATCTCATGTTTGTCTTCGATGACATCCTGCTGATCGACGACATGGGAATGAGAGAGATCATCCAGCGCGTCGACAAGCGGACACTGACCGTAGCCCTGAAGGGCACGAGTGAAGAACTCAGGAACCAGTTCTTCCGCAACATGTCCCAGCGCGCCGTCACCATGCTCAAGGAAGACATGGAAGTGCTCGGCCCGGTGAGAATACGGGAGGTGGAGGCAGCGCAGCAGGAGATTGTCATGGTCATCCGGAAACTCGACGAGGACGGCGTGCTCAGCATCAAAGGGACCGCCGCTGAGGAGTTAGTAACCTAAACCCGCCCCTAATCGAAACAGCATCATGGCTCTGAAACTGATCAAGAAGGACGACCGATTTGCAGCACAGGCGAAGGCCCTCAATTTCTCAGATCACGCCGAAGTAGCGGCCGCGCAGGCCGCAGAACTGCCGTGGCTCCAGGCTCCCGGCGCGGTACGCGGACTGGGCGGCGGCAAGCCCCCCGCTCATGACCCGCTGCACATCGAAAAAATGGCATACGAAAACGGTTTCCGTCAGGGTGAGAAAGCGGGGATGGAGATCGCCGAGAAAAAGATCGATGCGCTCATGCAGCGCTATGCCGAGGCGATCGCCGAAGTCGCCAGGCTCCGGTCCTCCCTTTATACGCGGTCGGAGCGGGATGTGGTCCGGCTCGCGCTGGAAGTGGCCAGGAAGATCGTCCACCGGGAGATCCAGGCAGACCGGGAAATCATCCAGACGCTGGTCAAGGTCGCCCTCGGCCACGTCGCGGGGAAGTCGGCCGTCACCATACGGCTGCACCCCGCCGACTACGCCTATATCCTCGAACATCGCGCCGAGTTGAAGCAGCAGAGCGATGAGGACCGTGAGCTGGTGCTCGTCGCGGACAAAACCATCGAGCGCGGCGGCTGCCTGATCCAGACTGAATGCGGTGACGTCGATGCGCGGATCGAAGAAGAGTTCCGCGAAGTCGAGCGCAGCTTTTTCGACAACCAGAGCCTCTAGCCACGTGATGGAAGAACGACTCAATCTCGACAGCTATTTTTCAAGGTTGCGCCATTTGAACCCGATCAAGACCATCGGTTCGGTCAAGCGCGCCGTCGGCCTGGTGCTGGAATCCGAGGGCCCGCCGGTTTCCATCGGGGAACTTTGCGAGATCAACGGCCTGGGCAAAGACAGCAAGTCGGCCATACCGGCCGAAGTGATCGGCTTCCGAGACAACCATGTGCTGTCGATGCCCTTGTTCAAAACCCACGGCATCAGGCTGGGCGACAAAGTGGTGTGCCGGAAAAAGAAAGCCACCGTCCGTGTCAGTCCTGCTCTCCTGGGCCGCATCATCGATGGGCTGGGCAATCCCATCGATGACCGAGGCCCGGTCATTGCCCAGGACTACTATCTCCTCCAGCCGACCGGCACGAATCCGCTGGCGCGCAAGCATATCGATGCGTTGCTGGGCACGGGCGTGCGGGCGATCGATGGCCTCCTCACCTGCGGTCAAGGACAGAGGATCGGGATTTTCGGAGGAAGCGGTATCGGCAAGAGCACTCTGCTGGGCATGATGGCGCGCAACACTTCCGCCGACATCAACGTGATCGGCCTGGTGGGCGAGCGTGGCCGCGAGGTGCGGGCCTTCATCGAGAAGGACCTCGGAACCGAAGGGTTGAAACGGTCGGTGGTGGTGGCATCGACCTCGGACCAGCCGCCTCTGCTGCGGATCCGGGCGGCGCTCGTGGCCGCAACGCTGGCGGAGTACTTCCGCGACCAGGGTAAAAACGTGCTGCTGATGATGGATTCCATCACACGCTTTGCCATGGCCCAGCGCGAGGTGGGACTGGCCGCCGGTGAGCCGCCCTCCTCCAAGGGATATACGCCTTCCGTCTTCGCCCTGCTGCCCCGGCTGGTGGAGCGGGCGGGAAACTTCATCTCCGGCGGATCCATCACAGGGTTTTATACGGTCCTGGTGGAAGGCGACGACCTCAACGATCCTGTGGCCGACAACGTCCGCTCGCTGCTCGACGGACACATCGTGCTCAACCGGGAACTGGCCTGGCGCAACCACTATCCCTGCATCGACGTGTTGGCAAGCGTGAGCCGTCTGATGCCCGACCTGGTGCCGGCGGACTTTTTCGACCGCGCCGGAAAGATACGCGAGATGATCTCCACCTACCAGAGGGCGGAAGACATGATCAACATAGGCGCCTATGCAAAGGGCAGCAACCCGAAGATCGACCTGTCATTGCGCAAGATCGACGCGATCAACGCATTCCTCAAGCAGCGTTACGATGAATGTACCAGTGCCGACGACGCGATGAAACGCGTGCGCGAACTCACCCAGGACTGCTGAGATGAGACAGTTTGTCTTCAAACTGGAAACTCTGTTGCGCCACCGCCGCAGCCTGGAAGAGAAGGAGCGCGAATCGCTGGCGCGCATTCATGCGCGCCTCGAGAACGAAAACCGCCACTTGCAGGAACTGCAGTCCAAGCACTCCCAGGTCCGCCGCGAGCTGGAAAGACAGCAGCTGCGCCAGTATGATTCGCGCGAGGTGGGCTGGTACTGTACATTCATGCGCCGGCTGGACAGCGAGATGGAGCAGTCCGCCGCCAGAATCCAGGGACTCAAACGGGAGCTCCAGGAGCAGTTGGCGCGCTGGGTGGAGCGCTCCAGGGATAAAAAGGTGCTCGAGAACCTGAAAGAGAAACGGGAAAGGGAGCACCTGATAGCCGAAGACCGACTCGAGCAGAAGATTGTGGATGAAATAGTCGTGACCCGCTTTGCAGGCAGAGAACCGGCATGAGCCTCGAAATTGCAGGAGCGTGGATGACAGACCCGCTGGCCGTCGCGGCGGAGAATCCGCCCGCAGGCCAGGGCCTGCCCGAAGATCTCGGCGGACTCTTCCAGGCCCTCTTTGGGGAGGCCGTCGCTGTTGCTCCCGAGCGAGAGGGTGAAAAAGAGGTCCCTTCGCAGACGCCCGCAAGCCCGGATCTCACGGAGCCCAACCCGAGCAGCCCGTCCCCGGCCGTGCCGCCGTCTGCCTGCATCGAGCTGTCCGCTGAGGTCAGCACTACGGCTGTCGATAAGCCGAATTCCGGATCGGCTGATGATGCCGCCCTTCAGGGGAATGGCGGCCGCCCCGCGGCAGGTAAGCTTTCGCCGCAAGATTCGGAAGAGGGTCGACGATTGGATATGGTCCTCCTGGCATGGGAGGGACCAAGGTGCCGGCTGGGAGGTTGGCACTCGCAGGATGTAGCCGGCGATTATGCCGGCCGGTCGATGGCAGAGGCTGCCGCGATGGACGCAACAGCACCCTGCCTGCCGGATCCGCCAAAGCAAATACAGGAAGTTTGGCGCCCACAGGATTTGGCCGTCGGTTATGCGGGCCGGCCGGTTGCAGCAGCAACTGCGCCGGATGCAGCCGGACTACAGCAGCCGGGTCTGCCGCCGGTCGGATCCGGAAACCGGCACCCGCAGGACGTGGCCCGCGGTCGCACGGAGCCCCGGCAGGCCGCATCCCTCCGGATGGCGGAGATTCTGCAAGCCTGCGGCGAGAAAATGAGAGCGGAGATCTTCATGCCTTCCGTGGCTCCGTGGTTACAACATGTGAAGCCCCCTCACCCGCCAACCGGGATGCCGACCGGAGTCGCGGCGGCGAATGACATGCAGGATCCTGCGGTCAGGATCGGCCCGATTCCGGTCACCGCACCGGGCGCCGGCGGCAAAACCGGGGCGGAGACTCCAGATGCCGACCTGGGTGCCTGGATCCAGCCGGGCTGGCCGCCAGTCGCCTCCGGCAGCACCTCCGTTGAAGCCGAGGCTCAGAGCGCCTGGCGCATCCTGCCGATATGCGAAGCCGCCGCGTGCCATACCTTAGCGGGTGCGCCCGCATTCCAGCCGCTTCCGGCGGCGCCCACAAGCATGCCCGCGGCCACCCTTCCTGCGGGCGCGCTGCCCGGCGCACCGGCGTTCCCCGAAACCGATTTCATTTCCCGAATCGCGCAACAGATGCATGTTCAGGTGCGCGACGGGAAGGGCGTGATCCGGATTCAACTTGAGCCGGCCATGCTCGGCCGCCTTGAAATCAAGGCCGAGTCGGGCGCCGCCGGCCTGCTGGCGACAATCCGGACCGATACCGCCGCCGTGAAGGATTATCTCGAACAAAATCTCCACCTGCTCTATCGCAGTCTGCAGGACGCCGGCGTGAAGGTAGATCGCATCCTC
>Ga0299915_10001870_pt1 | contig 15422 bp, 13 predicted proteins | sample RVTome_13_FD_200263 | JGI IMG/M metagenome (GOLD analysis project Ga0299915, IMG submission 200263) | Soil microbial communities from uranium-contaminated site in the Upper Colorado River Basin, Wyoming, United States - RVT92D227 (version 2) ... | reverse complement strand
GACCTCACCGCACGCGCTGCAGTCGTCGCTGTTCGCGCTCGTCGAGGTGGAGCAGGATCCGGTCGATGCGCTCGCGCTGGCCCGCGACCTGACGCGGACCGACGCCGAGGATGCACGCGCCGCGTTCGAGCTCGCGCGGGCGCTCGGCGCCGTGCTCGACGAGGCCGACCAGACGTTCCTCGCGAACCACCCGGCCCGCATCATGGCGTCGGACGAGGGTTATGCCGCGGCGCTCGGCGAGGCAGACCGCCGCGAGCTCGTCGACGATCCTGCCGACGCACCGCTCGGCGAGCTCCTCGAGCTGCTCGCGGAGGCCTCCGCGCTCGTGTGTGCGGACGCGCGCGTGGCGCTGATGGAGGCCGGGATCGACGATGCCAGGCGAGTCTCCGCCACGAGCGACTCCGCCGTGGTCGCGCTGTTTCCGCAGATCTCCAGGATGCTGGGCGGACCGCCGACGCTGCTGTACGCGAGCGCGACCACCGGTCGCGATCTGACCGTGCTCCTGGCGGCTCCACCGGTGATCGTCATCGGCCCCCGCGTGCTCGCGGCGCGTCCTGCGTCGCGCAGCGAGGTCGATCCGGCCGGCGATGCGGTGTTGCGGTTCCAGCTCGGCCGCGTCGTCGAGCTCGCGCGTCCTCGGCGCGTGTTCGCCGGCACGGAGCCCGATGACTTCGCGCGCCTCGTGGGCGGCCTGTGCCACGCGTTTGGCCGCGCCGAGTCTGGCGATCGAGCGATCGCGGGCGAGGGCGAGCGGCTGCGCTCGAAGTTGCCGGTCGTGCTCCGCAAGCGGATCGCGGAGCGGCTCGCGACGCTCGCCCCGGAGGCGCTCGATCCGATCTCCTACCGCGCGGGTTGCGAGCGCGCCGCCGATCGCGCGGGCCTGCTCGCGTGCGGCGATGCGAGCGTCGCGATCGAGCTCGCGGGGGGGCCCGTCGCGGCGCGCCACCTCGTCCAGCTCGCGTCGACGAAGCGCTATCTCGAGCTGCGTCGCAAGCTGCGGTCTCGTGACATCGAGGAGCGGACCGCGCCGTTCGCGCGGTGACCGTTCAGCCGGCCGCGCCGAACCGCCGGGACAGCGTGGTGCCGAGGCGCGTGGTGATCCCCGGCGCGAGCCGCGTCAATGCGTGGATCACGGCGGCATCGCGACCGACGGTACGGACCGCCGGGTTCGTGCGTACGGCGTCGACGATCGCCCTCGCGACCAGCTCGGGGCGGGCGCCGTTCTTGCGGAACGCGGCCGAGACCTTGCTCCGGCGGCTGCCGAGCGTGCCGCCGATCCGGCCGTCGTCGACGATCGCGGTCGCGATCAGGCCCGGGCAGATCGCGGTGACCCCGATGCGATGCGGCGCGAGCTCGGCGCGCAGGGACTGCGAGAGCCCGAGCACGGCGAACTTGCTCGCGACGTACGCGGTGACGTTGGGCGCCGGGTAGATCCCGAGGATGCTCGAGATGTTCACCACGTGACCGCCGGCCCCACGCTCGACCATCTTCGGGATGAAGAAGTGGCAGCCGTGGACGACGCCGCGCAGGTTGATCCCGAGCAGCCAGTCCCAGTCGTCGAGCGTGGTCTCGAGGAACGAGCCACCGACGGCGACGCCGGCATTGTTCACGATCACGTCGACGGCGGGTGCGAGGGCGTGGACCTCGGCGGCGAACGCGGCCATCTGCGCGCGATCGGCGACGTCGACGCGCCGGACGAGCACCGCACGATCGCCGAGCTCGTGCGCGAGCGCGTCGAGCCGCGGTTGATCGACGTCGCACGCGATCACGCACGCGCCCTCGGCGGCGAACGCGAGCGCGGTCGCGCGGCCGATCCCGCTGCCCGCTCCGGTGATGACGACCCGCTTGTCGCTGACCTTCATGCGGCCTCGGGCATCTTCATGCCACGCGCCGCGAACCACTCCGCCGCGAGGTGCTTGTCGTCGTTCTGGTTTGGATGAAAATCGCGGCGCAGGTACTGCCGGATGCCACGCGCGAACACGCGCTGGATCACCGGATCGCGGTCCGGCATGGCGCGCATCTGGCGGAGTGCGCCTCTCCAGGTCAGGCCATCCTGGCGTAACAGGAGGGTCGCCGCCCAGATCCAGAACCCGCCGAGCGTCAGCGTCGCGTAGGCGAGGCCGGCGATCCGCAGCGCGTACGATGGATCGATCTTTTGCAGCACGTCGAACGCGACGGCCTTGTGCTCGATCTCCTCGGCGGCATGCCACGCGAGGAGCTGGCGCATCCGGGGATCGCACGCGTCGAGGATCTGCTGGTTGAACGCGCCCTCGGCGAGGATCGCGGTGAAGTGCTCGGCCGCGGCGGTGACCGCGAGGTTGAGCTTCGGTGGTGTGTGAGCCTCGAGCCAGCTGCTCAGCCGCTTGTAGCTGTCGAGGAAGCGGTCGATCTCGTAGCCCTGCGCCCGCAGCGCGTTGTTGAAGTCGTCGTGCGCGTGCGCGTGCCGGCCCTCCTGGCCGAAGAAGCCCTTGATCTGACCCCGCAGCACCGGATCGTCGATCTGGTCGAGGAAGTACTTCACGGAGCGCACGAAGAACCGCTCGCCGTGGGGAAACAACATGTTGACGCCGTTCGAGATCGCGGTGGCTGCCGCGCTGTTCGCCAGCCAGTGCCGGGGCACGGCCGCGAAATCGACGTCGAGATCACGTGGGACGATCGAGCTCACGAATTGACCTCCAGGGGGACTGTCTGCGTTGAACATATTCTCGTATTGAAAAAAGGTCAATAGCGAGAATTGCAGACGGACCGAGTGTTTAACAACATCGCGAAACGATTCCGCTATGATTGTCTTGGTGCCACCACGCCGCGCAGTCCGTCGCGTACTTCGAGCGCGCGCTCCGAAGCGGCGGGTGCGGCTCGAGACCGACGAGCGCCGCGCGCAGCTGCTCGCGCTCGCCAAGTCGGCGTTCTCCGACCGCTCGTACGACGAGGTCTCGATCGACGACCTCGCACGCGAGGCCAAGATCTCGAAGGGCCTCCTCTATCACTACTTTCCGACCAAGCGTGACCTCTACGTGGCGGGCCTGCGCGAGATCGCGGGCGAGCTGGTCGCGGCGATCACGAACGTGCCGGAGGACCTCGCGCCGATCGAGCGCGTGCGCACGAGCCTCGATGCCTACCTCGACCACATCACCCGGCACTCGCGCGCGTTCGTGTCGCTGATGCGCGGTGGGATCGGCAGCGATCCCGAGGTCGTGACCGTGATCGACGGGGTGCGCACGCAGCTGTTCGAGTCGTTCCTGTTCGGATCGCCGTTCGCGCCGCTGCTCGTCGGCAACGCGCGGTTCGAGACCGCGGTCCGCGGCTGGATCGGCTTCGTCGAGAGCGCGACGATCGATTGGTGCGCGAACCCGCGGCTCACGCGCACCGAGCTTCGCGAGCTGCTGACCCAGATCCTGTTCGAGATCATGCGCGTCGTCGTGCCCGCCGCCATGTTCCGCTGACGACGCTAGCGCTCGAAGACGAGCGGCAGCGTCACCCGGCTCGTCCCGCGCTGAGCTCCGAACCGCCATCCGGCGATCGCGTCGCGGATCTTGCGTACCGCGCGGCGCCGGGCGCGCTCGTCGGGTTTCGGGACGCGGGTGGTGTCGGAGAGCACCCGCACCGTCCGCACGCCGCCGCGTCGATCGACGTCGAACGCGAAGCTCACGAGCCCCGCGATCGGCAACGTGCCGAGCCAGCCGCCGAGCTGGTCGACGAGCTCGGAGGTCCGCGCGGTCAACGCGCGTGACGACAGCGGCCCGCGCACGAACGGCCGTGGCTGCACGAACCAGCCGTGGATCACGAGCCGGCCCTCGCGCGGATCGTGGGTGCCGGTCACCGTGCGGACGCCATGTGGGATCCGCGGATCGAACACGACGAGGCGCGAGAACTGCGGCTCGATCGCGCGGATCAGCTCGCGTTCCTCGACGGCACGCACCGACGTGAAGTCGTGCCAGAAGTCGAGCACCTCGTCGCGCACGAGCAGGGTCTCGCCGCCGCGAAAGCTGCGCCCGCGCCACCGGGTGAGCGAGAACACGAAGGCCCACGGCCCGTGCGGGAGATCGCCGTGCAGCTCCTGGCGGCATCCCTCGATGTAGAGCGAGAGCCACGGCGGCGAGACGTCGTGACAGCCGAGCGTCTCGCGTCCCCACGCGACGAGTCGCCGGTGGAACTGCTCGTACACCGGCCTTGGAAAGTACGTCCAGGCCGGCGTGCGCAGCGCGGTGTACTGGCCGGGCACGTGCCAGTAGTCCCAGACGAAGCGATCGCCACGCGCGCGCCTCGGATCCTCGAACTTCGCGTCGAACGATCGACGCAGCGCGTCCGCCTCGGGGGCGAACCGGTCGACGACGATGGCGCTGCGTGACACGGGGACCGTGTGTATCACGCGGACTGCAACGTCTCGACGACGCTACTTCGACTTCAGGGTCGCGTCGGGCTTCGCGTTCGCCTTCACGTCGACCTTCGGCGCCGGAGCCTGGACCGCCGGGACCGCCTTCGCCTTGGCGTCGGTCGCCGCATCCGGCTTCGTGGCCTTCACATCCGTCTTCGCCGCCTTCGCGTCGGTCGTGATCGGCTTGTGTGCCGAGTGGTCCTCGGTCTTCGCGGCCGGGGCGTCCTTGGTCTTCGCGTCGGCGGCCGGCTTCGCGGCCTTCACATCCGTCTTCGTCGCCTTCGCGTCGGTCGCCTTCGTGTCGAGCTTGGCCTTCGTGCTGGCATCGGCCGACACCTTCGCGTCGGTCGCCTTCGTGTCGGGCTTGGCCTTCGTGCCGGCATCGGTCGACGCCTTCGCGTCGGGCTTGGCCTTCGCATCGACCTTCGTCGCCGGCTTCGCGTCGGTCACCGGCTTCGCCGCCACATCTGCCTTCGTCTTCGCATCGGTCGCGTCGGGCTTCGCCTTGGTGTCGGGCGTTGCCTTGGCATCGGTGGTCGCCTTGGCGTCGACCTTCGCCTTGGCCGGCGCGGGATCCTTCTTGGCCGGGGCTTCGGCGAGAGCAGGCGTCGCGAGTGCAGCGAGAACGAATGCGATGCGGAAGAACATACTCATAGAACTCCTTGGTGTTGGACCCGCGTTCGGGTGCACCGGCTGTGCCGCGGTCATCGGCCTTGCGAGGGTGCGTGACGCGCCTCGACCGGGGCAGCTTGCCCCCGTGGGGCCGTTTGCCCCCGCGTGTGAATAGCGACGAGGATCGCTCGTCTACGCGCGCTTCACGAGTGGTCGCCGACGCCCCAGCGCAGGAGCTTGCGATAGAGCGTCTTGCGATCGAGATCGAGCATCTTCGCCGCGTCGGTGCGGTTGCCATTGCAGGCGGCGAGCACGCGGACCACGTGACGGCGCTCGACCTCCTCGAGCGTGAGGAGCTCGGGGAGCTCGGTGCCCGAGAGCGCCGGCTGGCCGCGCGACGTGCGGATCTTGTCGGGCAGATCCTCGACCTGGAGCTCTTCGAAGTGAGTGAACGCGACCGCACGCTCGATGCAGTTGCCGAGCTCGCGCACGTTGCCCGGCCAGTCGTACGTCAACATGCGCTCCGCGGCGGCGGCGGAGAATCCGACGATCTGCTTCTCGAACATCGTGGCGTGGTGGCGCAGGATGTGATGAGCGAGCAGCAGCACGTCGCCACCGCGCGCGCGCAGCGGCGGCAACGGGATGTGAATGACGTGGATGCGGTAGTAGAGGTCCTCGCGGAACAGCTTCGCCTCGACCATCTCCTCGAGGTCACGATTGGTCGCGGTGATGAGGCGAACGTCGATCGGGTTCTCGCCGGGCGTCGATGCGCCGACCGGCCGGACCTTGCGCTCCTGGAGCGCGCGCAAGAGCTTCGGCTGCAGCGCGAGCGCCATCTCACCGATCTCGTCGAGGAACAGCGTGCCGCCGTTCGCCTGCTGGAACAGGCCCTGCCGGCTCTGGCGCGCATCGGTGAACGCGCCCTTCGAGTGACCGAACAGCTCGCTCTCGAGCAGCGCCTCGGGCACGGCGGCGCAGTTCACCGCGACGAACGCGCCGGTACTGCGGCGCGACCGGTTGTGGATCTCGCGGGCGACGAGCTCCTTGCCGGTGCCGCTCTCGCCGGTGAGCAACACCGTCGCGTCGGTCGCGCAGACCTGATCGATCAGCTCGTAGACGTGCTGCATCGCCGGACTGGCGCCGATCAGATCGCCGCGGCCCCGCGTGTTCGCCACGACCTCGCGCAGGCGCTTCACCTCGCCTCGGAGCGCGCGATGCTCGGCGGCGCGGCGGACCGCGATCGCGAGGGCCTCGATCTCGACGGGCTTCGTCACGAAGTCGTATGCGCCCGCGCGGATCGCTCCGACCGCGGTCTCGAAGCTGCCGAACGCGGTGAGCATCAGCACCGGGATGTCGGGCCGATCCGCGACGACGTGCTGGCACAGCTCGAGGCCGGTCATGCCCTTCATGTTGAGATCGGTGACGATCACGTCGACGTCGTGGTGTGCGATCGCGGCGAGCGCCTCGGCGCCCGTGCCGAACGGCACGATCGTGAAGCCGCGCTTCTTGAGGCCGATCGCGATCAGATCGACCATCTCGCGCTCGTCGTCGACGACGAAGACTGTGGTCATGCGTTTCCCCGTGGAACATACACGGTGAACGTCGAACCCTCACCCGGCAGCGAGGCAATGTCGATCCAGCCGCCGTGCTCGCGGATGATGCCCCAGCTCACCGAGAGCCCCAGCCCGGTGCCGTCGCCGATGTCCTTCGTCGTGTAGAACGGCTCGAACACCCGCCCGCGCGTGGCCTCGTCCATTCCCGCGCCGGTATCTCGCACCTCGATCGCGAGCCAGGCCTGCTCGGTGCCACCGACGTACGGCGGCGGGACCTGATCGACGACGCGCGTCGCGATCGTCACCGTGCCACCCGCCGGCGTGGCCTGGATCGCGTTGACGACCAGGTTCGTGACGACCTGCGACAGCTGGCCGTCGTCGGCCTCGGCGCGCAGCGACTCGTCGGGCGCAGGTGGCACGAGCGTGATCGTCCCCTTGCGCGCGATCGTCCCGACCAGCTCGCACACGCGGCGCGCGAGGTTCGGCGCGTTGACCGGCGACTTCTTCGGGGCGCGCGGTCGGGCGAAGTCGAGCAGCTCGCGGATCAGCGCGGTCATCCGCTCGGCTTGCTCGACGACGATGCGCGCCGAGTTGGCGATCTCGGGTCCCTCGACCTCGCGATCCAGGATCAGCTTCGCGCGGCCGCGCACCACGTTGAGCGGCGTGCCGAGCTCGTGGGCCAGCCCCGACGCGAGCTTGCCGACGGTGGTGAGCCGGTCCGCGTGCCGTAGCTGCTCGGTGGCCTGCTCGCGCGCCGCGCGCTCCTCGGCGAGCCGCTCGCACATGAGGTTGATCTCCGCCGCCAGCTCGCCGAGCTCGTCGCGCTGGCGCAGGTGCAGCGGCCCGCTGAGATCCCCGGTGCCGACCCGCCGTGCCTTCGCGGCGAGCCGCGAGATCGGCCGTCCGATGAACACCACGCCGAGCCCGAGCGCGAGCAGCGCCGCGATCGCCACCGCGCTCGCCGAGCCGAGCACCTGCGTGCGCAGCGACGCGCTGACGTAGGCATCGAGCTGCTCGAGCGACTGCGCGATCTCGATCCCGCCGAGCCGAGGCTCTTCGACCTCGACGCGAATGTACGTGTAGAGGTGGCGCCGGGTGTTGTCGCGCACCACGACGACCTCGTCCCGCGTCAGCGGCTCGAGCTCGGCGCGTGGCGCGCGCGGCTCGTCGCGCCCCTTCGCGTCGAGCCACACCCAGCGGGCCTGCAGCCGGCCGCTCTTGGTCGCGGCGACCTCGAGGAACTGGCGCGCCGCGGCCTCGCCGTCGCGCTGCCAGACGTCGGCGACCCCGCGGCCGAGCGCCCGGCCGAGCGCGGCGGCTTCGCCTCGCAGCTGGCGGTCGAACAGCTCGCGCTCCCGCTGATAATCGAGGTAGCCCTGGACGAGCGCCACGAGTGCCACGCCGATGACCAGCGCCGCGATGAATTTGCGGGTTAGGCGCATCCTCGACGCAAGTTCTACCCGAATCTCGTGGCAACGGCGCTCGGTGGGCGCAATCGCCACACCCCGGCGAGCAGGATCACGACGTTCCGGTGGCCCGGTTCGTGAATCCTGATCGACCGGAGGATCTCCATGTTGCCCAAGAACATCCTGGTGCCGACCGATCTGAGCGAGGGCGCAGAGCAGGCGCTCGACTACGCGTGCGAGCTCGCGGCAAAGCTGGGCGCGAAGGTCCACCTGCTCAACGTGATCGGGATCCCGACGCTCGGCGTACCGGAGCTCGGGGTCGCGCTCACCAGCACCGTCATCGATCAGCTGATCGACGACAACCAGAAGGCGATCGACGCGATCGCCGACCGCAAGCGCTCGGTCGTGACCCTCGGCGAGGTCGTGCTCAAGACCGGCGACGCCCGCGATGTGATCAACGCGACCGCGAAGGAGCTCGACATCGATCTGATCATCATGGGCACGCACGGCCGGCGTGGGGTCGCCCGGGCGTTGCTCGGCAGCGTCGCGGAGACGGTCGTGCGCTCGGCGCCTTGTCCGGTGCTGACCGTGCGCGCGCGCACCCAGGTCCATTCCGGTCGACACGCGGCGTAGCGTAAGCTCGCCGGGTGACGCGCTTCCTGATCGTCTGCGGCGCCGGCGGGCTCGGCTGCGGCGTGCGGTACCTGATCTCGATGTGGGCCGGCGGCCGGATCGGGACCGCGTTCCCGTACGGCACGCTGATCGTCAACGTGCTCGGCTCGTTCCTGATGGCGCTGCTGCTCGAGCTCTCGCTGCGGATCGTCGACTTCCCGCCGAACCTCCGGCTCGCGCTCACGACCGGCTTCCTCGGCGGCATGACGACGTACTCGTCGTTCAACTACGAGACGACGACCTTGGTGCTCGAGGGCCAGGCGGTGCGCGGGCTCGCGAACCTCGGGATCACGCTGATCGGCTGCGTCGGTGCCGGGCTCCTCGGGCTGCTCGTCGCGCGCAAGCTCGCGTGATCAGCCGCGCGGATGGAGCGCGCAGCCACCGATCACCTCGCCGCTCCACTTGGCGCGCATCGCCGCCTTGAAGTCCGCGATCGCGAACGTGCGCGAGACATATGGCCGCAGCTTGCCGGCCTCGGCCCACGCCAGCACGGCCGCGAGCCGCGGCGCCCGCAGCGACGGATCGTTGACGGTCGAGATCGCCGTCGGGCAACCGAGGACGTCGAGGCCCTTCATCATCACGAGGTTCGTCGGCAGCACGTTCGCGTTCGGTGCACCCCGCAGCCCCTTGCCTCGCGCGACGAACGGGGTCGCCGCCCAGCCGACGATGAGGAACCGCGCGCCGAACCGGACGCAGCGCAGGCTCTCGATCGAGATGTCGCCGCCGACTCCGTCGTAGACGACGTCGACGCCGCGGCGGCCCGTGAGGGCCTTGACGTCATCGCGAAACGCGCGCACGCCGCCGTCCGCACCGGCGCAGTTGATGACGTGATCGGCGCCGTGCTCCGCCACGACGGCGAGCTTGCGATCGTCGCGGCCGGTGGCGATCACGGTCGCCCCGAGGAGCTTGGCGAGGTGGACCGCGGCGAGCCCGGTCGATCCCGAGGCGCCGTGAATCAGCACCGTCTCCCCGGCCGCGAGCCGGCCCCGGGTGACGAGGCAGTGGTACGCGGTCTCGTAGCTGCCGAGCAGGTTGCACGCCTGATCGAACGACAGGCCCCTGGGGATCCGCAGCACGGCCTCCGCCGGCGCGACGGCATACGACGCGAACCCGCCGTAGGCCTGATACGCACCGAGCGATCGCGGACCGGCGAGGAACGGATCGACGAGCACCGCATCACCGACCGCGACGTGCTCGACCTCGGCGCCGACCCACGCGACCACGCCCGCGTACTCGAGGCCGGGCGTGTAGGGAGGCTTCGCGGCGTGCTGGTACTGGCCGCTCGTCATCAGCAGATCGACCCAGCCGACCGACGCGCTCTCGATCGCGACGATCACGTCGCGGGCGGCGAGCTGCGCCGGATCGGGCGCCGGCATCTCCACGAGCGAGGCGTGCTGCTCGACCGCCTCGAGCGGCTGCTCGCCGAGCTCGGCGATCACGACCCTGTGACCCGGAGGAAGTGACATCGAGGTCACTGATAGCAGGACTACTGCGCGGTCGGCGGATGCCAGGTGATCGAAGTGATCTTCAGATGCGCGAGCCGCGCGAGATCGATCGGGTCGGCCTCGAACATCGAGCGGTCCTTGCCGAGCGGGCCGAGGTCGAGCGTGTACTGGAACCCGTCGCGCCAGCCGTCACCATCGAGCATCCGGCGACACCACAGCCCCTCGTCACCCTCGGCCGCGCCGTAGATGCAATCGATGCCGCGATGGTGCGCGCGCAGCGTGCGCAGGGTGTCACCGGTGTGGACCCGCCATGGGGTCTCGATCGCCGGCGCCTCGATCGTGACCTGAAGGGGATCCCCGCCCTGCGTCGGCGGCGCGACGCTCAGCACCGGCTTGCCGTTCCGGGTCACGACGAACCAGTGATGGGTCGGGTCCTGATCGTGGGTCTTCACGCGGACATCGTGGCCCGGCAGCACGCGCTGGACGAACGCGACATCGAGCGTCGTGCACGGCGTGAACGGCCCGAAGTGATCATCACCGATCGTCCACTGCGAGGGCGGCAGGGACTCCTCGATCGCCGCGGTCGTCGCGATCGCATCGCATGGCTCGCCCGCGACCGAGGGCGCGGGAACCGGCGTGGGTCGCGGCGGTGTGGCCACGGGCGCCGGCAGCGCGACGGCGGGCTCGATCTGTATGCACGGCGCAGGATCGATCGACCGGGAGACGACGAGGAACCCCACACCGGCGGCGATGCAGAACACCGCCGCGACGATCATGGCGATCGAGCCAAGGCGTGACGCGCGGCGACCGACCGCGCGGTGAAGGGGGTTGGACACGAGCATTCCGGCGGATACTGCAACGGTCGATCCTGATGTGATGTGCTGTCGAATCAATCGGTTAGCCGCCTGCGTGGCTGGCCACACACGCTGCGGACACAACCTTCCAGCCCGACGCCGCGCCCATCCGCAGTTGGTGCTGGCCAAGACCGGATGTCCGGTGGCCGGACAGCCGTCCGGATGACGCCGGACACGGACAAGCCACGTGTGTGATCACGACGAGTTGCGCTGGCGTCGTGATTGCTACGGCGATGGTACGATGGATGCGATGGGCTCTCGATCGACGAGTACGCCGGTCTCGCTGGGCGAGTACGTGCCCACGGCGGACCAGCGGATCGTGCTGTATGGACGGAGCTGGGCCGACTTCGAGGCCCTGGTCGCCATGCGCGGAGAACGTCGCTCCCCTCGCATGGCGTACCTCGACGGAGCCGTGGAGCTGATGGGCCCGTCTCGCGATCACGAAGGCATCAAGTCGTTCATCGGACGTCTGGTGGAGGCGTACTGCCTGTTCCACCGGATCATCCTCACGCCCTACGGCAGCTGGCTCTTGCGCGCCGAGCCCGAGGCGGCGGGGGTCGAGCCGGACGAGTGCTACATCTTCGGACGCGATCCGAACTCCAAGGATCGGCCGGACCTCGTGATCGAGGTCGTGTGGACGAGCGGTGGGATCGACAAGCTCGAGGCGTATCGCCGCCTCGACGTGGGTGAAGTGTGGTTCTGGGAGGACGATGTGCTCGCGGTGTACGTGCTCGTCGAGGATCGCTACGAGCGGCGCGAGCGCAGTACGTGGGTTCCGGACCTCGAGCTCGCGCTGATCTGCCGCCTCGCCATGCTCGACAACCTCACCGAGGCGGTCGAGGCCCTGCTCGAGACGCAGCGCCGCGGCTGAGGTTCAGACGATCAGCAACGCGGCCGATGCCGGGCGCCCGGTAGCGGTCGCGATCGCGGTGGCGTAGAGCCGCACCTGGTTCTCGTACGTGGCCTTCAGATCATCGAGCTGCGCGTCGGTCTTGAAGTCGACGATGGTCCACACGTCGCCCTCGTCGGTCGGCTCGGCGAACGCGAGATCGACGATCCCCTCGAGCAGGCCTTCGCTCGTGTGGAGGACGACCGGGACCTCGCGGCGGAGCGTGCCGCGGAGCTGGGCGGCCGCCGCGCGCACGAGCAGCGGATGACGGAGCGCGGCCTCCACCGCGACGATCGCGGCCTCGACCTCCTCGCGAGGTGCGGCGACGAGCCGGCCGTGATTCGTCGCGATGGCCCGGATCGCCGCGGCGCCCGCGTCGAGCTCGACGGCCGCCATCACCGCGTGGACGAGGATGCCGAACCGCTTGCCGCGCGGGCGCGTGCTGCGATCGATGCCGGTGTCCTCGGTGGCGACGGGATCCCAGCCGGCATTGACGGTGCGCGCCGCCGCCGTGATCGTCTGCACCGCGAGGCTCGGCTTCGTGCCGGCGACGAGGGCGCCCGCGCGGCGCTCCTGCCACCGGGCATGGGCGAGCGTGCTGGCGGTGGCGAGCTCGCCGGACTCGTCGGCCTGGAGGATCTGGCGCTGGCGCATGCCGCCGCCGAGCGGGCGAGCGAGCTCGAGCGTGGCGGGATCCCACCACACGACCGCGTGCGATCCGGCGCGCGGCCGGTGCTGGCCGGGCGCGACGGAGTCGTGCGTCATCCGCTCGCTGTCCTTGCCGCGCGAGACCACGCTGTCGTCGCCGAACGCCGGGCACCCGATCGCCTGCGCGGCGTCGCGCTTGCGTGCCGGCTCGGGATGGACGACCGGCGCGAGCGCCACGAGCCAGTTGTCGCGCTCCTCGTCCCCGACGACCGGCACGACGAGCAGATCGCGCGCGCGCGTGGCGGCGACATAGGCGAGCCGCTGGCCCTCCTCGCGATCCCGCCGCGAGACCTCCTCGGCGTGCTCGCGCAGCTCGACGGGGACGCAGCCCGCGAGCGGCTCGAGCCACACGCGCCGCGCGGTCTCGACATGGCGGGACGGGCGCTCCTGCGCGAGCGGCGCCGTCGGATCGCACAGGATCACGACCGGGAACTCGAGGCCCTTCGCGGCATGCACGGTCATGATCCGGACGCCCTCGGTGCCTTCCTCGACGACCATCGCGTCGGGCTGCTTGCCGCGATCGACGTCCGCCTGCAGCTTCTCGACGAAGGCGCGGAACGAGGTCGCGCTGCGCGCCTCGAAGCGGCGGGCGAGGTCCATCACCCGCAGCACGTTCGCGAGCGCCTGCTCTCCCGCGGGCCACATCGCGAAGCCGGCGTGGGCGCGCGTGATCGCGAGCAGGCGCGCGAGCGAGTCCGCGATCGGCCGCCGGTTCCGCTCGAGGTGGAGCTCGGCGAGGATCGAGAGCGCCACCGCCACCTCGCGCAGCACCGTGCTGGCATGCGGCTCGCGATCGGGATCGATCCACTGCATCGGGTGCAGCCGCCCGACCGCGTGCTTGAACGCGACCAGATCCTCGTCGTGGAACGCGAAGCACGGCCCGCGCAGCGTCGCGTAGACCGAGAGCTCGTCGTCCGGCCACTCGATCGCCGCGAGCGCGCTGCGCACCGCCTCGATCTCCTCGCGATCGTGGAACGAGCGTCCCCCGACGAGCACGTGCGGGATCTGTCGCGCCTCGAGCGCGCGCACGTAGGGCCGCGTCAGATCGTTCCCGTAGTTCTGGAACCGGCGGAACATCAAGCAGACGTGGCGCGCGGCGAGCGGGACACGCTCGTGCTTGCGGTCCGCGACGGTCCAGCCGCGCCTCGTGATCGTCTCGAGGAACGCCGCGACCGCATCGGGGTACGACTCCTCGATCGCCTTGTTCGAGACGTCGCGCTTGCCGTACGGCCTGGGCACCGGCAGGGCGACCACCGTCGGCTGATCGGGGTGCTCGGCCCGGTACGTCGCGAGCGGGACGTAGTGCGCCTGGCCGTCGCCGCGCATCACCGGCTCGAACGCGGCGTTCACCGCGGCCTGGATCGACGGCACGCCGCGAAAGCTCGTGGTGAGCTGGACGAGGCGCGCCCCGCCGGCGACCAGCCGCTGCTTGACCGCCTCGTACAGCGCGACGTCGGCGCGCCGGAACCGGTAGATCGCCTGCTTCGGATCGCCGACGACGAACAGCTTGCCCGGCCGCACCTGCACGGTGTCCGGATCGGACGCGGCGGGATCGTCGGAGCCGAGCAGCATCAGGATCTGGACCTGGAGCGGATCGGTGTCCTGAAATTCGTCGACGTAGTAGTGCGTGAACCGCTGCTGGTACTCCTCGCGCACCGTGCGATCGTCGCGCAACAGATCGCGCGTGCGTTCGAGCAGATCGAAGAAGTCGAGCCGGCCGGCGCGCGCCAGGAGGCGCAGGTACTCGGTGACGAGCGGACGCAGCTCGTCGTGCAGGCACGCGGCGAGATCGGCGTCGGCCGCCTCGCGAAACGCGGCGAGCACGGCGACCACCGCGTCGCGCTGGGCCACCACGTCGCCGCGCGCGAGCCCGTCGCCGTACAGCTTCGCGCGCCCGCTGTACCTCCACTCCCACCACCGCGCGAGGCCGGCCAGCTCGGCCTCGAGCGCGTCGTGATCGCGGCCGCGGGTCGCCGCGCGGCGCCCCAGCTCGGCGATCCAGCGATCGATCTTCGCGAGCAGCTTCGCGAGCGGATCCTCGGGGCGGAGGGCCCGCGCGGCGAGCGCTCCGAGCACGGCGAGCTCGGTCACGGCGTGATCGATCGCGGCGTTGCGGTCGAACGGATCGCGCCGCCACGCGCCGTCGAAGTCGCGCCGCCCGACGAGGCTCTTGCCCGCGCCGCGCAGCAGCTCGGTCGGCTCGTCGCGGCGCAGGATCCGGCGCACGCCCTCGCCGGGCGCGGCGAGGCACGCCTGGAACCAGGTGTCGAACGCCTGCTGGAACATGCGATCGGCTTCGTCCTCGCCCGCGACCTCGAACAGCGGATCGACGCGTGCCTCGATCGGCCGCTCGCGCAGGAGGTCCGCGCAGAACGAGTGGATCGTCCCGATCCGGGCCACCTCGAGCTCGGCGAGCGCGGCCACGAGGCGGAGGCGCTCGGCGTCGATCTCGGCGCTCGCGGCGCTGCGCTCGGCCGTGCGAGCGGCGCGTGCGGTCTCGAGCTCGGTCCGCAGCCGCAGCTTCATCTCGCCGGCGGCCTTGTCGGTGAACGTCACCGCGACGATCTCGTCGAGGCTCGCCGTGCCGGTCCGGATCACCTCGACGATCCGCGCGATCATCTCGGTGGTCTTGCCGGTGCCGGCCGCGGCCTCGACGACGAGCGTCGTCGCGAGGTCGTGCTCGATCGCGTCGCGAGCGGCGGCATCGACGAACGTCATGGTCTGACCTCTCGCGCTCGCTCGGCCGGACGGCCCCGAGACGACGATCGACCACGTCCGGTCATCGCGTCTCCCTCAGCCGCTCGAGCTGGACCAGCGGCTCGCGGTGCTTGTCCTTCGCGCGCTGCTCCTCGTAGGGGCCGCAGACCGCGCGATAGTCGCAGTACTTGCACGCGTCCTTGTCGGGCGC
>Ga0299915_10001869_pt1 | contig 15423 bp, 15 predicted proteins | sample RVTome_13_FD_200263 | JGI IMG/M metagenome (GOLD analysis project Ga0299915, IMG submission 200263) | Soil microbial communities from uranium-contaminated site in the Upper Colorado River Basin, Wyoming, United States - RVT92D227 (version 2) ... | reverse complement strand
GAAAATAAGTAAATCCCTATATAAAACTTACTTAACTTCTAAAGCACCATATACCTCAACATCAGGATAAACGCTAATGCCTTTATCATTAATCTTCAAAGCAACCATCTTTTTTTGATGTTTTTCACCACGCATCTTTATAACTTCAACAGCTGTTTCTCTAATATTTTCCCTTCTAAAATTATAAAAAACCAAAACACCGTCTGCTAAAAACTCTTCGACACCAGTTGGTGAAAATAGTTCCGGTATCTGTTTAGTCTCAGTTATTAAAAAAGTTGTACAACCAATTTTTTCAAAAAACCTAAATAGACGTTCAACATAAAAACGATATGATTGTTCTTTACCTATAAAAGTGGATGCAACAGCAGATAGTGAATCAAGAATAATAAAATCTGGTATAAAACCTGTTTCTTCAGAAATAGCAAGAGGCTCCAATTCCATAAGTAATGGATCAACCTCTTTTGTCATCATAGCCTGGATATCAGACCCACTTTTTTTATCATAATAATAAATTTCACTTGTTAAAAACCTCTTAATCTTTAGATTACCTGATTTTATCAACTCCTTAGGGTTCCAACCAAAATCTTCCATATGTTCTATTAGTCTTTCTTCGGATTCTTCAAAACCCATGAAATAACATTTTTTTCCTTCAGCAGCATGATGTGCAAGAATTTGTAAACAAAAATTTGTTTTACCAGAACCAGTTCCTCCAGCAACTAAAACAGTGGATCCCTTTGGTATACCATGTGTGAAAAGTTTATCAAAACCAGGTACACCAGTTTCTATATATTCTCTTTCTTTTTTTTCTGGCAAATTATCTTTCATCTTCGAAACCCTTTTTAGACAGCATTGTTCAGAATATAAATTTTATTAAATTTAGATGCTAAAAAAAAAATTTATTTTGAGAAATTTAGTTAGTTTGCAAATAGTAAATCTATTAATATAAATTGTAATAGCAATAAGATAGAAAAGGGTCTGTAGTGTAGCTGGATATCACAGAGGCCTCCGGAGCCTCTAACCCGGGTTCAAATCCCGGCAGATCCGTGGTTATTATTAGATAAGAATTAAGTATATTTTATTTTTTCCAGGTTTTACACCAATTTTCTATATCCTTAGTAACAACATTAAACTCTGGTAATCTTCCTATAATTAGATCTTGTATATCTCGTCTCCACATGTTACGTTTTTCATTTATTTTTTCCATGAATTCTTTAGAATTAAATGTTAATCTATAGATTTTGAGTTTCTTATTCACAAGTGAAATATCTACCATAATACCTTTTTTAAAAAGTAACCAAAGATCATATATGTCTCTTGGTTTTTCTCTAGTTAAAATGCATCTAATTTTTTCTGCTGCTATTTCTTCAACCTCAAGTACGGATAGTTCAAACGAAGGTATTTCAGGATAAGTTGGAACAAGGAGTTTTTCAAGAGATGATATTGGTCGTTCTCTTTTACTAATGTTTATTGTAACTCTAGATATACTGTTCTTGCTCCCGTCGTAAAGAGGTCCTCTTACTGTGAATCGTATATTTATTTCGTTGCCATGCTCTGTTTTTTCAAAAATTGTTCTTTGCATTGCTGTAACTTCCAAATTTCTGATTATTTTTTTAATCATCTTATCTACGTCAAATCGTTTTACAACAACATCAAAATCAAGATCTTCACTGAACCTGTTAAGATTATAAAATTTATAAAGCGCTGTTCCACCTTTAAAAATCAGAGAACGTCTATCGTCTGACAGGAGGTATAACAAAAGTTCGAGAAGATAATCTTTCTCAGCATTCTTAATTGTTAGATGTTTCATCTCAGCAATTCTTGTAAGTTCTGATTTTGATATCATTATATCCTTCCAATATTAATGATAATTCCCCATTTTTTATCCTTTATACTAGTTGTGGGACGAGATGTGTCGAGTGGTATCATAGTCTTATATGCCTGTTTTTTTAACTTTTTTGTATAGTTGCATCCAAGATTTTCAAGCATCCAACCAAATCTTTTTGCTAAGGCAATGTTCTTTGTTCTGAGAATATAATCTACAATTTTTTTCGTTGAGATATTCTTAATATTCTCCAGTAAAAGTGAATATATTTCAGTCGTTGAAATATTCTTGAGTAGAACTGCATCTACAAGAGCTTTTTCTGGTTCAGCCATAAACATTTCAAAATTATTTACTTTGATTTTTGAAAAACCAAAAAACCAGGATGGTCGAATTTTTTTAAAATTAATTGTTGTGTTCATCATTTGTATTTTTTTTCGACTTTTTGAACGAGTAGTTATGACAGATATATTGTTAGGTATTTGTTCGGTTAGGTTGTGATAGCGGAATGCAGCCCATAGAGAAATGTAACTCGGCCATATTATCCTTGAAGCGATTATTAGTGGATCTTCCTGTACAGTATAAACATTTCTTTGGATTTGTTTTACGATATCTCTGTTTTTTAACCTGTTTAGATACACTTTGGCATAGGTTTTATCTTTATCTATAATGTTTGCAAAGGTATCAATATTAAATGTAGGATATTTCTCAAGTTTTTTAATAATACTTGGTGTTTTCATGATACTTGATATATACTCTAGTTATTAATAAATTTTTCCAAGCGTAGGTAATCAAATTTGATAACTTAAGATTAAAAAATTTTACTAAATACTTTAAATTGTTTCAAAGAAGCAATAATCAGAGGAAAAATACACTTTATATGCAATTTCATATCTTAGGAAAATCTTAATCCCGGCAGATACGCAGAATTTAATTAAGTGGGTTATTATTTATTATGCAATCCTAGGTAATATTAAACCTGTTAAAAGTTTTTTAAATACTTATGATTTTAAATTAAATATTCTACAATATAAAAATGCTATATAAAAAATATATTATACCATATAATGTTAAAATAAACTTAATAAGATTTATAAACATTAAAAACAATTAATAAAATTAAATTAAAGAGGTAAGAATATCAAAATCAATAAATTATTAATTACAATTATTATTTTTATCTTCATAAATAGTTTTTCAGTAATTAATAGTAAAAATACAAATACTCTTGATAATTTAGTAGTACTAGGTCCTTACACTCAAAATCAAGATTTTAATTCAATCACTATTTTATGGGAAACAAGTTTGAATACAATAATAAATGAGGTTCATTGGGGGGCAACTCCAGATTGTGAAAATATCACACCTGAAGTTTATGAAAATTCTTTTAGTTCAAATCTGCATAAAGTTTTATTAGATGGCTTATCTTCATCTACAAAATATTACTATAAGATTGTTTCAGATGATTTTGAAAGCAATATCTATTTTTTTTATACAACATTCGAAGAAAACAAAACAATTGATTTTATCGTATATGGTGATACTCGAGGTACTTGGGATAACTGGCAAAACGCATCAATAGTTGCTAAATCCATCGAGGAAAAAAATCCTTATTTCGTTTTAAATACAGGTGATCTGGTGGATAATGGAATTCTTCAAGATCAATGGATAAATTTCTTTTCTGTCTCCAGTTTTATTCACAATAATACATTGTATCCTATTCTAGGAAATCATGAATCATATGGAAGCTGGTATTTCAAATATTTTGTACTTCCACATAACGAGCGTTGGTACTCGTTTAACAATGGACCTGTTCATTTCGTTGGACTAGATTCAAACAAAAAAAATGCATTTAGATTATCTCAACTTATTTGGTTAATAAAAGATTTAAAGTCCGATACACAAAGTTTTACTATTGTTTTTTTCCATCATCCAGTTTATAGTTCAGGTAACCATGGTAGTACTTGGTATATAAAATTATTATGGAAAGCAATATTTGAAAAATATGGTGTTGACATCGTTTTTAATGGTCATGATCATTGTTATGAAAGAGGTAAAGTAAATAATATAAATTATATAGTAACCGGTGGAGGAGGAGCACCACTTTATGAAGTTGGTGCTAATTGGTGGACAATATACTCAGAAAAAACGTACCACTATTGTTACATAACCGCAAATCAAACTCAGTTAAACTTTAACGCCATAAAACCAGATGGATCTATAATTGATAACTTTACAATCAATAAACTAAATTAATCGAATTGGAATTAAAAATCATAAGTTAACAAAAAAAATATGCAAAATATTTTAATTATTTATTACTTTTCTTTGATTATCTTCTTTGTTTTTTCTAAAAATTTCTTTGCAAACTCATATACAAACTCAGCCTCTTCTTTATCTATTAATGTTCCTCCATACTGAATATTATGTCTAGAAATTCTTATCTTATCAAAAGTGTTTAATAACTCAAGTAGTTCATGATTACTTTTGTAGATTTCTTTCAAAGTTAATATAATACATACGTGACTTCGTTCAGTATATTCATTTTTAAATAATAAAGATCTTGCTGAATGAAAAATTGAGCTATACGATGCTATTTCTGCCATTTCTAATTCTTTAATTTCAATATTTTTTTTAGCGGATATCTGGAATCTTTCTGCAATTTCTAATGATTTCTTAATTCGCTCAGGAGCAGATTTATCTTTTCTTATTAATCCCTTTAAAATGCAATCTTTAAAGTTCATAGTTCAACCCCCTTTATAAGAATGTGATTTCTAATTATGTTTTTTACAAAATGATCTTCGTCTTTTTTCATTTTCTCCCATTTTATAATAGGAATGACGGTAAGTTGAAATTCTTTCTCAATTTTTTCCATGATTTTTATAATAATGTCTCTTTTTACATGTTGTTCTTCACCAATAATCAATATATCAACATCGCTTTTTTCATCATAATTACCAGAGGCATAGCTCCCATAAATTGCAATAGAAGCAGATTCTTCTGCTATATCTTCAATATTCATTTCTGCAAGCAAATTTAAAAAATATACTCGTTTCATTTCTTTTACTACGAAATTGTCATTGTTAGTCGTAAAAATGTGCATATTACCTTTTATTTCCCGTTTTATTATTCCATCTTTTTCAAAAAGATCGCAATAGATTTTTACACTTCTAGGACTAATCTGAAGCTTTTTTGCTAGTTCTTTTAAATATGTTTTTTCTGTTGGATATTTAAGAAAAAATTCTAATACTTTAAAACCTACAAATTTTCTGAAACAAGAAAGCATATTATAGTAAACTATCGTTTACTATATTAAACTATCGTTTACTATATTAAACTATCGTTTAATTAAATAAACTAAATATTATTATCAGTTACATATTCACAAAATTATACTAAATTATTATTATTTCTAAAAATAAAAGGTTTTAATATGTTGATATTTATATAGCACTCATTAAATTATAAGGTTTAAAAACTATATCTAAACAAGTTTATCGGGGGTAAAATTATGAATAAAAAAATAACAAGGATAATTATTTTGTTATTAATTCTGACATTAGCACCTTCATTAGTAGATGCTTACACTGAAAAAAACAATTTATATACAAAAGATTTAGAAAATTTTGATATGATTATTATTGCTCCATCGTATTATAATTCCACTTTAGAAGATTTTGTCGAGCATAAAAATAATCATAATATTATAACAAAATTTGTTTCACTTGAAGATATCTACGCTGGAACATATTTTTCTGTCCAAGGTCGTAACGATCAAGAAAAAATAAAATATTTTATCAAAAACGCAATTGAAAACTGGGAAATAACATACGTACTTTTTGTTGGGAGCTCTGATCAAATACCAATACGACTTTGTTTTAATTTTGATAATTATTCCAAATACCCTGAGTATAGTTTCATTAGTGAGCTGTATTATGCAGATATATACGATGCAGAACATAATTTTTCAACCTGGGATTCTGATGAAGATGGAGTATTTGGGGAATGGGTCGGCGATGTTGCTGAGGATAAACCTATAGATCTAAAACCTGATGTTTGTTTAGGTAGACTGGCTTGCGAAAACAAACAAGAAGCATTAGCAATTGCAAAAAAAATTATTAATTACGAGAAAAACCAAGCTGATTCATCTTGGTTTAAAAAAATGATTGTTGTTGGAGGAGACACATATGCACAATTCGAAGGATACGAGGGTGAGATTTATAATCAGATGGCTTTAGATGCTATGGCTGGTTTTGAACCAGTTAAACTATGGTCATCAACAAAAACCTTAACAAAATATGGTAAAAGTATCGTAAAAGCAATAAACAATGGTGCTGGATTTATTTATTTCTCAGGTCATGGTAATAAAAGATTATGGCAAACAAATTACCCTAATGGTTCATGGGTAGGGAGATTCGCCCCAATAAATATGTTGTTTTTATTTAATAAAAATAAACTACCAGTTTGCGTTGTTGAAGGATGTCATAATAGTGAATTTATAACCAATTCAGATAGCAGATTTTCTCCTTTGAGTATCCAAACAAAGATTCAAGGATGCTGGAGCTGGGTCTTAACTATTAAAAAAACAGGAGGCTCAATTGCAACAATTGGACCTACAGGTCTTTGTTGGTACGGTGCCGAATACGCAGGTGGTGGAACAAACTGGTTAAGTATACAATTTTTCAAAGAATACTCAAATGATACAGAAATACTAGGAGAATTATGGAAAAATGCTATAACACTTTTTCTTAATAACTATGTTATAAATTGGGAAACACCAGCTGGTGGTGCCTCATCACTGAACGCAAAAACCGTTCAAGAATGGGTTTTACTTGGTGACCCCAGTTTAAAAATTGGAGGATATAGTTAAATTTTAATCCAGTTCCAGAGTTGTGATTTCGCTTAGATCATCTAAAGCGTTGAGTTTCACCATTTTACTTGAGATTGTGTAAAGGGTGTTTTCTATGTACAATGAGCGAGAAATGTAAGAACTTGCTTCACCCCAATACCACCAGTTTTCATCTGTTTGTTTTTCATTTTCATCAACATGGGTTATTCTGCCCTTGTACTCAAAACCGTTTAGATTCAGCTTAAGAACATATGCACCTTGGAACGTAAACTCACCATAGTCAGGACCAGGAAAATCATCGTATTTATTTTTTGTTTCCTCATTAATTTCATAAAGAGCAACAGGTATAACTAGTAACTCTTTTTCTTTTGAAAATAAAAACGCTTTATGATCATACAAAGCAGGACTATCTGTGCCTCTGTCACCTATTATTATCTTATCAACCTCAACAGGGTGCTCAAAATCACTTACATCAAAAAGTGCGATTTTAAGTCCCTGGTACCAAGCAAAACTAGGATCGCTAGATTCAATTGTTTCTTTACCTATGCCGATTATATGTGTTTCATCATAAGGATGCAAATAACTTGAGTAACCTGGTATTTTTAGATATCCAAGAATTTCTGGATTGTAAGGATCGGACATATCTATTGTGAAAAATGGATCAGTATTTCTAAAAGTCACAAGATATGCTTTGTCACCCAAAAATCTAGCTGAGTATATCTGTTCGCCTTCTGCAATATCTTCTATGGAAGACACCTGTTCTAGGTTTTCATTAAGAACAAATATATTGTTTTTAGATGGATTGTTTTGATCCCAAGAGTAACCTGTAGTTGTAGCAATTCTGAAGAAGTTGTTATATTCATCCATTGAAAACTGATTTAATACGCGACCCGCAACTTCACCTTTGTTAATATAATTTATTTCACCGTTATTAACATTTATTTTATGAACTGTTGTTTTCTCTTCGCTAGGTGTATAAGTATCTTCTAAAAATGTACGGAAGTTATAATCATAATTTGTGTAAACTAGATATATATTATTTTCTGACATATACATGTTTTCTGAAACGCCAATTAAAAAGCTTTTTTCATTAACGTTTAAACCTTCTAGGTTTATAGAAATTACATGAGTCATTGAATCAACGACTTCAGGAGAATCAATATAATAAATTTGATCATAGGATATTTTTGAAGTATCGTTATCAATAGTAAGCTCTGGTATATTTAGTGTATAATTATTGTCATAATTTCTGAAAATATAATATGAATATTCTGATGAAACAACATAAACATAATTACCAATCATTCTTGCCTCAAAATAAGTTCCATCAATTTCTATGTCTTTTACTAGTTCAGGATTTAATCTGTTAGAAATATCATAGATTTTTATAACTGAGGAGGAAACTTCCCATGAGCCATCCCCTTCAGTTATATCCTCACCGGTTCCTTCAGCTTCCTTAACCGCGATTCCATAGAGTATAGGATAATTATATGAACTTCCAAAAACAATTAAGTAATCGTTTTTCACAAAAAACTCGCTAACATAAACATCATCTTTTATAGATATTTTAGACAAAAGTTTTGCATCTTGTGGAGAATAAGCTTTCAAAATATACAGGTTCTGATCTGCTAAAACATAGATGTATGTCCCATCTGTTTTAACAATATCTGGTTCATCAACACCTTCCACTTGAACATTTGTTTCAGAATAATCAACAGAGCCGTCTGCATAAGAAGTCTTAGAACCAGCATTAGCTGATTCATCCCTTGCAAATATTGCGTCTGTATATAAATTATAATTGATGGAATTTTCATTTTTTGCCTTTAAAAAACCCATTAATTCATCATATGATGAAAAAGTTTTAACTAAATAAGAATATTTTTCATTTGCAATATTTGTGACTAAAAATGCTCCAGCAATAGTTGCAGCCAATACAACTATTAAAACAAAAAATGCCTTAATTTCAATATTTTTTTCTTTCATATTTACACCTTTATAATCGAAATTACTAACTGTTATTCCAATTTTAGTTTATATATTGTATTATAATGTTCGGAAAAATCCAAATGGTAAGTTTAACCTATTTTTTTAATAAAGATACAAAAAATATATCTCCCTTTGGTAAAATTATATACGCACCATAATCTGTTTTATTTAAAAATTGTATATAAGGTATATCCTCTAGATTAGAAATTTTTAAATCTTTTTCTTTTGAAAATTTTTTAACAACTTCTTGGGTTTCATCAGGTGTAAAAGTACAAACACTATAAAATAAAGACCCATTTGGTTTTACCTTTTCTGCAGCTTCTAATAATATGTTTTGTTGTATCTCTGGATACTTTCCAGATCCATCTACATATTTTGCTTCAGGATTTCTTCTTGCTGCACCAATTCCTGTACAAGGTGCATCAACAAGCACTATATCGAATTTTTTATCAGATGGTTTTTCTTCTACTGATATTTCCGCGCTGTATTCTTTTGATCGTCTTGCTAAAGTCAATCGCTTTTTGGGATTTATATCATATGCAGAAATTTTTTTTCTGTTTCTAGTAATAGAAGCAATAGCTAGTGATTTGCCACCGTTACCAGCACAAAAATCTAAAATATTATCACCTAAAAAGGCTGTGATATAAGCAATAAGTTGACTACTTTCATCCTGCACATGTGTAAGATTTTTTGTAACAACTGATGAATATCGTCCCATCGATGAAGTAAGAATAGCACTTTCAAGATTTGATTTTTCAGCAGGTAATTTTTCGGATTCAAGAATATTGGTAACTTCTTTGGTATCACTTTTATTGAAGTTTATACAAAGAGTTGTTGGTGGTTTTTCATTTAAATATTCAGTCCATTTTAATTTATTTTTTAAAAGAGAAGCTACATAAGAGGAAACCGAATATTTTATTTCAAAATCACTAGTACTCCAATTGTTTTGTTTATTTTCTAAAGCCAGATTTACATATGCATCAGGGCTTTTGGTAAGCCCGATTTCTTCAAGAATATTGTCATATATTCTTTTCCATCGAACAACTTCATGAACAATATCTGCCACATTTTGTCTATCAGCTAGTGATAAACCACTACCAGGTAAAATATCACGTAGACACATTGCCATTTTATTTTTCTTTAAATACTTAGTAACGACTTGAATAGCTATAGCTTTAGAATCCATTATTTACACCATATTATATAATGGGTAAACCAGCAATCCTATCAAAAATATTTCTAAATCTTAATTTTAAAAAAATAACCTAAATTGTTGGGAAAAATATTAAAATAGGTTAAGAATATGCCAAAACCCATGGCAATCAACATTGACGAAGAAAAGTGTACAGCTTGTGGAACATGTGTCGAGACATGCCCAGTCCAAGCAATAACTCTTTCAGAAAAAGCAGTTGTGGATAAAGACACTTGCATAGACTGTGGTACTTGTGTTGATGGATGCCCAGAAGGTGCAATTTCACAATAATAACAAAACATTAACATGTAATAATTAATTCAACTTTTTTTTATTTACTAGAAATTTTGTTATGCAATAGTTATATCTTCGCAGAGGTAGACGTCCTGGATACTATTTAGAAGCTTAATTCCTTCTGCCATGGATCTTTGGAATGCTTTTCTACCAGATATTAACCCCATTCCACCTGCTCGCTTATTAATCACTGCAGTTTTTACAGCTTGACCAAAATCATTTTCTCCAGAAGCTCCTCCTGAGTTTATTAATCCAACTCTCCCCATATAACAGTGGGCAACTTGATATCTAGTTAAATCAATAGGATGATCCGAACATAGTTCGGAATAGGCTTGCTCACTCATTTTACCGTATTTTACCCCAGTACGATTCAGTGCAAGGTATCCCCCGTTTATTGTTGGGAGTTTTTGTTTTACAATATCTGCTTCTATAGTGACACCAATATGATTTGCCTGTCCTGTTAAATCAGCAGATGTATGGTAATCTTTGCCTTCTATCTTAAATGCTGGATTTCTTAAGTAACACCATAAAACAGTTGCCAGGCCTAGTTCGTGAGCATAATTAAATGCTTGGCTAACCTCCTGAATTTGAAGAGATGATTCATTAGAACCAAAATAAATCGTGCAACCGACTGCCGCAGCACCCATGTCCCATGCCTGTTTTACAGAACCAAACATAATCTGATCAAACTTATTTGGATAGGTTAGAAGCTCATTATGATTTAACTTAACAATAAATGGAATTTTATGAACATATTTTCTTGAAACAGCACCAAGTACTCCAAGGGTTGATGCAACAGCGTTGCAACCACCTTTTATGGCCAGCTCAACTATGTTTTTTGGATCAAAATAAATTGGATTTGATGTAAATGATGCAGCAGCTGAATGTTCAATTCCTTGATCAACAGGAAGTATTGATAAATAACCTGTACCTGATAATCTGCCGTGATTAAAAATCAAACTAATATTCTTTAAAACATTATTAGATCTGTCTGTATCAATAAAAATTCTATCTATAAAATCATTACCAGGCAGATGAAGTTGTTCTTTTTTTATTTTTGGTTCAGAAAAATTTAACAAATACTCAGATTCATTACCAAGATATTTTCTTATATCATCTATCTTATTATTCATTTTTTATTTATCTCCTAGTATTCTTATATTAAAAACAACTCATTATTTTAATGAAATATAAATCCACACAAAAATGTTTTGATATTAATTTATTTTTTTCTTCCAAAAGATATTTATTGTTATAAAGTATATAATCAATCATAATCAAAGATAAGAGGAGAGATGTAAATGGATTGGAAAAATAGATCCGCATATGTTTTTATAAAAACAAAAAAAGGAAAAGCACAGGATGTATGGAAAAGAATTCAAAGCTGGAATAATATAATTGGAACATGGATAGTAGATGGAGAATGGGATGTAATAGTATGGTTTGATGCAGAAAACTGGGATGTAGTTCATAGTTGTGTGAGTGCTCTAAAAGATTGGGATGAAGTAGATCATACCAGTTCACATATGATTTATGATGGCTTTAAAAATGGAAATTGGTGGTGGGAAAAACCGGTTGGTGCATGGGTTTTATTAAGAGAAGATAAATTAAACCAGGCGTTTAATATATTTAAGGCTTGGAATTGGACAATAAGTGGTGCAAGTATACCAGGGGATTGGGATTATATGGCTTGGATCGGTGGTGAGGACTGGGATGATATTTTGGGTCATTTAGTCGAAATTAAAGAGCAAAAATGGCAAACAAAAACTTTTATTCCAATTAAATCCTGGTGGAATGAAAATTGGAAAAATAAATGGTGGTAAAATAAAAATAAAAGCAGAAACATTTCCAACTATTGTAAAAATTCTCAAGCGATTCTCTTTTGTTTAGGAAATAATAGGATTTTAAATAAATCCTTCTTTTTTTTATAATTTTCCTTGTTTATATCTTTTAGTTAATTTATCAATCATATCTTTTGTCATTGATGATAAGTTGTAAGAAGTTTTCCAACCCCATTCTTTTCTTGCAGCAGTATCATCAATTGATTGAGGCCATGAATCAGCTATTGCCTGTCTAAAATCAGGTTTGTAGTCGCATTTAAACTCCGGTATATATTTTTTTATTTCCTCAGCGAGCTTTTCTGCTGAAAAACTCATTGAGGCTAAATTAAAATCACAGTGGTGTTTAAGTTTAGAGACGTCTGCTTCCATTAAATCAATTGTTGCTTTTATACAATCAGGCATATACATCATAGGTAAAACTGTATCTTTTTTCAAAAAACAAGTATATTTTTTATTTTTAATTGCTGCATAAAAAATTTCAACTGCATAATCAGTTGTTCCACCACCAGGTAGCGTTTCACTGCTAATAATACCAGGATATCTGATTCCTCTAACATCAAGGCCGAATTTCATGAAATAATAATCACCCAGTAATTCACCTGTTACTTTTGTAATACCATATATCGTTTTTGGTTTAAGCACTGTTTCTTGAGGAGTATTTTTTCTAGGAGTCTCAGGACCAAAAACAGCAATTGAGCTTGGGACAAAAACAGAAGAAATTTTACTTTCACGGGCAATTTCAAGGATATTATAAAGACCGTTGATATTTATATTCCAACATATAAGAGGGTTTTGTTCACCTGCTGCAGAAAGTATTGCAGCCATGTTATAAATAGTATCAATTTCGTATTTCTTAACAACTTTTATCATACCTTCTTTATCTAATATATCGACGATTTCAAAAGGACCTGAGTTAAGTAATTTTTCACTTGGTTTAGTTTTTCTTCCACAAGCAACAACATTATCATTACCATATTTATTTCTTAGAGCCATAGTCAGCTCTGAACCAATTTGACCTACTGACCCAGTTACAAGTATTTTTTTCTTGCCAATTTCAGCCATAAATTATCTCCCGTTATTTTTAAATTAAATTGAAATCGGTATGAAAAATGTATATACATACTTTACTATATTACAAAAAAATAATAAATAAATTTTAAAAGAAATTTTAAGACATTTTTCTAAGGTCTAGGAAACAAACCAGATTCTTTAACTAAATTTGGAATTATATCCTCCCAAAATAATGCAGTTATATGAAGACCATGAACTCCCTTAATTTTTTTAACATTGTTTATTAGTTCCAGTGAAATATTATATCCTTCACTTTCAGGATCATTAGCTTTCTTCATTCTTTCATAAATATTATCAGGAATATCAACACCTGGAACATGAAATTTCATTCGTTCTGTCATTTTAAGTGATTTTAGTGGTGTTATGCCAGCAAGAATATGTACCTTTTTATCAAGACCTCTTGATCTAACCTCATCCATCCAAAGATAAAATTTATCTAAATTAAAAATACTTTGAGTCTGTATAAAATCTGCACCAGCTGTAATCTTTTTTTCCAGACGCTCAATTGTTAGATCAAATGGATCTGAAAAAGGATTAGCCGCACCTCCTATATAAACTTCAGGTTTACCAGCAATAATTTTTTCTTTATTTTGAAAAATACCTTTATCTCTCATATCATTAACTATTTGTATCAGTTGTATAGAATCTAAATCATAAACACCTTTTGCTTCTGGATGATTACCAAATGATTGATGGTCTCCTGTAATAAATAAAATATTTCTGATACCATTAGCTGTAGCACCAAGCACATCACTTTGAAGAGCTATTCTATTCCTATCTCTACAAGTAATCTGCATAATAGGCTCCAATTTCATTCCTAGAAGAATAAAACAACCACCCCAACTAGACAATCTCACAACTGCAGTCTGATTATCTGTTACATTGAAAGCATCTGCATATCCTCTTAGAATTTCTGCTTTTGTCTTAATCTTATTTGGATCAGAGCCTTTCGGTGGACCTATCTCAGCGGTAACGGCGAATTTATCTTCAGAAAGTACCTTTTCTAAATTGCTTTTAAAATTCATACTAAATAGTCCTCCTCTGTTCTATGGATTTGGACCAGTCTTTTGGCTTTTTAATTTCTTTTAATTTGTTAAGTTGACCTTTTTTCTTTAGATTCTTATAGATGATATCCCAGACACAATCAATATCAGAACTAATTTCGCATTTACCATTCTTTGCTCCACCACAAGGGCCATTTAACATACTTTTTGGACAGCGAGCAATAGGACATAAACTTCCAAATTCATCCTGGATACATTCCCCACATAAAACACATCTTTTTTCAAAATCATTTGCGTGTTTAACCTCACCTAAAAATAATGTATCACAACCTGGCACTATATCAATATCATCAATAATTTCTGAAACAGTTTGTGCGCCATTACCACAGGCAAGAACTAATATTTTCTTTGCTTTCTTGATTTCCTTATTATGATTTTTTAATAGAAGTTTATCTTTCTGAAGATTACATGCTGGCTCTAAAACAATCCAACCAGTTGTTATAATATCTTTTTTTTCTAAAGTTTTCTTTGTTGATAAAATTTCTTCTTCCCCACCTGTATGACAAAGGGTTGCGCATTCATTACATCCAATAATAAAAACAGGACCACCTGCAATGCTTTTGATTAAATTGTTAAAATCTTTTTGTTTAGTTATAATCATATTTGGATTAGATAAAGGTTTTACATTTAAGTATTTGCATTAAAATGAAAATATCTTTATAGTAATCTAACTTTTACAAGCTTTACCCTAAAAAGTAAGGAAATTTGGTTGGATAATTATGCTAGATGATTTAGAACAAATATCCAAAATAGATAAATCTGATATGTTTGGAATACTTGAGAGATTTGCTGAACAAATAAAAACTATATTTGATGTTGAAAATTCTTCAATTCTTGGGTCGTACTTAAAGATAGATAACATAATAATAAGTGGTATGGGGGCATCTTCAATATCAGGTGATATTGTTCAAAGTCTCTTTATAGACAAGGTTGATGTACCTATATTTGTAAACAGACAATATTATCTACCTAAATGGGCAAATAAAAATACTCTTCTTATATCACAAAGCTACTCTGGTAATACAGAAGAAACTCTTAATACTTTTAAAAATGGCTATCAAAAAAGATGTAAAATAATAGGTATTTCTTCTGGTGGAAAACTACAGGACTTATGCATAAAATCAGAAATACCTTTTATAAAAATTCCATCAGGATTCCCACCAAGAACCGCAACTGGTTATATGCTATTTTCAGCGATATTTGCCCTTAAAAAAATTGGTATTTTAAAAAGTGATATCGATTCAGAAATAGAAGAAACAATTTCAGTAGTTAATGAACTAGAAACTCATATTAAAAGAGATGTTCCT
>Ga0299915_10001868_pt1 | contig 15438 bp, 10 predicted proteins | sample RVTome_13_FD_200263 | JGI IMG/M metagenome (GOLD analysis project Ga0299915, IMG submission 200263) | Soil microbial communities from uranium-contaminated site in the Upper Colorado River Basin, Wyoming, United States - RVT92D227 (version 2) ... | reverse complement strand
CTCCGCTGCACAGCTCCCGCAGCCCTTGCATTTGGCCAAATCGATCTCCGCCTCTCCCTTCTGATTGATCACTGGCACATTGTAGGGACAGACCCTCACACAGGTCAAACAGGCTGCACAACGCTCGCCTTCCACCATTGCTACCACGCCGCCAACTAATATCTTCTCCTTCGAAAGAATGGTGCAGGCCCGGGAAACTGTGGCGCTTGCCTGAGAGATGCTTTCGCTGATTAATTTTGGACCGTGTCCTGAGCCCGCCAGGTAGAGGCCATCCGTCGCAAAATCGACCGGCCTCAATTTCATATGGGCCTCCAAGAAAAAACCCTCTGCGATGCGGGGGACCTTTAACATGGTTGCCAATTCCTCATTCTCCCTCGGAATGGTAGCCGAAGAGAGAACCAAAAGATCAGGTTTAATCTCGATCCCTTCTTTTAAAATTGGATCGACAAAGGAAATGGAGACATTCTGTCCATTTTTACTGACCACTGGTTTTTTCTCAGGTTCATATCTCACGAATAGAATACCTTGGTCTCTGGCTTTTGCATAGTAGGATTCCATCAGACCGTAGGTCCTCATATCACGGTAGAGGATCGTGATTTTTGCCCCGGGATTCAGCTCTTTTATCTTAAGCGCATTTTTAATGGCTGTTGCACAACATGTTCGGCTGCAATAAGGTCGTTCTTTGTTTCTTGAGCCCACGCACTGAATCATGACGATCTGATTGGACCGAGCCACTTTATCAGGCTGATTGGCAATCTGGTTTTCCAGTTCTATTTGTGTAAGGATGCGGGGATCCTCGCCATAGAGATATTCGTTTGGTTTCCATTCATCGGCGCCGGTGGCCAGGATGGTGACTCCGTGTTCGATCTTCCGGTAATACATCGTAGGTGCGACCATGATCCCTGTTGAGAAATTCCCCTTTGAGCCGCTGAAGTCAACGACCAGGGCGTTGGTGATCACTTGAATGGAAGGATGACCTGTCACTCGGCTGATCAGATTCTTCAGAAAGGCCTGGACATCTTCACCTTCAAGCGTATAGTGAAGGTTCCTCAAATTCCCTCCCAGTTGGGCCTCTTTTTCGATGAGGAAGACCTCGTATCCCTGTTCGGCCAGTTTGAGGGCGGCGGTCATTCCTGCGACACCGCCTCCGATGACCAATCCTTTCTGGGTAACAGAGAGGGCAAGCTCGCCCAACGGATGAATCAACCTGGCATTAGCCACCGCCATCCTGACAAGGTTCTTCGCCTTTTCTGTGGCCTCGTTCTTCTGAGACATGTGGACCCATGAGCACTGGTCTCGAATATTCGCCATCTCAAAAAGGTATTTATTCAGCCCTGCATCGCGAATGGTCTCCCTGAACATAGGCTCATGCGTCCTCGGAGAGCAGGAGGCGACGATGACGCGGTTCAGATGATGTTCCTTAATGGCATTCTTGATCTTCTCCTGGGTATCCGTTGAGCAGGTGTAAAGGTTTTCATCCGCAACGACCACGTTCTTTAATGTGCGGGCATACTCCTTGACCTTGGGGACATTGACAAAGCCTCCGATATTGATCCCGCAGTGGCAGACGAAGACACCGATCCGGGGTTCTTCGCTTGCCACATCGGCTTCTATCGGATATTCCTTCTTCGTGGCCATTGTTCCCCTTGCCTGAGAGATGATGCCGGTTGCATTGGCCACTGCGCCGCTTGCCTGAGTGACAGTTTCAGGGATGTCCTTGGGCGCCTCAAATGCACCACAGACATAGATTCCAGGCCTTGAGGTAGAGGTGGGTTCAAAAGGTTTTGTTTTACAGTATCCATATTGATCTAGATCCACGCCCAGCTTCTTCGCCATCTCCATGGTCGCTTTGGAAGGAACCATTCCTACTGAAAGGACGACCAGTTCAAACTCCTCTTCTACGAGATTCCCTTCCTCATTGATATAGGTGAGGAGGAGATTCTTTGTTTTAAACTGCTCCCTGATCTTAGAAACCATACATTTGATGTACCTGACCCCGTATTCGGACTTGGCCCTCTCATAGTAAGCATCAAACCCCTTGCCATAGGCTCTCACATCCATATAAAAGATGGTGGGCTTAACAAAATGGACATGCTCTTTGGCAATGATGGCTTCCTTGGTGGCATACATACAGCAGATGGATGAGCAGTAATCATTTCCGCAATTGGAATCGCGGGACCCAACACACTGGATGAAAGCAATCCTTTCGGGAATGGTTCCATCCGAGGGCCTCAGAAGATGGCCCCGGTGCGGGCCAGTGGCGCTTAATAGCCTTTCGAATTCGATGCTCGTAACGACATTGGGATAGACTCCATAACCGAATTCCGGTCTGAGACGGGCATCGAAGACCTCATAGCCGGGAGCCAGGATAACCGATCCGACATCAACCTTTTCAACGATCTGGCTTTCTTCATAATTGACCGCTTTTGCAAGACAGACCCTTTCGCAGAGTCCGCATCCGATACATTGTTCGCGATCGATGAGATAGACCTTTGGGATGGCTTGCGCATATTTGATATAGATGGCGGCCCTCTTGCTCATCTTTTCATTGTAGGCATCGATGGCAGCGACCGGGCAGTGCTTGGCGCATTCCCCGCAACCCGTGCACCGGTCGAGGCGGATGTATCTCGGCCTTCTTGTCAGGGTGACACTGAAGCGGCCGGGTTCACCTTCCAAACCTTCCACATCCGCATTGGTGATGACACGGACGTTGAGATGTCTTCCGCACTCCACCAGTTTAGGGGACATGATGCACATCGAGCAGTCATTGGTGGGAAAGGTCTTGTCGAGCTGGGCCATCACTCCGCCGATGGTAGGGGAGTTGTCCACCAGATAGACATAGAATCCCGAATCGGCGAGATCGAGAGATGCCTGCATCCCTCCGATTCCGCCTCCGATGACCATGACCGCCCCAATGGGTTGTTCTTTTTTAGTTTTTTCTAAGTCTCTTGCAGCTTCCATAGCTCCTGACCTTAAAGGTTTAGGTCGTGGCTAAGGTTTAGGACTTTATTATTTAACTCCCAATCTTAACCTTAGCCTTAGATGTTTCGTATGTACTTCGGAATCTTCCCTTCCTCCGACGGATCAAATGCGATCTTTCCTTCGCCGACCAATGAGACCAGATAGGAAAGGGTTTCATTCAATTTAAGATTTAATGTCTGGCTGATCTCTGAGGCAGGCAAGGGTTTCGATCCCATCAGGGCGACGATTCGATTTTTTATCAATTCGTCACGGATGGTAGTCTCAATCACCGCATCCAATCTCTCTTTTGGGAGATGCTCGTGATAAACATTTTCTTTTTCTATGAGCTCAGGTCCTTTCCCAACCATCCAGCGGATCTTCTCTCCCTCGAGAGAAGATTTAACTGCCTGAAGTCTCCCTCTCATGTCCTGATCAAGAGGGAAGGGGCCCAGGCCTCGAATCTTCTCGACAAACTGGCGGATCACCTGAGAAAAACGCTCTCCCTCGCCAGCGGAGACCCAGTCGAGGAGAAGTCTGTCTGATCCAACTCCAGCCATCTCCAACAATTTCCGGGTGAGGATAATTTTTTTCTCGGCCTGATAATTTCCGGTCAGGTAATGGCAGTCTCCGGGATGGCACCCCAGGATCATGACGCCATCATATCCTGCAAGGAAAGCCCTTGGGACGAAAGAGGGGTCAACCCTTCCGGAGCACATCACCCGGATGACACGGCTGTTGGGCGGGTACTGAAATCGAGAGATCCCGGCCAGGTCTGCCCCTGCATACGCACACCAGTTACAGAGAAACGATAAAATTTTGGGTTCGAAAGTCATTTTTTGCACCTCCCCCTCACCCTTCCCCTCTCCCCCGAGGGGAGAGAGATGGGGTGAGGGGCATTCCGATATTTTCAGGCTGCTTTCTCCTTCAATGGACTGAGGGCCTCGATCTGGGCAATCAACTGTTCATCGGAGAAATGATAAACAGTAGCCGCCATCTGCGGACAGCTGGCGCTGCAAACGCCGCATCCCTTGCACGAGGCCGCAATCGTCTCGGCTTTGCTTCCTTTTTCGGTTTCCACCACACGAATCGCATTAAAGGGGCAGAGCAATTCACAGAGGCCGCATCCTACACAGCGCGTCTGATCGACCACAGAGATGGTCGGAAGCACGCTTACATATCCTTTGGCCACAGAGGCCGTGGCCCGTGCGACTGCTGCATCGGCCTGAGAGATGGATTCGCTGATGCTCTTCGGAAAGTGGGCCAACCCAGCTAGGAAGATCCCGTCCGTGGCAAAATCGACAGGACGGAGTTTCATATGAGCTTCGAGGAAGAATCCGTCCGCAGTTAAAGGCACCTTGAGCATTTTTGCCAGGGCTTCGTTCTCGTAGGGCAAAATGGCACTGGCCAGGACAACAAGATCCGGCCGGATATGGATCTCCTCTCCAAGGATTTTATCTTTAACTTTGAGAAGGAGTTTGCCTTCTTCGATGTTCAGATCAGGTTTTGAGTCGAGATCGTACTGGACGAATTCGATCCCCTGATTTCTTGCCTGGGTATAATATTTCTCCGTCAATCCGTAGGTCCGGATGTCGCGATAGAGGATGGTTACCTTTGCATCGGGATTCTCCTCTTTGATCTTCAACGCATTCTTAACGGCGACAGAACAACAGATTCGACTGCAGTTGGGATGTTCCGGGATTCGGGATCCCACGCATTGAATCATGACGATTTGGCGGCTTCGGCTTAGCTCTTCCACGTGAAGTCCAATCTTCTCTTCCAGTTCTTTCTGCGTGATCACCCTCGGATCCTGGCCATAGAGGTATTCTGTGGGCGCACTTTCTTTGGCCCCAACCGCAACAACGACCACACCGTGTTCGACCTCTTTTTCAGTCCCGTTCGTCAAAATGACCGATTTAAAATTCCCGATATAGCCATTGAGGGTTTTGAGTTCTGATTTTGTAAAGACCTGGATTCGAGGATTTTCAAGAACCTCTTTGATTGTCTTCCGGAGAAGTCCCTGTGGATCATTTCCCTCAATGGTGTGATAGATATGCCGGAGATTTCCACCCAGTTCTGATTCTCTCTCCACCAGTGCACAATCAAATCCCTGCTGGGCCAGACCCAGGCCGGCCTTCATTCCGGAGAGTCCACCTCCGATAATCAGTCCTTTTTTGATGACTTCCACAAGGGGCTCTTTTAATGGTTGGAGAAGTTTGGATTTGGCCACAGCCATTCGAAGCAGTTCTTTTGCCTTTTCAGTGGCCTCTTTAGGCTGTTGCATATGGACCCAGGAACACTGATCCCGGATGTTGGTCATCTCAAAGAGATATTTATTGAGTCCTATCTCCCGGATGGTCTCCTGAAACAAGGGTTCATGCGTTCTCGGCGAGCAGGAAGCCACGACCACACGGTTCAATTGATTCTCCTCAACCGCTTTCTTGATCTTTTCTTGGGTATCCTGAGAGCAGGTATAGAGGTTCTCATCCACATAGACCACATCCTCGAGTGTCCTGGCGTAGTTTTTGACTTCAGGAACATTGACCACGCCGCCGATGTTGATTCCGCAGTGGCAGACAAAGACGCCGATGCGTGGTTTCTGCCCGGCCACCTCCTTCTCTTCGGGATAGTCCTTCTTTTTTGTCAAGGTACCACGGACATCGGAGAGGAGGCTTGAGGCTGCGGCGACTGCCCCGCTTGCCTGGGCAACGGTTTCAGGGATATCCTTGGGTCCCTGGAAGGCGCCGCAGACATAGACTCCCGGCTGGCTGGTCTGAAGAGGAGAAAACTCCTCCGTCTTGCAGAACCCATAGGCATCGAGTTCCAATCCGAGTTTGCCGGCGACCTCTTTTGCACCCCGAGAGGGGGTTAATCCTACTGAGAGGACGACGAGATCAAACTCCTCCTCTTTCAGTTTGCTTTCGGCATCAATAAAGGTGATGGTTAAATTCTTTGTTTTCGGCCTTTCAGCCACCCGGGAGATCATCGAGCGTATAAACCGAACGCCGTAATCTTTTTTCGCCCTCTCGAAGTAGGCGTCGAAATCCTTTCCATGGGCACGGATATCCATATAAAAGATCGTGGGCTCGACTTCATGGTGGTGTTCTTTAGCGATCACTGCCTCTTTGATGGCATACATACAGCAGACCGAACTGCAGTATTCATTACCACCGTTTTCTGTCATATCCCTGGAACCTGCGCACTGGATCCAGGCGACCTTCTTGGGCGCTTTTCGATCCGAAGGCCTCAGAAGATTTCCCTGGAAGGGGCCTGAAGCGCTGAGGATCCGTTCAAATTGAATGCTCGTGATCACATTGGGTAACCTGCCATATCCATAAGCAGCCAGCCGGTTAGCATCAAATTCATCAAAGCCGGGGCTCAGGATGATGGAACCTACGCTGAAATGGATGGTCTCTTCTTCCATCTGATGGTTAATGGCTCCTGCTTTGCAGATGGCTACACACTGGAGACATTCGGAACAGAGCCCGCAGTTAAGACATCGGAGGGCTTCCCTTTTTGCCTCTTCTTCAGTGAAGCCCTTCTTGACCTCTGAAAAGGTTTTTCTTCTCTCCTCAAGGGGGATCGTCTCCATCCGCGCTCTTGGGCCTTTGGGTTGATCGGCATAGACTTCTTCAAATTGAGCCTTTTCGATATCGGGTTTCTTTCTTCCCTCCTGAAGGTCTTTGCCCCTGAGATACCGGTCAATCGAGATGGCTGCTTCTTTGCCTGCGGCCACGGCCTCAATGGCGATCCAGGGTCCGCTGACCGCATCGCCTCCGGCAAAGACTCCTTTTTTTGAAGTCTGAAGAGTTACGAGATCGACCTTGATCGTTCCCTGAGGAGTGGTTTCAATCTCCATCCCCTTGAGGGGAGAGAGATCAGGGGCCTGACCAATGGCAGGGATGATCGTATCGACTTCAACCTGGAAGTCCGAGCCTTTGACCGGCATGGGCCGTCTTCGCCCGGACGAATCAGGTTCTCCCAATTCCATACGTATGCACCTTAGGGAGGAGATCTTCCCATCTTTAAGAATGATCTCTGTTGGAGCGGCGAGAAGCTGGAATTTGATTCCTTCTTCATCAGCCTCTTTTACATCTTCCTCATATGCGGGCATCTCATCGCGTGAACGGCGATAGATGATCGTGACTTCTTCTGATCCCAGACGAAGGGCTGATCGGGCCGCATCGATTGCAACATTTCCTCCTCCGATCACTGCAACCCGCTTACCCACCTCAACCTTCTGGCCAAGATTGGCCTTTCTCAAGAAGACGACGCCAGGCATGACATTGGGATTGTCCTCGCCGGGAATGTTCAGCTTCTGATCCTGATGGGCGCCCACACCGAGAAAGACAGACCGGTATCCCTGGCGAAAGAGGTCATCGATGGTCAAATCAGAGCCGATGGGCGAGTTGGTCTTAATCTCCACGCCAAGGGACTGAATGGCCTTGATCTCTGCGGCCAGAATATCTCTGGGAAGGCGGTAAGAAGGGATACCGGTATAAAGCATACCGCCGGTGACAGGAAGGGCCTCAAAGATCGTTACCGGATATCCTTTTTGTGCCAAATAAGCGGCTGCTGTCAGTCCAGCGGGTCCAGAGCCTACAACGGCTACTTTCTCTTCTTTTTTCTGTTCGGGAATCCCTTGTAGGGGCAATTCATGCCTGCGTGCTGAAACGCTGGACTCCGGCGTGCAAGCATGAATTGCCCCTACCGGAACCTGGTCGGCAACGAATCGCTTCAATTCGCAGATGGCAATGGGTTCATCCAGATCCTTCCGGTTGCATTCTTTTTCGCAGGGATGGGGGCAGATCCGTCCCAGCACTCCAGGAAGGGGCAGGTTTTCCCAAATTAAGGAGAGAGCCTCTTTGTATTTTCCAGCTCCAATCAGCGCCACATAACCCTGAACATTGATCCCCGAAGGGCAGGTGAGACCGCAGGGGGCCCGCTCTCCTTTTTCAATCGTGAAGATATTGGGAAAAGCCTGTGCATAAGGTCTGTAGATCGCTTTTCGGTCTACCAGGGTTTCGTCAAATTGACTCTTGATATGAACTGGGCAGACTTGGGGACACTCTCCGCACCCGGTACATTTGGAGGGATCGACGAAACGGGATTTCTTTCTCACAGTCACTTCGAAATTTCCGGGTTCGCCCTTTACCTCCTCCACTTCAGAGTAGGTGAGGGGCATAATGTTCAGATGACGGCCAGCCTCGACCAATTTGGGAGAGAGGATGCACATGGAGCAGTCGTTGGTCGGGAAGGTCTTATCGAGCTGAGCCATTACTCCGCCAATGGCCGGAGACGATTCCACAAGATAGACATAATAACCTGATTCAGCCAGGTCGAGGGAGGACTGAATCCCTGCGATTCCCCCACCCACAACCATCACGGCTCCTACTTTATCAACCATAACTTTCCTTTCGGCAAATCCGAAATCCGAATATCGAAATTCGAAACAAATTCAAAAATCAAATGTTCAAAAAACAATCTATATTTCCCTCTCCCTTGATGGGAGAGGGTGGGGTGAGGGTGATATTTCTGTTTCGGTCATTCGAATTTGTTTCGTGCTTTGGATTTCGTGCTTCGAATTTCGTGCTTCAAATTTATCATTTTTCTTATATCAACCCTTTTCCATTCAGCATTTTGATGGGGTCGGTGATATGGTGACCCAGCCATTTCTTCGTTTCTTTATGACCCATGGCCAATCCCATGAGCTCTGAAAAATAGAGGATGGGCATGTTGAAATGATCTCCTACCTCTTTTCCTAATTCGTCCTGACGGGTATCGAGGTTGGAATGACACATGGGACACCCTGTGACCAGACAATCCGCCTCTGCCTCTTTTGCCATGGATAGGATTTTCCCGCTCAATTTTCTGACAATATCGGTTCGTGTCATGACCAGGCTGGCTCCGCAACAGTCAGCCTTATAGGACCAGGGAATCGGTTCAGCCCCGAGTACTTCCATCAATCGATCCATATGGTCGGGATCCTCATATCTCTTTATTCCAGTCAACTGGGGAGGGCGAACCGTAAGGCACCCGTAATAACAGACCACCTTAAGACCTTTGAGAGGTTTTATTCGTTTTTTCTTCACCTCTTCAAGAATGGGTTCATCACAGAAGAAATCCAGGGAGTATCGGATGGAAACATTTCCCTGATAAGCGAACGGCACTTTCTTGGAATGCTCTTTCACTTCTTTTTCTGCAGCTTTAAAACGGCTGTAGCAGGCCACGCAAGGAATGAGTAACTCCCGTTGGGTCTTCTCTGCGATGGCAAGATTCCGGGCGGCGAGTTCGATCGCCAGCGCTTCGTTCGTGCAGTGAGCTGAGCTGGCGCCGCAACAGGTCCAATCCTCTAACTCCCGAAGCTGGAGACCGAGAAGCTCGGATATCCCACGAATCGATTCGTCATATTCTTTGGCCGTCCCGTGAAGGGAGCATCCAGGATAGTAAGAAATCTCTTTCACTTTCTCCTCCTATGGTGATTGATCATTGACCATTGCCAATTGATCTTGGCCATTGTCTGTTCACTGCTTTCCTTTTTCAAAGGTGTTGAAGATTTCCTTGATTTCCCTTCCCCCTCCGAATTTGGAGGGAAGGAGTTTGATCTTTCCTTTTCGGTACATCTTCCATCCCAGGGAAGCGTCTTTAAAAAAGTCCCTGGTTTTCATTTTGAACTGGAGGATGAGGCTCAATTCGTGAATCCGGCCTTTGGATTTGATCGTATCAAGGAAGACGGAATGAAAGATGGGAACATCTTTCTCCCCTGGCTTGATTCCGGAACGAATGGCAATTTCCCGCAGGGTATCCATGATCTTAGCAATGTCGATATTATTGGGGCATCTCACACTGCAGGCATAGCAGGAAGCGCAGATCCATATCGTTTTCGAACCCAGGACCTTCTCCCTATGATCGTACTGAATGTGACGGAGCACCTGATTGGGAAGGATGTCCATGGCATAAGCGACCGGACAGCCCGCCGAACATTTCTGGCATTGATAGCAGGCCTGGGGTGTTTCACCGCTTGCCTGAACGACTTCGGAGAGAAAAGAATTTGTGTTCATCATTCACCTCATCTCATTGCAGGGATTGTCCCTCCAGAATGGGTTGCATCTGGGGTTGAACAGGAAGTTCTATTGAAAAGGTCGTGCCTTTGCCGACCGTGCTCCTGACACTAATTTTTCCTCCATGTTCCTCAATAATTCCGTAAGAAGTGGCGAGACCCAGCCCCGTCCCCTTCCCGATATCCTTTGTCGTGAAGAAAGGCTCGAAGATGCGGGTAAGATTCTCTTGCGGGATGCCTTCGCCCGTATCTGTAAATTCGATCAGCACTGTTTTTCTATCCGGAGAGGGACGGGTGGTAATGGTTAGGGTTCCACTGCCATGCATGGCCTCTGCGGCATTAACGATAATATTCATGAAGACCTGTTTTAACTGGCTCGCATTTCCCTTCACAAAAGGTAAAAAGGGATCAAATTCCTTTAGAATCTGAATATTGTGAAAGAGGGCCTGGTTCACCAGAAAGAAGAGGCCGTCATTGATCGCCCGGTTGATATCCGTGGGTTCTTTCTTCGGCTCGGTCTGACGGGCAAATTCGAGCAGGCTTTTAACAATATCTTTACAGCGGCCAGCCTCCTGAACGATTCGAGCCAGATCTCCACTCTTGGGGTCATCCTCAGGGATATCTTCCATCATCAAGCTTGAGTAGATGAGAATGCCACCTAAGGGATTATTGATTTCATGGGCAATACCTGCTGCCAACTTTCCGAGAGAAGCCATCTTTTCAGAGTTTACCAACTGGAGATGAGTCTCCTGAAGTTTTTTCTCCATCATCAAACGGGGCCTCAGGTCGGTAAAGATACCCACGCTGGCAATCTCCTGCCCTGTCCCATTGTAGATCAGGGCGGCGGAAAGCTGAAACGGGATCTCTATTCCTTCCTTATTGATGATATTAAATTGAGAAGGAAGGAGTTTCCCAGTGCCTCCAAAATCCGGGTTCCGGAGTCTTTTCATGATCTCTTTTGCAATGCCGGGTGGGTAGATCTGGGTAATGTGAAGCTTTCCTATCACCTCTTCAGCCTTATATCCGGTTAGGACCTCCGCCCCTTTATTGAAAATGAAAATATTGCCCTTCATATCGGCTGCAATGATTCCGTCGACTGAACTCTCGATCAGATTCATGAAAAATTCATTGGCTTCCCGAAGTTCATCTTCAATTCTTTTCCTTTCGGTAATATCCAGGTTGATTCCTTCGTAACCGATCGTCTCCCCTTTGTCATTTTTGAGGGGATGGCCGGTTAACAAGACGGTGATCTTGTTTCCATCCTTCTTCTTGAAATCCACCTCCATATCTTTGACATAGCCGTTCCTATCGGTCCTCTCCTTGAGGATTTTCCGATCTTCCGGGTTGACATAGAGGTCATGGGCAATATCCATTTTTAGAAAATCTTCCTTATTGGCATAACCCAGCATGTCGAGGAGTGCCTGATTGCAATCCAGGAACTTTCCCTCCTTCGAGCTGATGAAGAGGCCGTGTCTCACCCGTTCGAAGAGCCTCCGGAGCTTTTCTTCAGAGTCCTTTAATTCCTTTTCAAATTTTTTACGGTCCGTGATGTCCTTGAGATAGGCATAGCCTTTACGAACCCCATTGGATGTCCCGGTTAGGGCAATACAGACCTCCACTTCCTTGCCCTCACCCGTGGAGGTGATGAGATGGGCTTCCGTGCAAGTTTTTTCCCCATATCTTTCAGGATGGATGAAGATATCCTCAATAAAGGACTGATGGGGTTTCTCTAAAAGCGAGAGGATGGTCATCTTTAAGAGCTCTTCGTTCGAATATCCGGTGATCTCGGAGGCCGTTCGATTGGCATATTCGATCTGGTGGTTTTGGTCGAATACTAATATTCCGTCATTTCCCAGCTCGGCAATCGCCTGAAACATTCCAGCCTCAACCCTCTTGTCGACAAGGGTGAGCCGTCCGGTCAGCCTTCTTCTCTTTGTTGGTGGAGATAATTTCTTCGCCATCATGAAAAAGGTTCCATAAAATCCCTCCCCACCTCCCCTGCCTTCGCCGGAGCGCTTTGCGCAGGCAGGCTTTGCCAAAGGGAGGAGAAATACTTCCCCCTTTGAAAAAGGGGGATTGAGGGGGATTTGGAATACTTCGATATCTTGATCATACTTCTTTTCCAAAAAACTAAAGTATTACCATCTGTTATAGTCCGACCTGGTCGAGCAAGGAAGGGACCAGATTTTCCCAACCGATGGGAATGATCTGGACGCCCTGGCAGAAAGGTCTTATCGCCTTGAGCAAATTTCCGGCGATTTCAATGCTTTCTTTCTGTTTGTCAGAAGCTTTCATCAACCGGTCGATGATTGAATCCGGGATCGAAGCCCCTTCGACATGTTTATTGATATATCGGGCCATACCCACTGATTTGAGGAGGGTGATGCTCGCCAGAATGGGGACTTTGAAATGGGCCACTTTCTTGGAGAAGTTCTCGACAGAGGTCGGATCGAAGATGGAATTGGTAAAGAAAAAGTCGACCCCCAGACGGATTTTTTTCTCCATATCCATGACCTCCAAATCGAGGACATGGCCTTTGGCGGTCGCATTGGCCTGGGAGCCTACAAAAAACCTGGGCTTCCCTTTAAGATCATTCCCCATCAGATCGTAGCCTTCCTGCAAGCGCCTGGCTGCCCCGAGCAACCCCATCACATCCAGATCGAAGACCGGTTGGGCCTCAAAATGATCACCAATGGAGGGATGTTCCCCCTGTAGGACCAGGACATTGGTTAAACCCAGGGCAGAAGCATTGAGGAGCTCGGATTGAAGCGCCAATCGATTCCGGTCGCTGCAAGAGAGATTGAAGATCGCCTCGATCCCCTTTGTCTTGAGCAGGGCGCACAGGGAGAGAGACCCCAGTCTCATGATCGAATTCTGGAGATCGGGGACATTGATCGCATCTACCCGTCCTCTCAGAAGTTCTGCGTTTTCATAAACCTCGGAGAGGTCATTTCCCTTGGGTGGCTGAAGCTCGACGACGACTGCAAATTTTCCTAAATCCAAACGTTCCTTGAATGTCATGGTTTTTCCCCTCTAACCTAATTTGGGACGGGGTAACAGTCCGGCCATTTCGGTGATCTGACTCGTCATCTGCTCCCACTCGATGGCCATGATGTGAACCCCGTGCACTCCTTCGACCTCTTTAAGTTCTTGAATCTGCTCCACACAAATTTTGATTCCCTCTTCAGCCGGTTTTTTTGCCTTGACCACTCGATCGATGATTTCATCAGGGATGATGATGCCAGAGACATTCTTGGCCATATAGCGGGCCATACCTCCAGATTTGAGGGGGGTAACCCCTGCCATGATATGAACCTTCTCATGGAGCCCCCGGTCACGAACCATTTTCATCCACTCCTTAAATCGGTTCATATCATAGATGCACTGGGTCTGAATGAAGTTTACACCGGCGGTCACTTTTTTCCCAAGCCGGATGGCTCGGAATTCGAAGGGGTCCCCGAAGGGGTTTTCCGCAGCTCCGATAAAGAGTTTAACCTCCCCTTCAATCTTTTCCTCTCCGCCCAGGAGCTTCCCTTCATCTCGCATCATCCGAACACATTGAATGAGTTGGATGGAATCCAAATCGTGAACATTCTTCGAATCCACCTGGTTTCCAAAAGTATGATGATCCCCGGAGAGGCAGAGCATGTTCTTAATACCCAGCGCCGTGGCTCCGAAGATATCACTTTGAATGGCGATTCGGTTCCTGTCCCGGGTGACCATCTGCATGACCGGCTCCAACCCCATCTGAATAAGAAGGGAAGAGGTGGCGATGCTTGACATCCGGACGATGGCAGTCTGGTTATCTGTGACATTGACCGCATCGACATAGCCTCTCAGGAGATCCGCCTTCCTTTTAATAATGCTGACTTCATTTCCCTTTGGAGGACCCAGTTCACCGGTGACGGCAAAAAGTCCCTTTTCCAGAATCTTTTCCAGATTGCTTCCTGCTTTCATACCTTAAGATCCTCCCTCACGATTCTTCTCGGTCCACTGTCTCTTGATTCTACTCCCCAACGCTTCGCCGGAATAATTTCTTCCAGTTTATAAAGCTGGCCCAGGGTTTGGAGGCGATCGTAGATAAGCTGCCAGGCACAGTCCGTCTCCCGTTTAATTTCACATTTTCCCTTGGAAGATCCACCGCAGGGTCCGTTGAAGAGTTGTTTGGCGCAACGGGAGATTGGACAGATTCCTCCAGTCTTTTCAAGAATGCAGTTTCCGCAGGCCTGGCAACGTTCTTCCCAGACTCCGTGGGCGGTGGTTTCGCCCAAGAAGGTGGTATTAACTCCAGGCAAAATAGGTGTTTTTGGAAAATGACGGGCCAGGGTCTGAACCCCTACACCGCAGGCAATGGAGATGACCGCTTCCACTTTTTCAATGGTTTCAGTCAACTCCAGGGCGAACTCCGGTTCACACTGGCGCACTGGTGTTGCCTCCAGCACCTCTATGGGGTTCCCTATCTTTTTGCGCGCCATCCTGAGAGCGGAAGCCAGTAGCCCCACTTCTTTTTCGCCTCCGGCCTGGCAGACCGTGACACATGCTCCACACCCTGACAACAAAATTCTGTTGTAGGGATTAAGGGTCCTTAAAATTTCATCCATGGGTTTCTGTTCAGCCTTGATCATTGAGACCTCCTAAATCAATAAATCCGAAGCACGAAATCCGAATTTCGAAACAATCACAAATGTTCAAAATACAAAATCTCTAAACAAAAGTTTTGAATTTCGAAATTTGAATTTCGGATTTGTTTCGGATTTCGATATTCGAATTTCGAATTTATATTTTTGCCAAACATGGGTTGGGTCCCAGTTTTTTTAACTGTTCCGCCTTCCGTTGAAGGGCCTCTGCCAATTTTGGGCCGCAGTTCGTAGCCAAATGACAGATCTCGATCCGTTCCTTCTCGAGGCCGATCTTCTCCAAGAGTTGATGGGCATAGGAGAGACGGCCTTTTGCCCGAAGATTTCCTCTGAGGAATTGACAGTTCTCTTCGTAACAGGCGAAGATCAGAACACCGTCTGCCCCTCCCTCCAGGGCTTTCAAGAGATAGAGGGTCTCGATCCGACCTGCACAGGGGACCCGGACAATCTCGACATTTCGGGGAAGTTTGAGTCCCAAACCTCCCGACATATCTGCGGCAGGATACCCTGACTGATCACAACAAAAAGCAACAATCTTTGGATCAAAATTCTCCATGAAAACTCTCCACTCATCTAACCAGCATTTTAACCATTGTTGACCAACGTTTAAAATCCCGAATTCCAATTTCCAAATCCCAAATAAATTCCAATCAACAATGACCTAAACCGTTTTGTTTGAAAATTTAGATTTCGGCCATTGGAATTTATTTGGTTCTTGGATTTTGGTAATTGTTATTTATTTTCTCCCAATCTCCCTATCTCCTCATCACCCCATCATTCATT
>Ga0299915_10001867_pt1 | contig 15441 bp, 12 predicted proteins | sample RVTome_13_FD_200263 | JGI IMG/M metagenome (GOLD analysis project Ga0299915, IMG submission 200263) | Soil microbial communities from uranium-contaminated site in the Upper Colorado River Basin, Wyoming, United States - RVT92D227 (version 2) ... | reverse complement strand
TGCCATGGAGATGTTGAAATAACGTCTGAGGTAACCGGCAGACCGGAGCGCAGCGTAGGGCTGTCCGGTTGACCGAAAAGTTAGAGCCCTACGGACAAGGAGAAGATATGCCGTGCAACAGCGACTACATGCAGGCCAACAACTACGAAGTGCAGATTTCTCGGGCTGCGTGCTTGCTTGGAGAGATTGAAGGAAAACCGTGGGAAAGAGGATGGTGGGACGGCTACCACCCGGATGTGTATGGCCGGGTGACAACGCAACTTGGCGACAAGCTGACCGCTCGGCTTTGTGGGCTGCTGCAAAAGGAGGGCGCAGCGAAGTACAGCTTGGAAATGCAGATTTGGTGGCGCTACCACCAGAAGGCCGATAAGGAGCGCTTGGAGCGTGAAATGCAGGAGCAGAAGACGGCGGCAGAGAAAGAGACTGCACTTGCGAAGCTGACGCCATATGAGCGCGACCTTCTTGGGCTCTAACGCAAAGGTAAGCGGCGTAGCGTAGCGGAGTCCGCCTTGACCGCTGGGTTGGGCGTAACTTTTATAGGAGGAAACAATGGTGCAAGTTGGAAATATCTACCGAAAGTCTGGGCCTTGCGATTGGGTGAAGATTGTACGCATACAGATGCATGGGCATGAAAACTACGACGGCGGCTCTCCGGGTTGCTCTGTTCGATTTTCAACTGGCAAGGGTGGCTTTCATAGGCGCACATGGTTTTACCCGGCAAAGTCTGACGCAGACTTTGAGAAATTGATGGCAGAAAGTAACCGCAGACTTGTGACGCCCAACGAAAAGGTAAGCGGCGGGCGTTAGCCCGTCCGACTTGACCGCCGGGTTATGCCCGGTTTTAACCAAAGGACGAAGCTGTGAACGTACATTTTTCAAGCGCGACTGACTTGCACGCGACACCCCAAGAGTTTTTCGACAAACTCAATGCGGAGTTTAACTTTACGCTGGACGTGTGCGCAACGAGCGAGAACGCAAAGTGTGAAACCTACTACACAAAGCAGGATGACGGGCTGGCGCAACAGTGGCGCGGGAACGTCTGGATGAACCCGCCATACGGGCGCGAGATTGGGCGCTGGATGGAGAAGGCCAACGAAGCGGCGAACGAAGGCGCTACGGTGGTTTGTTTGGTTCCGGCGCGCACTGATACGAAGTGGTGGCACGAGTGCGCCATCCAGCACGAGGTGCGCTTTATTAGGGGGCGGCTCAAGTTTGGGGACGCGAAAAACAGCGCACCATTTCCCAGCGCCGTCATTGTGATGCGGAGCCGGGGTGGGGCATAACGAATGAAATCAGGGGCGCGTAGCGTCCCGCTGGATTGACGGGTTAGCCGCCTACCCACTACGAAGCGCGGCACAACTGAAAAGGAAACGACGATGCGCGAACTGAATGAACACAAGATCAACCCCAGCAACGACACGCTGAAGATTACGGTGCTGGACGAACCCGGCCACAGCGGCGCGAACCACGCCTACGACATTGAGGGCGGCGAAGCGGTGCCTACGCATCTGCGTTTCCAGAACGGCCCGATCAACGCGGACGGAAACGGCGTGAACGGCATAACCCATGAGGCGCTGCTCGCTGTGCTGTGCGACCGCCTGCGCGGGTTTCAGGCTGGTCAGTATGCCTGTAAGGCGAACGCCTGCGCGCTGACGCACTTGGAAGAAGCGCAGCACTGGCTGCAACAGCGAACCAGCGTAGAATTAGAACTCTGCGAATTTGGAGAAAGAATAATGCGATTGAACATGAAGAAAGAACCGAACGCGAAGGCGTGGATGTTAAGGGCGATGATCGGGCCAGCAAGCCTACTTGATGGGGTTGTTGCGACAGTGACGTTCGGGTTCGTGAGCACGGAATTTACTCTCGCAACCGCAAGGGCGTTGGCGCTGACGCGGTTCAAGAGTTCTAACGCAAAGGTAAGCGGCGTAGCGTAGCGGAGTCCGCCTTGACCGTAGGGTTGGGCGTAACTTAACGACGAAGAAAGGAAGCAGACATGAGCCTTGAAGTGTGGGGAGATGAACCGTGGGACGGCCCAGAACTGCCGGACGGCTGGTGGGATGACGATACAGTAGTTGGAGTGACTGATGCGGTGCAGGCGCTGTGCTCTGAAACGCTGTACGAGGATGGCAAGAAGGACGCCGGGGTTTCGGTGCGCTTCCTCGCCAGAATGAGCGTGCTGAAGTACCGCGCCGGACTGGCAAAGGCAGACGACCCGCTGATTGCCGAAGCCCTGGCGATTGTGGGCGAACTGCCGTGACGCCCAACGAGATATAGACCCCAAAACTGACGCATAATCTGGAGATAGCCGACAATTACACCGCGCCGAGTAATCACTCAATTAATAGGGACTGAAATGACCGACATACTAACAGCAATCGAACAATCAGGAGCCGTGCGAGTGCATAACATCGCCAAGCCTGAAACAACTACATTTACTGATGCAGAGTTGCAGAGGTTTGTTGACCTGATGGCGCAGGATATTCGCCAGCGCTTATTCAAAGCCGAGACTGAGCGCGGTGTGATGATTGAATCCTACGACGAAGCAATGCGCCACGTAGCCGAGCGTGATGCGCTGCTGAAGGAGAAGGATGCGCAGATAAGCCTGATTGCGGAGAGCTGCCCGCACATCGAGTATTGGGCTGACTGTACCGGAACTGGTAATGCAGATGACGCATACGAGCATGGTTGCGATATGGCGCGCTCTGTGGTTGGCGACCAACTGCGTGAACTCTCCAAAACTCTCCCCTCCGAAGCTCTTGAGAGAGCGCTGGCAGCAGAGCGTAAAAAAGTAATGGATGAATTAAATGCAAATTGACAATAAAACTACAGACAGATTCTTGTCTAAGGTTGAGCGTATACCAATTGAAGGTTCCTGCTGGGTATGGATCGGCAGCCAATCTACTGGAGGGTACGGATATTTCCATGCTAGCGGGAAAAATAAAAGGCTGCCAAAAAGGACGCACAGAACGGCGTATGAATTATTTGTTGGAGCAATACCTCCAGGATTGTGGGTTCTTCATAAATGCGATAATCCTTGCTGCGTCAATCCTGCCCATTTATTTATTGGTGACCGAAAAGACAACATGGATGATTGCGCAAGAAAGGGGCGAGTTTGCACAATAGGTCAATCAAGAAAGACGCACTGTTTGCGCGGACATGAACTAAATGAAAATAATACTTACACAAGGGCCAACGGCCATCGTGTGTGCAAGCAGTGCAGAAAAATTCACAAGATCAAGTCTAGGAGCATGAAATGAAAATGAACACCGAGATACTGAAACTGGCGGAAGAGTGCGGGGCGCGCGAGAATGAAATGTCTGGAGATGGATGCTACAATCTATGCTTCAAGGAAGAGGAACTCCAAGCCTTCTACGAAGCAGCCAAGCAGCAAGGTAGAGACGAAGAGGCTATTCGCTGGGAATCTTTAGTATCTGAGTCTAATCTGTACACAAAAGGCTTGGAGGACGGGAAAGTTATAGGACGTGACGAAGTGATGCTTGCGATGAGCAAGATAGCTCCGGTTGGATACTGCCGAAAGGATGTGACTGATGAGTTCGCAATAAGCGGACACGCAAGTATGTCCAAATCAATTAGCTTTTTGCATTGTGTGCCTGTGTACACAATCCCAAAAAACGCAATAGATTGGCACGTGGAATTTTTGAAGCTGGAAGTTAAATGCGCAGAACTGAAACAGAAGCTGACATCTACAATTGATGACTATCTGATAGTCAATCGCCAGTGTGAAGAACTGAAACAGAAACTGGCGGATGAAGAGGAGTGTTATGTGGATACGAACAAAGCACTGAATCATGTTACCAATGAATACATATCTGCAAAGGCAACAATCGAAGCCCTGCAACAGAAGCTGGTAACTCTTGAGGAAAACGCACAGTTAGAAATTGATCGTCTAAACGACCGAGTTGAGCAGCAAGACGCAACAATCGAATCCCTCAACCTGCGAGTGGCGCGGCTGGTTGAGGTCATTAATGTGCACGATGCTTGGCACAAAGAGTACGATGACCATGATGGTTACAGTAAGTCCGAGATGCAGGTAGCAACTAAATCGGCACTCTACTCCGAATCCGATAACCAATGGCTACGTGAGCAGAAGGCGGAAGCCTTCGAAGATTTCATCCGCCACATCCAAGCCACTTTTACGCCGAGCCTTCGGGTGGATTATGAGGCGCTTATCAACATGCTGGCGAATAGGGCGGCAGAACTTCGGGAGGTAGGAAAATGAGCAGTGAAATGGACAAAGAAACGGTTAAGCGGTTGGCTGGAGAAATTTGCCAAGAAATCGGATGTTCAGGAATTAATCCCGTAATGTGCAAAGATCACGGTGAATTAAAGTCGATCCTTGGTTGTACTATTGTGCTGCAAGATTCGATTCCTACTGCGCCATCTCTTCCACCCGGTCATTCAGCCGCTTCATCGTCGCAGTGATTTCCGGTAACGCTATTTGACATCCGGCTTTGTTCTCTACATAATCAAATTGCGCCGCCGACTCATGGCAGATAACACGACCCAGACTCCGCTTGGTAGGATAACATTGGGCAGCCAGCAAACCAAGCACGGCGGCGCTTCTAACACTGAGAGGATGATCAATGTCAAACGAGAACCTGTTGCTTGCTATGATGTTGCTGGAAGAAGCGCAAAGCGAAGTTGTTGCCAACGCCGAAAGCTCGGCGCGGAATCATTTGATAAATTCCGCACATTCCTTTATCCACCTTGAGGTAAACGGAAAGCACTCTTACAGTAAGGCGGAAGAAGTAGTTGCCGGGATTCATGCTATGGCCGCAATAGACGCGGCACGCTCGATCTGAATTAGTCCGCTTGCTTCCGGTCAAACGCATTCAAGAATCTGTCGTAAATTGCCTGCTCTTGTTTTTCGATTTGCAGTATTCGCTCTTTCTTTTCGCTGGCCGTTATATCGCTATGCCGGATCTTGTCTATCGCATTCCGTTTCGCTCCAGCCATATCTGCCACATGGTCTGCCATTTTCGCCAGCGCCAGGTAAGGCTTCATGTCGCGCTTCATTTCATAAACCGTCATCTTGTCGCCATTGCGAATAGCGCTTCGATATTGCTCTGCTGCGATTTTGGCTTTGCTTGCTACATTCCAAAATGCTGCGCGTGAATCCGCCACGTCAGACGTGCGGACAAACTTGCGAACAACCGGCACATTCTCGATCTCAGGCACAACACCGCCCGTCACTGCGTCTGCAATATCAGACGAGAATCTTCCAGCCCCGCCGGTGATGGATGTTACCCAATACTTCAGCACGTTCGGCGACACATCAACGAACCCTGGCTGGCTATTGTTTCCTCCGGTCCAGTCGTTCAGGGTTGCTGCAATGGATGCGTAGGTCGATCCGCGCAAGGCGCGCGTCATATTCTCGCTGTCAGGTTTGGATGCTTGGTATTTGATCGGCGCTATCCTGCGTCCCAAGCTATCAAGATTATTCGCCGGAGCCGTGACCATCTTGATTAATGTGGGCGTCATCTGTTCCGGGTGGAATTCTACTTTCCCATCTTGCTCGACAAGCGGATTCCCGAATACCGAGAAGTTCTCGAACATCGCATCGGCCATGTTTATCCCTGCCTTCTCCGAATCCACTCCATGCATCACATCAGACATTGCATTTCCGAGAGAATGGAATACGCCGAACCCATACGCTACCGGGAGGGTGACTTGGGTATCGCCAATTTTAATCACTAGGTTTCGAGCCTTGACGTAATCCGGAATGTTTCTCCAGTCTCTTTCGTCGTCGTCATCTCCGCCGCGCCCCATCTCGGCCAACATGAAAGCAGCCATCGTCAGGCCGCCTACGATCATCCTGGCTTGATTTTTATGCGGAGAAGTGAGGATGGACTCCAATACCACATGCGCACCCTGCATAGAAGGATTGAAGAACAAATACGCAGCGCCCATCTGGTTCGCAATTTCCCCTTTTCGGTTAAAGTTCATCAGATCCTTGGCAAGCTGTCCTGCTTGCTGGTCTGTTTCTCCGGCCTCGATTGCGGTCTTGAATGCAGCAAGGCGCAGGGTATTCTCAAACACGCCATTCAGCCGCTCCATGAGGCGCAGGAAGTGCCCCAGTGCCGGGATTTTATGCCCACCGGCCGCCGCTGCTTTGGATAGCGCCATCAGCTTTGCCTTGCTGATCGACGCCCCTTTTGCTCTTTGCTCCGCCATCACCATGTCGTAGGTAGCTGCAGCCCCGGCAAACTCATGGAATGCGGATACAGCATCGCGTCCGACTCGCTCGATGTCGGACATATACGCGCCGCCAGTGTTACCGCCGGCTTTGCGGTAGCGAGTTACCCACTTGCTTGTTCGTGGATCGTTGTGCGCCTTCCATAATTCCATCCATGAGGATGCGTAGTTTGCCATGGTCTTTGCGCTGAATTGTGCCCCACGCTTCCCTGTGATAACAACGGTCCCTTGGTATATATCACGCACCGGATTCACAACAAGGAAGTCTGGCGACCATGCAGTGTAGGCTTTGGACAGGAAATTATTGATCTTCCGCGCGACATACAACATTCCGGCAAGCTGCTCGATCCCCGCGTTTGTGGCCGCTCTTGCGAGTAGCGGATCATTCAATTGCAGGCGGATTGTTTGGCCTTTGAAGTACACCTGTATTTCGTTTTCCGCCAGCATAGGCTTGGTCATCATCACAACATGCGGATCGTAGCTTTTCTCTACACTGAAATCCGCCGGGGTTAACGCAAATCCTTGAATCGCTCCGTTCTTTGAATTGACCGTTTTCAGAATAAAAGCCTGCGCCGCTCCTTTAGTTTCAAACGCCGAGATTACTTGACCGTCATGGATTACGGCATAGCTGAAGTCTTTTTGCAGAGATTGTTTTACTGGCTTGTCAACAGTCCCGATATCTGGATTGTTGGCGGTCAGCAGGAAGTTCGCCACTACCTTGCCGAGTTTGTTGTGTTCGATCTGGAAAATTGCCCGCTCGCGGTCTGCCACCAGGTTCTCGAAAATGAACTCGTTCTCTCTGGACTCATGGCCGAATCTGCGTTTGCTCTTGGCGTTCGTGGACATGCCCTTGCCAAAGCCTTGCTTTCCTGCCATATCCCCGCGCAGAGGCACCCAGTTCTGATAGGTGGATTTGTAGGCGTCGTATTGCTCCTGGGTTATCAATCCTTCGGCGAGCCTCATATCAAGCGTCTGGGAACCGATAGAGCGTACCTCTTCAGCCAACTTCTTGAACTTGTCGAAGTTAGGCAGTTTCTTGAATTCGTCCTCTACTGCCTTGGCTTGTTCGTCGGTAACTCCATTCGCTGTCGCATCCTTGTCGCCGTGGATCTTGCGCATGCGCGCATTGGCCTCTGGAATATGTACGGCTTCCAGGTAGTCAACAATGTCGTTCAGTTTGAATTTGGCGTCGGCTATTTTCTGGATGAGCGGCGCGACTTCAAAGTTTCTGAAGTCTTCGAGCTTATTAGCTGTTTTGGATTTGCCGAGGTTTTCGTGCTGATAGACGTTCGCTGATTCGGCAATATCAACACCTTGCGTTTTCAGCCAGTCCTGGACCACTTTGAAACGAAGCATTGTGTCCTGAGCAACACGGCGAACTGCTTCCGTTTTTGTTTCTTCGGGCAATGCTTTATCTTGCGTTTCAGTTTCGATGTTTGACTGAGCGCGGCTGAACAGCCTGGTCAGATTGTCGGGGTATCCGCCTTTTCCTTGCGAAGATGGACGATTCCCCCAATTGAGAAGTTCTTCCAGTATTTGGCTTCGTCGCCCGACTCCTTCGCTCGCTTCTGATAGGAGGGTTTGGTAGAGAACGACTCGGCGAGCTGTTGACTCACCAAGTCTCTGTGCGTCATCCATTCCTCGTCCGTCATCTTGTCGTAGGGATGATAACGCAGCAGCAGAAATGGGTTGTCCTTCACCATCTCGGAATGTCTTGGTGTTAAAGTCATAGCGCCACCTCTTTATTTCAGGAAAAAGGTTTTGTGTTGTAGTGACCAAAGTGTGCGCCAACGCCTCTATTTTGTCAATGTCACTGCCGCGCCACTCAAGAGGTTCTACCCCAGGCAGTGGATCTCCTTTTTTGTTGGTTGCGTTGATCTGTTGATTGGATGGCTCGATGTGTCTTGTGGTGCCGAACCGCATAGCGGATGAGAGCATATTGCTCGTCCTTCGGATTACTGCCGCAGCAGTCAGTCCGTCCGGATCACCAATAAACTTTTTCCCGGTGTTGTACGCATAGTTCGCTACAGCGGCGTAGATTGCCTGCCCGCCAGAACCTTCTTCAAGATTCAAAACGTCAATCCACACACTATCCTGGGTTTCGTACACCTTGAACTGATGTCCATTTTTGGTGGTAAAGAAATGACGCTCATCCGCAAGGCTTTCTTGCTGCTCGTCTGCGCGCGTACCATCTCCGGCATATGTTGCGTCGGCGACTTCATCTAAAATAGTTGCAAGGTTTTTGCTTGAGTTTCTGTCGTGCTTGAATGCCTCGCCATTCTCGGCAACGAACTCTTCCATGAACATGCGGGCGAAGGATTCGGCAGATTGCTCTCCGCGCGAGTTCGCCATCGCGTCATCCCCGGTATTCACATCACCTTGGGCGGATTGCTTCATCCCGGCCTTCGCCAGCGCAATCAGATCGTCAACCGTCAGCTTGATGGCTATGCCGCGCTTCAGCAGCGCAGCGCGTACCATCGCCACCCATTCCCTCACCAGATTACCTACGCGCGCTCCCAGCTTGTCTGTGAGGTGCGCAAAGATGGTGTTGTCTATCGCGCTGAATCCATCCTGGCGGCCAAGCAATAGAGCTTGTTCCACGATGTAGGAGGCGGATTCCATTTCATCACCGGCCACTCCGGCGCTTTCCATGCGGTCGTTTACGCTGTTCAGGAATGCGCGCAGCTTGGCGGGTAAGGCTGGGTTGTTGCGTTGCTCGATCAGCTTGGCGGCCTGCGCGCGGATTTCCTTGGTGTCGGTGGCGTGGACGATTTCGTGCAGGGCTACGGCGGGCGCAGTCTCTTTGGTCAGGTGGTTGGCGACCATGAAGGTCAGGCCTGACTTGGGATCGTAGAGAGCCTGGACTTTTCCGGATTTGCTGTAGCGGATGTCTGGGTTGGTTTGTGCAGAGCCAATCTCACTTTCGGCGATAGCAAGTTCTTTTTCCAGCCTCTCAATGTACGCAACCTTGACTTGCTCTGCGCTCATCTCTGGCATCTTTCCTATTTGCGCCATCGAACCAGAGTCTTTATTCAACCACCAATTACCTGATGCAGATTTTGTGTAAGTGCCAATTTTCGCCACTTCAAGTTTCCGCCTAGCATCTTTTGCGCGGTACTCTTTAGCTGCATTAGCTGCTTTGGAGGCTTGCGTCTTAGCGAGAGAATCAAGCCTTTTAATAACGGGCGGAACGTCCATGTTGAATTGCTTTGCCACGAACTCAACTGCCTCGTCCCATGTTCCGTAGTTGTTCATCAAACTACCATCGTGACCTTCACCAAGCATCACATCAAAATCAGGCTCAATGTATGAATCAGGGAGTTTGTGATCGGATACCCTGATCTTCAGGTACTCACCTTCATTTTCTTTGAAGTCCGATCCTTCCGGCGCGTAGGCATAGACGTATGTGGATAACGACTGGCGCGATTTCTCTTGTTCAGTCCTTAATCCCATCGCGTTCAGCGCTCGCTCTATCTGATCTGCACGCTTGAAGTATTCAGAGCGCGCAACAGATTGCAGCACATCCTCCCTCAACTCCACCCCGGTCTTTTCCTTGAACAGATCGGGCAGGCTTTCAATATCCTTGGCGATGACAATGCCGCCCTTCTTTCCTTCGTCGCCGCGCTTCAGCAGGGTGTCTGCGTACTTCGATGTGTTGGGGTTGTCGCGTAGGGCTTGGGCGATTGTTTCTGGTGTTTCGTTGGTTACGGAATCGCCACGACTATGCAATATGTTCGCATCGTTCTGATCGAATGTTCCTCGATTATCAGTGGCCGATTTGATATTCGTGTTGTTCGCGTCGAAGATGTGGATGTGCGCAGTTCCTCCAACGATGTTCATGTTGGCAAAGCGATCTCCAGCATCTTTCAGGATGATCGAATCGAATCCAAGTTCTTGCAGTATCTCTCCGATGATTTGCGACTGTACAAGTTCGCCGGTTTCCGGATCTTCAGCGTAGTTGATTGTTTCATCGCCGCGCAGTTCTTTTTCCAGGTCGGTGTGCCTTATCTCCCCATCGCTGGATAGATCGTAGATTTTGGATAGCAGTTCTGATGGGTCAGCATCGTATCTACTTGCTACGTTTTGAATTGCTTCTGCAAGCGGATTCTCTGTTGTATCAAGAATTTCCCACTCACGTTCGTTGATCTTGTCTTCGTATTGATTTTCAGGGTCGTCGCGCAATTCTTCAACACTGATACCTTCTTCGTCTGCAATCTGTTCTTCAGCGTCAGTGCGAATTGCATCACGGTCATACAGTTCAAGGCGAGATGGTTTGTCGCCGCCAACAACGAACGGTTTATTGGTCTTGATAAATAGCTCAAGCGTTCTTTCTTCTCCGCCATGCAGTTCTTGCTTAACGATATTGCGCGCCATCTGCATCGTTGTTTTATCGAAAGCATTGATTGTTTCATCTGATATGCGCGCCCTAAGTTCCTCTATCTGCGCTACGTCATAACCATCTAACTCGTCGTCGTTTCCGTACTCTAAATCAGATATTAGCTTTTCCGCTTTTTGATCAATGCGCGAAGTCAGGTCTGGTCCTTCACCGGCATAATTATCCGAAGCGTCGTATTCACTGGAAGTGAAATAATTCACCTGGCCGAATTGGCCTTCTTTATTTCCTTTGATGGATGCGTCGAATACGTTGAAGTCGTGTGTTGTTCCGTGGTAAGCCCTCATCACGAACGGACCTTCTCCACGGAAGTCTGTATCGTTGATTTCGTTCGGTTCAATTACTGGCTTGTCAGTACCGGCCCATTTCCTGAATGCGGCAGTTTTTGTTTGATCGGCTGGCGCGGCCTTGCTGAACATGATGCCGCCGGTCTTGTCGATGGACTTCTGTTCTTTGGCTACGTCGGCTTGATTTAAATTTTCCTTATTTTCTGAAATAGCAGGTTCGGTTGTTTTAGGCTTCAACACCTCATCCACCGCAGCATGCTCCCCGGCATCGGCCAGTTCTTTCAGGGCAGCGCCTTGGTCGCCGCTGATCTTTCCTTGGGCTTGGGCTTTTAGGACTTCGAGTTTTTTGGATTGGGTTTCGGATTGGCTGAAAATATCCGTCTGGCCGTTAGCAGCACCTACATCTGCCGCGCGGTTGCTTCCGGTCAGGGTGAAATCGCCAACCTCTTTGTCGGCTTTGTCTTTGGCATCGGCGGCGCGTGCCTCTTCCTCTGCCCTAGCCTTTGCGGACTCGCGCGCTAAGACTTCGGCGTTGGTGTAGCTTTCAAGGACCGGTGTTTCAGCACTTTCTTGGCTGCGTTCAGCACTTTGATTCGGCTTTTCATCGGCAGCAGTTGTAGGGCTTTCCGTGTTTCCTTTTGCATCGCTTTCTCCCATCCATGCGGTTATTTGTTCAGCAGTTGACTCGGGTATTGAGTCAATGTCGATTTCTTCATCTCCCAGCACAACATCCAGGGCGGCGGCCTCGGCATCGTTCAGAGCATCTTCCGCCTTTGTGATGGCGATGTAAAGGTCATCTGGGGACTTGAATTTCTTCCAGTCGATACCGTGTTTTTCGGCATCCGGAATCAGTTCGGCGAAGGCGCGGTCGTCCGCCTCGGTCCGTGCGACATCTTCAATTGCCTCGGCTTTGAATGTCCGGCGACCTCCGATGTACTGGCTGATCAAGTCTTGCAGGTCGGCAATCTCGTTGTCCTCTGAAATAGGGTAGCCTTCGTCGCGCAGGATTTTGGCGAACTCATCCGGCGAGCGCCCGTCCTTCTTGAACGCGGCCTTGATGTTGAATGTGGCATCCTTCGCCCCGGCGCCTTCCATGTACTCGCTGCTGATGCCTCCACCCAGTTGCTGTCCGATCTGTTTGATGCGGGTTATCAAGTCGCCCGATTTGCCGTTTTGCTTTCTTGGCTTCGGTTGTGGTTTTTCTGCAACAATGCCGAATTCGGCTTTCAAGGCTTCGACATTCGTTCCTTTGGGGAATACAGCATTGTCGAACCCGATGATTACATCCTTGAGCTTTAGCTTGTCGCGGACGGCTTTGATCTTGTCGCCCGGTACCCCTCGAAGGGTGATGCGGCCGGCGGAGTTGGTGCCGAATATCAGGGTAGTCGCCGAGGTACTCGACGGGGTACTCGCTTGTTCAGTAATCGGTGCAGAAACGGTCGTTTCTGCTGGTTTTTGTGCTATTTCAGCAGGCTTTGTGGCGATAACAGGCAGTTTTTCAGCCGTTACCTCACGTTTTGATACCGGTGTGACTAGCTTTGTTTGGGTTTCGGTAGGGATACTCGGCTGATCTTCGACCCTTCCGGCTGCCTGGACAGGAACTGTTCCAGACTTTCGTTCGGCTTTTTGGGCTTCGGCATGTTTTTCTGCAATGTCTTCATTTTGTCCTACTCCATAAGATAACCCGATTCCGATGTGTTTCTCAACCGATCCATCGGGAAGCGTAACCTCTACTGTTGCGGAATCAAGACGCTTCTGAACTTCATCTCCGTAGGATTTCAGTATAGCAGGGTCGGGGTGAACTGCAAGGAATTCATCCCCGGAACGGTGGAATGCATTGATGCCCATGGCGCTTGCAACAGCAGCTTTGACCTCGCCTACTGCTTTCAGTATCTGGTCGGCTCCATTATGGCCGTAGCGGGTATTGAGGGCTTTCAGGCCGTCCACGTCTCCATACAGCACCTTGGCGTCGGGGTTTGCTGTTACATGCTCATCGAACGCGCGCTTGTTGGGCAGGCCGGTCAGGTCGCTCACGTAGGCTTTGCGGTGCAGGTCGTCCAATGCCGACGCCCGGTCTTCAGGGGTCATCGACTCGAACTGCTGGCGCAGATCGACGTTTCCCCTACGGGATAGCTCCCTACGGTCTGATGTTGCAATAGGAGGCGCAGGTTGTTCCGCCGTGAGGAGGGAGGAGGAGCCAGCGGCCTGCGCCAAAAGGTTTACCGGCGAGGAGGCTTGGGCTTCTTGCCCTTGCATCCCGCCAGGTTGATCATCATTCCCAGCAAGAGGCGGCTGCATCGCTGTTTCGGTTGCGGGCGTTCCGGCGTTAGGTATGATATTGGCATTGATTTCTCCTTGAGTGGCTTCGGTGACACCTTGGCCGGACTGCTGCAGCAAGGCGGAAAGGTCTGCATCTACAGCGGAAAGGTCTGTTTCGATGGCATCGGCGGTCTTTTGGACGGCTTCGTCCAAGGTGGGTGAGGATTGGATTTCTGCGACTACTTGGTGGTCTGGCTTGCGCTCGGCAAGCATTTCCGGTACTGATTTGTGATCAGCGCGGAACGCCTGCACGCCATGGGCGACAGACGATGGGGTTGCCATGATCGCGCCGATAGCGCCGGATGTCAGTACGCCATCACCGATATCGACATTCTCATTTCCGGCGATGTCGCGCGCCGTCCAGTTCTGTCCGGCCTGTGTCGCCATCTCGCCAATGCCTTCTGATGCGTGCTGGGCCGTTGCTGCCGCGGTGGCGGCCAATGTCTTTTTGGTAATGTCGCTGATGAAAGCGGCCTTTTCCGAGTCAGGAAGCCTCTTGATCAGGCCGCCAACTTTGTCGAAAGCCTCGAATGGAAGAGCCTCTCCAACCACCTCCCATGCGCCATCAGAGATACCAGCCAGCACGCGGCGCTGATCATCCACTCCGGCGCGCTCATTCTCCACGTTCGAGTCTGCTCCGGATGTGGCACCCATGAATCCAAGGTAGGCCGCGCGCAGCTTCGGGATGAAACTGGCCGCGGTAGAGTTGACGATCTGTGGAGATTGCGCAGCTGCCTGCTGGGCAATCCAGTTTGCAGTCTCGGCGCGGCCTTCTGGCGTGGAAAGGCTTAAGTCTTCAACCGGCTTGTTGCGCAGGTCGGTGGTAAGCTCTTTGGATACCGCCTCCAAGTCTTGTGCAAACTCGAAGCGCTTTGCGCCAGGAAGGTCTTTTCCGAACAGGTGCAAGAACGGATTGACGGCAATCTCGTTCACTACGTCAGCGGCGAACTTTGGGGTGTCGGCGACGGTCTGCACTAACTTTGTCGCGCCTGACAAGAAGCTTGCCGAAAGAGGATTATCCGTCTTGAATTTCTCGGTCTTTTCGGTATCGACGTTCGGAGTGTATGGTTTTGCTTGTGCGACAGGCTCATTAAGCAGCCCATCTTCAGATATTGTGGTATCAGAAAACAACCCGAGCGGGTCATTATTTTGCGACTCGAACAACCCAAGCGGATCGTTATTAGATGCCATGCTTAAACCCCGTATGTTTTGTACAGCTCCTGCAATTTGGCAGGATCGGTGATTCCTTTGGCTTTTGCGGCCGTATCAACTTGGGCGCGCGTCACGCCGATGCTTTTCTGCACTGGCGGAGCGCCAGATCCTTTGCGCTCGGTTATCTGCTTGCGCTCTTCGGTGTCAGGATTGTATTCCTCGCGCACAGAATACGTACCTTCCGGCTTCGACCCAAGCATGGTATTCAGCTTCGCGCGGCGCTCTTCAACCAATGGCGCCAATGAAGGGTCGTTCCGCGCCAGGTTTTCGGCTTGGGATAACTTCTGGCGCATCTCCTTGATCTCTTTTTCGGTCGCCCGGTCATTGCGCAGCTTGTTTACCTGCTCCCATTTCAACGCTTCCGCCGCCGGATCAGATTCTTTGCGTGCCGCACCCTCCGCTTTGGCGAGAGCTTCAATCTTTTTAAGCTCGTTCGGTAATTGGCTGTCCTCGAACTTGGCTTTCAGTTCCCATCTGCGCTGCTCAATCGCCAAATCGCGCTCAGTCTTGGCGTTCTGATCAGCAATCTCAGCATCGCGCTTACGAGCCTCGTCAGCCTGTTCTTTCACGGCAGACGCGCCTCCACCAAGTGCGCCCATCAGGCCGTAGGTTAATGCCTGTTCGAGTCCCATTATTGCATCTCCGGTTGGGGTATTTTCATCATGCTATCGCCGCCTTTGGCAATCGCGGCTTGAAGTTTTTCAAGAAACATTGCAACAGCCTTGTGTGTGTCGTCAGCGGTAAATTGAATGTCTTCGCTCTTTTCCATGAAGTCCAGCACATCACCAACAATTGCCACTCCGGCAGGGGGAACCACGTCGCCGTCGATACGTCCCTTGGTTTCGTCCACGATGGTTAGGATGACTTTGACTGCGGCAGATGAGGCAATATCAATCTTGTCGCCATCACCTTCCAGCAGGCGCATAAACATAGGGCGAGTCTTTTCAGAGTACATGAGTTTTTGCGCGGCGGCCAAGACTTTGGGCAGCATTTGCTGCTTGGCGTTTGGTTGTT
>Ga0299915_10001865_pt1 | contig 15452 bp, 14 predicted proteins | sample RVTome_13_FD_200263 | JGI IMG/M metagenome (GOLD analysis project Ga0299915, IMG submission 200263) | Soil microbial communities from uranium-contaminated site in the Upper Colorado River Basin, Wyoming, United States - RVT92D227 (version 2) ... | reverse complement strand
GGGGAAGAGGGGCGAGGTACTTTGCTGGTCGCTTTCGCCGGCTGGCGCCAGTGGGTCTTGGGCGCATGGAAGGTACCCACGGAGAGGGCCGATGCCATTCTTCCCAGGTTGCGTGAAGTGATATTCCGTTTTGGCGCTCCCTGCGCAATCGTCCGTGACCTGGGGCGGGCGATGGAGGAAGCTTCTCAGGCGCTCGTGAAGGTCCTCAAGCTCTCTATCCCGATACTGGCTTGTCACCTGCATTTCCTGAAAGACATCGGCAAGGATCTGCTGGCGGACTCGCACGACTGCCTGCGCGCGCTCATCCGGCAGGTCAACCTGCGCAAGCAGTTGCGCACTCTGGTGCGGGATCTGGGGCGAGGCCTTGGCCAGGAGATCGATCTGGCGCGAGCCGGACTGCGCCAGTGGCAGAGCAAACCCTGGCGCGGGCAGCGGCTGCCGGCAGGCGCTGCCGGAGTGGCCACGGTTCGCGCGCTGGCGCAATGGGTGCTCGATTATCCCGTAGAGGGAAAGGGCCTCGATTTTCCCTTCGCTCTCCCGTGGCTGGCCTTGTACGACCGCTGCCTACAGGCCTCGAGCGCGGTCGATGCGTTCCTGTCGAATCCACCAGAGGATGCTTCGGTGCGCAAGCCCCTGGAGCGCCTGCGCCGGATACTGCAGTCGGTTGAGAACAACGATCCCGCGTTCGCAGCTGTCGCGGACACGCTTACGCGGCGTGCCACTCTTTTCGGTGAATTGCGCAAGGCGCTCCGCCTGAACAATGATTCGAGCCGAAGAAAGAAATGGCACAAACGACAATCCGCCGACGACTTGAACGATATCCGTGCGGCCGTCCGCCGCCTGGCCTCTTCACTACGGCGGCGCCGCCCGCATCGGGGCCCGGCCGAGAACCAGCGTGAAGCGATCGACATTATTCTGGCTCATCTTAAAAAACACGGCCGTTTCCTGTGGGGTCACGCCATTCGACTTCCGGCGCGAGTAGGCGGAGGTATCCGACTGGTTGATCGGACCAACAACGTGCTCGAGTCCTGGTTTCGCTTCTTGAAACATGGCGAGCGCCGGCGAAGCGGCCGCAAGATACTCACCCAGGATATTGAAAAGCTCTCCCCGGCGGCGGCTCTTGCCTCGAATTTGAAGCAGGCTGATTATGTCTCGATCGTATGCGGATCACTCGACCGCTTGCCCGAAGCATTCGCGCGCCTGGACGAACGCGTGCGTCAAAAAGCGAGGTCACCGGTCTCGATCAGCCTGAAGGTCGTGGATGCCGAGACAGCATCGCTATCAACCGCCGACCGGAAACTGGTTCGCACTGAGGAGATGACTCAGCGAGTTATTGATGCAGCACAGGTGGGTTCACGAAAAAAGAAGGAAGTCGCCTGAAATCCATCAAATCCAACCGAGTTTTGACGCCGTAGGGGAGCGTAGTGTCGCGGAGTTTGGGCGGTTTATGGAGTCATTGGTGGGCAAGCTTGGTCGGAGTGAGCGACGGGAAGGAGCCCCGCTTTATATCGAGGGACTCTTTGACGCCTGGCCAGCGCAAATCCGTGGAGCCGATGGCGGCACGGCTGCATGTCGATTATCAGAAGTTGCAGCAGTTTATTACAGACAGTCCCTGGGACGATGGTCACGTCTGCAACAAATCTGATGACACGATCCAGCAGGGTGGTGATAACGTCCATATGGGAGACTACGGAAGCCCCGGCGCAGGGATCGGACCGGAGGCTCGCGCAGGATGGCATTGTCATCCTTGAGGGTGCTGTTGGTTCTTTCCGCTGCTGATCGTAGGTTGAGCACGGCCGAGAGCTTTGCAGCCTTTGCCAGGTGGTCGTAGACAGGGCTGAGAAGCTCGGCCAGCTGCTGCCAATTCAGCACGAGGCCACCGGGGGTGACCTGAAACTGGCAGAAGGTGCGGAGCCAGGCACAGATATTCCGCGTCGTCATGCCGAGGGCGTAGTGCAGGTAGGCCGAGAGCAGCGTAAGACGCAATCCCAAGGTTGCCTTCGGCAGCGCCTCGGTGATCGGGGCTTCTAGCTTGGTGCTTACAAGGAGAGCAGTAATATTCATAGATGATCAAATTATGAAAACAACACGTCTTTTGGTAACTGGTTCCAGCGGCTTGATCGGCAGCGAAGTTGTTGCCTCCTTCGCCGGCAATGGATGGAAGGTTCATGGGGTGGACAACAACATGCGGGCCGACTTTTTTGGCCCGCAGGGAGACACCCGGTGGAATCTCCAGCGGCTCAGAACAGCGTATTCCGCCTTCCACCATCACGAGATGGATATCCGCAATCGCGCTGCCGTGCTGGCGTTGGTCAAGGAAATCCGGCCGCAGGCTATTGTGCATACAGCCGCGCAGCCAAGCCACGACCTAGCCGCCAAACGTCCGTTCGATGATTTTGATGTAAACGCCGTGGGCACTCTCAACATCTTGCAGGCCGCGCGAGAGACTTGTCCGGAATCGCCGTTCGTTCACATGAGCACGAACAAGGTCTATGGCGACCGCCCCAATGAGATCCAGCTTAAGGAATTAGACACCCGGTGGGAATATGACGACCCGGCCTACGCCGACGGAATTAGCGAAGAGTTTTCCATTGACCAGAGCAAACACTCCGTCTTCGGTGCGTCCAAGGTCGCCGGTGACGTTATGGTTCAAGAGTATGGCCGCTATTTCGGCATGCACACCTGCGCATTGCGGGGCGGTTGTCTGACAGGCCCAAACCACTGTGGGGTTGAATTGCACGGGTTCCTCAGCTACCTGATCAAGTGCAACCTTGAGAGTCGTACCTATCGCATCTTCGGCTACAAAGGCAAACAGGTGCGGGACAACATTCATAGCCATGACGTGGTGGAGTTCATTCGGCGGTTTATTGAGTCGCCTCGCGTCGGCGAGGTCTATAACCTGGGCGGTGGCCGGGCGAACAGCATATCCATCCTGGAAGCGTTCAAGCTGATTGAATCCATCTCCGGCAAGCCAATGCGGTATGAATATGTGGACCAGAACCGGCAGGGCGATCATATCTGCTATATATCGAATTTGCAGAAAATGAAGTCCCATTATCCAGGCTGGGAGATTACCAAGGACTTAAAAACCACCTTTGCCGAAATCCATGAATCGTTGATAAAGCGGGTCTTCAGCGGAATCTGTGGGTGAAATATGTACGAAAAGCAGTGGCTAAAGAAGAAATGCCCGCTCCGGGTGCCGACAAAACCGATGTATGCCCCTCACCCGTGCCACGTTGAATTCCGCATATGGATTCCGAGGGCAGATAAACGGACGTAACGTTCTGTGTCTGCAGCAGTAAACGGTCATTTGACATCTGGATCACCCGCAGATTCTGCTGAGGAGGCGATAAAGCGAACCGCGAGTTGCGGCGCGAGCCCGGCGCTGTAGTACCCTGGCATGGGCAAGCGCGGCTTTTCTTTTCAATCGGAGCCGGGCATGAAAATTCTGCTGACAGGCGCATGCGGATTTGTGGGGAGCACGTTGGCGCGGGCCATCGGGGACGCGGCGCTAGGCTGGATGGTGTTCGGTTTTGACAACCTGAGCCGGCCTGGGAGCGAATTGAATCGTCCCCAACTGATCCGTCTTGGGGTGAAGCTGTTTCATGGCGACCTGCGTTGTCAGAGTGATGTGGACTCGCTGCCGGTGGTGGATTGGATTATCGACTGCGCCGCCAACCCCAGCGTGCTGGCCGGGGCCGATGGCCATACCAGCAGCCGTCAACTTATGGAACATAATCTGCTGGGCACGATCCATCTCTTGGAACGGTGTAAAGCAACGAAGGCTGGCCTGATCCTGCTGAGCACCAGCCGGGTTTACAGCATTGAACCCCTGGCCAATCTGCCCGTGGAAGTATCTGATCGCGCCTTTCGGCTCAAGGATGGCGGAATGCTGCCGGTTGGGGTATCGGCAGAGGGAATCGCGGAGAACTTCAGCACCCAACCGCCATTGTCACTCTATGGTGCGAGTAAGTTGGCGAGCGAGACCTTGGCGCTGGAGTATGGTGGGGTGTTCGGGTTCCCCGTCTGGTTGAATCGGTGCGGAGTGCTGGCAGGCGCAGGGCAGTTTGGACGGCCTGACCAGGGCATTTTTGCCTACTGGATTAACTGCCATCGCCGCCATGTGCCGTTGCGCTACATCGGATTTGATGGACAGGGAAACCAAGTGCGCGACTGCCTGCATCCGCGTGACCTTGTGCCATTGCTGGAAAAACAAGTTGCTGCCGGCCTTGATATGAGCAAGCCTCGTCTGGTCAACGTCGCCGGCGGCCGCGCTTCGGCCATGTCATTGCGGCAGCTTACGGACTGGTGTGATGCCCGTTTTGGTCCGTATCCAGTGGCGAGTGATCCGCGACCAAGAGCGTTCGATCTGCCGTGGGTGGTACTCGATTCGCGACAGGCGCAAAAAGTGTGGAACTGGGTTCCGCAGACCACAACCGAAGCGATTCTGGAAGAGATTGCGGCCCATGCCGAGATTAACCCCCACTGGTTGCAGCTTTCGTCGCCGATTTGGCCTATCCCTGCGTCGGATCCCGAAACGCTGGTTGCCGCAAAGCGATTGAATAACCGTTGACCCTGCAAAACTCCCAGGAGACGCGTTTATTCATGAAGAATTTTGCTGAAGTCGACCGCGCGAAAGGAGACCCCTTGAGCCCTTGACCCCTTTGCCCCTTTGCCCCTGGACGAATTCACGCAAAACCCGTTGTTTAGTGAATATTTGTGCAATTCCGAGACCTCTTTAGAGCCCAGGAGCCAATACAGACTGCTCGCCATAAGGGTCAACTGCAGGTCAAAATCACCTTCCTGGCCACGGCCGATGAGAGGGCATCCATATGGAAGAAGTGCACAGACGACGGGATAGGGACTTACAATGGTTGTCAGGGGAGGAATGGCCCAGCAACGTGCTGTTTCAGCTCAACACTGTGGAAAATCATTCGTATGTTAATGATACAGATAACATGCCGGAAGTATCAGATGAGTGGTTGGCCGGTGGATATCATGCGACCGGAGAGTCCGATTTGCCGCCGGCGTTAGGTCGACACCCTTCGATGGGAATCCAGGCAAGTGCGAATCTTCCTCCTACACTTTTGTTGTTTGGCGCAATTGACCATTTCTTCCCGGGCGATCCCAGGGCCTACCGCGTTGTGTTCGCAGTGTTGCACTCCCTTCTGGCCGCCTTCGTGGCGTTCTTCGTGTTCAAAATGTGGAATCTGAAGCCATCGCCCCAGCATCTCATCCTTGCCGCGAGTTTCGGCCTCTTCTCTCCGATCCTGCTCTGTTGGGGAACGGCAATCCCGGAGGATAAGGGGTTCCAGATCCTGCTGATGCTGTCCGCCCTTTACTATGCTCGGACACAGCGACTGGTCCTGAGCGCCATACTACTGGGCGGACCCATTGCCTTCAAAGGATTAGGAGTGTTCATCGCACCGTTGTGCGCCTGGTACATAGCCTCGCGACCGTTCCGTCTCTCCGAACTTGTCAGCCGTCCTGTCGTGACGCGATGCGCGCTGTATACCGCTATCACCATTCTAGTACTACTACGTTAGGTAATGTTTCGGTGCCGTTGCCACTGCTCGAAATGTGGACTCAAATGTGTGGTTCCAGAGGTCGTGAAAATCGTGTCGGATACGCATGGCTCCTGTGTTCTCTTGCGATTTCGCATGACCATAACCTAACGTAGTAGTACTAGTCGCTTGTGCCTGTTTCGCGCCGTACCTTCCCGCGATCATCCCAATGATGACCCATCGTCTGTCATCGGAGATGGCGGTTGGCCGCTTGCCAAGCCACGGCTCGATTTGGCGGCCGATGAGTTACGTTTTACCGCACCACTGGGGGTGGCGGTGAAGACCATCTTTACCACGGTCTTTGTGCTCTTCAATATGGTCGGGTTCATCAGAAAGCGTATCGGCCTCGAGATCATTACGGCCAGTCTGCTGCTGCTGTGCGTCGACATATCCCTTTTGGGGGGCAGCATGGACAGAATGCACATTGGAGTCATCATGGCCCTTCTTGTTGTCGGGACGTCTGATCGATCTTGGGGCTTTCGACTCGGATGGATTTACTGCATCGGCAGTCTGACCTTGATGGCGGGGTACGGGGCGAGCGCGCTGATAACTGGATGGAACAGGGAGGTATCAGATGGACTGTTCGTTTTTGTCTTTGTCATCTATGTGAGCGTCCTGCTGACAATCAGATCAACGCGGTCAAACCCAACGCTGTCAGCTATCCTCGCCTGATTGTCGGCGGCGGGTGAGAATCGTGTTGGCACAGAACGAGCCACCTCGTTAGATTGCGCAGTGCGGATGTAGCAGAATGGCCGTGATCAAGAGGCCCCAGTTTCTTGTGTTGGCAGTGTGCCCCACCGCCTGACACCGCAAGTGTTGGAAGCCCTTTGCTATGAACATTCCCCCAAAACCAGTTAGCCCTGGTCCGCGGCTCACCCTCCTGAGTGTCGTTATTCCCGCCCGCAACGAGGAGGACGCACTGCCGTCGACCGTGGAACATCTGCATTTGGAATTGCGGCTGAACCACATTCCGCACGAAATTCTGGTAGTGGACGACGGCAGTACCGACCGAAGCTGGGAGGTGCTTCAGGAAATCCAGCAGCGCATCCCTGAACTGCGGCCGATTCAAAATCCCGGCCAACACGGGTTTGGACGGGCCGTTATTTTTGGCCTCCGCAACGTTAAAGGCGATGGGGTGGTGATTATGATGGCGGATGAATCGGACGATGTGCGGGATGTGGTGCGATATTGGCACGAGCTCAACGAAGGCTGGGACTGTGTGTTTGGTAGCAGGTTTGTCAAGGGAGCCGGCGTGATCGATTACCCCAGAATCAAACTCATCATAAACCGGATGGCCAACCTGTTCGTCCGGCTCCTCTTTGGAATCCCGCTCAACGACACAACCAATGCCTTCAAGGCGTATCGCCGGACGGTGATTCGGGGCTGCGAACCCCTGATGTCGCCCCATTTTAATCTGACGGTGGAGATTCCGCTCAAAGCCATTGTGCGAGGCTATTCCTGGACAGTAGTGCCGATCACCTGGCGGAACCGCCGCTACGGGGCCCCCAAGCTCAAGCTCAAGGAAATGGGCAGCCGGTATTTCTTTATCGTCATGTATGTCTGGCTGGAAAAGTACTTTAGCCGGGGGGACTATGTGAAAAGTTCCCCGGTTGGCAAAGGAGAGGTGTGAACCCGCGCCTTGCCCACCTGCAAGGTGAAGGCGTTAGGCTTTGGTGCCAAATGCGGATTGGGCGGAAATCCATTATCCGCTCCATCCCTTCCATGACTAGGCCTGTCTGGTTATTGCGAGATTCCAGAATGGAAATATGCGACTGCGCGCACCGACCGGCCAGCTTCTGACCCTTCCCGCGTGGATGACGGATAAGTGGATCTGCCGCAATTTGAAGTTTCGCGAGGCGCCTGTTTGTTCAGTTTCAGCTCTCCTGGAGTTGCGAAACTTCTTTCAGTCATGATGAAAGGAGGTTGCCGATGATGGAAGTGAAAGGAGTCCGCAGATTTGATATGAAGGAGACGAACGCTCCCGAATCGAGGCCTTCATGCCGTTCCTGCAGTAGCGATTACGAAAAAAGGAAGTTATGCAGCTCATCGTATTCGTATTTGGCATCGAGCAGATGAATCCAGGGACTGGCGGAATGGAAGCGCCGGAGTTGTTCCTGCAGAGAGATGAACTGCTTCCCTTCCCCGGCGTTGCCTGCAATGGTGATGCATCCGGTTGGAAGCTCAATGCCCCACTGGGGTTCGATGGACGCTGTGATGACGGCATTGTAGCCGAAGATTTTCTCAATCTTGTCAGGGTTGGAGAGTATGCGGTGGACGCCGATGCGCGCGTCGGGATCATAAGGAAGCTTCAGGCAGCGGAAACGGAACGAGTCCGACGGTTCCGAGATGAAGGACGAAACCGAGACCGCATGAACGTTCAACTCGCGAAATCCCAGAACCAGGCCATGCTTGCTCAGCGGCTCTTCGGCCCGGAAGAATTTGAGATTATTGCTTTCGACGATGGAGAGCTCTTCAGAGGCGCTATCCAGGGTTAAAGAGAGAATAGTGATCTTGGGGCGTTTGATATCCTCTGGCAAAAGGGGATTGGGGCATTCGGTTCTGACGCGGCATTCTTTGCCGGGGACGATCGGGGAAGGATCCTGCATCCGGTAGAGGACACGGTCATGCACCGTTTATACAAAATTGTCGACACTGATCGAGCCACAGGAATCGTTATAATGACAAGAGCGACGGTAACGGGCGGCGGAAGGAAACAAGGTTCTGTCGGTGGCCTGGATGTTGTGGCTCAGCAAGCCGAGTTTCTCGACAAGAGAAACCAGGGTATGGAAGATCTCCTGATAGCGGCTTTCTCCGAGGCAAGCGCGGAAGTTGATGAAGGTGGCGCGGCAGGGGACCGACTCGTCGCGAAGTCCGGCAAGGCCCCGATGATAGGACTGACCCTGCTTGGGATCGCGCAGGATGCCGCAGAAATGTTTGACGTCGGATATTTTGTCGAGATAGCGGAACAGGGCGAGAAGAAAGAGGGAGATGGGATCGTAGCAGGGGCCTCCGAAGATGGAGTAAGCATGGCGCGGCGCCATCTTCCAGGCTGGACTGGAAAACTGCAGGCAGGCAAGATTCCGGCCCGGCAGTTGCTGGGACTCGACGAGATAGCGCAGGTGGACACCGAAAGGGACGCGATAGCCGAGGTAATGGTAGCGGTCGATGTACTGTCTGAACAACGGGCTGAGTGTCCGGATCGAAGCTTGAACCAAGCGCAAGATAAGGGGATCGAACTCCCCGGCGCTTCCTGTGACGGGAATTTGAGCGTCGATCTAAACCGTGGTAGCAATTCGGCGAGGACCGGGAGCGCCTGTCGAATAGAGCAATCTAACATAAGATGGATTGAAACGTATTTGGCTTCCGACGGATCTCGTTGTGAAAAAGGTAGAAGGCGTTCTTAAATCACGTCACTGAATATAGCTCTTAAGAGGTATCTATGTTCCGTCAGAAGGAAGGCTGATGCGCTACATTGGCAGAATCTGTCTCATTCTCGCGGTTTTGATATTGAGCCTTCGGGTTCGAGCGCTGGCTTGTCTAAACTTGGGCACGCTCCATCTTCTCAAAGGTATTACTCCTAGTGCGTCGAGCATATTTCCAGCATATCTTTTGGGGGAGAGAGGGCTTCTATCCCTTGAACATCTTCAGCTGGCCTGCCTTGCCATCGATGAAGCTTATTCGCTGGACCCCCAGAGCTTCCAGTCAAATTACTGGCGTGGGTTTACTGAGCTCGCAAGTGGTCATATGATCAGCGACCTCCGCCGTTTCAAAACACTAACTGAATCGGATTATCGATCTTTCTCAGCTGCTTTTCTCTATGGCTTCAGTCTTTATAGGAGCGGCGATATCCAATCGGCTCTTGACCACTGGCGCTCAGCTTCCGATGGGAATTGTGAGATCTTGCTTGAGCGAACTGGATCGATTGACGCCTGCCGCATGGCCATCCTCATTTCACCAACCAACAGCGAACCTTACTTTTGCCTTGGTCTGGCGCTTCGAAACTCGCGTAATCTTGCGGACGCCCTATCTGCTTTTCAGAGCGCCTTGCTCCGGAACACTTCAATCCCGGCCAAGCCGTTACTCAAGCCTTTTAGCGAAGGCTACTCTCCGGCGTCTGTGAACTATCATATCGGAGAGATTTACCTGCTGACCGGACAACTCCAGAAGGCGGAATCCTACTTCGACGAGGCGATGCGCTTAGACCCCATGCACTATTGGGCTCCTCTGCAAAAAGCTGACATAGAGAATCGCCTCCATCGACGTCCCGAGGTCGCTAAAGCCATTCTTCTGTCCTTATTAAATCAATATCCCAGCCATGTTGCGGCGATCCTGAGCCTCGGATGTCTGTGTGAAAATGATGAGAACCTACCCTGCGCTGTCCAACATTACGAACGGGCGCTCAGCATTGCCCCGAACCATTCGTTGTCACTTGCCTTTCTATCGCGCGCACAGCTAAAGCAATCGCAATTCAGCCAAGCTCTGGCCAATGCCCGCAAAGCACTTTCATTGGATCCCCTTCAGCCTGAAGCCTGCCGCGTTGCAGCGCAGTCCCTATTTGCACAAGAACGATTCGTCGACGCCCTTCCGTATGCCAAGAGCATTCTGGCGACCTCGCCTCCCGATCCGGAGATTGTCCGTATGATCATCAAAATCTATCGCGCGCTTGGGAATGAGACCGAGATGAAGCATTGGATGGGTCAATTAAAGCAGATGTCAGCACAAAGTGGGGCCCCCGCCCGATAAACCAATTTATGCGCGTGCTACAAGTTCTGGAATCAATGGGCGGCGGCACAAGAAAGCATTTGGAATTGCTCGCCAGGGGGTTGAAATCGCGCGGCGTCGACGTCACTCTGGCTCTGCCCTTTGAGCGACCTTATGATCCGAAGGCCGCGCTCATGGATTACACATTTCCGCACCTAATGCGCAGCCAGGGCTTCCGAGTTGAGCAATTCCATATGGTTCACGGTCGAATCTCGCCACGATTTGATGCTCTGGCATTGTATGAATTGACTCGGTTTATCAGGCACGAGCATTTCGATGTCGTTCACACGCATAGCGCAAAGGCCGGGGTATTGGGCAGGCTGGCCGCTCGGTTGGCATGTTCGCCCGCGATAGTGCATACCCCCTATTCCCTTCCTTTCCGCACTGAGCTCAGGCAAGGGAGTCGATATTACTTATATTATGGACTTGAGAAAACACTTGCAGCTTTTACAGACACCATTATTGCGACCTCGCTAGCCGAACAAAAGGAGATTGCGTCCAGCGGCCTCATATCAAGAGATCGCGTTCCCTTGATCCACAATTGCTTCGATCTGGAACGCTATGATTTTAGCCATGGTCAATCAAAAACGTTCAAAGAGGCGTTAGGCTGGGACCGGTCTCGGTCGGTTGTGGGAACGGTAGCAAGACTTTCCCCTCAGAAAGGACTCCTTTCTTTGGTCGAATGCGCCGGCATCGTTAAGCAGAAGCTCCCCAAGATACAATTTGTCGTCGTAGGAGATGGTGAGCAGCGCATCACCATCGAGCAAAAGGTTGCGACATTAGCCCTGACTCAAAACTTTACCCTTGTTGGAAATCGTGCGGATTACCTGCTATTCATGCGCGCCTTCGACGTTTTTGCCTTCCCCTCATTATGGGAAGGTCTGCCTTATGCGCCGATTGAATCCATGGCAATAGGCACACCAGTGGTGGCCAGCGCGGCCACTGGCACTATTGATCTTATTATTCACGAACGTACGGGACTGCTAGTCGAAATTGGCGATGCCCAGGCAATGGCTGCCGCCATTCTGCGCTTACTGGGCGATGCCAACCTGGCTTCAAATCTGGCTTATCAAGCTCGGAAATATGTTGAAGATAACTTCAATGGGGATCATCCCGTTGATCAAACACTTCACCTTTACGATCAACTATATACGAGCAAGCGCGCAGTGGATACAAAATTATGATGCGATGTCTCATTCTCGGTGGCAATGGTTTTATTGGCCGTCACGTGGTATGCGCCCTGCGTAATGATGGCACTGACGCGCTTGTTGCAGATCTCTACGCTAATACAGAGGCACCATACACATATGCTGATCTTCTGGATCCGCGCTCCCTCATGAAGGCAACCTCCAACATTGATGTCGTTGTTCATCTGGCTTGGGCTACAGTGCCAAAATCATCAACGGATGATCCAATTAAGGATGTAGCAACCAATATCATTGGAAGCCTCAACCTTTTTCGCGCGTGCGCAGCTCAAAACGTGAAGCGAGTCGTTTTTTGTTCAACGGGCGGAGCCATTTACGGCATTCCACAAGTCCTGCCAATAACCGAAGATCACCCCATCGAGCCGCTCTGTCCCTATGGAATAACAAAAGCCGCAGTTGAAATGTATTTGAAATTATATTCCCGCCTGCATGGGATACAGTACGTCATCCTGCGCCCCGCGAATGCATACGGCGAGGGTCAAAACAGCGCAAAGGGGCAAGGCGTGATTGCTGCCTGTCTGAGCTCCATCCTGCATAAAAAGCCTTTCATCGTCTGGGGCGACGGGACGGTCGTGCGAGATTACGTATATGTAACGGACATCGCCCGCGCTATAAGTCTAGCTGTTAAATTCGAAGGTGCCAATGCAGTATGCAATATCGGGTCAGGAAGGGGCACAAGCGTCAATGAAGTCATTTCTCTTATTTCAAGTGTCACGGGTGTAGCGGTTGATACACACTATGTTCAAGGCAGGCCGATTGACGCACCCAGCAATATTCTTGACGCTTCAAGAGCCAGATCCCTTCTTTCTTGGCAGCCGTTGATTGTATTGGAGAATGGCCTTCAGCAGCAATGGGATCATTTGATTAATGATATGAGCCGTTCGTCAATGACCGGTGGTGCACGTTAAATGCATAGGCTGAGTATTCCTGTGGCTGATCCATCGCGATGGAGAACCGTGACGAAGCCTAAAAGGGTTAGCACAGCATGAATTGCCGAGACCGATTGTTTCATATACGCCGTGCTGCAACGCACATATTATTAGTGCTGCTGACAGCAACGACTCTATTGCATTTATTGTCCCTTAAACCAGTCGCGGCGACGACAGCCGCGGTTGGGTCAGTTAACGAGCAGGTGATAGATCTGATTGAAATGGCGCCGCGCGCCGCATGGGTCTCTACCGCCGGTGAACTGGTCTTCGGCAGGGATCAATACGAGGTTACTCTTGCTGCTTATAGGTATCATGTGCAGATGCCTAACAAGCACATATACCCAAAGACAATCTACACGCCCGTTGCTACCGCTGATTATCCTACAACCGTGCGTGGCCATTACAGACTCCGCCTGCCGAGAGCCGGCAAGATAGTCTTTTTGGCGGAGTCCTGCGGCAATCCCAGCGCCTATCACCGCATGGCCATTGGGTATCTGCTTCGGGAAAAATCAAACGAAGTAGTTTCTTTCAAGGAGGTTCAGCTTTTTCAAACGCCCGGCGGCGTGGATGAGGGGAGCGCCGTATTCCAGGCTGACATAACCTTTTTGGCCGGCAAAGAAGTCGAATTGGTACTGAAAACACAGGCACAGGCGACAACCTCTGTTGGACAACTCTACTGGACCAAAGCTCAAGTAATCAGCTATTATCCGCGGTCAAAGGGTTTTGACCTCTCCTGCTCGCCGTCGGACATCGATATCGTGCCTCAGACCAATCCGTATGCAGCAAAACTGAAATTCACGATTAGAAATATGGGCCTTGATAATAGTCCTCCATACGCCCTGATGTTGAAAGGCGGGAATACAAATAAAACAATAGCCCGCATTTCCGGCCGGAGCATCGCGGCTGGTGGCGTGGGCACTTTGGAATACCTCATGGTGTCCAAAGACAGGCAGAAACATGAATTTACGTTCGTCTGCCGTGCGGAGGCCGACGGCAGCGAGCAGGTGATCGAGAACAATGACGCGTATTTTACAGTGCGCATTCCATACCTCGGGTTGAATTTAAGAAGGATCGAAGGCATACCGCGTCCATGGAAAGCGGAAAGTCTGAAGGTGGTTTTCAATAATCAGCTGCATTCCGTTGAGGGCTACAGTTTGACTTACAATATCATCGACTGGTTGGGGAAAACCGTTCAGACAGATAAAGAAGTAAAGCTCCCTTCCGGCGATACTTTTTCTGTTTTTGAGTTCCCGTTGCCGCGGCAAGTGGCAAGCAGACCGGGACCAGGTTGGTTTAGAGCCACTTTCACGCTCGAATACCGGGGCACCGAGATCGACAGCCATGCCATAAATGTTTCGCGAATGCCGGAGCGCCCGGCGGTACTGAGCAAAATAATGGGAATTGGATTTGCCTCCCTTGGAATCCGCGGCGCGATCGACCTGGAACTCATCAAAGATATGGGCGCGAGGTACGTAAGGCACTCTAATCCGCAGTACGAAAAAGCGCTGGTCGCGCAGGGCAATGGCGAGTATCTGATCAGCTATGTCGCCAACGAAAACCTCACGGCTATCGTTTCCCAGGGCTGGAGCCCATCGCTTGAACAAAAGATCTACGACGAGACCTATAACCTGGTAAATCAGAACAAGGGACTGGTAAAAATATACGAACAGGGCAATGAATGGAACCTGGGGATCTCTACGGAAGACGCCGGTAGACTTTATCGGATCATTTATGCGGCCGCCAAACATGCCGATGCAGATTGTATTATCAATACCGGCGGAGCTGGCGGTGGCGGCGCAGCAGTGGTGGAATGGCACCGAAAGCTGTATCGGTCATACCGCGATTCTATAGATAACATCTCTTTGCATTCCTATTGTTTTTCCCATCCCGACTTTAACGACAACCTTATGAGATATTGCAACCAGCCGGTGGAGGATTATCTGCAAATCCTTGAAAGCTTCGGAGACTACCCGCGGAAGAATATCTTCATATCTGAATATGGTTATTTTGCCAATGGACAACGCAATATTGAACTATCCGCCCTCTGGTCGGTCCGGCAATTTCTTATCGGGGCCAGGTACAATATTCCGATGTTGCAGTTCCTGCTGTTTGATGTAGGCTATGATCCAATGAACGAGGGAGGATGTACCATAGGTCTGGTATATTTCAATGGGGAGCCAAAGCTGGCCTACGTCGCCTACGCAGTGCTGGCTAACAAATTGGGCGGCGCCGATTTTGTCACCGAGAAGGACATAGGGAAGAACAATTACCTCTACCAATTTAATAAGGACGGCAAGAGCTTTGTTTACTTGTGGAAAGCCCAAGGCGCGGACGAAATGATCGTTGTGCCGGCGGCTGGCAAGGAAGTCCTCATCATGGACATCATGGGTGGTATCCGAAGTGCTGCGTCCTCCGCGGGCGCGGTGTCAATCCCCTTGTCTACGGCCCCGCATTATGTTGAAGGAATTGAATTAGCAAATTTCAGGCTATTAGGAAGATACTCGGCAAGTCGGGCAAGGCTTGAAAAGATGAAAAACGGTGCAAAGCTATACCACCATGTGAAGAATGCCAGCACCACGTCTGCATGGGTCTGGTGGGAAATATGTAAGAGACAATGGCGGGAAAGCAGCAGCCTGACAGTTATTCGGGAATTATTTGAGCGCGTTGAAAAGGCCATAAGCTCCTCGCCTCATCTACACGAGGAACACATCTCGAGTGACAAGCTGGTGGAGTGTCGATACCGGGCTGGAATCAAGATTGACGGCAAGCTGGATGAGTGGGGTGGCTTGCCGGTCTATCAAGGGAAAAATGTGATCCCAGGGGATTCTCTAACCCCTGTTGTTAAAGGTGAGAATGACCTCTCCTACACTTTTCGTACCGCCTGGGATGCCACCCATTTCTACATCGGCCTTGATGTTCGAGACGACAATGTCCATAGCTCTCAGACCGAACTGAACCTCTGGACAGAGGATTGTGTAGAGATCTGGCTCGGG
>Ga0299915_10001863_pt1 | contig 15455 bp, 16 predicted proteins | sample RVTome_13_FD_200263 | JGI IMG/M metagenome (GOLD analysis project Ga0299915, IMG submission 200263) | Soil microbial communities from uranium-contaminated site in the Upper Colorado River Basin, Wyoming, United States - RVT92D227 (version 2) ... | reverse complement strand
TGACTTCCACCGGGTCTTCAATTGTCATGGTCACGATTTCCGGCTTGATTATCTGTTGCAGCGCGGCATACATAGTGGAGGTTTTCCCGGAGCCCACCGGACCGGAAAATACCAGCAGACCCGCGGGGCGCCGCAGCGCTTCCTCCAGCCGCCTGCGGTCACCCTCGCGGTAGCCCAATTGGTCCAAAGTCGCAGTCTCGTGCTGCTGCGGCAGAATACGCATGGTGAGTTTCTCACCCCAGGTGGAGGGCAGAACATTTTCCCGAACGACAATTGTCTTGTCGTCTTGCTCAAGATCAAAACGGCCGTCTTGAATTGTTCGGCGATTCTCAAGGTCCAGGTCGCCCATCGCTTTGAAGCGCGCAGTCAGGGGTCCGTGAACGCTTTTTGGCAAGGTCAGCACACTGTGCATTACCCCGTCAATGCGGAAGCGCACTTGGGTCTCCTTGGAGGCCGGGCTCACGTGGATATCGCTGGCACCGTCGGCAATGGCCGCCAGGACGATCTTCCGCGCTAACTCCCTGAGCGCCTCCTCCTCCGCCCCCATTACAGCCGGACTTGCAGCCTCTTCCTGCAGGGTCATTTCTTGGCTCCTTTCTGGCGGGCCTTCTTGGCCCGAGCAATACGTTCATCAAGCAATTTGATGGCGGCGCGCACCGCGGCCAAATCTATGCGCGCGGCGGCGGGATCTTCGTATTCGAGGAATTTGCGCAGATCGCGCCGGTAAAATCTCCACTGGCGGCCGGCCTTGAAACCCTTCACCTTGCCCTGGCCAATCCAGCGATACATCGTCGGCTTGGTGGTTTTCAGGAAGGCGATGGCCTCCTCCAGGTCGAGGACATCGTCATCGCGCTCTTCTCGCGGCGGGATTCTCTTCTTCTGCTGCTTGGCTGCCGGCATCTCTTGTCGCCCCCAAAGTAGTTATTATTACTTATCATTGATGAATATACCATGTTAACGATAATCTGTCAAGGGGAATTTTGAGGATTTTGCGCGCGGCTTCCCCCTCGCCGATTGACCCCTATCTTCTCTCCCCGCTATACTAGAATTCGCCCGTTGTCGAGGCACAGGAGCCGAAAGTTGGAAGCTTCGTTTGATCGTGGGCTGAGAAATCTCTCCGGCTGCGGGCTGAGCGGGATGATGAGCCTGCAGGGCCGGCGCACGAGCGGTGAAGCGATTCTCCGCTCCATCGCCCTGATGCACGAACGCTCCAACGGGATGGGCGGCGGCTTCGCCGCCTATGGCATCTATCCCGAGCACGCCAATGACTTCGCCTTCCATGTGATGTATTACACGACCCGGGCGCGGGAGGAGGCCGAAGCCTTGCTGAATAAGGCTTTCGAGGTGGTCCTGGATGAGCGCCTCCCCACTCGCCAGGTCGCGGGAATAAAGGACCCGCCGATTCTTTGGCGCTATTTCCTGCGGCCCCGGCCCCTGCTTCTGGCGGAAACCGCCAGCCCGACAGAAGAAGACTTCGTCCTCAGCCAGGTGATGAAGATAAATGTTGAGGTTGACGGGGCCTATGTCTTCTCCAGCGGGAAGAACATGGGGGCCTTCAAGGCGGTCGGCTTTGCCGAGGAGGTGGGCCGCTTCTATCGGCTGGAGGATTATCAGGCGTACTGCTGGGTGGCCCATGCCCGCTATCCCACGAATACTCCCGGCTGGTGGGCGGGGGCGCATCCGTTCACGCTTCTCGATTGGTCGGTGGTGCACAATGGCGAAATCTCCTCCTATGGCATCAATCGCCGCTACCTGGAGATGTTCGGCTATCGCTGCACCATGCTTACCGATACCGAGGTGATGGCCTATCTGCTCGATTTGCTCATCCGCCGCCACAATCTTCCGATCGAGGTGGCGGCGAAGATAATGTCCGCGCCCTTCTGGAAGACGATTGACCGGCTGCCCGAGCAGGAGAAGGAACTTTACCTGCGGCTGCGGCAAATCTATTCCAGCGCGCTGGTGAACGGGCCTTTTGCCATCATCTTCGCCTGGAGCGGAGGCATGGTGGGGCTGAATGACCGGATCAAACTGCGGCCTCTGGTGGCGGCGCGGGCAGGCGAATTTCTCTATCTTTCCAGCGAAGAGTCCGGCATCCGCGCCATGTGCGAGGAGCCGGAAGTGGTCTGGTCTCCAAAAGCGGGCGAGCCCGTCATAGGCCGCCTGGGAGAAGCCGTCGTCGCCGGTGAGCCGCGAAGAAGGCCCGCCGCCGTATGATCCTCGAAGCAGTTTCGAGAGTCAAGAATCTGCGCCATCTGTGAAATCTGTGGATAATACTGCCGTAAATGCACTTTTGAAATGCGTTCTCGACTCTAGACCCTGGACTCCGAGACCCTATGCAGATTGACGCTATAAATCTTCACTATCGAGACCTGAATGCCCGCATCCGCGAGGCCGCGGCCGCGGGTGAGACCTGCTTCACTCTGACGGGTGTGAACGGCCAGCGCTACATCGCCGACGGCCTGCGGGCGAAGATAAAGATTGACATCTTCGGCGTGCCCGGCAATGACCTGGGCGTTTTCATGGACGGCCCGGAAATCACCGTGCACAACAATGCCCAGGATGCGATCGCGAATACCATGAATGATGGCAAGATCGTCATCTGCGGAGACGCCGGCGATGTGCTGGGCTACGGGATGCGGGGCGGCCGGCTTTACGTGCGGGGAAATGTGGGCTACCGCGTGGGAATCCACATGAAGGCCTACAAGGAGCAGGCGCCGATTGTCGTTGTCGGAGAATCCAGCGGAGATTTTCTGGGCGAATATATGGCCGGCGGAATTCTCGTAGTCCTATGTCTCAACGGAAATGGCCTGTGCAAAGTGGGGGATTATATCGGCACCGGAATGCACGGAGGCAGTATTTATCTGCGCGGAGAAGTTGACCCCTATCTTGTGGCGACTGAACATGTGGGCATCTCCGCCGCCGGCGAGGAAGATATGGAAATCCTGCGGCCCATTGTGCGGGACTATTGCGCCCAGTTCGACCTCGATCCCGAAAAAGTCCTCAACCTCCCCTTCACCCGCCTCACCCCGGTCTCACATCGGCCCTTTGGCGACAAATACGCAACGTAAGTTGACCTCAGTCCGAGAGTCTTGAGTCGAGGGCTTGCCCTGAGCGAAGCGCCAGCGGAGTCGAAGGGTCAAGGGTCAAGGAAAGTCACCAACTACCACAAAGACACCAAGTCACAAAGCAACTGGACAAATCGTAGGGGCGGCTGACCAGTTGCGATCCTTGCGTCCTTGCGGTGATACTATCCGCGTGCATCTGCGGCTAGATTTCCACTTCCGGGGCGGATTCTTCCCTGGCGGGGAGGGCGGCTTCGGCGAGGCGGGCGGCCTGGGGCTGGAGGGCGAGACGTATCCAGGAGCGCGCGGTTTCGATGGTCATGAGCACGGTCAAGACGAGCATGGCGGCGCTGAGGGCGGCGTTGATGAGGCTGTGTTTTGGGCCTTCGGGCAGATAGACCTGGGTTATATTGAGGACTCCGGCGGTCATGGTAGTTGCCAGGATGAAGAGGAAGGGAAGGAAGGTGATGAGCGCGTAAGCCCGGCGCGGCGCGGTCTTCAGCATCACGCTGGTGCCGATGGCCAGGGCGATGGCGGCGAGCAGTTGGTTGGCCATGCCGAACATGGGCCAGATGGTCATGATGTCATTCTTCCAGAGGAGCGCGCCCCAGGCCCCGGAGGCGCAAGCGCCGGTGATGATGATGGCGGCCCAGGAAGAGCGCGCGCCTTCGGCCCGGGTGGGGCGGACGAGTTCGCCGATGATGAAGCGGGCAACCCGGGTGCCGGTATCAATCACGGTAAGGATGAAAAGCGCCTCGAACATGATGGCGAAATGATACCAATAGGCCATCAGTCCCTTCATCCCCGGCAAAGAAGAGAAGATTTGCGCCATTCCCACGGCCAGAGAAACCGCCCCGCCGGTGCGGCCGGCAAGGCGGTGCTCTCCAACCATTTTCGTAAGGTTGGTGAGATTGCTCTCCGTTCCCGCCCAGGAAGGAATAAGCGCCATGTCTCTGGCATTGATGGCGAAATAATCATAGGGGAGCATGACGCCGGCGGCGATGAGGGCCATCACCGCCACGAAGGATTCCACCAGGAACGCCCCATAGCCGATGAAGCGAATGTCCCTTTCACTGTTTATCATCTTCGGCGTTGTGCCGGAACTGATGAGCGCGTGAAAGCCGGAGATGGCCCCGCACATGATGGTAATGAACATGAAGGGCCAGACTTTTCCCGGCACAACCGCCCCGCCGCCGTGAATGAAGGGCGTCAGCAGGGGCATCTTCAATTGCGGGTGAATGAGGGCGATTCCCAGCGCGAGAAGGAAGATGGTCCCGATTTTCATCCAGGAACTCAGGTAGTCTCGCGGGCACAAGAGGAGCCAGACCGGCAAGACCGAGGCGATGAAACCATAGGCGGGCAGCATAATCTTGAGGGTCTGAGGAGAGAAGAGGAGATACGCGCCCCAAGTGGATTGGGCGAAGTGGTGGCCGAAGATGACGCCGGCGACAACCAGAACCACACCAATGGCGCTCGCCTCGACGACTTTACCCCGGCGAAAGACGTGCATATGTAGGCCGGTGATTATGGCGGCGGGAATGGTGCAGAGGATGGAGAAAACGCCCCAGGGGCTTTCCGCGAGGGCATTTACCACGCCCACGCCCAGGCCCGCAAGCGCGGTAATGACAATAAAGATGATGGCGATGGAAGTGACCAGGCGGGCGAAGAAACTGATATGGATTCCGGCGATGTGGGAAAGGGAAAGGCCGTTCAGCCGAACCGAGGCGAAGAGGATGACCATGTCATGGACGGCGCCCGCGACCACCGCGCCGATAATCATCCAGAGCGCGCCCGGGAGGATTCCCCACTGCGCGGCCAAGACCGGTCCCAGCAGCGCGCCGACGCCGGAGATGGCGGCAAAGTGATGGCCGAAGAGGACGTAACGGTTGGTGGGGACATAATCTTTGCCATCATGCAGGCGATGGGCGGGCGTGAGGCGCTCCGGGTCAATCGCCAGGGCCCTGGCCGCAATGAAAGCCGAATAGAAACGATAAGCCAGGACGAAAACACATGCCGCGACAATCAGCAAAACGAGCGCGTTCATTTCTCTGTTACTTTGCTTCGGAGTCGGAGCCGCAAACTCCTGCCAGGCAAGGCCATCTTTACCGGGCTTCGACCAATCCGTGGGGAACCACGGCGCCGGCGGCGGCTGGCTTGGCGCGCTTCATCCGGACTCCTACGTGCGGAAGCCAATGCGCGGGCGCGGCTTGCTGGGCGGGATCATGAGCGCCCGAATGGCGTCGAAGACCGCCTTGAACTGCGCGTCGTATTTCTTCTCCATTTCTTCCAGTTTGCGGGCGAGTTCCTTGTGGCCGGCCAGCATCTCCCGCAACTTGACGAAGGCGCGCATGATGGCGATGTTCACTAGGATGGCGCGTTTGCTGCGCAGCACACTGGAGAGCATGGCCACGCCCTGCTCGGTGAAGGCGTAGGGAAGGTATTTGCGGTGTTGGCCCCGGCCGGGCTTTAAGGTCACAGTTTGTGATCCTAGAGCGGTCGGCTGCTTCAAGGTGCCAATTTGGCACCTTGAAGAGTCCGCCTCTTCTGCCGTGAGGCGAAACATGAAGTCTTGCGGGAAGCGTTCCGAGTTTCGTTTCACAGCCTGATTAAGAACCTTGGTTTCCACGCCGTATAGCGCCGCCAAATCGCTGTCCAACATGACCTTTTGACCCCGCACCAGGAGAATGCGTCTCTCTACCGACTCAACCGGAATCAGCTGCCCCAATCTGTTGCCTCCCCGAATAGGCCCCGGCTTTTGAGGTCACAATTTGTGACCTTAAAGGGCCGACCGTTTTGAGGTGCCATTTTGGCACCTCAGATAAGGCGAACGTTCTCAACGGTCTCCGCGCTCAAACCCTTTCCGGGGGCCTGCTAGACGCGCTTCAGGATAAGTGTAGCGTTATGCCCGCCGAAGCCGAAGGAGTTGGACATGGCAATCTTCACTTGGGCCTGGCGGGCCTGGTTGGGCACATAGTCGAGGTCGCAGTCGGGGTCGGGGAACTCGTAATTGATGGTGGGAGGGAGGATTCCTTCCTGCATGGCGAGCAGGCAGATGATGACTTCGATTCCGCCGGCGGCTCCCAGGAGGTGGCCGGTCATGGATTTGGTGGAACTGATGGGGACGCGGTAGGCGTGTTCGGCGAAGACGCGTTTTATCGCCAGGGTTTCGGATTTGTCATTGAGGGCGGTGGAGGTGCCGTGGGCATTGATGTAATCAATCTCTGCGGGGGCGAGGCCGGCGTCGCGCAGGGCGGCCTGCATGGCCCTGGCGGCGCCATCGCCTTCGGGGTGGCTGGCGGTCATGTGGTAAGCGTCTGCGGACATCCCGTAGCCGATGACCTCGCCGTAAATCCTGGCTCCCCGGCGCTGCGCGCCTTCCAATCTTTCCAGTATCACCACTCCTGCGCCCTCGCTGATGACAAAGCCGTCGCGCTTGGCGTCAAAGGGACGGCTCGCCTTGACCGGTTCGTCGTTGCGGGTGGAAAGCGCCCGCATGGCGCAGAAGCCGGCCACGGCGAGGGGAGAGACCGCGGCCTCCGCGCCGCCGGCGATCATCGCCTCGGCGTCCCCTCTTTTTATGATTTCCGCGGCTTCGCCGATGGTATGGGTGCTGGTGGCGCAGGCGGTGGCGATATTGCTGTTGGGCCCTTTGGCGCCGAAGAGCATGGAGACCTGGCCGGAGGCCATGTCGCCGATCATCATGGGGATGAAGAAAGGGCTGACCCGGTGCGGGCCTTTTTCGACCAGTTGGCGATGGTTCGCCTCCCAGGTCCAGGTTCCGCCTATGCCGGAGCCGATGAGCACTCCCACGTTGTCGTCGTTTTCCTCGTTTATGGTGAGGCCGGAATCTTCCAGGGCCATGCGGGAGGCGGCGACGGCGAACTGGACGAAGCGATCCATCCGCTTGAGGTCGCGCTTATCAATGAAGGCAAGGGGGTCGAAATCCTTCACTTCTCCAGCAATGCGAGAGTCATACTCGGAGGTCTCAAAGAGGGTGATGGGGGCTATGCCGGACTGACCTGCGACCAGGGCGGCCCACATCTTCCGGGCGCCTGTGCCGAGGGGGGAAACTGCTCCCATTCCGGTGATTACGACTCTTTCTTCCATTATTTTCCAGCGGCTGCTTTGCGAGAAAAGGGGACTGAGGCAAATCCGGCGAGCCGCCCTCAAAGATTTGAAAAAAGGCCGCCGTCAATCCTCTTGGCTGGATTGATTGGGCGGCTGTAATCCCCCTCTGGTCCGCGGGGCCCTCGCCTAGGCGAGTCCTTCCGCGGCGCCTTCTTTCTGCGCAAGGTAACGCTCGATATATTCCACGGCATCCCGGACGCTGCGGATCTTGTCCGCTTCTTCATCCGGGATATTCTCGATATTGAATTTCTCTTCAAACGCCATGATGAGTTCCACCTGGGCCAACGAGTCCGCCCCCAGGTCATCGGCAAATGAGGCCTGAAGCGTGACCTCGCCTTCATCAACACTCAGTTCCTGGGCGACAAGCCGCTTCACTTCATTATAGATATTCTCGTCCACTGCCTACCTCCTGATCTACTCTGTTCGCTCTTGTTTCCGGGCGCTATCGGCGCTATTCTTCTTACTACATAACCATGCCCCCGTCAACATTGATCACCTGTCCGGTGATATATTGCGAGGCCTCCCCGGCAAGAAAGTTAACCACCTCGGCGACATCTTCCGGCTTTCCCAGCCTTCCCAGCGGGATGGAGGAAATCAGCCGCTGGCGCGCTTCTCCTTCCAGCCTCTCCGTCATCGGGCTGATGATAAAGCCCGGAGCGACGGCGTTCACGCGGATGCCCCGAGAGGCCACCTCCTTTGCCACCGCCTTGGTGAAGGCGATTACCCCGCCCTTGGAGGCGGCATAGTTCGCCTGGCCCGGATTCCCCATCAAGCCTACCACAGAGGCGATATTGATTATACTCCCGCTGCGCTGCTTTAGCATGGGTTTGAGGGCCGCGCGGGTGCAGAGAAAAGTTCCTTTCAAGTTGATATCCAAAACGCTCTCCCACTGCTCTTCGCTCATTCTGGCCAGAAGGGCGTCCCGGGTTATGCCGGCGTTGTTGACCAGGATATCGAGGCGGCCGAATTCCGCCAGCGCCCGGTCCATCATCTCTTCCACCTGGTCGGCGATGCGGACGTCGGCCAGCGCCACCAGGGCCCTTCTCCCCAGCGCGCGCAACTCTTCCGCGGCGGCCTCGGCCTCCGCTTTTCCCTCGGCAATGTCATTCATTACCACCTCCGCCCCGCGGCCGGCAAGACGGAGGGCGATCGCCTTTCCCAGGCCGCGGCGCGCGCCGGTGACCAGAGCGATTTTTCCCAAGAGGTTTTCGTTTTCCATAGTCCTAGAATTCGGAGGCGGCGGTTTCTTCCGAAGGAACCGGAAGGGATGAGACCTGAGCGTTCGGACTCTCCGGTCGAGTTTTCTTTGCGAAGGTGGAAATCACCTCTTGCAGTTTCTCCGGATTTCCGGTGGAAAAGACGCGGGCCTGGTTCAGCGTGCGGCTGACCAATCCGCAGAGGACCTCGCCCGGGCCCACCTCCACAAAAGTTTCGATTCCCGCTTGGGCCATCGCGTGCACCGAGGCCTCCCATTGCACCGGGCTGGTCATCTGCGCGGCCATCGCCTGGCGAATCGCCTGGGGAGTCTTCATCGGCCGGCCGCTGACATTGCAGACCACCGCGGGCTGCGCCGGAGCAAGATTGAGCCTTTCTATCTCCTTTTCAAAGAGGCGCGCGCCCTCTTCTATCAGCGGAGAGTGAAAGGCGCCGCTCACCCGCAGGGGAATCGCCCGCGCTCCCTCCTGCAAGACGAGTTCGCGCAGTTTCCGCAGCGGGGCTTCTTCTCCGGAAACGACAATCTGGCCCGGGCAGTTCAGATTCGCGATCACCAAGATTCCTTCTCTTACCCTGTCGAGCAGGTGCTTGAGGGTTCGCCGCTCCAGTCCCAACACGGCCAACATTCCGCCGGGGCGGCGGCGAGAGGCCTCTTCCATGAGTTCGCCTCTTTTCCTGACCAGGGGAAGGGCGGCGGAAAAGCCGATTGTCCCGGCCGCCACCCAGGCGGTGAATTCCCCCAGGCTGTGACCGGCCAGCAGCCCCGCCGACAAACCATTCTCCTGCAGGACGCGGAAGGTGGCCAGGCTGCAAGCGAGGAGCGCCGGCTGTGCGTTTGCCGTGCGTCGAAGTTCTTCTTCCGGGCCTTCAAAACAGAGCCGGCTCAGCGAAAAGCCGAGGATTTCATCCGCCCGGGAGAAGATCTCTGCGGCGACCGGATAGGCTGCGGCGAGTTGGCGGCCCATTCCCACATGTTGAGAGCCCTGGCCCGGAAAGACAAAGGCTATCTTGCTCTCTTCGGAGGGCGCAGATTGGCGGCGCAGATCTGGCGCAGGCCGGCCCGAATGGAATCTCTTGCGCATTCTCTTTTCGTGCACTCTTCTATCAGACATCTACCATCTCAGCGCCACCGCCGCCCAGGAGAGACCTGCTCCAAAACTGACGCAAAGCGCAATATCGCCCTCTTTCAGCCGGCCCGATTCCACCGCTTCGTTCAAGGCGATGGGAATGGAAGCGGCCGAGGTATTCCCGTAGCGATCCACATTGGAAAGCACGCGTTCCGGAGGAAGATTCAGCCGTTTGGCGGCGGCATCCATGATGCGAATATTGGCCTGGTGGGGAACCAGCAAGGCGATGTCGGAGACTTGCAGGCCGGCGCGTTCGAGGGCCTGCAAAGAGGCCTCTTCCATGACCCGCACGGCGAATTTGAAGACCTCATTTCCTTCCATGGCGAGGAAATGCTGGCGCGCGCGGACGGTCTCCTCCGTGGTCGGCACTCTCGAGCCGCCGGCCACGATCTTGAGCCTATCCGCGCCTGCACCATCATTGCCGAGGACGAAAGAGAGGAGGCCGCGGCCCGGAGGGGCGGGCCTCAGGAGGGCCGCGGCGGCCCCGTCGCCGAAGAGGACGCAGGTAGAACGGTCCTCCCAATCGGTGATGCGGGAAAGGCACTCCGCCCCGATGACCAGGGCCGATTCAAAGGCTCCCGCGGCAATGCCGGAGGCGGCCATGACCAGGCCGTAGATAAAGCCCGTGCAGCCCACCATAAGGTCGAAAGTGCCGGCGCGGCTGGCTCCCAGTGCGCTCTGGACAAGAGAGGCGGTGGAGGGGAAGAACATATCGGGTGTCACCGTGGCAACGATGATGAGGTCGAGTTTTTCCGCGGGCCAGGAGGCTCTCTCCAGGGCCTGGCGCGCGGCGGCGATGGCCAAATCGGAGGTCGCCTGCTCGGGCGCGGCGATGCGGCGCTGGGAGATGCCGGTGCGGGTGGTTATCCACTCATCTGTCGTATCAACCATCTTCTCCAGGTCGAAGTTGGTTAATATCCTGGAGGGCAGATAAGCCCCCAGGGAAGCGATTCCCACGGGAGCGGAAAGCGCGCCCTGCCTGCCCTTGCGGGCGGCCCTGGCATTCGTCAGGCTCTTGGTCAAAATAGCGCCGGTCTCTTCTTTTTTGTCCATGGCGGTAAGTAAAAGACGCCTTCTTCAGGCCGGCCCATTCCCCGGCAGGGGCAAGAAGTGTCTTATGAGCGAAGTGATAACCTGTTTCTCCGCGGCTTCCTTGCCCACTTGAATCGCCCTGGCAATCGCCGCGGGGGTGGAACGGCCGTGGCTGATGATACACAAGCCCTTCACTCCCAGCAAAAGCGCCCCTCCGTACTCGGTCCAATCCAGGCGATGTTTGACGCTTTCAATCTGCGCGGGCAACCTGGCGCCAAGGGAAGGCTTGGAATCGAATTCGTGGGCGAGCAGGCTGAGGGCAAATTCGGCGGTTCCCTCGATCGCTTTGAGAGTGATATTGCCCACGAATCCATCACACACCACGACCTCGGCCCCCCCTTGCATCATCTGGTTGGGTTCGACATTGCCGATGAAATTCAGCCCCTCCGACTCGGCCAGCAACTCATAGGCCCCGCGGGTCAAGGAATTGCCTTTGGTTGCCTCTTCGCCGATGCCCAAGAGCCCCACCCGGGGATTCTCGGAGTTGAGGCGGCAGCGGGCATAGGCACACCCCATGTGGGCGAATTGGAGGAGATTTTGGGGGCGGCAGTCAACCGTGGCCCCGGCATCCAGAAAGACGGTCCCTCCGGTCTTGCTGGGAAGCACTACGGCAATGGCCGGGCGCTCGACCCCGGGAAGGGTCCCCATTCTGAGCACGGCCGCTCCCATGGCGGCGCCGGAATTCCCCGCGGAGACCATGGCCTGCGCCTCTTCTCTCGCCACCAGATTGGCCGCCAGGATCACGGAGGCTGATTTTTTCGTTCGCAAGGCGGTAGCGGGGGATTCTCCCATCTCTATCCATTCGGGGGTGTCCACTATGGAGATCTTCCCCTCCGGCGCCGCCGGCTGGAGCCGTTCCAATTCTTGGCGCAGCAGGGAGCCTTTGCCCACCAGAATGATGGAGACCTCGAGGGTGCGCGCCGCGAGGCAAGCCCCCTCCACGAGGACGCGTGGGGCGTGGTCGCCCCCCATGGCATCTACAGCAACACGAATTTCACTCATTGCAGAGGAGACTTGAGAGAGGAGTAGAGTGCAAAACCGCCCGCGAACTCACTTCGCGGGACGCCCCCAGGGCCGGCGGTAAAGACTGGCGCGAGAATAACCATTAGACTCAGGTCTTTGTGGCCTTTTTCTTTTTCACCGCCCACACTACACTGCCCGCGTAGAAGCCGCAGGCGGGACAGACGGTGTGGGGCAAGCGCAGTTGGGAACAAGACGGGCATGGCACCAGTGCGGGCGGGCTGAGTTTCCAGTTTGCCCTTCTCTTGTCCCGCCGGCTGGAAGAATGTCTTCTCTTTGGAAGAGCCAATTCCTTACTCCTTTCGCTTATCCGCCAGAGCGCGCAGCGCCTGCCAGGCAGGGTGGCTCGCAGGCTCCGGGCAGTCGCATTTTCCAAGATTTAGGTTCTGGCCGCAAGTGGGGCAAAGGCCTTTGCAGGAGGGACGGCAGATTACTCGAAGCGGCAGCAAGATGAGCATCTGCTGGCGGATCAACTCGCTCACATTCAATATCTGGTCCGCATAGGCTGATTCCGCCGGCTCAATCTCGTCAATCAACCCGAGTCCCCGTCCGCTCGCCCCAGGAAGGCTGAACTGCTCCTGAATCTTCCCTTGCACCTCTACGATTACATCCTCCAGACAGCGGGCGCAGGCCAGATGAGCCCTCCCCCGCAGATTCCCTGTCACCAGCAAGGCCTTTCCGCTGTTCTGCGCCTCCAGAAAGACCTCCACGGGCCCCTCACAGGCGAGCCCCTCGCTCTCAGGAAGGGTGAGGGAATAAGTGAAGGAACCCCTTGCGCCGGGCTGCTGGGCAATCGCATTCAGGTCGAGCAAAATCGGACCGTTTTCCATCTCTCTCTCCCCGCCCGACCCAATAATAATAGGCAGCCCAGGAGCGGGCTGTCAAGCCTGCCGGCTTCTAGGAACTGCCTTTCCGGGCGAGTTCAAGCGCCACCACAACCGGAGGAACTTCCACCAGATTGGCAAGCCGTTCAATCGCTTTTGCCAGATCACGCGCCATTACTTCTTCCGGAATCTTCAAGGCGCGGGCCTTTCCCGCCGTCTCATTTATCCACTCCAGAGCCTGAAAAAGAAAGGCGGCGCGGTTTTGGGGAAATTGGCGGCGCACCATTTCATTATAGGCGCGATTCGTGCGGGAGCCGAGTTCCTCCCAAAGGTTCTGCACCTTCGCCTCGCCCAGCAACGCCTCGTTTGCCTTCGCCCGCGCGGCAACCCGCGCCTCCGCCTTCTTCACTCGCTCCCAGTCTTCCAGGCTTTCTCCCTGGAGGCAGCGAAAGCCTATCTCCCGGCCCATTACCAGTTCCAGCGCGTTCAGCAGGGCGCGGCGGTCCGCCGGAACCTCCAGGTAGGCGGCCGAGCGGAAATTGACGTCGCTGAAGCCCACGATGATCTTGTCTTCCTCCAGGGCGACCGGCTTCGCCTCTTGAAGGGCACGCTGAAAAGGCCCCACCCGGTCGGAACGCAGCAGGATTACTTCTGTCACCTCTTTCCAGACCCGCTCCGGCGTCGGCCGGCGCAGGGGATAGGACTTCATCGGCAGTTCCGCATCATGCTTCTTGCGCTGATAGGGGTCTATCAAGGTCTTGTAGGCCTCGGTCGCCTCCTGGAAGCGAGCCGTCTTCTCCGGGTCGCTTCCGGCGACATCGGGATGACATTCCTTCACGATCTCGCGATAGACCGCCTTTATCTCCCCATTCGTGGCATCCCGATCGAGCCCCAGGACGGCATAGTAATCCTTCGGCATCCCAAACCTCCAAAAGACCCCCGCTTGATGAGGCTATTCTAGCATACTCGAAGGGCCGAAACGAAGGGGTTGTCTGTGCACTTCTATGTGGTATGATAAGACTAATCCAGGGTTCTGGAGGTGGATAGCCCGTGTAGGGCTAGCGTGAGAAAGGCCCCCAAGGGGGTCTTTTTCATTGAGGGGAATGCGGGCGGGGCTAGCCTGCGGTCAAGTAAGCGGCCTGTGGGAGGGGACGCGACAGTCTCGGCATCTCATCCCAGGTGCGGCCGTCGAGGCTACGGCCGTTGCGCTTCTTGAAGACGCCGCCCCATTGTTTGAAGAAGAAGGGCACGCCTGCCCGGTTGCATTGATTGCGTATGTCGCACACCCAGTCGCGGGCAAGCGGGCGCGCGCCGGGGCCGGATTCGCCGCCGACAATGACCCAGTCAATGCCGCACAAATCGAGGTCGGGCATCGGCCCCAGGAGCGGCTCAAGCGAAAGGAATTTGATAGTCGCGCTTGTCCGGCGCAGATAGTCAACTCGATACAGAAAGTCTTGCCTCTCCACCGTAACGCCCAACCAGATATTCTCCGGCCAGCGCAGCAGGTCGTTAAGTTGCGCCAGGCGTTCTGCGCGTTTGGTCAATACCTGGAACTGGTGCCGCGTCGCCCGACGCATGACCTCGAAGACCTCCTGGAGGAACTCGATGGGCACGTCCTGATGGAAGAGGTCGCTCATGGAGCAGACGAACACCATCTGCGGCTTGCGCCAGGCCAGGGGTTCCTGCAGCGTCTCCGGATGCAACGTGAGTTGGAAGCCGTTCTCGTATTTGGGCATACCGGCTTCTTTGAGCCGCAGGGCCATCCGCTCCGCGTAGCAGTTCTGACACCCGGCGCTGACCTTCGCGCACCCAGTCACCGGATTCCAGGTTGATTCAGTCCATTCGATATGGGACCGGAGGGACATGGATCAAAGCCCCCTGTCACGATACTTGCCGAAAATAGAAGTAACGATGTGAGCGGCAACGGGTTTATGTGAAGCAAAGAACAAATAATATACAACGGCTTTCTTGGAGTTGCGCATCGGCATGGGTTCTGGCACATACTTGAAGCCTGCAGTCGCCCTCAGTCTCTCGCCGAATACCCTTGCGACCGTTTCGTTATTCGTTTTTTTCTGGATTTCTCCGAACAGCGTGTTCTCAGGCGGATAGAGCGATTCTCTCCAGCTTTCATCCCCCCAGAACCGAGTCATCCGTCGTGCTTGTCTCGGGTCCACTTTGTCGGGATTGCGCCACAACACATTTCGATTGATATCAGCAATGGGGAAATTCAGAAATATCTCTATGCTGCTGCTTTGGCCGGCTTCATGGATTACCTGCCAGTCCAAATGCAGTCCGTAGGGATCGAGCAAGCAGAGCCCTCGCCGCTAATCCTTATAGCGGATTTTCGGGAACACTCTGTCAAGAAGAACCTTGTTGCAGTCTTCGTGAAAGACGTGAATCTCTTTCCTTTTTTCGGCAAGGTCTTCAAGCGCCTGCACTTTCTCCCTCTTTATGTCAATGAAGAAATACTCCTTGAAGGGGGGCTCCACCAGTAGCGCATTCAACGGTGATCCAGGGATGAACCTCTTGCTCGTCCTGGAAACGTGCACTCCTGCGCCCGCAAAAGCGTCCACGTAGACATGGTGAAGCGGCGGCCTGGTCTGCGCGGCTAGTATCTTGGAATATGCCGCGGCATATTCCTTAACGATGTCCAATTTGACTTCTGACCAGTATCCAACCTCGTCGAGTTCGTCCATCCGGCCCTCTTAGAAAGGATGTTCGCTGGGCGCGGCCGAATCTCCTCTCTCAACTCTCAACCCTGAACTATACACGATGCCCTAAATGAATACGCATCAACAGCACCGAAAGCTAGGTTTTTCCTATATTTTGACCGTACCGATGCGCAAGTATTTATGACGCTATGTATAGTATCTAGTTGCATAAATCAGCGTAAGAACGTTTGAGCGGCACGGGAGGCACAACTTGCTTGCGCCATTCGAAAGGAGCGGCCTGCTCCGTGTAGGCCGCGAGGTAGCGGTCAATTGCGG
>Ga0299915_10001862_pt1 | contig 15457 bp, 8 predicted proteins | sample RVTome_13_FD_200263 | JGI IMG/M metagenome (GOLD analysis project Ga0299915, IMG submission 200263) | Soil microbial communities from uranium-contaminated site in the Upper Colorado River Basin, Wyoming, United States - RVT92D227 (version 2) ... | reverse complement strand
TCGAGGCATCTCTCTTGTGCCGCCAGAAAGGAGAGATTCCTCGACTTCGCTACGCTACGCTCGGAATGACTCCTCTCTTGTCTTTGCATTACTTATGCAGAAGTCTATAAAGGCGGGGCTCCAAACGCAATCGCCCCTATCCTTGGTCCTTTCGCGGTCCTCCTCAACCGGCTGAAGAGTTACCGAGCGAAGACATTTGCGAGGTCCCAGCGAGGCGCTTCTGGCGTGGGGGTCTATTCCTTCGGGCGTTGCCCGGTTCGGACACCAGTAGGGGCAGGATGTGGCGGTGTCCGAAAAGTGCGCGCCCTATTTCTTCTTCGGTTCCCTGGGCGGGGCGGGCTTGGCCGTGCGCGGCGGGTTGTCGACGTCGAGGTCGAGGCCGGGCCGGGCGCCGAAGTCCTCGGTCCAGGGGCCGGCGCATCCGACGCCGATCTCGTTGGCCCGGGGGTTGAGCATGTTGCGGTGGTGGCCGGAGCTGTTGTACCAGCCCTTGAAGGCGGCGTCGGGGCCCATGGCGGTGGCGCAGTTCTCGCCGGCGAAATTCGCGTAGCCCTCGTTGCGGCAGCGCAGGCCGGGGTCGCGGTTCTCGGCCTTGGGCGAGGTGTGGGAGAAGTAGCGGAGGGCGGCCATCTCCTGGCTGTGCTTGCGGGCGGCCTGAACGAGCGGCTCGCTGACGGCGAGCGGCTTGAGGCCGAGTTGCATGCGGTACTCGTTCGTGAGGTCGATGACCGTCCGCTCGGCGTCGGAGAGGGTGGTGCGGATCTGGGCGTTGTAGCGGAGGCCGCGGTCGCAGGCGTCGGCGTAGGCGGCGAGGTCGAGGAGGAGCTTGAGGAGCTCGGGGCGGAGGCCGGCGAGCTTCTCGAGCGGCGGGTTCAGCTCGGCGTCCCTGGCGTTGCAGCGGGCCAGGACGGCGTCGATCTCCTTGAGGCGGTCGTAGGCCCGTGGGATTCGGGCGAAGCGCCTCACCACGGGGTCGAGGAGGTGGCGGTATTGCGGGTAGATGGCCTTCACCGCGTCGACCGCCTTGTCGACGACGGGCTGGCCGACGCGGCCGTGGTCGGCGTCGGGGTAGATCTTCCTGTCGAAGATGACGCGGAGGGCTTCCTTGCGGGCGTCGTCGAGGTTCTTGTGGCTGGCGAGGAGCTTGTCTTGCGTGTCGTTGGAGAGGTAGGGTTCGCGGCAGGCGGCGAGGGCGGCGGCGCGGATGGTGAGCAGCTCGGTGACGAGCTGCTTGCGCCCCTCGTCGCCCGCGGCGAGATAGGCGTCGTAGGCCTTCTGGCGTTCGGCCTGATCGCGGCTGTGGAGCTGGGGGCGGATGCGGTCGAAGCGTGCGGCCGCATCGTCTTTCTCCGCCGCCAGGCAGGCGGCCGCCGCCGCAAGCGCGAGCACGAGGCCGGGGGCACAGCGTCTCATCCATCGCACTCCTGCACTGTTGGCTCGGTACAGCATACCAGAGCGCGGCGCGGGAGGCAAGAGGCCAGTTGCGAGTCAAGAGTTGCGAGTTGCGGGTTCCGAGTTGCGAGTCAGGAGGAGAAGAACCCCGCATAAGGGGGTCTTACGTCGTCATTGGTCATTGGTCATTGGTCATTGGTCATTGGGTCACTGATCCCCCCTTGCCTTCTCCTGGCCCTTGCGCTAAGCTGCGCCGCAGACAGGAGTGCCATCATGCTCACCCGATCGCTCGCGTTCGCCGTCGTGCTCGCCGCCTCGGCCCTCGGGGGCACCCGCCACGAGATGAGCCTCAACGGCACCTGGGGCATGTCGCGGGTCGCCTGGACCTACGGCGCCGTGACCGCGCCGACCCCCCTGCCGAAGGACGTCACGGTGCCGGGCTACGTGGACGGCGCGGGCGACGAAGTGGCCATCTTCACCCGGGATTTCACCGTGCCCGACGCCATGCGGGGTCAGCGGCTCAAGCTCCATTTCGGCGGCGCCAAGTACGCCAGCACCGTGATGGTCAACGGCAAGGCCGTCGGCGGCTGCTTCGGGGGCTATGAGCCCTTCGAGCTCGACGTCACCGATGCCGTCCGCTTCGGCGAGCGGAACCAGCTCAAGGTCCGCTGCCGGAGCTGGACGGGCGTGATGACGCAAACGGGCAAAGACCTCCTCCCGCCCGGCCTGCGGCCCGGCTGGGACATGCTCCGCAGCCTCCCCCGCGACCGCGTGCTCGCGCCCATTGGCGGCCTCTTCAACCTCTATGGCCTCTGGGACGACGTGGCGCTCGTCTCGCATCCTGCCGTCTACATCAGAGACCTGTTCATCAAGCCCTCGGTCCGCCGGGGCGAGCTGGCTGTAGATTACACGCTCGCCAACGAATCGGCGACCGACGCCGAGGTGGAGCTCTCCGCCGCCGTCGAGGGCGCGCTCGGCCTGCCCAAGGCCACCGTGAAGATTCCCGCCGGCAAGGCCGCCACGGCGACGCTGAAGGCTCCTTGGCCCAAGCCGCATCTGTGGTCCTATGCCGACCCGCATCTGTATGTTCTGAAATCGGCAATCGGCAATCGGCAATTGGAAATCAGCGACGCTCTTGCGTCGCGTTTCGGCTTCCGCGAGTTCTGGATCCAAGGCCCTGACTTCTACCTCAACGGCTCGAAGATCCACCTCCTCGCCTCCTCGGGCTGGCCGCCCCACGCGCCCAGGAGCCGCGCCGAGATGGCCGACTTCTACCGCGGCCTCAAGGCCTGCGGCTGCGTCGCCTTCCGCACCCACACGCAGCCCTGGCGGGCCGACTGGTACGACGTCGCCGACGAGGCCGGCATCCTCATCGCCGTCGAGGGCGCCGTCTGGAACGACGACGACGTCTACCGCGTCAACGACCCCGTCTTCTGGGACAACTACGCGAAGCACCTGAAGGCAATGGTCGCCCGCGACAAGAACCACCCCTCCGTCGTCATGTGGAGCCTCGAGAACGAGCTCACCGGCAGCCGCGTGAACGACAACACGCCCTTCCCCAAGGCTCAACTCATCCGAATGGGCCAGCTCGTCAAGGAGCAGGACCCCACGCGGCCCATCTTCTACGAGAGCGACGGCGACCCCGGCGGCGTGGCCGACGTCATCGGCATCCACTACCCCCACGAGTATCCCGATTACACCTGCTGGCCGAACGAGGGCTATTGGCTCGACAAGCCGAGCCCTGGCAGCGGGGGCGGCGGCATCTTCCTCAACGGCGAGAAGCAGTTCCTCTGGAAGCGCGACAAGCCGCTCTACGTCGGCGAATTCCTCTGGCTCCCCTCCAGCGACCCCTCCTGGCACACCGTCTTCTTCGGCGACGACGCCTACATCCACTACCGCCGCTACCGCGACCTCGGCAAGGCCGAATCGTGGAGGATGCAGATCCTCGGCTACCGACACTTCGGCGTCGGCGGCATCTGCCCCTGGACCGTCACCGAGGGCGGCCCGCTCGACGACAGGAACGCCCTCTGGCTCGCCCACAAGTATGCCTATCAGCCCATCGCCGCCTACTGCCTCGACTACGATAGCCGCTTCTACGCGGGCGACGAGGTCGCCCGCCGCATCGAGGTCTTCAACGACATCCTGGAACCTTCGACCCTCGCCCTCAACTGGAGCCTCGCGGTCGGCGGCAAGGCCGCCGAGAAGGGCGGGCAGGAGCTGAAGCTCGCCCCTGGCGAGCAGCGCGTGCTCGACCTCACCGTGCCCATGCCCGCCGCCGAAGGGCGCACGCCCGCCGAATGGCAGGTCAGCCTCGACCGCGATGGGAAGCGCGTCTTCGACGAGACGCACCACTACGCCGTCTTCCCGCGCCCCGCGTTGCCGAAGCTCTCCGCCCAAGTCGGCCTCTACGACCCGAAGGGCGCCACGCGCAAGCTCTTCGAGGCCGGCGGCCCCGCCGTTCCTGTCGAGGCGCTCGACAGGCTGCCCGCCGGCCTGGACGTCTTGGTCATCGGCGCCGGCGCCTTCCGGGCGGAGGAGCGACAGGTGCCCGTCATCGGCCGCACCGACCCGCGGCGCGCCGCGCTCGACGCCTTCCTCGGCCGCGGCGGCCGCGTCCTCGTCCTAGAGCAGGACGCCTATCCCGAAGGGCTCTTCGACCTCAGCCTCAGCGGCCACGATTCCACGATGACCTTCCCGCAGTGGCCGAGCCATCCCGCCCTGCGCGGCATTGAGCCATCGGACCTGAAGTTCTGGCGCGGCGACCACCTGGTCGCGGCCCGCGAGCCGTCGCGGCCCGCGGGGGGCGGCGCCCTGCCCATCGTCGTGTCGGGCTCGGCCGCGGGGCTCGACCAGGCGCCCCTGCTCGAGCAGTTCTCTGGCAGCGGCAGCATCGTCTTCTCGCAGCTCAAGCTCGTCGAGAAGTTCGCCTCCGAGCCCGCCGCCGCCCGAATCCTCGCCAACCTGCTCGACTACCTGGCCGCCTATCGGCCCGTGACGCGCAAGGCGGGCGTGGTCGGCGGCTCGAAGGAGTACCACGCCTACCTCCGCAGCCTCGGCCTCCGCTTCGACGACCTCACCGACAGGCTGGCCGCCGCCGACTTGGCCTCCTACTTCGTCATCCTGTGCCGCGGCGAGGCCAAGGACTTCGCGCCGCTCCGCCGCTATCTCGACCTCGGCGGCCGCCTCGTCCTTCATCGCTATCCGGCCGCGGCCTCCGCCAGGCTCCGAACGGAGCTTGGCCTCGACGTCGACCTCAAGCCCTACGGCGGCCCCGTGAGCCGCGCCGAGACCGACAACCCGCAGGCCGCCGTCGTGGCCCGCGCCGAGGCCGACCTCTCGCTCTTCGAGGCCGTCAGCCGCGAGGACCTCTACTGGCTCGGCGAGCACCGCGGCATCGGCTGGGCCGAGACGCCCCGCGCCGCTGGCGCCGCCGACGCCGCCGTGGCCCTCACCCTCGACCCCAAGGAGGCCGCCGCCTGCGAGGTCGAGACCTGGACGCTCGAGGGCCAGATCGTCGAGCGCCGCCCGCCGGGCATCGTCTTCGCCACCGTCGGCGCGGCCTCGGACGATATCGACTTCCCCGCCTCGGGCACCTACGTCCTCGGCCTCGTGGCCAGCGGGACCCCCTGCGACGGCGTCTACCCCCTGGCGGCCATCGCGATCGACGGCAAGCCGCTCGGCGTCGTCTCGGTCGATGGCCAGGACTGGCGCACCCACACCCTCTTCGGCCGCGTCGAGAAGGGGAGGCACAAGGTCTCCGTCGCCTTCACCAACGACGCCAGCAACCCGCCGAACGAGGACCGCAATCTCCTGGTCGACAAGCTCCTCGTCGCCCTTCAGAAGAAGGCGCCTGCCGTCTGTTTCCTCACCAGCCCGCCCGCGGTGGCCGTCGCCCGGCGCGGGAAGGGGCTTCTCGTCATCGACGAGCTTCGCTGGGACACCGAGGAGGCCAACGCCCGCAAGGCCGCCCGCTACATCTCGTCGCTCCTGACCGCGCTCGGCGGCGACTTCACGTCGAGGCCCTCGGCCGCCATCGAGTGCGAGACGATGACGCCGCAGCCCGACATGCCGCACTTCAGCGTTCAGGGCAGCTTCGTCAGCCTCGCGTGCAGCGGCTGGGTGAAGGCGCCCATCCAGGTCGCGGCGGCGGGCCGTTACACGATGGAGATCGTCGCGGGCGGCTCGCAGTGCGAGGGCATCTATCCCCTCGTCGAGGCCCGAGTCGACGGCGCGAAGGTCGGCGAGGTGCAGCTCACGGGCGGCGGCTGGCGCCCGTATCCGTTGGCCGTCGCGCTCGCCGAAGGCCCCCACGAGCTCGCCCTCGCCTTCACGAACGACAAGAACATCCCCGGCGTTTCCGACCGCAATCTGAAACTCGACAAAGTGATCTTCTACAGGAATCAGAATCCGTAATTCGTAATCCGTAACAGGAGAAAGCCAGGAGCGAGCGGTGTCCTGTTCTTCTCTGGTTACGGATTACGGATTACCGATTCTCGAATTGGAGGAGAAAGCCACATGCTAACCCCCGACGAGCACCTCTCCCTCACCCGTCGTGCCCGCCGCATCCGCGTCGAGCTGATCCGCATGATGGGCGCGGGCAAGGCACACCACTTCGGCGGCTCCCTCTCCGCCGTCGAGATCCTCACCGCCCTCTACTTCTACAAGATGCACTACGCCCCCGGCGAGCCGGGCCACGCCGACCGCGACCGCCTCGTCCTCTCGAAGGGCCACGCCGTGCCCACCCAATACGTCTGCCTCGCCATGCTCGGCGTCATCTCGCTCGACGAGCTCTGCTCGCTCAAGACCTTCGGCTCGCGCCTCCAGGGCCATCCCGACGTCCGCAAGACCCCAGGGTTGGAGGCCCCGACGGGCTCGCTCGGCCAGGGCCTCTCGTTCGCCAACGGCCTGGCCATGGCGGCGCGGCTCGACGGCGCCCCGCACCGCGTCTACGTCCTCCTCGGCGACGGCGAGCTCAACGAGGGCCAGGCCTGGGAGGCGGCCATGACCGCCGCCCACTACGGCCTCGACCGCCTCACCGCCGTCGTCGACCGCAACGGCCTCCAGGCCCAGGGCGCCACCGAGCGCCTCAAGCGCCTCGAGCCGCTCGCCGCCAAGTGGGCCGCCTTCGGCTGGAACGTCCTCGAGGTCGACGGCCACGACCTCAAGGCCCTTTGCGAAGCCCTCGACGAGGCGGCCTCGACCCGCGGCGGGCCGTCCGTCCTCATCGCCCGCACCGTCAAGGGCAAGGGCGTCTCGTTTCTCGAAGGCCGCTACCAGTACCACAACGCCTCGCTCACCAGGGACGAATACGCCCGCGCCCTGGCCGAACTGGAGGAGGAGCGGGGTGAGGTGTGAGCTGTTGCGGTGCGGAAGGCGCCGCAGCTCCGCTCCGATAGGTCCTATAGGTCCGATAGGTCCGATTTCTTGAAAGGGAAGCCCCTGAGATGACCGCATCGCCAAAAGAAGCCACGCGCGACGCCTACGGCCGCGTCCTGGCCCGCCTGGGGGCCGTCGAGCCGCGGATCGTCGTCCTCGATGCCGACCTGTTCCGCTCGACGCGCTCGAGCCTCTTCGCGGAGGCCTTCCCCGAGCGCTTCTTCGAGATGGGCATCGCCGAGCAGGACATGGTGAGCACCGCGGCCGGCCTCGCCGCGGCGGGCAAGATCCCCTTCGCCAACTCCTTCGCCGTCTTCATCACGGGCCGCGCCTTCGACCAGGTGCGCCAGCAGGTGGCGTTGCCCGCCCTCAACGTGCGGCTCTGCGGCTCCAGCGCCGGCGTCACCCTGGGCGCCGACGGCGCGACCCACCAGTCCGTCCTCGACGTTGCCCTCATGCGCAGCCTGCCCAACATGACCGTCATCGTGCCGTGCGACGGCCCGGAGACCGAGCGCGCCGTCGAGGCCACCCTCGCCCATCGCGGCCCCGTCTACCTGCGCCTGAGCCGCTACGAGACGCCGCCCGTCACGGCTGGCGTCGAGGGCTTCGCCATCGGCAAGGCGATCGCGCTCCGCGAGGGCAGCCAGGTCACCATCGCGGCGACGGGCGTCCTCGTGGGCGAAGCACTCGCCGCGGCCGGCCTCCTCGCCGGGCGCGGCTGCTCGGCCGAAGTGCTCGACGTCCACACCATCAAGCCCTTCGACGCCGAGGCCGTGCTCGCCTCGGCGGCGAAGACCGGCCGCATCCTCACGGTCGAGGAGCACAGCATCCTCGGCGGCCTGGGCAGCGCCGTCTGCGAGGCCGTCGCCGAGCGGGCGACCAAGCACATCCCCGTCCGCCGCCTCGGCGTCCGCGACTGCTTCGGCGAGTCGGGCACGGCGGAGGAGCTGCTCGAACACCACGGCCTCACCGCGCCGCACATCGCGCGAGCGGCCGAGGAGCTCGCCAGGGGCGAGTAAGAGGTGTTGGGTGTCAGGTGTCAGGTGTTGGGAGTGAAGACACGAAGCAGCATCGTCTTCGTCTTACCCCCCGCACCTAACCGGCATTTCTCACCAGGTGCCCAAGTCCCGAAGGGACGATAGGCTCTAGCCGGCGGCGTAAGCCGCCGGATCAGGAGCGACAGAGGGGCCAGCCCCGAAGAGGGCGGAAGAGCGGACCGTCTGCCGCCCCTACGGGGCTGGGCTCCCGGGGCCCTTCATCCGGCGGCTCACGCCGCCGGCAACATCCTGTCGCTCCTTGGGAGCTCAGATAGCTGGTGAGAAATGAGGGCTAACACCCAACACCTTACACCGTTCGCTCAAAGGAGAATCCAACATGAGGTCTCTGGTCTACTACGGGCCGCGCGACTTGCGCGTCGAGGATCGCCCCGATCTGCCTCTCGGCCCCAAGGACGTCCGCGTTGCGGTCAAGGCCAGCGGCATCTGCGGCTCCGACCTCCACGCCGTCGCCAGGGCCACGCCCCGCCGCACGCCGGGCATCGTCATGGGCCACGAGGTCACGGGCGTCGTCGTCGAGGCGGGCACCGACGCCATCGCGTGCCGCGTCGGCGACCGCGTGGCCATCCAGCCGCTGAGGAGCTGCGGCCGCTGCCCGCTCTGCCTGGCCGGCCGCTCGAACGCCTGCGAGAGCCGCACCCTCTACGGCATGACGCCCGGCATGCCCGGCGGCTACGCCGAGCGGATCGTCGTCACCGAGGACCGCATCCTGCCGCTGCCCGACGGCGTGCCCTTCGACCTGGGGACGCTGGCCGAGCCGCTGGCCGTCGGCCTCCACGCCGTCGGCCGCGGGCCGGCCGGGTACCGCGAGCGGGTGCCGCGAGCTGGCGAGCGGCCCAGCGGTCCGGCGCGCTCGGTCGCCGTCGTCGGCTCGGGCACGATCGGGCTGATGACCCTCGTCGCCCTCTCCACGCTTGCGCCCGAGACGATCTTCGTCATCGACAAGCTGGAGTCCAAGCTCGCCTACGCGAAGCCCCTCGGCGCGAGGACCATTCTCGCGGGGCAGGACGACCCGCTCGCCGTCGTCCGCGAGGCCACCGGGGGCAGGGGAGTGGACTGGGCGATCGAGGCCGTCGGCGTCTCCGAGACCGCCGCCCTGGCCGTCGAGCTGGCCCGCACGGGCGGCCACGTGACCTGGATCGGCAACGCCCAGCCGCTCGTCGAGATCAACATGCAGAGCGTCGTCGTGGGCGAGAAGACGGTGGCCGGCTCCTACGGCTACACCGACGACGATTTCCGCCGCACGCTCGGCCTCGTGGCCGAGGGCCGCGTGCCCGCCGGCTGGCTCGCCGACCGCCCCGTGACCCTCGATACGGCTCCCCAGGACTTCATCGCCCTCGCCACCGGCGAGTGGCCCTGCATCAAGGCCGTCCTGGTGCCGTGAGGCGCAGCGAGTTCGTAGTGCGGGCTTCAGCCCGTAGCTTTTCCTACGGCCTGAAGGCCGCACTACAAGCAGGCGGCCCTGCGTCAATCGCCGATCTTGAGGAGGAAGCTGGCCGGCGCGAAACGGCGCATCGGGACGTCGAGGCCGCCGTCGCGCACGCCGATCGCCGGGCCGAGCGGCTGGCCGCGGAGGCCGCACGGCCGAGCCTCGCGAACGGTCAGGCCAGCAGGCAGGCGGACGCGGCAGGGCGCGTCGCTCCCCGCCATCTCCCAGAGCCGTAGCAGCGTTCCCTCGCCGTCGGGGTCCGGGCCGAAGGCGGTGACGAGCACGCCCCTTCGCGACAGCTCCAGGCCGGCCCGCGAGGGCGGCAACGCGCCCGCCGGACCCGTCGCCAGCTCCGGGTGCCCCTCGCACGCCGCGGCCAGGAGCGGCGAACGCGCCTCCCACGAGGGCGCGATGAGCCCCGCCGGACCCGTCGCCAGCTCCGGGTGCCCCTCCGCATCCGCCACCGCCCAGAGCCGCACCCGCACCGACCACGTCCCGCCGATCCATTGCACGAAGTTCGTCGAAACCTGGTTGTTGAACAGGTGGACGTAGACGACGGGCTTCGAGGGAACGAAGTCGCGGGAGAACCGCCACCCGCCCGGCCGCTCCAGGCTCACGAGCGGCGTGTCCAGCGCGCACAGCCCCGCGCCAGCGCCGTCCGCGGCCGCGACCGTCAGACCGCCGTTCAGGCAGTAGATGTCGTGGTTCGTCGAGCGGATGACGTCTCTCGCCGGGTCGACGATGGAGCCGAGGCGCGCGAGGCGGAACGCCGGCTTCTCGACCTTGAGCGGGAAGCAGAGCCAGCCCGCCTCGGGCCACGGGTCGGGCGTCTTGTCCGCGACGGCCCACTCGAACTCGACGAAGGGCCGGCCCGCGTAGAGCCTGACCGCGAGCGACACGGCGTGCGGCACGGCGCGGCCGGCGGGGGCCTTCATCAGGGCGGCCGCCGCGACGCCGCTCCTGCGCATCTCCAGCGAGAAGCCCTCGGGCGACGCGGCGGCGTAGGGCACTTCCTCGGCGGGGCGCATCCCCGGCTTCCCCAGGTCGGCGATGGCCCAGCCGGGGCTCGTCTTGAGGTAGCTCTTGAGATACTCGGCGACGTTCCGCGTGTCGAAGCGCTCGTAGAGGTACTGCCCGAGACCTGGCCCGGCGGCTGAATCGGCCAGCTCGCGGCCCGATCGCTTGTCCACCAGCGAGGCGACCACGCCCCGGGCCGGGTCGAGCGTGAGCCTGAAGAACTCGTTCTCCAGGGTCGCCGCCTTCTCGTCGGCGGCCAGGGCGCTCGCCGCGGCCGCTGCCGCGGGGACGTAGGTGCGGTAGCCCATCGGCGGCACGCCGCGCGCGACGAAGCGGAGCGACTCCCCGTCCTGCTCCACGGGAACCGCCATCCCATTTTCCGCGTCCTTCAGGCCGGCGATCGGCTCTCCGCTGGCCTTCAGCGCGACGAGGCCGTCGCGGGGCCAGGGGAGCGGGTTGTAGACCACGACGCGGCGCCCCGCCACGCCGACCGCGGCCGCGAGCGCGCTCAGCCGGGCCTCCAGGGCGGGCCGCACGAGGGCCTCGGCCTTCTCGATGTAGGCGGCGTGCTCGTCCCACGATTCCTCGAGGCGCTTGTAGCGTCCCTGGGCGCGGGCCTCCTCCCAGGCCTTGCCGTAGAGCCGCGGCCCGAAGCCCTTGGAATCGATGCCCCAGGTGTGCTCGCCGTACATGAGGCTCCGCTCGTAGGCGGCGGCGACGGTGTCGCGCACGGGCGGGGCCGCGACGCCCCACGCGCCGAGAAGCGTCTGGAGCGATTCGAGCGCGCCGATGGCCGGGCGGGTGTTCCGGGCCAGCCGCGAGGCCCGCGGGTTGGACATGAGGCCGTGGATCCAGGTATCGGGCATGTCGCCTCGGACGACGGGGAGCGAAGGGTTCTCCCGCAGGATCGCGTCGGCGAAGTCGGAGAGGCGCCCCATGCGGACCGTCACGCCTGGGAGGCGCTGGCGGGCCTCGTCGAGGAGGCGGCGCACCTCGGCGGCGGTTGGCGGGCCGTGGTTGTCGCCCGTGTGGATGAGGGCAAGCCAGGTCGCGTGGGGCCAGCCGTTCGGCGGCGTCAGGCTCGTGCCGTAGTTGCCCGCGCTGTACATGGTGAGGAGGCGCGAGCCGTCAGGCCCCTCCCACCAGAATAGCGGCGGCACGTCGGGCGTGACGGGCGCGGGATTGCAGCCGAGGTGGAAGAAGTCGACGCCCGCGTGCTTGAGCACGGTGGGCAGCGCCCAGGAGTGGCTGGGCACATCGGTCATCTTGGCGTCGCGGGGCAGCGGCTGGCCGAGCGAGCGGGCGGCCTCGGAGGCGAATCGCAGCCCCCGCACCAGCTCCTCCAGTTCGAGGGATTCGGTGTGAAGCGAGCCGGGGAGCGCGTGTGTGACGAGGCGGCCGCTCTTGAGTGCGCCGAGGACGCGCGCCCGGCGCTCGGGGGTCTGGTCCGGCCAGAGGATCTGGGCCATGGGCCAGCCGGGGACGGTCCAGACGAATCGGTGCTCGGGCGGCAGGTCCTGGCTCTGGTCGCAGACGGCGAGCGCCTGGTCGATCATGCTCGTGCGGTAGCGGGCCACCACGTCGCGGGCGAAGCCCGTGTAGCCGATGTCGAAGTGGGTCTTGAAAACGACGATGACCTCTTTGAGCTTCGGCTCGGCTGCCAGGCTCGCGCTGGCCGCCAGCGCCAGCGCCGCGGCCGCCAGGCGCAGCGCGCTTCGGTGTCGGGGTCTGCGTGCCATGTCTCCTCCTCGACGCGTGGCCCGAATGACTCGTCCGACTCAAGCGATCATCCGGGTGCCCGCTTAGTACACCGCCACAGAAAAAAGGGGACAGATTCCGCTTGCGATAGTGCTTTCCTCCCGAAGGGAGGGGAGTATATTGCCGGCGGCTTCAGCCGCCGGAGCCGGGCCCAGAATCACGGCAAGTCCCGAAGGGACGGCAGAAAGGGCCCGCGGGGGGCTCTGCGGAATTGCCTCTGCCGTCCCTGCGGGACTTGGCCGGGGGTTGTTCCCGATCCGGCGGCTGAAGCCGCCGGGAAGATCCTGTTGTCCCTTCGGGGCTGAGAAGAACCTCCGCGCGGCGGGGCCGCCGTGACGGACGGCCTTGACCGCGGGCTGAGCGGTTGGGAGAAGATCAGTTGAGTGAGATGAACCATATAAATGCTTCGGCGGGGTCACGGCTTTTTCGGCGGCTCCGGGCGCGGGCGGTAGAGCTCGGGGCGGCGGCACCGCAGGAGCACGGCGCGCAGGTCGCCCTTGGCCACGGGATGGTTGCGGGCCGAGTACATCTGGCCCATCGCCTCGGGCTTGATGCCGCGCTTGACGGGGTCGGGATAGGGGCCGGCCCTGCGGACCGCCTCGGGCCATTCGCAGTACTTCGGGCGGTTGTCGAGCTGGAGCGTGGCGACGAGCGGCTCGTTGCTCGCGGCAAACTGCGAGCCGGCGAGGACCATGCCCCAGGGGTCCATGATGAAGCTGCGGTGGTCGGTCTGCGCGGTGCCGCTGGCCGCGCGGAGCAGGAAGTAGCCGTCGTCCACGCAGCGGTGATAATCGCGCAGGCGCGTGTGCTCGGTGAAGGGGCCGCCGTCCTGGGTCGGCAGCAGCATCAGGTCCACCTGGTGGAGGGCGGCGACGCGGTCGATCTCGTGGGAGTAGACGTCGGCGCAGATTTTCGTGCAGATGCGGCCGAAGTCGAGGTCGAAGATGCCCACGCGCTCGCCCGCCTGGTAGTACCTGGACTTCTTGTCGGTGGTCTGGTTGATCTTGGTGTAGCGGCCGATCTCCTTGCCGTCGCGGCCGAAGAGCACAGCTTCGTTGAAGCCGCGCTCGAGCTCGCCCGCGATGACGACGTACATCTTGTTCCGCTTCGCGGCGTCCGCGATGCGGGCGAGGTAGCCGCGGTTGCGCTCGCGCAGCTTCTCGACCTCGGCGTCGTTGCCGTACCAGACGTATTCCCAGAGGCAGGCGATGTCGCAGCCCTGGCGGCCGCAGGCGTCGAGCTTGGCGATGAGGCGGTCGAGGTTCGGCTCGCACTCGATGGCGGCGGCCTTGATGACGCGCTTCATGGCGGGCGTCCTAGGCTGGGGCGGGGGAAGCTCGGCGGCGGCGATGAGGGCGTACTTGCCCGCCGTCTCGTAGCCGCCGTTGCGCGGGGCGCCGCCGAGGCGGGCCGCGGGGATCGTCGCGATGGCCACGCCGCCCTCGTGCCCCGAATCGGCCACCGTGTGGCCGTCGGAGTCGAAGACCTGCGCCCGCCCGAGCGGCCAGGTGGCCGTCCAGGAAAACTTGTCGCGGTAGCCGCCGTAGCCCTCCTTGCCCGCGTAGCGGGCCACGGCGTAGTAGAGGCCGTTCCCGACGGCGCGGCCCTGGACGACGAGCGTCTCCTGATACTCGTCGCGGACGGGGAAGGGCGCGGTCGACCAGACGACGAGGCTCGCGCCCCGCCGCCGCAGCACGGTGTCGATCTCGGGGAAGTAGTGGTCGGTGCCGACCTTCAGGCCAATGGCGCCGAGGCCTGGCCCGAGCGAAGCCGAGGGCTCGGTCGCGAAGACGGGCAGGTCGTCGCCGAGGGCGATGTCGTCCTCGTAGGGCAGCTTGTGGCTCTTGCGGTACTTGCCAACAAGTTTGCCTGCGCGGTCGATGAGGAAAGAGGTGACGAAGGTCTTCTCGCCGTCGCGTGGCGGATTGCCGGCAATCCGCTCGCGGAGGTTGGCGACGACCCACATCTTGTATTGCGCGGCTTTCTTCGCGATGGCGTCGGCGGCCGGCCCGGGGATCGGCTCGGCGGGCTGATAGACGCACTCCTCGGGCAGGCAGGCGAGGTCGGCGCCGCCGAGGCCCGCCTCGTCGAGCGCCCTCAGCGCATTCTCCAGGGTCCGATGCCCCTCGTCCCAGACGAGCGAGATGGCGGCGACTTTCACGGTGCGGATGCGCCGGGCGAAGGCCGCATCGCGGACCGCCTTCGCCGCGCCGGGCGGCCCTTCGAGGGCGACGTCGTCGACCGCCACGTCGGCCTTCGCGCCCTTCGTGCCGCCGACGGCCACGATGACGGCGCTCACCCAGGCCTCCTCGGCCGTCTTCCCGCCCCCTTCGCACCACTTCTTGAGCGCCGCGTAGGCGTCCGCGACGCTGGCCCGCTGCCATTTCTCCGACGGCCCGACGGTCGGCCCGTGGTAGATGAAGCCGTAGGGCGCGATGCCGATCTTGATCGAGACCGGCACGTTCGCCTTCACCTGGAACGAGATGGAGGCGAGCTGGGGCACGAGCGGCACGTGCTCGCGAAGGTTGTAGTTCCAGTAGGAGAGATTGTGCTGCACCTTGTCGGGGAAAACGAGCCTGAGGTGTGCGGCGGCCGAGCCATCGAGGCCGATGGCGGGCTCGGTCGCGTCGGCCTCCACCGTTGTCGGCTCATCGCCCCAGGTGCGGACCAGGGGGTCCTTGCGGGCGGGGCCGTCGAACGACTCGCGGAAGATATCCTCGGCCTGCGCGGCGCAGGCAAGCAGCGCGGCGAGAAGCAGGGCCGGTGGCCTCATGGCAAGCAGCCTCACGGACGGCCGAAGATGGCTTTCAGAGCGGCTCGCGCCTTCTCGACGGCCTTGGCCGAGACCCACAGCGAGGAACGGATGAGCCCTTCGAGGGCTGCCGCGGCATCGCCCTCGCTCAGTTGGCCCTGCGCCGCTGCCCAGAGCACCACGCCGAGGGAGCCGTGCACCTCGAGCCCCAGGGCCTGCCCTGCGAGGCGCGCGGCGGCATCATCTGTCAGAAGCCAGTCGGCGTTCCTCTGTCGGGCCAGGGCCAGCGCTTCCGCTTCGCCGGCATGCAGCAGGCGCGACTCCTGCCAGGTCGCCGCCTGGTCGCGGTACGGTGGGGCGAGCGCCTCGACCACAACCCACGGGGGCCGCTGGCTCAGCCACGTCGGTGCCAGCTCGGCCAGCTCCTGGTCTACCGCCGCGGGGATGTGGATATCGCCCAGGAGGCCAAGCACGTGCAGCGACTCCGCCTCGATGAGGTGCAGGATCGGCCCGGTATCTGACACGAGTCCGCTCATCGCTTCACGCCCTTGTGCCGAAGGGCCCACTCGACATCCTCGAGTTGGTGCTTCTCCATGAGCTCCAATCGGTTCTGCCGGACGAACTCCGTCAAGGCATGTCGCACGAGCTCTTCTTCACTCCGGAACCACCCGTCGCGAA
>Ga0299915_10001861_pt1 | contig 15463 bp, 13 predicted proteins | sample RVTome_13_FD_200263 | JGI IMG/M metagenome (GOLD analysis project Ga0299915, IMG submission 200263) | Soil microbial communities from uranium-contaminated site in the Upper Colorado River Basin, Wyoming, United States - RVT92D227 (version 2) ... | reverse complement strand
CGGCAAAAAAACAGCTCCCTCCACCTGATTGCTATCATGTCGGAAAAAAGCTCTCATGGGAGCATTGACTATGCCATTGCATTATTGAAAATGGCCAAGAACGAGGGCATCAACGATGCCTTTGTGCATGCGATTTTTAATGGAAGAAGCGAAAAGAGCCGGAGTGCACCCCCCTTCCTGAACAGACTTGAAAAAGAGATGACAGACATCGGCTTAGGCCAGGTTGTTTCAGGAGTCGGCAGGGCTATGGCCTTGGATCGAGATGGAAATTTCCATCTGACCCGAAAGGCCTATGAAGCGCTGGTCTTTGGCATTGGTAAACCAATTTAAGATAAGGGACTCGAAGGCTGTCCCTAATTTTCGCCAAGGTAGGCTTTGCGGACCATCTCGTTCTGGCGGAGGGTTTGAGCGGTGTCGCTCAGGACGATCACACCTGATTGGAGAACATAACCACGGCTCGCCACCTGAAGAGCCATCCTGGCGTTCTGTTCGACCAGGAGAATGGTGGTTCCATCCCTATGAAGCTGCTGGATCGTAGCGAAGATACTGTCGACTAAAACCGGGGCCAGGCCCATGGAGGGTTCATCCATCAGGATAACCCTGGGATTTGCCATCAGTGCCCGGCCTGTGGCGAGCATCTGTTGCTCCCCTCCGCTGAGTGTTCCAGCCACCTGTCTCTGGCGCTCCCTCAGGCGGGGAAAAAGGTTAAAGACCCGTTCCAGGTTTGTTCCAATAAGGCGATGATCGGTTAAGGCAAAGGCGCCCATCTCGAGATTTTCTTTGACTGTGAGACGACCAAAGACACGGCGCCCCTCTGGGACCTGGACCACCCCTTTCACCACAATCTCATGAGCAGGGTAACGGGTGAGCTCTTCCCCATCAAAGCGGATCGATCCCTGGCGTGGTCGGAGCAGACCACTGGTGGTCTTGAGCATCGTGCTCTTGCCTGCACCATTGGCTCCGATCAGGGTGACAATCTCTCCCTTATCCACATGAAGGGAGACCCCCTTCAGGGCGTGAATGTGACCGTAATAGGCATGGATATTTTCGATCTCGAGTAGTGCCATAAATTTAGTCTTATAGTCGAGTAGTCATATAGTCTTATAGTCAAATAGTTTAAAGATCATTTTTTTGTTCTGCGGAGATAGGCAATATGACCGTTGATCAGTCGTTTTACTTCGGTGGCTTTGTGATATGCTTCTTCGAGTTGAATCGAGGTAATATATTTCTGGTCGAGTCCAAGATATAACTCAGATTGTACCTCACTGGCTGAACGGCGAGCGATTTTTAAAAACCGGATGAATTCCGCATCTGAACCAGCGTCAAAACCTTCAGCAATGTTGTTCATAACTGATCCACTTGCATCTCGCAATTGATGGCGCAATTGTATATCACGGCAAAAATTTTTTTGGCTTGTGAGGTTATAAATCATATCGGCCAACTCTCTCGCTTTTTTCCAACTTTCCAAGTCTTCAAACTTCTTAATCTTCATTGTTGGACTAAAGGACTATTCGACTATAAGACTATACGACTATATGACCATATGACTGACTTCTGTGGAACTTCCTCTTCCGAGGTAGGCCTCGATTACTTTTGGGTTCCTCTGGATTTCGGCAGGAGTGCCTTCTGCAATCTTTTCTCCATAATCGAGCACGGTCACCGTTTCCGAGATCCCCATCACCACCTTCATCTGATGCTCGATGAGAAGAATCGTAATTCCCAGCTCATCGCGGAGGTGCTCAATGAAATCCATCATATTCTGTGTCTCCCGGGGATTCATTCCTGCTGTGGGCTCATCGAGGAGCAGCAGGCTCGGCCGGGAAGCCAGGGCCCGGGCAATTTCCAGCCGTCTCTGATCGCCGTATGGGAGATTCTTTGCTAAAAAATCGCCTTTGCCAACGAGGTTGACAAATTTAAGAAGCCGTCTTGCCTCATCGGTCGCCTCTTTTTCCTCCTTCTGTGTAGCCGGTGTTCCTAATACTATGCCAAAGAATCCTGCTTTCAGGTGACAGTGGAGGCCAACGAGGATATTCTCCAAGGCTGTGAGATTTGGGAAAAGGCGGATATTCTGGTAGGTGCGGGAGATGCCCAGTCGGACAATCTGGTCAGGGAGCAGGCCGACCAGAGAATGGTCATCGAAAAAGATATCTCCTTCTTCAGGGCGATAGAAGCCTGTGATGCAGTTGAAGAAAGTGGTTTTGCCGGCACCGTTGGGCCCTATGATGCTGTGGATACTTTTCTCCTGGATGTTGATGTCAAGGTTACCGATGGCCATCAGCCCGCCGAAACGTTTTGTCACCTTTCTTCCAATTAGAAGCCCCATATCCTTTCCCTATGAACTCGGTGGTGATTCTTCCTCGGCGGCCTCTTCTCCATGGAGCTCACGGCGCCGGACTGCCTCGGGCCAGAGGCCTTCAGGCCGAAGAAGCATCATGGCCACTAGAGCCGCTCCATAAACAAGAAGCCGATATTCGGCAAACTCTCGCAGCAACTCAGGCAGGCCAACGAGAGCCATCGCACCTACCACCACACCCGGGATACTGCCCATTCCGCCCACAATGATGACACAAAGGATGTTGATCGAGATCATGACATTGAAACTGTGAGGATAGACCGAGCCGAGTTTGGTCACAAAGATAGCTCCACTGATCGCAGAAAATCCTGCCCCTGTGGCAAAGGCAAGCAATTTGGTGGCCACGAGATTGATTCCCATGGCTTGAGCCACATCCTCATCCTCGCGAACAGCCATCCAGGCACGGCCCAATCTCGAATCTCTCAGACGCAAAGAAACGAAGGCCACGAGAAGACAGCCAGCCAGAATGAGATAATAGAGCTGTTGGGGAGTGGCGAACTCCAACCCACCTATGGCTGCTTTTGGAATCTTGCCAATGCCCTGGGCACCACCCAGCCATGGCCTGAGAAAATCTGAAAGGACGAGAATACGGATGATTTCGCCAAAGCCAAGCGTTGCAATGGCCAGATAGTCTCCCCGCATCTTGAGCACAGGGATGCCGAGGATCACTCCGGAAACGATTCCGATGATGATGGCAAAGGGGAGGGCCCCCCAGAAAGAGAGAGTGAGAGAACTTATTTCAGGCGAGGTCAATACAGCTAACGTGTAGGATCCGATGGCAAAGAAGGCCACGTAACCAAGGTCCAGAAGGCCAGCAAAGCCCACCACGATATTAAGCCCGAGACCCAGGAGAACGTACAGGCCCACAATCGTCAATACTTCACTGAGGAAAAGACCGAGAACTTGGGGCAGGACGAGCAGGATAAAGATCAGGATGAGGAGGCTCGTCATTTTGAGGATATGCTGGGAAGAAGGCGGGAGGCCCTTAAAACCGGTTTGGACAGCGCTTCCCTTTTTATTCCAGAGATAAGAGAGAGAGGCAATCAAGATGAATAGCCCGAAAGCTCCATGAAGGGTGAGGCCTTTTGCGGCGAAGAGCCATTCATTGATAACAGCAAGAGGTCCCCATAGAGAAAAGGTTGGACGCAACAGATCCTGTAACATCCCTACACCCACAATGCTGCTTAATGAAATGAGCAAAACCCGGCGCAGTAAATTCGGTGTGAGCGTGAAAAGACCTGCGAAAAGACCGCTTATGGCTCCGCTGCCCAACAAGAGCAATATGCCGGTTTCATTTTTGTGGCCGAACGTGAGCAGACCATAGAGAAGAGGGGAGGCATTGATAAACACCTTTCGAAGATTGACCAGACCTCCCATCATCACCAGCAGAGCCAACAGCCCTGCAATGAGGAAACCCGAGATTGTGCTATTTACAAGAACCCATAGCGGTTTGGCTCGGGTCATTCGATGTGCTGCCTGATAGCTCATAAAAAGGGATACTACCAGTAAGAGGGTATGGCCCATGGAGATGATATCCTGGATAATATCACGCTGGCTGAAGGCCTCGACCATCCCGATGAGGGAGAGGAGAATCGCGACGATACCACCAATCAATCCTATTTTAATCGTCTGTCTCATAGTTTTTCAGTCTTATAGTCGAATCGTCTGATAGTCATATAGTCAAAAAATTATTTTTTTGTTTTATAAAAATAGGTTATCAAACCATTGGGCAACAGTCTTATAATAATAACGACATTGTTTTATAAAATCCCTCCTAACCTCCCTTTGTCAAAGGGAGGAAAAATATTCTTTGACTATATGACAATACAACTACCTGACTATTTGACTATTAGGCTTTCTTCACCGCCAATCGCTCTCCCAGTATTCCCGTCGGCCGAAAGATCAGAACCAGAACGAGCATGATAAAGGCAATGGCGTCTTTGAGCTGGTAAGGGGCTACAATGCCCAAACCATCCAGAAAGAGACTCGGACCTACGGATTCGATAAGGCCGAGAAAGATGCCCCCGAGCATGGCTCCGGGGATATTACCGATACCGCCAAGGACGGCTGCTGTGAAGGCCTTAATCCCCGGGATAAAACCCATGAAAAAGTGAACCTGTTTGAACATCAGAGCATAGAGAACCCCTGCGGCACCGGCAGCCATCCCACCAATGACGAAGGTGGTAACAATCATCCTGTCGACATCAATTCCCATCAGAGAAGAGGTTTCCTTGTCTTCAGAGACAGCGCGAATCGCCTTGCCCATACGGGTGCGCTGGACAAATGAATAGAGGGCTGCCATCAGGATGGCTGCAGCTATAATCACCACAGCTTGAAACTTCAGGATGCGGAAATCACCGAAGGTAATTTCTCCTTCCAGGATTTTCACAACCGGGTAGGCCTGGAAGCCGGAGCCATAGAGTCCCCGGAAGGCGTATTGAAGGAAGAAGGAGGCTCCGATCGCTGTGATCAAGGGAATTAAACGAGGTGCGGTCCGAAGGGGACGGTAGGCAATCCGTTCCAGAAGGACTGCAATCAGTGTGGAAGTGGCCATGGATACGAGAAAGACAACAACCAGGCTTATAATAGGGTGGTCATCTAAAAAACCGGAAGAGTAAAAGATTGCTGCGACATAGTAAGCCGTGTATGGACCGCTCATAAAAACTTCGCTGTGGGCGAAGTTGATCATTCGAAGGATGCCATAAACCATGGTGTAGCCCATGGCGATGAGGGCATAGATGCTTCCCTGGGCCAGACCGAAGATGATGAAGTCGAACCAATGAGGAGCGGTATAACGTTGTGCCGCTAATGTAGTTATAGAACCCCAGAGAATCAGGGCCATGATAGCTCCACCGATGATCCACATGAGGATATCGGTCAGTGTTATTCTCTCCCACCATTTTCTCAATCTCTGCATCATGGAGATTCCCATTCGGGAACGAATTTCCTGCAAGAAAAGAGAGCCGGAAACGGCGCCCGTCCCCGGCTCTTATAAAAATTTTATTAGGGCTTCCAGATCGGCTTGTCTGGAATGGCCCCCTTTTTCACATTCTCAACTGTCGTCTTATAGAGGGCAATTCTTGGGTCTGCGCAGTCGCCTGTTGAAGTACAGGTGAGATTTCCGGTCAGCCCTTTGAAGTCCTTCGTGGCAAAGAGAGCATCCCGTAACTCTTTTCGGCCGATGTGGAGTGATCCATCGGGAGCCTTCTTGGCCACCTTCTCGATAGCGTCAAAGATCATCATGGCTGCATCATAGCCGTGGGCATGGAAAGGAGCAATCGGTTTTTCCCCATATTTCTTCTGATGTTTTTCCAAGAAAGCCTTGTATCCCTCACCGAAGGCCGAGAAGTCAGGGCTGGAATGGTACATTCCAACTGCTGTCTCTCCTGCGGCTTTATAAAAGTCGGGCGAGAAGGTGCCATCAGCGCTCATCAGGGAGACCTTTTCCAAACCCTTTACTTCTTTCGCCTGCCGTGTGATGTGCCCACCCGCAGCAATGAAGATGGGATAGTAGATGATTTCAGGTTTACCGATAACGATCTTCGTCAGAACGGGTCGCATGTCCGTATCCGTCGGAGCAACTGCTTCCTGAGAAGTGATCGTTCCACCCAGTTTCTTGAAGGTCTCGGCAAAGACGCCCTGGAGTTGCTCAGCATAGGGGCTCCCGTCATGGATGGTTGCAGCCTTTTTAACCTTTAATTGTTTAAAGGCAAACTCTGCTGCCACGGCTCCTTGGACCTTATCGTTGTGTGCGGTGCGCAAATAACCATCATACTCCGGGCCGCGACTGGGGTCGGTCAAGAAAGGTGCTGTATTCGAAGGCGATACTGTGGCAATGCCAGCCTTCCAGAGGATGGGTGCACCAGGCTTTGCCTCGCTTGAGCAGTTTGAGCCGATGGCCGCTACGATTGTCGGGTCAGAAGCCAATTTGGTTGCAGCCGCCTGACCGCCTTCGGCATTGCAGCCTGTGTCCTGAACGGAGAGTTTGATGGGGAAACCCAGAATCTTTCCGCCTTTGTCATCAATGGCGATTTCGGCCCCTCGCTTGGTATCGGTTCCCAGGGTGGCGTCAGCGCCAGCAATGACCATCCAGCAGGCAATGTGGATGGGTTGCCCCGGCTTAATCTGTACTACCCCAATCTTATCAACAATTAGAGGGGGGATAACCTTAGGCTTCGTAGCATAGTAAATAATTCCTGCTATCACCAAAATTACAACTATTGCAATAATCCATTTTCCCTTCATAATCATATACCTCCTCTTTTGATATGCCTCCGAAAACGGTAATTAATTTTCCCCTATAGACCCAATCCCGCCTATTGCATCTCCATACAATAGATTTATCACCCCCTTTATGATTTAAATATTCCCAACTGCAAAAAAGTCCCCTCCACTCCGGTTGCCATCTTTGGAAATGGTAATATTATGAATAGATTGAGTTATTTGTCAAGTATTATTAATGGTTTAAAACCTTAATGGTTTCTGCCAGGCAGATAAAAAGACTAAAAGACCAAGCGCCTATTCGACTCTTGGACTGATGTATTTCTTGACGGCTTCCAGTCCTCTCCGGAGATGGGCCTCTTCGTGCGGTTCAAGGGTAAGGATGGGATTGAGTTTATAGTGTGAGAGGAGATAGAAGAATTCATTGAAATTAAAACTTCCTTCACCTATGGGAAGATGTTCATCCATCTCTCTGTGGTTGTCGTGAAGGTGGACCTCAACTAAATAATCTTTCAAAGTCTCCATCCAGAGGGAAAGAGGGGTCTTGCTGAAGACATGGTGATGACCCGTATCGAAACAGAGCCGGAAATGGGGCGAATCGATTTCTTTGAGAAGGGATATCAGGGAATCAGGGTTTTCCTCAAAGACATTTTCAATAGCAATGATGAGTCCCCGCTCCTTCGCTTCCTCCACCAGGGGCTTCCAGGTCTGAAGGCTGCTTTCAAGCCAGAGATTGACATTTCCATCGAATTTCCACTTCTCATATCCAGGGTGAAAGACGATGGCCTTCGGCTTGAACAGGACAGCCATCTCGATCGTCTTTGAGAGTCGATCGAGTGTCACCTCTTTGATCCGACAGTCAACCCCTCCAGGACTCAAATCCATAAAGGGTCCGTGAATACTGTTTTGCAGCCCGTTTTGATGAAGTGTCTCTGAGAGATGTTTTGCTTCTTCCTGGCGGCAGGCATCGAGGTCTTCTGCGTTGAAATAGATCTCGGGATGGATGCGATGCTCGATGACGAGATTGATCCTCTGGAGGAGCATGGAGTAAGGGACATTGACATGAACATTGGCCATAGCAGTTGATCCTTTATTATTATCTGTTTTTATCTTTGGTTATTGAGGTTTGGGTTGTTATTTAATTATTGGATACGGGTTTATACCATTCTCCTCTTTAAAACTCAACCCGTCTCAAGATGACAATAACCCGTAATCGAAATCCGAAACCTTGGCAATATCCATGTCATGCTGAAATTTTTTCAGCATCTCTCATTTTAGATAACCCATAGATCCTGAAACAAGTTCAGGATGACGATTACGGATTATGGGGATGATGACTCGAGCAGTTCGATTGCTTTCAGAACCTTTTCCCTTTCTCCGATGAGATAGATGACATCCCCTATTTTGAAGATGAAATCCGGATCCGGGCTGGGGATGATTCTTCCATCCCTTCTCACGGCAATGACTGTGGCGCCTGTTCTGGAGCGTATCTTCAGGTCTCTGATCGAATGGTCTGTCGCAGGGGTTTGCTCGCCTATCTGGTAGGTCTCGGTCTCGATATCCGTGATGATTTCGCATTTTTCTGGTAAACTCTTCACGGGAAGCTCCATCCTTCTCAAGGCCTCATAACTTCCGCTCCTGATTCTCTCGATCTGGTTGAAGAGGAGATTTCTTGGAACCTGGTATCGATGGAGCACTTTTGCAAAGATTTCGATCGATGTTTCGAACTCTTCAGGGATCACTTCGTTTGCCCCCAGATGGAGCAGGTCCTCCACTTCAGCCGTGTATCGGGTTCTGACGATGATATAAATTCTTGGGTTCTCCTTTCGCGCGAGCCGGACCATCCTTCGGGTCGAAGCCGGGTCCGATATGACGATGACGAGCATTCTGGCCGTGGAAAGCCCCAGTTTGTGAAGGATTTCCGGACTGGTGCCGTCACCGTAAAAGATGGGCTCCCCTTTTTTTCTCATCTCGCGGACAGTCTCATTGTTCAGATCAAGGACAATATAGGGGATCGATGTCTCACTCAGCACCTCGGCTAAATTCCTTCCATTTAGTCCAAAACCGATGATAATGACATGGTCCTCTTTTCCCGTGGAAAAACTTTCCTTCTCCGCTCTCTTTCTCATCCTGTCCAATCGGTCAAGGAGTTTTTTCGAACTGATCCATGCCGAAATAGTAGGAGAAGCCTGGAGGAGGAAAGGGGTCAGGATCATCGTGATCACAGAGGCTGAGAGGAAGAGCTGGTAGTGGTTCTCCGAGATGAGTCCAGCCGATTTGCCGGCCATGGCCAGGATGAAAGAGAATTCGCCGATTTGTGCCAGATGGATTCCAGTCTGGAGGGAGATCCGGAGGGGATGCCCGATGAGATGGACGGAGAAGAAACCGGTGAAAGTTTTGATCAGGAGGATGAGGGTCACGCCAATGAGAATCAATAGGATATTCTGATGGAGGAAGGTCAGATTCATCAACATCCCTATGGAGATGAAGAAGAGTCCATTGAAACTGTCTTTGAAGGGAAGGATGTCGGAGATGGCCTGGTAGGCATATTCTGATTCAGAGATGATCAGCCCTGCGAGAAAGGCCCCAAGTGCAAGGGAGAGGCCAAGCCATGAAGTGAAAAGGGCTGTTCCGAGACAGAGGAGGATGATTGTGATGACGAAAAGCTCCCGGCTCCGAGTGTGCACGATTTGGTGGAGGATATTAGGAACCAGCCATCTGGCGCCGAAGACGACGATAAAGATGATTGAGGCTGATTTGAATAGAGTCCACAGGAGTTCAACAGCACTGCCTCCATTTCCAGCGAGAAGGGGGATGAAGAGCATCAGCGGAACAACGCAGAGATCCTGGAAGATAAGGATGCCGATGGAGAGGCGTCCATGGGGAGAGTCGATCTCCCCCCGGTCAAAGAGCATCTTCATGACGATGGCGGTGCTGCTCAAGGCGACGAGAAAACCAGCGAATAGGGAGGTATTCCATCTCTGGAGGAAGGGGTAGGCGATGGCGGCAGTGGTGAGAAGGGTGAGAAGAACCTGAGAGAAGCCTCCTCCTAAGACAGCGGAGCGAATCCTCTTGAGGTTCTTCAGGGAAATCTCCAGCCCGACCGTAAAGAGGAGGAGGATGATTCCAATCTCTGCAAGGAGTTCAACCTCACGGATGTCCCGGATCAATCCGAACCCATGGGGACCGACGAGGACTCCGGCTGTGAGGAAGCCCACGATGGAGGGGACCCTCAATTTATGAAGCAGAAAGATCACCGAGGCCGAGACCCCAAAGATGATAACCAGCGTTTTTAAGAATCCGAGATCCACAGACTTTCCCTCAAGGGCTATTATAAACTATTTTTGATTTTTAATTTGTAATTTTTAAATTTTATGACCTAAAATCGTAAATTTAACAGCCCATTGCATTAGAAAGAATGATTGTGGTATAAAATCCTTGAGGTGAAGAAATGTTTAATATCGGATTGCCCGAACTCCTGATCATTGGAGCTCTTGCCCTAATCGTTTTCGGACCGAATAAACTTCCGGAACTGGCCAAAGCCTTTGGCAGGGCGATGAGAGAGTTTAAAAAGGCAACCGAGGAGGTGAAGGAGAGTTTTGAGGCTGAGACCAGAGATCTGGAAGAGATAAAGAGCACCATCACAGAAGATAATATCCTGACAGATTTAGCCAAAGAGATATCCAACCCGGAAGAACCTTCTTCGGAGACAGTAACAACTGAAGAGCCTGGCCCCGAGGCTTTGGGACAGACTGAATTTTCGTCCGAAGAGGAGATAAAGACTTCTACGGAAGAGGGAGAAGTTGACAAGAAGAAAGAAGGGGGACCAGAAGGGATGAAAGAGGGGATTCCCTCCCATGGATGAAAAAAAACTCCCCTTAACTTCTCATCTTCAAGAGCTGAGAAAACGTCTCGTCCTCTCCTTTATTGCAATCGCAGTCGGTTTTGTCATCAGTTATGCCTTCTCCCAAGACCTCTTCGATATTCTCTCAAAACCCCTTCTCAAGATGATGCCTTCCGGAGGGTCCCTCATCTTTACGAGTGTGGCCGAAGCCTTTTTTACTTATATGAAGGTGGCCTTCATCGCAGGTTTCATCCTGACTTCCCCCTTTGTTCTCTTTCAGGTATGGGCCTTTGTGGCACCAGGGCTTTATCGTCATGAAAAGCGGTATGTGATTCCCTTTGTCGTTGCCGGCTCCTTCTTCTTCGCCCTTGGGATCCTCTTCGCGTATTTTGTCGCCATTCCTGTCGGGTTTAAATTTCTCCTTGGATATGCCACCGATTTCATCAAACCGATGCCAAGCATGAAGGAATATCTCTCCTTCAGTATAAAATTTTTATTAGCCTTCGGTCTGGTATTCGAATTTCCGGTGGTACTGGTCCTTCTCGCGAGGATCGGGGTGGTTGATGCAAAGACGATGGCTCGGCATAGGAAATATGCCATCCTCCTGATCTTCATCTTTGCGGCAGTCATGACTCCACCGGATCTGATTTCCCAGTTGCTTATGGCCATCCCCCTGATGGGGCTTTATGAGTTAAGCATTCTCCTCTCCAAAATTTTTGGAAAGAAGAAGAAAGTAAGTCCATCCACTGATTCATAAATCATGGCAGAATCTCCTTATAAGATTTCCAAATGGCCGGAGAAAGAGAGACCGAGGGAGCGATTACTCCAGCAAGGGCCCCAACTTCTTAGCGAGGCGGAGCTTTTAGGAATCCTGATTGGGAAGGGGACAAAGAGCAAGACCGCCATCGACCTGGCGAGGGAGCTTCTGGACCAATACGAATCTCTTGAGAACCTCTTCAGCCGTTCTCCTTCAGAACTGATGAAGATCAAAGGCATCGGGTCTGCCAAAGCGGCGACCCTCTCGGCGGCTTTCCAGTTGGTGAGGCGGATTCAAGCAAAGAAGACGACAAGCCGATCCACCTTCAAGCGATCCTCGGACGTGAGAGACCATTATCTTCCGTTGATGAAAGATTTGAGAAAGGAGGTCTTCAGGATTCTTCTCCTCAGCCGCGCCAACCGGTTGATTAAAGAGGTGACCATCTCCGAAGGAACACTCGATGCGAGCATCGTCCATCCGAGGGATGTCTTTCGGGAGGCTCTACTGGAATCCGCGGCAGGGGTCATCCTCCTTCACAATCATCCGAGCGGCAATCCCGCTCCGAGCGAAGAGGATATCCGGATCACCAAGCAATTGGTGGAAGCGGGCCGGGTGATGGGAATCAAGGTTTATGATCATATCATCCTCGCAGGGGAGGATTACCGCAGCCTGGCGGATGATGGCTTAATTTAAAATCAGTTCGGAGTAATTAGTTCGTAGTTCGGAGAAATTGTTTTTTTAACTCCGAACTCTAAACTCCGAACTCCGAACTTATTATGCGTGTTCTGGTTACCGATGGGCACTTCAGAAAGGCACTCGCTGTGGTTCGGTCTCTCGGCCGGAGGGGAGTCGAGGTCACGGTTGGGGAAAGGACTTTCCTCAACACTTCATTCTTTTCAAAATATTGCAGCCAGCGTATCCTCTATCCTTCTCCACGGCGACACCCTGATCAATTTATTGATTTTCTTCTAAGGGAGATAAAAAAAAACCGCTATGACTGCCTCTTCCCCATGGAAGAGGAGACCCTCCTGCTGATAGCAAAATATCGATCCGAAATTTCAAAATATACCTATCTTCTTATTCCAGACCTTCAAAAGATCGAATTTGTTCGTGACAAAGAAAATCTGATTCAATTTGCAGAGGCCCATGGGATTCCAACCCCAAAAACGTATTATATCCCCCCCGCCCTCACCCTCCCCCACCAGGGGGGAGGGGAAAGTGAGGAGATCTCCCACCAGGAGGGAGAGGTTAAGAAGGTGCTTCCCCAACAGAGGAAGGGAGAAAAATGGAAGGACCTTCCTCCAGGAATAGAAGAAATCAATAAAGTCGCCCTCCCCCTCGACGGGGGAGGGGGGGGTGGGGGTGTTAATTTATCTGCTATTCCAGTACCTGTCGTTATAAAGCCCAGAATTAGCTCCGGCTCCTTCGGGATTGTTTATGTTAAGAAAAGAGAAGACCTCGCCTCTTCCTATCAAAGAGTTCATGGGAAGTATCCTTTTCCATTGATTCAGGAATACATTCCCGATGGAGGAGGGACATTCGGGCTCTCAGCCCTCTTCGATGAGGAATCGAATGTGAAGGCCGCCTTTGTCCATAAGAAATTGAGGATGTACCCGGTTCAGGGAGGCCCAAGCACTTTACGGGAAGGGGTTGAGCATCCCCAGATCATGGAATTAGGACTTTCGCTTCTGAAGGCATTGAACTGGGTTGGCATTGCCATGGCGGAATTCAAGGTGGACCCAAGAGATGGGGTTCCTAAATTGATGGAGATCAATCCCCGTTTCTGGGGTTCTCTCCAACTGGCCATCTTCTCAGGTGTCGATTTTCCCTATCTCATGGTCCAGATGGCAGAGGGAAAAAATATCGAACCTATTCTTCATTACGAGACGGGGAAGCGCTGTCGTTGGCTTCTCTTCGGAGATATCCTCCATTTTGTTAACAATCCGGAGCGTTTTCATCTCCGTCCCGCCTTTTTCCGATTCTTCGAACGAAACACCTGTGATGATATTCTTTCAGGAGACGATCCGCTTCCCATCCTGGGAGCGACGGCCACCTTCTTCACTTTTCTCTACGACCCGGAGATGAAACGGTTTCTGGAAAGACGTTAAATAAGTTTTAAGTTACAAGTTTCAAATGTCAAGTTATAATTTGAATAGTTGCATAATAAAACGGACTTTCCTTGTGATGAATTTGAGGTTGCAATTGGTCGATATAACTCCCCCATCCCCCTCTTAACTAAGAGGGGGTAAATTCCTCCCCTTAAGATAAGGGGAAGTTTGGTGGGGTTATGAATCTTTCTGCCGTTAGCTTTGAGATATGGACTATTCTAAAACTTTTAATAAGTTCGGAAGTTTAGTGAATAAAATCTGTGTTCTCATCCCTGCATATAATGCCGCGGGAACGATCGGCCCCGTTCTGGAAAAGGCACAATCCCTTAGCCTCGATACGATCGTTGTGAATGATGGGTCTAACGATGAGACAGGGATGATTGCTCAAGAACATGGGGTGCACTTACTGGAACATTCTGCTAACCTTGGGAAGGGAGCGGCTCTGCGTACAGGATTTCAATCTATCCTCGAAAAGGATTATGAGTTGATCATCACTCTCGATGCAGATGGTCAGCATGATCCTCTGGAGATCCCTTCTCTTCTCCGGATATTTCAAATCGTTCAACCCGATCTCCTCATTGCCTCGCGGGCCGGAGGATTCAATCGAATGACCTTTCTGCGCCGGTTCTGGAATCGATTGGGAGTTAGAGCGGTGGCCCGGCTCTGTCATTGTGACATCACGGATAGTCAATCCGGTTTCCGGCTGATCCGCACGAAAATCTTAAGGGAAATTTCACTCACCACCATCGGGTTCGAGATGGAATTGGAGCTCCTGATCAAGGCTTGCAAAAAGGGGTTCAGTGTGTTATCCATTCCCATTGATGTTCCGAGGGTGGATGGCACGGGCTCCAGCCATTTCAGACCCGTAACCGATACCTGGCTTGTCTGCAAACTCTTTCTTCGGAGTCTGCTCTGGTGAAACGTATGGATCTTTATCAGAAAGCAAAATTCTACTCCATCGAAAAATTTACGGCTTCGGCTCTTTCCCTTCTTGCCAATGCTTCAAAGGAAAACTTGATTCGCCTCACCCACCTGGCCGAAAAGATTCCGCAGAAGGAGGCCTACCGGGAAAAGATCCGATGGATCCGGACCCTTTTTGAAACCGATCATCCGGCTCTGACCATTGCGAGGAGGGTTCTCAAAGAGACACACCCTCTTCACCGGAAGAAAATTATCACCAACTTTATTATCAACCAACTTTTGGTGGGCACCAACCGCAGAAAAGCATTTGAAGAGGAGAGAGGTTTTAAGCCGCCCAATGCAATGCTGATCAGCCCCACAATGCGATGCAATCTCAACTGCTTTGGCTGTTACTCAGGTTCCTATTCGACCGAGGAGGAGCTTCCTTTTGAGGTGGTCGATCGCCTGGTCGAAGAGTGCAAGGAGATGGGCATCTATCTGGTGATCATCACCGGCGGGGAACCCTTTCTGCGAAAGGATCTCTTTGACCTTTTTGAGAAACACTCCGACACCCTTTTCCAGGTTTATACCAATGGCTCCCTGATCGATGAAAAGATGGTCGAACGATTCGTCACTCTGGGGAATGTCGTTCCAGCAATAAGCCTCGAAGGCCTCAGGGAGGAGACGGATGCCAGGAGGGGAAAGGGACGGTTCGACCATGTGGTCCGCGTGATGGACTGGCTAAAAAAGGCAGGCATCTTCTTCGCCATTTCAACTACCCAGACCATACGAAATTCAGAAACGATCGGAAGCGATGCCTTCATCGATTTTCTTGTGGAGAAGGGATGCATCTTCCTCTGGAACTTCCACTATATCCCGATTGGTCGCAATGCAGACCTGAGCCTCATGGCCACTCCTGAACAGAGGGCCCGTATACGGGAACGGTTTGCCTATTTCAGGGCGACGAAGCCCATCCTCATGGTGGACTTCTGGAATGACGGGTGCCTCACCGAGGGATGCATCGCCGGAGGAAGGAAATACTTCCATGTCAATGCCCGTGGCGATCTGGAACCCTGCGTCTTTTGCCACTTCGCCTATGACAACATCAAGGAGAAATCTCTTATGGAGGCCCTTAACTCTCCTCTCTTTCGGGAGATGCGCTCCAGACAGCCCTTTTCGGAAAACCTTTTCATCAATTGCCCTCTGATCGATCATCCCGAGCACGGCAAGGAGCTTGCCCTGAAATTTGCCAGGTACTTTACCCATGAGGGAGCAGAGGG
>Ga0299915_10001860_pt1 | contig 15464 bp, 9 predicted proteins | sample RVTome_13_FD_200263 | JGI IMG/M metagenome (GOLD analysis project Ga0299915, IMG submission 200263) | Soil microbial communities from uranium-contaminated site in the Upper Colorado River Basin, Wyoming, United States - RVT92D227 (version 2) ... | reverse complement strand
TCGATGGAGATGTCGAGCTTCTCCAGGAAATTCCTGAGGAGGTCATGGGTCATCGGCCTGGGCGTGGGGACGTTCTCGATGGTCAGGGCGATCGCGTTGGCCTCGAAAACGCCGATCCAGATCGGCAAGATCTGCTCCGAGTGGGGGTCCTCCAGGACCACGATAGGCATCTTGGAGATCGGGTCGACCACCAGCCCTTTGATCTTCATTTCGATTTCCATGACGTCTTCTTGTGTCCTTATCTAATATAGGGCCCCCCCCGCCCCTTGTCAAGGAAGCTAATTCATTAGAATAAGGACATCTGGCCGGCGTTCGCTTCCTCTTTGTCCGCCTCGCCGTCGAAGAGGCGGATGACGCCGTACTCGCCGTCGTGGCCGGGGACGATATGGACCTTGCCCCTCCGCATGCGGTCCACGGCCTCCCCGATCCTCTCGGAAGAGGCCCGTGTCAGGTCTGCGATGGGCACATCGGTCAGGACCGTGTGTTCGTCGCCGAACTCTCGGATTAAGCGGAAGTAGATGTCCCAGACGCTCTGGCATTCCGCCGTTTTCCCCGTCGCCTCAGCGATGATCTCGTTGAGGGGGATGAGGTTCCGGTGGGGGATGCCGGCGGGCGCCTCGTCGTCCTCCACGCGGTCGGCCAACTCCTCGACCCGGTGAAGGACGCCGATGGTCAGCTTCTTGCCGCACTTCGGACAGATATCATTGTGCATCAGGCTTTCTTTGGGGGAAAGAAGGACGCCGCATTTCCGGTGGCCGTCGTAGTGGTATTTCCCCTCCTCGGGGAAGAACTCCACCGTGTGGAGGAACTTCGCCGGGTTCTTGGCCCGCAGGGCGCCGATGAGCCCGGCGTAACTGAACTCCGTGTCGAAGACGTTGGCCTCCCGGCCGATCTTCGCGGGCGAGTGGGCGTCGGAGTTGGAGACCAGGGCGAAACGGTCCAGGGCGGAAAGGCGCCGGTTCATGGGCGGGTCCGAGGATAGGCCCGTCTCCAGGGCGAAGATCATGGGGGTCATCTCCTCGAAACACTCCTCGACGGAGTCGAAACCCGAGTTGGCGCCGAAGAGCGAGAACCACGGGGTCCAGATGTGCGAGGGGATGACCGTCGCCCTCGGGCAGGTGTCGGCGATCATTTTCAGGAACAGCCTGACGTCCATGCCCAGGATGGGCCGTCCGTCCGACCTCAGGTTGCCGACAGCCGAGAGCTTGTTGTTGATCTTTTCGACGGACTCGAAGTCCGGGGCCAGGAGGATGAGGTGGATCTTCCTCACTTTTCCCAGCTTGGAATAGATGAAGCTGATCTCGGTCGAAAGGATGAAGGAGACGTCCGAGTCCGAGACGGCCACGGACCTGAGGTTGGGGTTCTCGGGGGGTTGGATGCCGTTCCGGAAGCGCAGGAAGCCGTTGCCCGCCGGTTCGAGCTTCTCCTTCATGAGGAAGAACCACTCCGGGTGGGTGAAATCGCCGGTCGCCAGGAGGCGGATGCCCTTGACCTTCCCCCAATAAGCGAGGATGTCGAAGGTCATGTCCCTGGACGTGGCCCGCGAGAACTTCGAATGAAGATGCAGGTCAGCGACGAACTTCATGGTCAGCAATAAGGAACCGGATCTATCCGGGGGCGGCGCTCAGGGCCAGGAAGCAGCCGAGGACGACACATGATGACCTTTCAGATCTCGAAATCAAGATTTTTCTCGACCCGGGCCTCATCAGTCTTGTTCTTGAGCTCAACCTTGAGTCTGTACGAGCCGGGCCCCCCCTCTACGCGGGCGGGGACCTCTATGACGAAGTCATCCTTGATGACTTCCTTGAGCTTGTCTTCCGTCGTTTCGACGGTATAGGTCTCCTTGAAGTCCCACACCATCGCCCCGGACTTGTCGAAAACGCTCAGATTGAGCTCCAGGCCCGTCTTGAGTCCACCCCCTTCAGCGGCGAACCAGAGGTTGCGATAGGGGATCCGGACCCGGATGAGGACCTCGCCCCCCTTGACCTTTTCGACGCCGACCCGGAAGTCGAAGAGCGTCTTTTCCGACTGGACCTGGGGCTTGAGGTCCATCTGGGCCTTGTTGATCATAGCGACCTGCTGGGCGCTCAGGGGGTCGAGGTCGTAGGTTCCGTTCCAATCGTTGTCGATAAAGGCGATGGGAAAGAAGCCGTAATACCAGATCTCGGTCGGTTTCCCGTAAAAAGTCTGGCCCCGTGGGTAGGCGTACCTCTCCCAAGGAGGTCCGAGCAGGATGTAGATCCGGCCCCGGTCTTCGAGCCAGCCGTTGCCGTCCCCTTCCGTAAAGAGGTGGTTGGCCTCCTCGATTCGCTTGTAATATTCTTCCTTGAACTCGTTGGCCTCGGTCGCCGGATCGGGGTCCCGCTTCTTCCAGAACTCCTCGACGAACGCGTCCCTCTCGGAGGGAGGCAGGTTGGAAAAGATGCGGCGCTCCTGCCCGGTGATCGTATAACGCGCTTCCGAGAGGAACTGCTTGTGCTTCGCCTCCATGTTCTTCGGCAGTCTGGCGGCGGCGCAGGCAAAGAGGACCGGTGCGCAGGCGAGAAGGAGGAGGATTATTTTTTTCACGACGGTATTGTAGGCCAGCCCGAATCGCTTTTCAAGTTGTTCCCAAAATTGCCGATAGGATTCTTTCTTCGGATAATGTGATTTTCAAATTCGACGATGACAAGGACCCCTATTTCGAATTCGCGAGGTTCCGGCCCTTGCGGGCATATTCCTCAGACAGACGGCTGTCGCCTAGACGGTTGTAGAGGTCGGCCAGGAGGAGGTAGCCCAGGGGAAGCTCGGCCGGTCCCGGTTTGAGGTCGATCCCCTTCTTGACGAGGCTGACGGCCTCCTCGTAATTCTGTCCCCGGTTGAGGTAGATCCGGGCGGCGTAGAAATAGCTCAACGGGAACTCGGGCTCGGCGTCCATGCACTTCGTCAGGTATTCCATCTCCCGGTCCTCGTTCCCCTCCAGGCGGAAAAGCCGGGACAGGTTGTACATGGCCTTGACGTGTTTGGGCGAGTTCTCGATCTCGCGGAGGTAGGCGTCCTCGGCCTCCCGCGGTTTCCCCTGCTTTTCCAGGATCTGGGCGAGGTTGTATTGGACGTTGGTCAGCCGCGGGTTGATCCTCAGGGCGGCCTGGATGTTCTCGTCGGCCAGGACCACGTCCTCTTTTATGGTGTAGATGGCGGCCAGGGCATTATGGGAAGAGGCGGACTCGGCGTTGAGGGACAGACATTTTTCGAAGTAGGCGATGGCCCCATCATATTTTTTTTGAATGTAGTTCATGTTCCCCAGGAGGTGGTAAAGCTGGGAATCAGAGAAGCCTTTCTTGAAATAGTCCAGGACGAACGCCTCGGCCTCATCGAACCTCTTCAAGGAAGCATAAGAGTTGGCGATGTTGATGACCGTGAACGAATCATCGGGCTTCTTCTCGAAGGCCTTGAGGAAGGCCGGGATGGCCTCCTCGAACTTCCTCTGCCTGAAATAGAGGTTGCCGAGCGTGAAGTAGGCGTCCGTGATGTCGGGATCGCTCGCGATGATGCCGTCGATGATTTTGATCGCCTCCGCGGCCCGCCCGGACATGCCGATCTCCCGGGCCCTGGACAGCTCGTTGAAGACCTTGATCTTTTCCCTGGGATTGGCCAGCTTCTGGCCCTTGAGTTTGGTAGAGGCCTGGAACGAGCCGATATAACCGAGGGCGGCCAGCTTTTCCCGCGTCTCCTCGTCGACCTTGCGGATGTCCATTTCGTAGGCGTTCTGCTCGGACTTCGCGATGAACCGCCCGGCCTCGGCGCTCATGTCCTCGAAGGTTTTTTTCTCGAGATAAACGAGGTTCTTTTCCTCGGCCGGGTCCTTGACGACGTCATAGAGCTCGGGGATCGGGGCCAGGATCAGCTTGTACCGGTCGTTCTGGATGGCCTTGAGCTCCGACCAGCCGAAGTGAAAGCGCGGGTAGAAGCTTTCGGAGTAAGCGTAGGGGACCCGCTCTTTCTTCGGACCTTCGAAAGCGGCGAGGAGGCTCTCCCCTTGGGTCTGGGCGGGAGTGACCAAGCCCGTCATATCGCAGAGGGTCGGAAGGACGTCGGCGAGCGATGAGACGCGGGGCGAACTCCGTCCCTGCAGCTTGGGAAAGGGCGTGACGAAGATCAGAGGGACGTGGATGGCCGATTGGTAGACGAAGAAGCCGTGGGCCCCCTCCTCATGTTCCCCCAGGCTTTCGCCGTGGTCCCCGGCAACGACCAGGAAGGTATTCCTGACGAGGCCGTTGGCTTCGAGGAAGTCCCAGACCCGGCCCAGCTGGAAGTCGGTGAAGGCGATCTCCCCCAGGTAGGGGTGGGCGGCATACTGCTTGTCATAAGGCGGGGGCGGCTCATAGGGCGTATGGGGGTCATAGAGGTGGATCCAGGTGAAGAATTTCCCGCTCTTGTTCCGCTCGAGCCAGGGGAGGGCTTCATCTATGACCTCGTTCGCCGGCCGCTGGACCGTGCCCAGGGAGATTCTCTCGAACTTGCTCAGGTCGAAGTTGTCGAAGTAGGTGTCGAAGCCCTGGTTAAGGCCCCACTTGGAATCGAGGACATAGGCGGCGACGAAGGCCGAAGTGGAATAGCCCTTTTCCTTGAAGAGCTCGGCCATTGTCTTGATCTCGGGAGGCACGATGAACGCACCGTTATCCCGGACGCCGTGGAAGGGGGGAAGCGTTCCAGTCATGATCGAGGCGTGGGCCGGGAGCGTGAGGGGTGTTGTCGAGAAGCACTTCTCGAACTTGACCCCGCGTGAGGCGAACATGTCGAGGATCGGGGTTCCGATATTCCTGAACCCGTAACAGCCGAGCCGGTCGGCCCGCGTCGTGTCCAGTGTGACCAGGATGACGTTGTAATCACTGCCGCCGCGGAGCCGTGTAAAATCCGTTTTCCGGGGGATAAAGAAGAGAAGTGCCGCGACGGCGCCAATGATAACGATCGTCGCAATAATAAAAAGCGTTTTCTTTTTCATGACGAACATAAATATTAGCATAAAATCGGCGGGATTTCTCTTCCGCTCCAGCCGGATACAAATTGACAAAAATTCATCACAAGTGATATGTATTGTGGGGCAGAGGGATTCATGAGATTTTTTATTGGGGGGAAAAAATCCAATAATTTGAATAATTACGTGCAAATATTTGAAGAACCGTTGCTATTATTGACATTATTTTTTCCTATTTTTATTAAATTCAATAAGTTAAGTTTGCTCCGGATCTGGCATGAATTTTGCTCACATATTCAATAAGGATATTGATATAGAAAGGAGGCAAGATTAGGGGTCATCTATCTAATTATTTGGTTCGGATGCGGAGGACGTTGATTTATTCAACTTCCCCGGTAAAAGGGAATGAAAGACAGAGGAGGTAAAATGAAACGAAAGTCAGTTCTTGTTTGGATGGGATTCCTGCTCATCTTTTGCTCGTTGGCATTCTCCCAATCCAAGGAAACAGGCGCTATTTCGGGAACCGTTATGGATGAGGAAAACAGTCCCCTCCCGGGAGCCACCGTCACGATAACGAGCCCGAACCTCATGGGCAGCCGCGAGTTTGTGGCTGACGCCCAAGGACAATACCGCTTTCCGGCTCTCCCGCCGGGCGAATATACCGTCAAGGCCCAACTCCAAGGTTTCGCGACTTCCGTCCAGCGAGTCATCCGGCTCACCACGACGACGCGGCTCACCATTGACCTCATCATGAAGCCATCCACGGTGGAGGAAGAAGTGACCGTTATCGCCCAATCGCCGACCGTTGATATCAAGTCCACGGAAACGGCCTCGGTCACCATGACCAACGAAATCCTGCGGAACATTCCCTACAGCCAGTTCACGTCCAGCCTCGTCAACATGGCTCCCGGAGTCACCCCCGATAATATGGCCGACTCGGCTTACGGCGCCCAGGACGGCACGGGGATCGCCTATTCCATGGACGGTGTCAACGTGGCGGACCCGGAGGGCGGCACGGCCTGGGTTTTCGTCGATCACAACATCATCGAGGAAGCCAAGGTCATGGGTATCGGCCTTCCGGCGGAATACGGGAACTTCACCGGAGTCATCTTCAACATCGTCACAAAATCGGGCGGGAACCAGTTCTCGGGCCACATGGAGTTCGATTTCCAGGGAAAGAAGGACGACAATCCAGCGGGTTTATGGCAGACGGACAACAATCAAGCCTATCTCAACGATTTCCCCGAACTGAGTTCTCCCCGCTACAAGTTTCTGGACGCAAACGTCCACCTCGGGGGGCCGATCAAGAAGGACAAGATCTGGTTCTACCAGGGCTTCCAGTTCCAGCGTTTTGAGGATTATGCCACGGGCTTCCCCGAACCCCGCGCCTACAATCAGCCCCGGTCCTTCACCAAGATCACCGCTCAAGTAACGCCCTCGACAAACATGATGTTCACCCTGGAAGTGGATACTTATGACGGTAAGAACCGCGGGGCCAGCGCCACAACGGCCCCGGATGCGGTCGTCAACCAGAAGTCCCCGGAAATCGTCGGGAATTTCAGCCTGACCCATATCTTCAGCCCGAAGACCTTCATCGATGTCAAGGCTGCCTATTTCTGGGGCTATTACTACCTCGAACCGGAGACAGGCAGGCAGACCTACTGCCATTTTGACTCTAACGAAAACATGCGCAAGTACAACTCCGGATACTATTATCTTGCCGACCGCACCCGGCTCCAGGCGAACGTCAGCCTAACCCATTATGCCGAGGACTTCATCAAAGGCAGCCACGACTTCAAGTTCGGCGTCGAGGTCGAACGCTCCACCTGCCGTAGCCAGTACGGCTACACGGGGAAGGGCGGACCGCTCGGAGATAACGTCTATTATTACGATTACGTCGGCTACGGGTATACCGGAAACTACCTCGCCTATCAGTACGAAGGCTACGACTTCAACAGCCCATATACAAGAGTAGAGGGGTTTGTCCAAGACTCCTGGCAGATCACCCCGCGCCTCAATATCAATGCCGGAGTCCGGCTCAGCCAGAACTGGGGCCAGGTTGAGGGCCAGGGCACCGTCTGGAATTCACACCGGATCGCTCCTAGGATCGGGCTCACCTTCGACATCTTCGGCGACAAGAAAACGATTTTCAAGGCCCATTACGGTCAGTTCACGGAGGGGATGTTCGCCGCGTATCACAACCGGCTTTCCAAGAAGTGGTTTGATTACATCTCTTATTATTGGGATCTCGGGACCGAACAATGGGTGGAATTCGAGAGGGTCAAGCAGAGCTGGAAGCTCCAGGACGGCATCAAGCATCCCTACATGAACCAATTCACCTTCAGTCTCGAAAGAGAGCTTTTTAGAGACACGTCCGTGTCCGTGAGCTATATCAACAGAGACTGGAAGAACATCATCGGAGTCTATGACACACTGGCCGCCTATGAACCGATAGACTACTATGTCTCGCCGCTCGCGAAGGGCTTTACCATCTGGGAACTGACCTCGGGCGACGCCCACGAATTCTTAATCGAGAACGTCAAGCAGGGTTCGGACAGACCTTACGTCACCGGCAGGGCCTACCGAAAATACCAGGGCCTGGAATTCCTCTTCAACAAGCGGTTCTCGAACAAGTGGCAGTTGCTGCTCTCGTATCTCTACTCCAAAACGAAAGGGACCATCGACAATGGCTGGGGCGATGACATCGGCTGGAATGGCCGGAACAGTCAGCAAACCGGCGACCCGAACTTCTGGATCAACGCCGACGGCAACGCCACCTTCGACCCGACCCATATGCTTAAAGTCCAGGGAACGTACGTCCTTCCTTTCGACATCAGCTTCAGCGCATCTTTCAGGGCGATCACCGGCAGCGCCTGGGCCCAAAGATTCAGGACAAGGACCTTGAATCAAGGCCGGGTAACATTCTTTACCGAGCCCCGCGGCGCCGAACACTACGACATGCAGAAAGTCCTCGATCTCCGCTTGGAGAAGGTCTTTACCCTCGCTCAGAAGTACAGGTTGGGAGTTATGATCGATGTCTTCAACGTTTTCAATGCCAATACCATTCAGAATTGGGGAACAAGAGTCGGCTATGATTGGGAGAATGATCCCACGAGCGAGGATTACTTCCAATCGACACAGGGGCACGATCTCTACAGCATCATCAACCCGCGTCAAGTTCGTCTCGGCATCCGCCTGATCTTCTAAAAGAAAGAGAAAAGATAGGACAGCTCGAACTCATGGGGTGGCGGCAGGCGCCGCCGCCCCATTTTTATCTCCAGACCTCCAAAATCCAGCCCATACCCGGCCATGACGGGAGGGCATGTTGTGTCTTCCCCACCGAACATCATGCGATCCATCGAATGAGTTTAGCGGCGAGGCCGCCGACGACGGCCGGAATTGAAACTTCTCCCGGGCTATGATAGTTTAGGTTCCTGGAAGATGCTCATGAGGAGAACGCTCGTCTTCGCTCTTTGTATTCTCTTTGGACTCCTGGGCTCGCCCGCTTTTCCGGGGCAACAGCTCGTCCCCGCCCATCGGACATGGCTTGATGACGTCTCTCCCATCATCACGAAGATCGAGCGGGAGGTCTTCCTGAAGCTCAAGACCGACGCCGAACGGGACAAGTTCATTCAGTTCTTCTGGCGCCAGCGCGACCCCCTGCCGGACACGAAGGAGAACGAATTCTACAAAGAGTACATGGAGAGGGTCCATTTCGCCGACCAGAATTTCGGCATCGGCGCCTTCAAGAGGGGAAGCCAGACCGAGAGAGGATCGTTCTATCTCATTCTGGGAAAGCCCCTCGAACGGAACTTCTTCACGACCTTTTCCGAACTCTGGCCCATGGAGCTTTGGTTCTATAAGGGCGAGGAGCAGTACGGACTTCCCCCCTTCTTCTATCTCATCTTCTACCAACCTCAGGGGATGGGGGAATACCGTCTCTACTATCCCGGCGTCGAGGGTCCGGAGAAGCTGGTCATCCCGGGGGTCGGGGCCAGGTCCGTCACCCGGACCTCGGCCATCCAGGTCATCAAAAAGTCGAGTTCCGAGCTGGCCGGCGCCGCCCAGAGCTATCTTCCGGGCGACAGGCCCCTCGGCAGTGCATCCTTCTCTTCGGACACAATCATCGCTGCGGCCAAGTCCCTCCCGGAGAAGAAATTCTCAGACGCCTATGCCCGGGCCTACATGAACTACAAGGACTTCGTGGAAACCGAATACGCGGACAATTTCATCAACGCCGGCGCCAAGGTCAAGCTCTTTGCGGCGTCCGGACAGCCTTTCCTTCACTGGTCCATCGAGCCGGACAAGATGAGTTTCGCCCAGCGCGGCGAGGAGTTCTACGCCGGATTCGAGCTCCTCGTCCGGATGGAGGACTTCAAGGGCCAGCTCATCCTGGAAAACGCCGAGGAGATCCCCATCCGCCTAACCGAGGCCCAGTACAAAGCCCACGAGCGCCGCCGCTTCGCGTTCCAGGACATTCTGCCGGTCATCCCGGGGAACTACAGGCTCTTCTTCCTTCTCAAGAACAAGACGGGCAAGGACTTTACGTCGTTCGAGACCACCGTTTCCGTGCCCGGTGAGGGGACCGGCCTTCGTCTCAGCAGCCTGCTTCTCTTTCACGGTCAGGAGCCGGTCCCGGCCGGCCAGCGCATGAACCTCAAAGCGTTCGCGTTCGACGGCGTCCAATACATCGTCGGCGCCAAGAACGAATTCCTGCCCCAGGAAAGCCTGGGGGCCTATGTCCAGGCCGAAGGGCTGAAGGAGGCCGCCGCCGATCCGCAGGCCGTCCTCAGGCTTGAACTCCATTCGCTCGACGACGGCTCGCTCGTCCGGGACCAGAAGGTCCCGCTGGTCGAAGTCCAGGGCCGGACGGGCGGCGGGACCGTCTTCGGTCCGTTCGCCCTCGCGAACATCAAGCCGGGATATTACGGCGCCGAGGTCTCCGTGGTCAGCGGGGGGAAGACGCTCGCGTCCGAGAAGGACAACTTCATCCTTCTCTCCCAGCCGTATCTCGTCCTGCCCTGGGCCTATGCCAAGGTGCACAGCCCGTTCCCGTCACCCGAACAATTGCGCCTTCTGGCCACGGAACACTTCATGGCAAGGGACTATGAAAAGGCCCGCGGACTGCTGGACCGGGCCCTCAAGTTGAAGGAGGACGCCCCGACGAGGCTCCTTCTGGGCAAGTCGCTGTTTGCCTTGAACAGGTTTCAGGATTCCATCGCGACGATCATCCCTTTGTACGAAGCCACCAAAGACAGGGAGGCCGCCAAGGTCATCGCCCTGGACCACACCGGACTCAAGGACTGGACGACCGCCCTCATCTACCTGGACAAGCTCATGGCCGAGGCCACCGAGGTCGGCGTCCTCAACATGGCGGCTGAATGCCATCTCAACCTCGGACGGCCTGACAGGGCTCTGCCCCTCATCCAAAAATCCCTATCCCTCGATCCCTCCCAGCCCGCGATCCGGGCCCTGGAAGAAAAAGCCAAAAAAGGAAATTGATCCCTAAAGGAGAAAAAGATGCATAAGCGCGCGATCATGGCAATACTCTTGGGCCTGGCGGTCTCTGCCGCGGCCTGGGCCCAGATCCAGGGCAAACTGACGGGCGTCGTCAAGGACGGCCAGGGAAACCCCGTGGAGAAGGCCGTCGTGACCGTCGTCTCCGCCAAGACCTCCGCCGTGAACTATGAGCTCACGACGAACAAGGAGGGCAAGTTCCTCCAGGTCGGTATCCAGCCCGGGTATTTCCAGGTCAGCGTCAAGAAGGCTGGATTCCTCCCCCGGTCCACGGAGGTGAGAGTGAGCCTGGCCGGGGAAACGAACATCGAGATCAGGCTCGACACGGCCGACGAGATCGCCATGAAGACAGTCTCGGCCGCCGACCAGGTCTTCCTCAAGGGGAACAAGCTCTATGGCGAGCAGAAATACGCCGAGGCCGCCGCCGCTTTTGAAGAGGCCGTCAAGATGAGCCAGCCCAACTGGGGCTATTTCTTCAACCTCGGGCTGGCCTACAAGAAGATAGAGAAGAAGGACGAGGCCATCGCGGCCTTCCGGAAGGCGGCGGAGCTCAATTCCGAGAGCTACAGCTCCAACAAGGAGTTGGCCGAAGCCCTGGGCAAGGGCGGGGCCTTCGAAGAGGCCAAGACATATTTCCAGAAGGCCGTCGAGCTCAGCCCCGACGATTCAGACGCCCACTATAACCTCGGCGCCTGTCTCACCAATACCGGAGAGACGGACGCGGCCCAGGCCCACTTCCAGAAGGCGGTCGATCTTAAACCCGACTACGCCGATGCCTACTATCAGCTGGGGACCATCTTTATCGGCCAGAACAAGGTCCCGGAAGCCGTCCAGAGCCTGGAAAAATTTCTGGAACTCGCCCCCAACCACGAGAAGGCGCCGCTTGCCAAACAGTTGCTGCAGTATTTAAAGAAATAGGAACCTCCCTTCAAGTCCCCCGTCCCCTCCGGCGGGAAAAGAGAGTCTGGGTTTCATTGGAACATGACGGAGTGCTAGAATAGAAACAAGATCAAATCGCGGGAGGATATATGCTTCGACACGGGGTTCACGGATGAAGAAATTCGCCCACATTACCGCGCCGGTCCTTCTGGCCCTTCCTATCCTGTTCCTCGCGGCCTGCGGCGGGACCTCGCGAAAGGTCGCCCTGGACCCGGACAGCGCGAAGTTCTACGACGCGGCGAGGCTGATCATGACCGGCCAGGAGAACGCGATCTTCAATCACCTCCCGGACGCCGACTCCAGGAAGGAGTTCATCAAGGACTTCTGGGACAAGCGGGACCCCGATCCCGACACCGGAGAGAACGAGTTCAAAACGGAGTTCGAGAGCCGGGTCGAGTACGCTAATAAACACTTTCGGGAAGGCGGCCCGGGCTCGAACTCGGACCGCGGCCGGCTCTACATCTTCATTGGCCGGCCCGACAAGATCGACGAGTCCTTCGCCCACCGCGATCCCACGGTCAGGGGGTCCATCATCTGGTGGGTGTACACAGATTATCAGCTCGGCATCGAGTTCGTCGACGAGACCGGCACGGGTGCGTTCAAGCTCCGGCGGTATGATGGGAACTTCTTCGAGGCCCTTGACGCCCTGAAGCTCGGGCAGTACGCCAGGGACGGCTCCGCCTTCAAGAAGACGTTCGTCGACTTCCGTCTCCGCTATGACTCCGTGAAGAAGGAGATCATCATCTCTCTTCCCGTCGATTCGCTGAACATCGTCGACGATGAGGGTGTGCCCAGGGTCGACCTGGACTTCATCATTTTCGTTTATCCTCAGGAAGGCGGGGGCAAGGAGAAGATCGAGGAGTCCAGGACGTTTCGGACGACGGACAATGAACTCATCACCATGAAAGAGATCGGTTTCACGTTCTCCCGTGCTCTCCCCCGCGGCTCGCACTTCGTCGATGTCATCATCGAAGGCAGGCAGGGAGCCGCGGGAAAGATCCGCAAGATCTTTGAAGTCAAGGTGAAATGAGGCCACGTGGCTCTCTTCCATTTAATACGAACGCATTAGATAGTTTGACATCTGACTTTAAGCGGCCTGAAGCCGCCCTCACTCCCCCGACCCCCGGGGAACCAGTCCCGTCGGTTCCCCCCCCGTCGAAAAAGACGACGGGTCCCCCCTCCGCTACGGGGGCTTGAGGACGGCATTCAGTGCCGTTCATACATTGTAACTTCTTTTATTGCGTTCGTATAAGTATGCCCTTCGAAGGCCGTGATGTTAAGAGGAGGGCAAGGGAAGGGCTTTGCTCCCGCTCCGATCAGCAAACGCCTGAGACTCGCGTCCTTCTCGGCTCCTCAGGCCCAAGTCTCCAGGCAGATTGAATGAGCTGAAGGAAACCCATCCTCGGAGCCTTGGGCCATCGGAGGCCTGCGGCTGCCCTCGTCGGACGCTCGTCTCAGGCTGATCTCCACATGGTCGCTGCAGCCCTTCCCCATGCCCTCCCATCACGGCCTTATAAGGCAGCTTCGGCCCAAGCTTATCTTCCTGTTCAATAGCCCACACCAAACGTAAGAGATCCGAAGAAATATAGAAAAGGGAACGGCGTGCGGCCGTCTCCGAGGGGATTTTCAACGAAAAGGGGGCGTTACTTGACTTCGAAGTCGAGGGTTTTTTCGATCGTGCTCCCGCCGATCTTGTCCTTGATCCTGATGACCAGGGTGTATTTGCCGGCCGCGAGGTCGCGGGTCTCTTGTTTCTCACCCTGATCGTTCTTGATCAGCAGGGTCTGCTTCAGCGGCAGGGGCTGGCTGACTAAAGCGAAGTCGTAGGTCTGGACCGCCCACTTGATGGCTGCCTTGTCGGCCTGCCTGACTTCGTAGGCCGCCTCGATGTCGTTCTTCTGCTGGTCGTTCGGCTTGGCCCCGAAGATGTAATACAAGATCTCGATGGATTCACCGGGGGCGACGACGCTCTCAACGTTGGGAACGATCTGGAGCACCGAGTACATGAAGCAGCCTTTGTGGACAGCAGTCCTTGTCTCGGGGGCCTGCATCTGGTCCATCTTCTTGACGAAGAAGAGGGGTGTCGTTTCCAGCGTGCCCTGCAGGGAGGCGGCGTTGGGCAGCGAGAACTCAAAGTAGCCGACGCCCACTTTCTTGAGGTCGGGGGAGGCCAGGGCCATGGCCAGGAGATAGTTGCCCGCGGGCAGGGGATAGCCCGTTGAGTACCACTCTTCGGCCTCGGGATCGTAAGTGGCGCTGTCTGCCTGGAGCAGGGCGGGGATATAGATCTCGCGGACGGTCTTGGTCGGGGCTCCGTTCTCCATCTGGAGGAACTGCAGGAAAACCATCACTTTAGCCTGTAGGGGGGCGGCGGCGGGAGCCTGGGCCTGTCCGGCCTGCGCCTGATCGCCCTGGGCGGGAGCCTGGGCGGCCGGCGCGGCGGGGGCGGAGACATAGCCGAGGTCCGAGTTCTTGGCTTTGAACAGAAAGACCGCGTGCAGGTTCTGGGCGGCCGGGAAGACGAAATTCTTGAAGATGGTGAAAGGGATGTCCCGGCGTCCCTGGCGGGCCGCCATCCCTTCCTGCATGATGGCTTTCACCTGGGGCGGGATATATACTTTTACTTCCTGCATGACCGCCTGTTTGTCCGTGTTCTTATCCTGTGCGGCCTGCGAGAAATTGGCGAATAGCCCGAAGACGAGGACCGTGACGATCGCGGCGACGACGGCTCTTTTAACGTTCATTTTTCCTCCTTGGAGTCATTCCACTAAGAAAGGACGCAAGTTTCATACCACGTTCTTAGGAGGGAGATCCTATCGAAAAACTAAAAATCAATATATCAGATTTGATTATTTTTTCAACTGAAATTTCTTCACGGCCAGGAGGTGCTCGGCGTAGCCGCGGCTGAAGTGGTGGGCGCCGTTATTATTGGCGACGAAGTAAAGATATTTTTCAGGGGCGGGGTACAGGGCGGCGCGCAGGGAATCGCGTCCGGGGCTGCAGATGGGCCCGGGCGGGAGTCCGGGCGAGACGTAGGTATTGTAAGGCGAAGGGTGCTTGAGGTCCTGGCTCAAAAGCCTCCCCCGGTAAAGGCCGTCCCGCTTGAGGGCGTAAATGACGGTCGGATCGCAATCGAGCTTCATCCCGATCCGCAGCCGGTTGTGGAAGACTGCGGACACGAGGGGCTTTTCGTCCGGCACCGATGTCTCTTTCTCGATCAATGACGCCAGCGTGACGACACTCCGGACCGTCATCCCCAACCCGGCGGCCCGTTGGAGCCCGGCCTCGCCGAAGACCTTCCTGAACTCTGCGACCATGGCTTCGGCGATGGTCCGGGCCGGGGCGCCCTTGGCGAACTGATAAGTGTCCGGAAAGAGGTAACCCTCCAGGTCCGCGGCCTGGCCGTCCCACGAGGCAATGGGGCCGGCATCTCCGCAGGCTTCCAGGAAGGAGCCTCTCATGGGGTAGCCGGCGTCGCGGATGAGGTCGGCGACCTCGCGGGCCGTCAACCCCTCGGGGACCGTCAGCGGATGGAGAAGGATCTTCCCTTTGAGGAGGGTCAGGAGGACGTCCTTGGCCTTAAGGGGGAGATCGAACTCATATTCGCCGGCCCGGATCTTTTGGCCCTCGTGGAAAAGCTTGTAGCCGGCGAGGAAAGCCCAGGAGCGGCGGATGATCCCCCTTCCCTGGAGGTCCCGGGCGATCGCCCGGACCGTCCGTCCGGGCTCGATCTCGAAGGCGACCTTGCCGGCCGGAGCAACGGGAGGCACTTCGTACTCCCTGAAGAAGGCGGCCGCGAGGGCCATGATCAGGACGATGGCGATGAGCAAGAGGATGTTAACGGCCTTGCGGGGCATCGGAGTCTCCGCGCTTCCTTTCCAGGTAGGTCGAGAGGATGATGACCGCTGAGATCTGGTCTTCACATTCCTTCTTTTTCTTCCCGCGGACCTTCCGGTCCTCAAGGTAGTGCAGGGCCTGCTGCGTCGTCAGCCTCTCGTCCCAGAAGATGATGGGCTTGTGGACGGCTTTTTCGAGCCAGCCGGCGAATTCC